>OCTA010003926.1_pt1 | contig 13134 bp, 10 predicted proteins | sample 1538991 | NCBI WGS metagenome assembly OCTA01 (sample SAMEA3539302, study PRJEB22396) | soil metagenome | biome: tundra; feature: field; material: soil | place: USA | collected 2010-05 | depth 0.15 m
CGCGGCAAAGTGCCGGGAACGGGCCTGTATTGCCCATTTTCATGGAACGGCGTTTCACGGGAGCGATCCCTGCAGCCTCGGGACTTGGCTTGCAGAGGCCCGTATCCGAGCATTCTCCGAGTGGCGCGTGATTCGCTCGGAGGCACGGATGGGGCAGCGGAGAGGCCGGTAAACGTGTGGCCGACTAGCGCGGGATCTATCCGTCCCCGAGTGGGCAAGGCCAATGGCTTCCGCCGTAGCTGACGATCCGAGGGACGCCATGCGTCAGCACCTCTGTCGGAGAGGGTCGACTGGACTTATCGAGACTGGCTGGTGCACTAGTCGGGTCGCCTTCGATCAGCGCAACGTGGACTGCAGTAAAACCTCGCCGTGTGCATCAACCCACTCACCAGCCTGACCCCCATATGTATTCGGCCTTCTCAGGCCAAGCCCTCTGGGCCCGCAGGATGTTGTACTGTTGATCTATGGACAAGAGACTCGCCAAGCGCCACAAGCGGCAGGTTGCCAGAGCCAAGCTGCACTCGAAGACATCGGAGCCCGACGTGAGAACACACGAGCAGATCCAGGCCGCTCGCGACGCTAGCCGCCCGGATGCCGGCCGTGGCCCATTTGCTAAGTTCGCCCGGGCGGTCCGTTCGAAGCTCACCCGCTCCAAGGGGAGCGCCGAAAAGGCTGAAAGCTAATTTCAGCCCAAGATCTTCGATGTTTGCGCCGCGCCGGACGAAGCGGACGGCCGGGAGTTAATTGCGGTTCTTGGACGGGACTCCAGAGGGCGGAAACAGCGAATGGGTCTCTAGCGCTGTCCCGACCCTGCTTCAGCCCGGCAACCGCATCATGGCAGCAGAGTCCACATTGAAATATCGGCACAGGGCAGCATGGTGTACGGCATCGACCTCGGGAAAAAATTTCTGACGGTCCCCTCGGACTCCCCCGCGCAGCCCTCTCCGCAGTTCGTCAAAGCAAAAAGGGAAAAGCATCAAGTGATTCCCCCGGCCAGCCGGAACCCCAGGTCTCGGTACAGCTCGTCCGGTTGGTAGACGTAGCGATACGACGAACGCGCGTCCCTCCGACTACCGAAGAAGGAACCGCCCCGCCACACGTATGTCCCACTACCCTTGGACCACTCCGACGACGTCCACTCAAACACGTTCCCGACCATGTCGCAGGCGCCCTCCGCGCTCGCTCCGGACGGATACAGCCCCACCGGCGTAGGATGCCCGATCTTGCTCTCGTCATAGTTCGCGCGCGAGGGATCGATGTCGTCGTTTCCCCACGGGTACTTCGTACAGTTCGGGCCACGGGCCGCGCGTTCCCATTCCTCCTCGGTGGGCAGCCTTGCGCCCGCCCACTCGCAATATGCCGCAGCCTGATGCCACGTCACGTTCACCACGAGCCAATTCGGATGATCCTGCTGCTCGTCCCAGTTCTCCGGTTCGCGGTCGGGCGCGGTCCCCTCCTCCACAAACGTCAGATACTGCGCCACCGTTACCGGGTACTTCCCGATCCGGAACGGCAACAAGTTCACTTTGCGGAGCTGCTCGTCTCCATAAGCCTCCTTGTCGTAGTTCCGGCCCTTCGGATCCTTGTCCTGCGCCCCGATCCAATAGTCCCTGGCCGCCGGAATCGTCACCCACTCGTGTTTCGCCAGCCGCGGGTCGCCGGCTTGCCCCAAGGCTTCCGCTGCCGCGAGTCTGTCCTTGAACGGCACGCTCTTCGACCGCTCCGCGTCGAAGATATCCATCACCAGCCGCAACGATTCGCCGTAGCGCTTGTCCGATACCGTGTATCCCACCAGATCCGGCAGCAGCGCGCCGATCAGCCCCACGCACTTGGCGCGGTTTGCCAAGGTCGGCTGCTTGCCCATTTTGTCCAGGACCTTTCGCAGCAGCGCGTCCACCTTGCGCGGCCCCATGTTGTGCAACAGGCCGCCATACAGCAGCGCCGTCTCCCGCCACTCCGGCTTGTAGATCCTCGGCTCCGGTTCCCCACCCAGCAACAGTTCGTGTTGCGCCGTGTCTTCCCAGCCCGCGATTTCCAGCGCCGCCAGGTACTCCTGAAACGTGAGGTGCCAATATGCGATATCGGGTCCGCGACTCACCACGATCCCGCTGTCGGCTTGCTCCGCCCGCAGGAACCGCTCCGCCGACTCGCGGTTGGCGAACCGCAACGCCAATCTCTCTCCGGCCCACGCCAGCGGCACCTGCTTCTTGCGGCCCTCTTCATGCTTCTGCATTTCGAGCGCCAGTTCCCGCAACCTCAGCAGACAATCGCTCGCGGGCATCCGCCCCGGTTTGGCACGCTGTTTCGACAACCACTCCAGGATCGACCCGTACAAATCCACGCGCTTCTCGGGCAGCTTCACATTGTTGTGCTGCAACACCGCAAGCGCCGTCAGCATCACCGGATTCCGCGTCATCTTCCGGATCTCGCGCCGCCCGTTCACCGCGGCCTCCAGTTCTTCCCGGAACCTCCGCTCTCTCGTCTCATCGTCCTGGTACAACTGCTTCGCCACCTTCGCCAGGAACGCGCGGATCGCCTGGGGCTCCAGGTCCCCGATCAACGCCTCTTCAAAGCCCTGGATCGGGACCTTCCCTTCCGGCCGCGACGTGACCACGAACCGGCACCCGTCGAACGCCGCCGCTGCTTCGCGAATCAGTTTCGCCAGCCGCTCGCGCGAGGGCTCGTCCGGCGTTTCGTCCAGCCCGTCGATCAGCACGTGGCAGCCGCCTGCCTTCAGCTTCGCGCGGAAGTAGTCCGCTCCCAGCCCGCGATTCTTTTCGTCGCACTGCGCGCCCAGGAACACCGGAATCCAGTCCGGCGACGCGGCATCCGCGGGCCCCGCCTTCGTGTGCTGCTGCGCGATGTAGGTAGAGAGCACCGCCCCCTCGATGCGCAAGGGGAGAGGCGCGCCCTCCGCCCACTGCTTGCACAACTGAAACGCCACTCGCTTCAGGAATGTGCTTTTGCCGGAGCCGGGGTCCCCCACCACGAGCAGTTTGCGATGCGCCAGCAGGGCCTCCTGCAGCGGGATCGGCCCGCCACGCATGTCGCCCCGTTTGGCCGCGTCCGCACCGGCGCCCAGCGAGGTGGTGAGGGGGATGTAGAACTCTTCGATCGAGAACCGGTAGGCGCGGTTGTCGCCGAATCTGAGTCCTTGCACGTCGAAGTAGGAAGTCTCTTCGCCCAGGGCTTTGAGGTAGCGGGTGGGGTCGCCGGCGATGGCCGCCGTCACTTTGCCGGGCGTGACGGGATAGTGCGCTTTCAGGTATTTCTCGAGGTAGTCGCGAATTTTGTCGCGAAAATCGTCTGCGCCTTCGTAGGCGAGTTCGAGGCCGGGGATCTGCTCGCGGAACTCCAAAACCCGGGTGGCTTGCTTCGACTCAGCCACGTCCTTGGGGCGGTAGGGGGCGTCGTTGAAACAGATCACGACTTCTGGTTTGCGCGATTCGCGCGAGGCCGCAATGGCGGTGCGGATCTCGTGTTCGGTGCCGGTTTCGCCACCCATCTGCGGTATGGGCGTGCCGAAGCGCTTCCAGAGGATGCCGACTACGATGTCGCATTGCTCGATCGGCAGGTCTTCGTCAATGGGCCCTTGCGGGCCTTGCTCGTGGACACGGGGACGGACGTCGGTCTTCCAGCCGAGCACCTTGAATACCACATCGCGTTCCGCGGCCGTGTTGCGGTTGAGGGCTGCGGCGACTTCGGCGACGTGATTCTTCTCCGCAGCGACGTCCCCGGGGGAAACGACGAATAGGGTAACGATCTGGGCCATTGAGATCCAGAATACTGCATCGGAGGAGTGTGGATCGGCTTTAAATGCTTCCAGAGCCGCATCCGGTCGGAGAAGATCTGAGCCACGTGCGTGATAATCCGCGATTGATTCCTGGCGAGAAATCCCCATACCACCAGTGATGGGCCGGCGCTGGGCGTTAACGTGCTGATTCGCCGAGCTTTACGTACCATTTCCAGGGATAGATCCTGGTAAGTCCGCTCCACGTCACTTGGCCGAGAAATGCGCGACCCGTAGAAGTGGGGCCAAAGGAACGCGAAGTCGGCTTCTGGAAATGGAGATTCCTCCTATGAAAAGCCGGCTGCGGGAGCAGGTACCGGCAAGACGGCTGCGCTCCGACGGCGCGCCGCCGCGCACCCTCCGCTAGTGGTCGATCCGCGCAGGCTGAGCCAAAAAGGTTCAGGGCGGCCCGGCCCGTCTGCGTCCGCATGAGGCCGCGGGGTTCACAAGGCTCCGGTTAACGCCGGTCGGGGTCCGGGCTCGGCTCCGCCCGCCGCCGGCAGGTAGCCGCACAAGCACAAGGTGGCATCAGGCCGGACGGTGCACGGGTTGGGGTATCGGCATGCGGGGTGAACGGCTAACCGGCTTGCCGATCAGCATTTTTCCGCCCCCCCATAACCTTGGCCCCCCTCGCCTACGTCCTTACAATTTGGAGTTTCTTCCGTAATGAAAATCAATGATTTACGCTGTGCGGCGGTGGTATGGCTTGCCATGGGGATCGCCACGGCGCAGCAGCCCGCCCGTACGAACCTGGTGGGGGCCGTACAGGCCATCGATCCGGCAAATGGCCAGATCACGCTGCACACCGACGATGGCAAGACGGTAAAGATCACTCCGCACGCCGGGGCGAAGTTTCTGCGGGTTCCTCCGGGCGAGAAGATGGCAAATGCCACGCCGATTACGGCCAACGACATCAGCCCGGGCGACCGCCTGTTGGCGCGCGGCGAGCTGTCCGACGATAAAACTTCACTGGCGGCCACCACCCTGGTGGTGATGACCAAGGCGGACATCGCCAAGAAACAGCAGGCCGACCAGGCCGAATGGCAGAAACGCGGCGTAGGCGGTCTGGTTACCGCGGTGGATGCCAAGGCCGGCGAAGTGACCATCAACACACGCACCATGGAAGGGACCAAGCCGCTCATTATCGTGGCGAGCGAGAAGACATTCGTCCGCCGGTATGCCCCGGACTCAGTGAAATTCGCGGCGGCCAAGCCGGGCGCCGTGGCGGACATAAAGGCGGGCGACCAGGTGCGGGCCTTGGGCGTCAAGAGCGAGGACGGGACGCACTACGAGGCCGAGGAACTGGTTTCCGGATCGTTCCGCAACCTGGCGGCGACGGTGACCACGATGGACCTGGCGGCGAACACCATGAAGGTGATGGATCTGGCCACCAAGAAGCCGTTGCTGGTGCACGTGAATCCGGATACGACTTTACGCAAGCTGCCGGAGATGGTGGCGAAAATGATCGCCATGCGGGCATCGGGTGGCGCGGATGGCGCGGGCGGGGCTGGAGGCGCGGGCGGAAACGGGGCGCAGCGTCCGCCGGTTGCCCCAGGCGCAGCGGCTGGAGGCGCAGGCGGGCCGGGTGGACCCGGCGGAGCCGGCGGCGGCGTGCGGGGCGGCCGCGGCGGCGACATGCAGCAAATGCTGGAGCGCATGCCCGCCATGAAGCTGGAAGAGCTGAAGCCGGGCGATGCGATCATCGTGTCCAGCACGGAAGGCGCCGATCCCGGGCAAGTGACGGCCATCACCCTAATTGCAGGCGTGGAGCCGATTCTTTCGGCGGCGCCCGCGGGCAGCCAGCGCGCCATGATGCTGGGCTCCTGGAATATGGATATGAACATGGGCGGTATGCAATGATCGCTTCGATTTTTCTGTTTGCCGCTCTGGCGGCCGCGCCTTCGCCCGTTAAGCTGACGGGCGTGGTCATCGATCCTTCCGGGGCGTCGGTCCCGGCGGCAGCCGTCACCGTAACCGGCGCGCAAGGCTCCGTAAAGGTTGCCCAAACCGACGCGCAGGGCCGCTATACCGTGGATGGGCTGCTGCCGGGAATATACACGGTGCGGGCTACGGCGAAAGGCTTCGGACTGTTCGAGAAGACCGGCGTGGATCTCACCGGGGGAGGCGCCTCGCGGCTCGACATTCAGATGATCGTGGTAGCGGAAAGGCAGGAGGTCACCGTTTCCGACACGGCGCACGTGGACGTGGATCCTTCAGCCAACGTAGGCGCGCTGGTGTTGAAGGGAACCGACCTGGACTCGCTTTCGGACGATCCCGACGATTTGCAGAACGATCTGGAAGCGCTGGCGGGTCCGGCGGCGGGTCCCAACGGCGGACAGATCTACATCGACGGCTTCACCGGAGGGCAGCTTCCGCCCAAGGAATCCATTCGCGAGATCCGCATCAACCAGAACCCGTTTTCCGCCGAGTACGACAAGCTGGGGTTCGGGCGTATCGAAGTGTTCACCAAGCCGGGCACCGACAAGTTCCGGGGCCAGGTGTTTTTCAACTTCGGCGACTCGATCTTCAATTCGAGAAATCCTTTCGCGCCGGACAAGCCGCCCTATCAGCAGCGCATGCTTTCCGGAAACCTGAGCGGACCTCTGGGCAAGAAGGCTTCGTTCTTCATCGACGCGGAATGGCGCGATCAGCAGGAAACCTCCGTGATCAGCGCGCTACTCCTTACCGGACCGTTCAGCCAGGCGGTGCTGGCGCCGCAGGTGCGTACGACGGTGAGTCCGCGCATCGACTACCAGTTGAACTCCAAGAACACGCTGGTGGGGCGCTACCGGTATATGTATTCGACGCAGGATAACCAGGGTATCGGTGTGTTCACGCTGCCCAGCCGCGAGTACAACGTGCACAGTGGCGAGCAGAGCGCCAGTCTCACGGACACGATCATGGTCAGCAATTCGGTGATCAACGAGACGCGGTTCCAGTACATACACGACACGAGCCTGCAACTGGGAACCGACAACGCTCCCGGCATATCGGTGCTGGGCGCTTTCACCGGCGGGGGCACGCCCTTTGGATTGGGACAGTCTTATAGCAACGAAGATCATTACGAACTGCAGAACTATACGTCCATCAGCCACGGCACGCATTTCTTCAAGTTTGGCGGGCGTTTGCGCGACGTGCGGCTGGACGACCTCTCGACGCAGAATTACAATGGCACGTTTACGTTTACGACTCTGCAGGATTACCAAGCGGGCACACCCAGCCAGTTCTCTATCATCGGCGGCACTCCGCTCGCCACGGTGAAGCAATACGACGGCAGCCTGTTCGCGACGGACGATTGGCGGCTGCGGCCCAGGTTCACGCTCAGCCTGGGCGTGCGCTACGAAACGCAGGACAATATCGGCGACCACGCCGACATCGCTCCGCGCGTGGGGTTTGCATGGGGAGTCGGGGGTGGCAAGTCGGGCCAACCGAAGACCGTGATCCGCGGCGGATTCGGCATCTTCTACGATCGCTTCGGCGAAAGCATGGTGATGCAGGCCGTGCAGCAAAATGGAATCCTGCAACAGCAGTACTTCGTCACCGACCCAACCTTCTATCCGAACGTGCCGCCGTTGCCGGAACTCACGCTGGCCTCTTCGACCATCCGCGAGATCGATGCGCACCTGCACGCGCCTTACACCATGCAGGGCGCCATGGGAGTGGAGCGCCAACTGCCCAAGAACATCACCCTGGCGGTCACGTATACACACTCGCGGGGCGTGGACATGCTGCGGTCGCGCAATATCAACGCGCCGCTGCCGGGCACGTTCAATCCGCTGGCGCCGGGAAGCGGCGTGTTTCCATACGGAGATGTCGGCAACATCTACCTTTACGAATCCAGCGGGCTGTTCACGCAGAACCAGTTGATCACCAACATCAACGCGCGCATCAACGCCAAGCTGAACCTGTTCGGCTATTACGCCTTGGGTAAAGCCGAAAGCAACACCGATGGGGCGGGGACTTTCCCCTCCAACCAGTACAACGAGCAGCCCGACTGGGGCCGCGCGGGATTCGATGTGCGGAATCGCATCTTCATTGGCGGCAGCGTGGTGGCGCCGCTGGGCTTGCGGTTCAGCCCGTTCATCATCGCCCAGTCCGGCTCGCCTTTCGATATCACCACCGGCCAGGATCTGAATGGCGACTCGATTTTCAACGACCGGCCCGCATTTGCCACGAACCCCAGCGCGGCGGGTGTGGTGAGCACGAAGTACGGAGTATTCGACACCAATCCGCAACCGGGCGAAAGCATCATCCCGCGCAACTACGGCGATGGTCCGGGTCTGTTTAGCGTGAACCTGCGGCTGAGCCGCACGTTCGGGTTCGGGGGGGAGAGGGGTGTTAGCGCGGCGGCCTCTGGCGGCGGTATGCCGGGAGGCGGCGGACTGGCGGTGGGCGGCATGCGGGGCGGCGGCGGTGGCGGCGGGGGTCCACGCGGTGGGGGTGGCGGACCGCGCGGCGGACCGTTCGGCGATGCGGTGACGAATCAGCGCTACAACGTCACCATCGGAATTTCGGCGCGCAATCTGTTTAACAGCGTGAACCTGGCGCCACCGATCGGCAATCTGTCTTCACCGCTCTTCGGCACTTCCAACGCGCTGGCGGGCGGCTTTTTTGGTTCCGCGTCGGCCAACCGCCGGATCGAGATGCAGTTGCGGTTTTCGTTTTGAGAACCGGACAGGCCGGGAGGCCTGTCCCACACCTCAATGCGGGAGCGGCTGGAAGATGGCGAACACCGCGCCCTGCGGGTCGGCGACTACGGCCCAGCGGCCCACGCCTTCCATGGTGGTTGGCCCATAGTAGATATTAGCCCCGAAGGATTTGGCCTTGGCGGCCGCGCCATCGCAATCGGATGCCAGAAAATAGAGCAGCCAGTGCGGCGGGACGCCGGGTTGCGGGCCTACGGGCGGTATGCCTCCAATGAACGCTTCGCCGTTCTTGATGTGCAGGTATCCGGACGGATCGTTTTGGCCGGGCGCGATCTCCCAGCCAAACAGATCCGCGTAGAATTGGCGGGCGCGGGCGACATCGGTGGTCATCAGGTCCGCCCAGCACAGGGTGCCGTCCACGCCGGCGATACCCACACCTTGATTGGCCTTCGGCTGCCACAGCGAGAACGTCGCGCCGGTGGGGTCCTGGACGACGGCCATGCGCCCCGCATCGAAGACGTCAAAGGGCGGCGCGAGCACTTTCCCTCCGACTTGCGCGGCGCGGGCCGCCGCGTCGTCCGCGCTCGACACGGAAATGTAAAGCATCCAGTGCGGCGGCACGCCGGGCTGGCGCTCGGGGTTCAGGGTGTAGGCCGCGGCGGTATCGCGCCCCTCCAGCCGGAAGATGGTGTAGTAATCGCCGGGCCCCATGGGCATGTCGTTGGCGTTCCACCCAAAGAGCGATGCATAGAAATTCTTGGCGGCGGCTTGATCCGTGGTTCCGAGTTCGACCCAGACGAACGCGCCCGCGGGATACTTCTCAATGTTGGGCATGAGGAAAGTATACAACGGGCCGGGCGGACTGCAGTCAAGCGGGCGGCAACGCTTCGATCAGAGTGACGCGGAAATTGCCGGTGGCGCTCGAGAAGGTCATACGCTCCGTTGCGTTGACCCCGCCGCATACGTGCAGGCTGTAGTCGCGGCCCTCCACCACCGAAGGAATCGACAGATCGACTCCCCGCGGTAGCAGCGACTTCAGATTGCCCGCCACCATGTTGGCCAGTTCACCCATCACGTCGCGGACGTCGTCATCGATCGCGGCGGGCATCTCGATCCCCATAAACTGGACCGCAAATTGGCAGGCCTGCTGCGCGGCGCACTCGACCAGCGTGGCTCCCCGCCATTCTCCGACGTAAAGAACGGCGGCGGTAATCGTGTCCGGTGAGGGTGTCCAGGGCGCATCGGAGGGGGCTACCTCCAGATTCATCATCGTCTGGAAGACCGATTGGACGACGCGCGCCATGTCGTCCCGATAAACGTCCAAAGAAAAGGCAGCCGGCATGTTGTCCTTTTATCCTTTCAGGGAGCTTGGTAGAGCACCGTTTGACCGATTATTCTACGTTCGTAGCGGTTGGTTAAATTCAGGGTGGTTTCGCTGCCGCCGAGCAACAGGTAACCTCCCCGGAACAGGGTTCCGTGAAGCTCGTCCAAAATCCGGCGCTTGGATTCCACATCGAAGTAGATCAAGACATTGCGGCAGAAGACCACGTCGAAGGGCCCGCGCGCGGACATGCTCTGCCGCAGATCGAAAGTGGTGAAATCGACCATGCGCCGCACTTCGTCCTTCAATTGCCATTCCAGGCCAACGCGCGTGAAGTATTTTACGAGATAGCCGACCGGCAAGCCGCGGTTGACTTCGATCTGCATGTATTTGCCGGCGCTGGCGCGATCGGCCATCTGGCTGGATAGATCGGTGCCTTGAATTCTGAGTCTCCAACTGCCCAGCCCCATCTCGAGCAACATCATGGCCAGGCTGTAGGCTTCCTGGCCGGAGGACGACGCGGCCGACCAGAAGGTCATCTTCCGGGCGTCCTGGCGCTGCGCGATCAGGCTCGGGATGACGACCGACCGCAGCGCGTCGTACTGCGCGGGGTCGCGGAAAAAGAACGTTTCATTGGTGGTCATCGCCTCAACCACCTGCCGCTTCAGGACCGTATTATTGGCCCCACTGCCGAGCATGGCACAAAGGTCGTTCAAGGATTCCAGGCGCATCTGATGCACGATGGGCACGAGGCGGGCTTCCAGCAAGTACCGCTTATCTCCTTCCAGCACGATGCCGGACTCGCGATACACATAGTCCTGCAAGAAGCGGTAGCTCTCGGGATGTAAGTCGGCTGCCGGCATCAGATCATCCTTTACTTACGTGCCTGAGGATCTCCGGCACCACTGAGTTTAAAGGGAGCACGCAGTTCGCCACGCCGGCCCCGGCCACTGCGCCGGGCATGCCCCATACCACGCTGGTGGCTTCATCCTGGGCGATGACGTATGCTCCGTTGGCTTTCAGGACCTCCGCGCCGCGCAGGCCATCCTGGCCCATGCCGGTGAGGACGGCCGAGATGACCGCGCCGCCGTAAAGCTCTCCGACCGAGCGAAACAACACGTCAACCGAGGGACGGCAGGAATTCTCAGGCGGCGATTGATCCAGCCGGACGACGGTTTCTGCGCCATGGTTTCGCACGCGCATGTGGTAATCCCCGGGGGCGATCAAGACCGTTCCGGCCGCCACGGGGGCGCCATCGGCGGCCTCCTCGACTCTCAATTTCGTGCCACTCTGGAGACGGTCGGCCAGGAACCGCGTAAACAAGGGCGGCATATGCTGCACGATCAGGATGGGCAGCGGAAAGTCCGCCGGAAACTGCGGAATGATCGCCGCGAGCGCAGTGGGTCCGCCAGTGGAAACACCGATCGCCAACACCCTCGGCTGCGCGGCCCTGCGAAACGGAGCGGGCGTGACGCCGGGCAGCTTCGGCGCCGGGGCGGGCGGCTTGGCTATGGGAGCCGCGCCCGGCAACAGGAAGAACTGCCTGATCTTTGGGATCAGTTCCTGACGCAAGCTGGCCATTGAGCGGTCAAGCGATCCGACGTTGGCCGCCTTGGTCACATAATCGTCGGCGCCCAGCGCCAGAGATTCCAGGGTCAAAGCGGCGCCGCGGTCCGTCAGGGTGCTGAACATTACCACGCGCGGCCGGACCTCCTGGTTCCGGATCCGGCGCAGGACAGCCAGACCATCCATTTCGGGCATTTCGATGTCCAGGGTGATGACATCGGGGTTCAACTGGGCGATGCGCTCCAGCGCGATGACACCGTTCGAAGCAGCCCCGACCACTTCCAGGGCGGGATCTTCCGACAGCGCGTGGGTAACCAGGCGGCGGATGACCACCGAATCATCCACCACCAGCACGCGAACGCGGGCGCCCGGCGGGATCGCTTTCCTGAAAATGCTTGTGTTCATTGGACCTCTATTGAATCAAGCCCGGCATCTACTGAAGCAAGCCCAGCATCCGCAGCTTGTCCGACAGGATCTCCTTGGTGAACGGCTTCATCACGTATTCATCAGCTCCCGCGGCCAGCGCCTTCACCATCTGATCCACCTCTGTCTCGGTGGTGACCATCATCACCTTCATGGACGCGTAGCGCGGATCGGCGCGCAGCCTCTGGAGAAACTCAAGTCCGTTCATGCGCGGCATGTTCCAATCCACTAGAACGAGCGAGAAATCTTCGCGTAGAAGGGTGAGCGCTTCGGCGCCATCGGCGGCGGCGCAGACGTCGTAACCCATTTCCGCAAGGTTTCTGGACAGAATCATGCGCACCGCACGCGAGTCGTCAACGACCATGGCCTGGGACATAGGAAGCCTCTTTTGGTATATCGGACGAGTGTGGGCGCGGCTTTAGGTTCGGGGAGCAGACTGTGCTTTTCGGCAGGCACCGCCGGCGAGAATGCACTTCATCGTGCGTAGCAAGATCGTGGGGCCGCTACTGACGCAGCAAGTGGAAGGGGGTACTTGGCAGGTTCCCACCTTACAGAGGGTCGGACGGGGTCTTGCAGAGTGACGATGGGAAGCCGTTGAAACCAGTTGGCTCCCCATCCCGGACACATTTCGAACTCCAGCCGTCGCGGCTAGCACTAGCTGACGGCGAGCTGTCAGAATCAGAAGGGGATCTCTTCGCCGGCCTGAGACTGTGTCTTTTTGGGCCATTGGATGTGGACGCCGAAATCATTATCGCCACACTTCAGGACCGGAACACATGCGCCGCGCAACTCCTCAATCCGGTTCGACAGATCTGAAAACACATCTAGCTTTAGGTCGCACTTAATCAAGTCCTCTTTTACCCAGGCAATGGTGCGCTCCGAAATGGGCCGGACCTTGCGCAGCAACCGGTCGGAATGGGCTTTCGCCGCGAATGCGGAAGGTCCAAACAATCGTTGGCGTCGATGTTGGGCTGTTCGTCAAGGTTACGTCCTCGACGATTGCCGCGTACTCTCCATCGGGTATATCGCTGTTATCGCTGTTAGACGGTGTGCCTCCGGCCACCGTTGCCGCACTGTACAATTCGTCGAACTTGGACAGATGGGTGGATGTTGTGTTGGAATCCATAAGAAGAACCGTTCATCCATGTAGTGGCTAATGCAACCCGGTTCTCGACTTAGTTCTTGTTACCTACCTTACCTCATGGCTCCAGGTCTGACCTAGTGTGGCCCGTTCTCAACGTGCCGTGTCTGCATCCCTACCGACATTGGGAGGAGCGGGTCCTGGAGGACTCGCGCAGACCTGGAGGTCCGCCCCACAACTTAGAAGGTGAATTTGGCGACCAGGCCTTGGAGCTGAGCGGCCATCCCGCTAAGCGACTGGGCCGCTT
>OCTA010003930.1_pt1 | contig 13129 bp, 9 predicted proteins | sample 1538991 | NCBI WGS metagenome assembly OCTA01 (sample SAMEA3539302, study PRJEB22396) | soil metagenome | biome: tundra; feature: field; material: soil | place: USA | collected 2010-05 | depth 0.15 m
CGCTTAGCCCCCGAGAGGAGGCTGCGCGTGCGCCTGAGAGTGCTGCTCCTGGCGAATACGGAGTGTCTTGAATCGCCCGCCGGGAGCCCTGCGTTCGTGTTGGCGCGTGCATTGACGCTCAGGCGTTCGCGTGGCTCCCTCTGTCCGAGAGCAGTCGGGGCCGCGTACGTCTCGACGTGCAGCGCATTGCCGTCCCGGGAACAGCGGCAGCGTGGGCCGCACCGGCTACTGCCGCTATGGCTCACGGCAGTGGCGGCCGCCGCCCTTAGCAGTGTTCTGCCGGAACGCCGGGGACACGAAGGGTTCGCCCCGCCTGGTTTGCGGGTGGGTCCGTTGGCCGTGAGAGGGATGCCGCGGTGGGCGGACCGGTTGGTGCTTTCGGTCCGCCCACCGGGATGCGGTACGTACTATGAGTGCCGGTGACGGTGGCGGTGGGTCAGCTCCTTGAGCAGAGCCGGCAGCCGGTTGCCGACCTTGAGCGGGTTGCGCGCTTGGCGGGCGCTCGCGTTCCTGGCCTTTGGGCTGCCGAGCGTGATGGTGCTCGCCGCCGCGTTGTTTGCGTAGTTGGGGTCGGGGTTGGCGAACGAAACGGTCGCGGCCGGGATCAACACCTTGCCGCTGGCGTGCGCCGAGACCTTGAAGGTGACCGTGTAGGTGACCTTACTGCCGGCGTTGATCTCAGAAGCGGTCCAATACACCACGCCCAACCCAAGCTTCCCACCGCCGGTCGAGGTGACGGTCACCCCGCCTGGCACGAGCACCACGGTCTGCACATTGCCGGCGTTCGCCGGGCCGGCATTCTTGACCGTGACCTGGTCAGAGAAGCTGCTGCCATCCGCCGCGCTCGACGGTCCGCTGATGGCAACGCTCAAATCCGCGAGCTTCGAAGCGCTGGTGATCGTCACCGGCTCCGCGGCCTTGCCGCTGCTGACCGGATTGTTGTTCGAATCGCCGTTATAGGTCGCGACCCAGTAGTCGGTGCCGGTCGCGGCCGTCGTATACCCCTTCGAGGTCGCCACACCGCCCGACAGCGGCTCGTTCGCGTCAGTGAACAACGGCGTCCCCGTCGCGTTCGGATTGTTGTACAGGTTGAACGTCACCGTCCCCGACGGGCTATCGCCACCCGACACAGTCGCCTGATCGGCGATCGACGAACCCACCGCCGCCGACATCGGCTGCTGACTGGTCGAAATCGACGGCGTCGCCGCCGTGATCGTCACCGGCTCCGCGGCCTTGCCGCTGCTGACCGGATTGTTGTTCGAATCGCCGTTATAGGTCGCGACCCAGTAGTCGGTGCCGGTCGCGGCCGTCGTATACCCCTTCGAGGTCGCCACACCGCCCGACAGCGGCTCGTTCGCGTCAGTGAACAACGGCGTCCCCGTCGCGTTCGGATTGTTGTACAGGTTGAACGTCACCGTCCCCGACGGGCTATCGCCACCCGACACAGTCGCCTGATCGGCGATCGACGAACCCACCGCCGCCGACATCGGCTGCTGACTGGTCGAAATCGACGGCGTCGGGGGCGACGAGGTCACCATCCGCACCCGCACGTTCTGCGAGTCGGCGATCAGCAGGTCCCCGCGCGCGTCGACCGCTATCTCGTCCGGGGCGTTGAGCTCGGCGCTGGTGGCCGCCCCCCCGTCGCCTGAGAACCCGGCGGTGCCGTCGCCCGCGACCGTGTAGATGTCCCCCGTGGTCATCGAGGACAGCCCGTACGGGCAGCCGCTCGAACACGAAGCCGACGCCACCAACCGCACGCGACTGTTTCCAGCGTCGCCGATCAGCAGATCCCCGGCCGGGTCGACGCTCACACCTTCCGGGTAGTAGAGCTGGGCGCCGGTTCCCGCCCCACCGTCGCCCGAGTAACCCTGAGTGCCGTTGCCGGCGACCGTGTAGATGTCCCCCCTGGTCATCGACGGCAGCCCGTACGGGCAGCCGCTCGAACACGAAGCCCACGCCACCAACCGCACGGCACCGTTGCTTGTGTCGGCGATCAGCAGATCACCGGCCGCGTCGACGCCTACGCCGTACGGGTTGTTGAGCCCGGCGCTGGTGGCCGCCCCCCCGTCGCCCGAGTAGCTGTAGGTGCCGTCGCCGGCGACCGTGTAGATGTCACCCCTGGTCATCGACGGCAGCCCGTACGGGCAGCCGCTCGAGCACGAACTCGCGGCGACCAACCGCACCCGACCATTTCCCACTTCGGCGATCAGCAGATCCCCATTCGCGTCGACCCCCACCCCAAACGGGTCGGAGAGCTCGGCGCTGGTGGCCGCCCCCCCGTCGCCCGAGAACCCGGCGGTGCCGTCACCCGCGACCGTGTAGATGTCCCCCTCGGTCATCGGCGCAAGCCCGTACGGGCAGCCGCTCGAGCACGAGCTCCAGGCGACCAACCGCACGCGAGCCAAGTCGCCGCCGATCAGCAGATCCCCGCTCGAGTCGACCGTGATCGCGCGCGGCCCGCCGAGCCCGGCGCTGGTGGCCGGCCCCCCGTCGCCCGAGATCCCGCCGGTGCCGTCGCCCGCGACCGTGTAGATGTCCCCTTTGGTCATCGAAGACAGCCCGTACGGGCACCCGCTCGAGCACGAAGCCGCCGCCACCAACCGCACCCGACCGTTCTCGTAGTCACCGATCAGCACATCCCCGCTCGGGTCAACCGCCACCCCGGCGTCATTGCTCAGCTCGGCGCTGGTGGCAGGGCCTCCGTCGCCCGAGAACCCGAAGGTACCGTCACCCGCGACCGTGGAGATGGTCCCAGCGGCGGCATACGCGGCGGGCGCCCCGACGAGCGCGACCGCCACGCCCACAAGCACCGCAACCAGCCACGCGAACCCGCCACCGCGCACAACGCCGAACCCCCGAGCCCGACCGGACCCAGCCTCCGTACCCACGACCGCAGCGTCGCAGCCGCGCAACCACGCGCCAATCAACTCAAACACCGGTCCCACCCCGTTTCTCGTCACCGCATTAAGCAGCCCGACGACCCGTCCACGGGGCTGTCGCGGACTCTATTGCGTCACGGCGGCGTGTCAAGTGAACCTATTTCCGATCATCGACACGCGCGAGCCGCGAGCGCGTTGGCGCATGAAGCGGTCGAAGTCTCCGACCGTCGCGTCGCAGAAGCATCGTGCTCATCCTCTGTGGTACTCGGCGCCGCGGTTCGGCACCGATGATCAGGCAGGTATCTGACCCGGCCGCCCAGGCCGCATCGGGCAACGCCCTATGCGACCCCGATGGGGTGGTGCTCGAGGGGCGATGGCGCTCCCGCCGTTCGGCTGCGGACGCCGGCCTTCTCGTAGACGCTCTGGATATGGTGCCCGAGGTTCTGACCGAGACGCCGAGATCGTCGGCGATCGCTTCGTTGAACCGCCGCACACGACGACGAGCAGGACTCTGAGCTCGCGCTCAGTAGGACCGGCGCGATGATCGCCGACAGTGCTGCTGCTCGTAGAGCAAGCAGCCACGACGCACTCGCTACCGCTACATGTGTGGAGGAGCCACGCTCGCACCGGCTCGCGATGGCCACGCAGACCTGCCTTCGTTGTCGTGCGGGCACCTCATCGGCGCCCCACGGGCCCCGCTCCGCGCGGAAAACGAGGGAGCGCCCGGGAGGGCCGCTTCGATCGACCACCGGCTCTCTGCGCGTGAGCTCCTCCCAGCGCTTGTCCGAGATGAGCGCCTGAGCGCACGCAGATCGGCTATTCGCGGCCTGGTTCGCCGGCAGCTAGGAAGTACGCCCGGTCCTTCGGTCTGTCGGCCGCACGCTTCGATTTGTGGATGTCGTCAAGGGCAGCCACGAGCACGGCAATGCGAGTGCCGGCGACAGTGAGGCGCTCCGCCCGGGGCGCGAGTTCTCCGTAGCCGTCAGGGAAGCCGCTTGGGGCGAACGTGACGTCAAGCTGGCCGTGTCGCGTCGCCAGGTTCCAGACGGTGGCGGCGAGGAGGCTGCGAGGTGTGAAGTAGTCGGGTGGGAGCGGCACCCAGGCGGCCGTGTTGGCCGGATCGGTGACGAGGCGGCAGTCGAGCTCGTTCAGCGCATCAGCGAGACGCTGCAGGTTGGCCTCGTCACGGTCGGGCGTGAGATCGATGTCGAGGGTGTCGTAGCGACGGCCATGCGACTGGATGCCGGCGCCGCCTATGACGACGAACTGCACGCCGTGAGCCACCAGCGTCTTGAGGAGCGCTTCGCGCTCGGCGTCGATCGCGGGGGTCACGCGACCGGAGTCTGCTGGCTCAGCCATTCAGCAATCCTGTCCCCCGCCGCCCGCTCGTCGGAGGCGCCCGCGGCCTCACGCTCACGTTGGACATCGAGCACGGCTTGAAGCGCGAGCGCGTCGCGCCGGGCCGTGCGAGCGTCTGACGCGTCGGCGATTCTCAACAGGTCGATGAGTCCGGCTGCCTCGAGGGCTCCGGCCGGTGTCTCGAACGCCACCCGGTTGCGGGCAAGGTCCGCCTCGCCTGCCGTGCCCGCGGGCGTCACGTCGATGACGACGCTCACTCCGGCGGACACGATGTGCCTGCCGCTGCGGGTCTGCCGAGCGCCCATCTGTCGAAGGCGATAGCCCACGGGGTCGACAAGCCCACATACCTCGATCGTCGACGAACCGAGCACCAGCGGCCAGCCATGGAGCGCTCCGGCGACATCGCCGATGACGAGCCCCGGCACCCCGGCGCCGGCCAACTCGGACAACGCCGCTGCGATGTCCGGCGCACCCGGAGGGGTGAGCCGCCGCACCCGCTCGAGCGGATCGAGTTCGAGCTGCATGGCGATCTGCGGCCACCAGCTGCGGTCTTCGACCAGGAGATGTGCGTCGAGCTGCAGGCCGCAGGTGCGCGCGACCACCTCGACGTCGTTGAGGCTGACGCCGCGGTCGCCGCGTTCCCACCGCGCGATCGTGGCCTGGCGGAGGCCGAGCCGTTCGGCCAGCTGGCGCTGCGTGAGTCCCGCGCGACGCCGGGCCATCACTACGTAGTCGCCACCTCGCATACCAAAATGGTATCAGTGGTGTGTAGCGATGTGTGGACGGAAGTGTGGAATCCAATTCCACACTTGACGACCCGAAAAGCCCCGCCGCACAAGGGGATTGGAGCGGCGCTCGGGCCAGACTACCCGCCCCCCACGTAGGAAAATGCAGTGCATGGGGTTCGGGTAGTCTGGCCCGAGCTTGGTGTCATTGGCGTGCGGCGGGGCATACGGCGGCGGGCGTGGTGAGTGCTGGAGAAAGGTGGGGTTCGCCGAAGGTGCCGAGCAGGGTGGCATGCTGTAGGAAGTCAGACAGCGAGGAAGCAGCATGGAGATCCAGAGGCGGGTCCTGAAGGACGGGGCGGTGCGCTGGCGGGTTCGCTGGCGGCAGGGTGGGCGGTACCGGGTACAGACGTTCGACCGTAAGGGTGATGCGGTGACGTTCGGTGCTGAACTCCGGCGCCGGCAGCAGCTGGGGACGCTGACCGAGATGGACATGGGCCGGGTCACGCTCGCTGAGTACGTGGTCGGCACTTGGTGTGAGGCGTACGCATCCCAGCTTTCGCCGAAGACGTGGATGCACTACCGGCAACTTCTGAACAAGCACATCCTGCCGTCGCTCGGTTCGCTGGAACTTCGGGCGATCAGGCCGGAGACGATCGGACGCTGGCAGGCGGAGCGGCTCGCCGCGGGCTACGGCCGCGTCTCGGTCCGGTATGCGCTTACCCTGCTCGGAGCGATCCTCCAGCGCGCCTTCGAGAATGGCCAGATCCAGTCGAACCCCGCGCGAGCGGTGCGAAAGGCGGCGCTGCCGCGCCGCACCGAGGTCCGTCCGCTCGCGCCGGCGTCGGTCGAACGAATGCGTGCCGCGAGTTCGCCGCGCGACGCGACGTTGATCAGCGTCCTGGCGTACGCCGGCCTCAGACCCGGTGAGGCGCTGGCGCTCCAGTGGCGCGACATCCGCGAGCAGACGATCCTGGTCGAGCGCGCCATCTCGCTTGGCGAGGAGAAGGACACGAAGACGGCGGCTCATCGGACGGTGCGTGTGCTCCAGCCGCTCGCCGTCGACCTCCGAGAATGGCGGCTGAGAAGCGGCCGGCCATCCGAAACCTCGCTGATCTTCCCGTCAGCGACCGGCGCGCCCTGGACGCTTGCGGCGTACCAGTCGTGGCGCCGGCGAGCCTTCAAGCGCGCGATCGAGGCGGCGGGGCTCGCGCACGGCCGTCCGTACGACCTCAGGCACTCGTTCGCGTCGCTGCTGCTCCACGAGGGGCGCTCGGTGATCTACGTCGCCCGCCAGCTCGGCCACGACGCTCGACTCACGCTCAGCACCTACGGGCACGTGATGGACGAGTTCGAGGACATGCCGCGGCTCGACGCGCAGACGGCGATTGTCAAGGCGAGGGCGGCCCTGGACGGCGCGGCCACCTCCACCAGCTGACGCAGCCGGGCGCACCTTCGACGGCAGCCCTGCTCCCCGCCGCCCAGACGCACGCCACGCTGAGGGTGCACCAGGGGTGCATCAGATTGTCTCGCGCCGTCCTGTCGTGTCCCCCTGTGTCCAACAGAACAATCCGATTTGCAGGGCTTTTCGAGGCACCGCGAGACACGAGTGGACAAACTGATCTGCTTTGCAAGCAGGAGGTCGCCGGTTCGATCCCGGCTGGCTCCACTGAAAAGCCCTGGTAATCGCCACTTTTCTCATTTACGGACCGTGAACGCCGGGACCGAGGGAAAAGGCAAGTAACTCGGTGGAGATTGTCCGGAGGGGGTTGTACCACGGGATTTGGCCGCTACTCGGAGTCGCGGTTGCTTACGTTGAACCCCCGTCCTACGCCGCGCCCGGGTGAACGCATTTCGGCGAACTCGAGAGCGAGCTGCGCCGCGCCCACCCGGGTTCGGGACGATCGTGTCGCCGGGTGCACAAGCCTGGGCGGGCGGCGGGAGATCGCGCGACGGCTGAATCGAGGCGGCATTTTGGACGTGTGTTCGATTTTGCCGGGACGGATCGGTCAAGGGCCGGGGCTTCCCGGCCGATATACACAGCAATGACTACGCTCAGCCTTTCTCTCGATGCGGTCACGGTCCTCGGATTGGCCGGCACCGCCCTTCGCTTCGCCCTGTCGATCGACGATGAGGTCGAACGTTGGCTCCGTCCCCTGCGGCTCTACGGAGAATCAGGTGCCGCCCTCCAGGGAATGGGGGTGAGCGAGGCGCGAGGAGAAGGCTCGGTCGAGGTCCCCACCCGGCAGAGCTCGTCCTCACCTGAGGAGACCCTGCAGATCATCACGATGGCGGCATCAAAGCTCGCCGCCGATCGGGATGCGCCGAGCGTGGGAACGCTGGACATCCTCACGGCAGTCATGGCCCACTACGGTGAGGCTTTCGAGCGTGCTCTCGAAGGCCACGCCGGCGACTTGACCGAGCTGGCCCACCGTATGGCGGACCGCACGGCCAAAGGCCGGCGCGGCCGGGCACTTGACCTCCTGCATCTGAGCCGCACTCGGGCTTAGCCTCAATCCACCGCGTAACGACGTCGAGGGTTGCGGATAGCTGTTGTTGGGTGTTGATGGTGCGTTCTGGCGCGGTCCGGGTGGCCGGGCGTGGCGCGGGCGGGCTGGTGGCATCGTTTGCGGCCGCTTTTGATCGAGGATGAGCGCGCCGGTGTCGGCGGCTGGGTCTGCTCGTCCTCGTAGCAGCGGTTGTTCCTCAGGCGATGGCGGGTAACGCCCTGATTCGTGCGAGCGCGTGGATGAGTCGTGTTGCCAGGGCCAGCGGGCGGGGAGATGCAGCGTCCATTGGCGGGCGGTGCGGGTCAGGCGGCCAGGGATCTCATGCAGCCGGCGGCGCATGGTCCGGGCGGCGCGGACGGTCTGTCCTGGGAGCCCGATCAGGCTGGTCCAGCGGGACAGGTTGTGCGCGAGGCAGGCGATCACGGTCCAGGCGCTGTTGGCGTTGAACTGGCCGGAGGGGAAGTGCGCCAGGGCTTGGTCTTTGAGGTCGCGGATCGCGAGCTCGACGACGGCGTGCTGGCGGTGCTCGGCCTCGACCACCTCGAGTGGTTCGGTGCGATTGGTCAAAAACGGGAAGTAGCGCCACTCTGGCCACAGCTCGGCTTGCGCGCCGACGAGTCGGGTGCGGCGCACGACCAGGCGCTGTTGGCCGACCATCGTCTGCGCGATCTGCGCTTCGCCGTCTTCGGGGTAGTCGGCGAGCGGCTGCCAGTCCGGTTCGGGGATGCGGGCGATCGCGTCGGGCACCCAGGCCTGCAGACGCACGCTGATCGAGTACTGCCACCCGGCCGCTTGCAGGCGGGCGAGCAGCTTCTTGTTCCAGAACGCCGAGTCGGCCCGCAGCAGCTTCACCCCGGTCGCGCCGGCGCGCTGGACCCTTGCGATCAGCTCATCCGCGAACCGCAACACACGCGCGGGCTCGCTGCCGACCCCTTGCGCAGCCGGATGTGGAGGATCTCGCCAGTACCTCCGCGCGAGGCCACCAGCGGGTGATATCCACGCTTGCGCGTGTACCCGAACCCGGCACCCTGCTTCTCGTAGCCGTGCACCTCGCCGACGAAGCTGTCGACATCCACCGCCAAGCGCTCAGCGCCAGGGCCGGCACCCGCCCGCCACGCGCGCGTGAGCGTGTCAGCGAGCACCCGGTCGAGCTGGCGAACATGCCCGAACGTGAACGCACGCAAGAACGTCCCCAGCGTCGACGGTGCCGGCAGCCAACCGCCCAACAACCGCCGCATACGCCCAGCGCGCAGCACCTCACAATCGTCGATGCAATCGGCGCCGAGCAGCATCGCGAAGATCAACGCCATCACCTTGCGCCCGGCGTGCGCCGCCCCCGGACGCTCTCGACGCAACCGCACGAACCGGCCAACCAAATCCTCGATCCCCAGCCGCCCAGCGAGCGTCGCGACAAGCGCGATCCCACCGGCCGAGACGACCCGCTCGTCGTCAAAAACGACCCGAACGCCGTCCAGTCCGATCGGCTCTTCATCATGCACCATGAGAATGACCTCCTGACGCGGGGCCCGGCTGCGCACACAGCCTGAAAAAGCCCTGCTCAGGAGGTCACTTAAGAGACCGCCCCGGACGGAACGAGCCTAAACTCGCGGTGGATCCAGGCTTAGATGTAGGAACTGCGTCACGGGGTCCCGCGGGAGCGCGACGCTGCCGCCCGCGTTAGTGTGACGCGCCCCACCCCGCGCCCGGGCGACGCCGCCCACCGGTGTCCGCTGCCGACCCGGCCAACCGACGTCTCGCTCTGGACGTCTACGGCCCGACGGATGCCGTCGCCTGAACGAGCGCTGGCACCTCGGCCGGCGGACGGGCTCGCCCGGTGCCCGCTTCCCGGCGCTGCAGGCTGGGCTCTGCAGCCGGCTCAAGGGCGACCGGAGCCGAGCCGCAGGCGGTGGCTTCAGCCGAGTGACCGGTCAGCTCGACCCGCAGCAGCGCTGCACCCAGCTCACCGGCGATCTGCCCGGCCCGGGCCAGGGTCACTGCGGCCTGCGCCGGCGAGACCCCGCACGCCGACAGAAAGCGGTCCCCCTGACCCGTCTTGAGCTGGCCGAGCTCCAGTTCGAGCTCCTCGACCACGTGTTCAGAAACCGCTGTGCCTGCGGTGGCCTCCAGGACGCACGCGGCCATGTCGTCGCGGATGGTGCGAGCCTCATTTCGCACCGTCTCCAGCAGCGCCGGGGCCGATGCTCCTGAGCCGGCTTGCGTGAAGATCCGAGCCAGGCGTTCGCGACCCAGCAATCCGTGCTGCGTTCGGACCTCGGTGACGCCGTCGCTGAAGAAGCACGCGCGGGCGTGATCGGAGAACGGCACCGTCGTCTGGCGTCGGCCGGTGGATGCTCCCCAGCCCAGGGCCGGCGAGGCGAAGCCGGTCAGCGGCTCGTGCAGCGAGGAGCCGAGGATGACCGGGTCCGGATGCCCGGCGGTGGCGTAGGTGAGCGTCGCCGCCCGGGCGTCGTAGGCGCCGATCACCACGGTGGCAAAGAGGTCGTCCTCGTCGGTCGCGAGCACGCGACCGGCGAGCTTGAGCGCAGAACGGGGGTCGAGCCCCGTCTCGACGTAGGCTCGCAGCGTGTAGCGCATGTGGGTGGCGCGGGTCAGCGCAGCCCGGCCGTGCCCGGAGACGTCGCCGACGATTATGGCCACGCGGCCTCCGTCGACGGGGAAGGCGTCGTAGAAGTCGCCCCCCGCGCCCGGTCCGTCAGCCGGACGGTAAGCGACTGACACCGCCACCGGACCGAGGTGAGCGGGGATCTCGGGCACCAGCGCCGCCTGCATCGAGGCGAGATCCGCGGCAAGCTCCCGCCGTTGGGACTCGAGCCGCCGTGCGCGGCGGGCGCTGACCCAGGACCGGATCCCCAGAAGAAGGCAAAGCACCAGCAGGATGAAGATGATCGGCTTGCTCCAGTCCGGGACCGGAAACGGCAGCGGGATCAGGTTTCCCATGAAGCTGGGGATGGCGGCCAGGCCGTGAACACGGGCCGGCCTGGTGCTCGACCGACTGCGAACAGTTCGCTCAGCCCGCCCGCCGGCTCCTGCGGGGGCGCGCCGAGAACCCGCGGGGCCTGGGGAGATCCCGGGCGCTGAGCCTGGGGAGACTGCGAGCAGGCGCGCGCCGGCGCCAGGCTGCGTCGACTGAGCCACGCTGCCGCCACGACCGCGGCCGCCGCTGGTGCGTCCGGAGGCGTGTCGGGCCCGAGCGATGCCAGTGCGGCTTTTAGATGAGGTGCGTTGCCGCCGGGGCTTGGTCGGCACCGGCAAACCGTTGGTTGCGGGGGCGGCCGGCGCGGCGCTCGTCGCGGACCCGGCCGGGACCGCGGCGACCACGGTGCGCTGAACCCGGGCGGGCGCAGGCGGGGGCGTACCGGGTACTGGGGTGCGGGGCGGCCCGTGGCCGTGAGACTTGCCGGGGTGAGGCTTGCCGGGGTGAGGCGCGGTGACCGGCTTACCACCGCCGCCGTCGTGGCCGTTGCCATTCCCGCCCCCGTTGCCGTGGCCGCGGCCGTGGCCGTTGCCGGGCCCGCCCCCGTTGCCGTGGCGGTTGCCGGGCCCGCCCCCGCCGCCGCCGTGGCCGTTGCCGTGGCCGCGGGGGTTACCGGGGTTCGAGGGCACCCCGGTCGGCTGGCCGCCACCACCATTGCCGCCGCCGCTGCCGCCGTCACCGCTGCCGTGGCCGCCCCCGTGCGGGCTACCGCCGCCTGCCCCGGGCTGCTGACCGCCGCCGCCGTTGCCGTGTCCGGAGGGCGATCCCGGTTGCGGATTGCCGTGAAGCTTGTCTGAAACCGAGACCCCTGCGCCAACTCCAAGCGCGCCCGGCTTGGCGTCGCTGGTGGCGACCGCGGCCGAGCAGAGGCAGACCAGCACTCCCCCGATGAACACTCCGCTCCGCTGGGCGTGACGCACGACGCTAGGCATCGCCGGCGTGAGCCTCCGCGGTTCGCTGCTTTCGGAGGCGGACGACGGTGGCGTCCGGACTGATCACGAGTTCGAGCTCGTCGGTGAGAGCGGCCATGAAGGCAAAGCCTCGGCCGCCCTCGTCGGATGTCGGGTCAGACCGCTGGCTCGGAGGCACGAAGGGTCCGCAGTCGCACACCGAGCAGACGATCGAGCCCCCGTCGGACTCCAAGCTCACGCCGATCGTTCCGTCATCGGCGGGGCTGCCGTGACGGATGGCGTTGGTCACCGCTTCGTTGACGGCGACAACGAATTCGTAGCGGGGCCTGCCGTCGCAGCCGAGCGCAACGGCAGCCTGCGACACCCAGCCGCGCATCCGCCCCAGCTCCGACGGCCTGGCCGGCAGGCGGAGCTCGACCGGAGCCGGACGGTCCACGTCGTGAAGACCATCGCTGCGCTCAGGCAGCGTGGGCGAGAGCGGCGAACGCATCCTCATGCGTGCGGTGCAGCGGAATCACGTGTTCGAGCCCGACTGTCTCGAAGATGCCGCGGATGTCCTCGTTGTTGCAGACCACCAGCAGCGATCCGCCGTTGGCGCCGAGCCGCTTGAGCGCTCCGACGAGAACACCGATCGCTGTGGAGTCGATGAACTCGACCGCCGACAGGTCAACGATGAACTGGCGATCGCCGGCGTCGACCCGACTCATAATGTGCCGCTTCAGTTGCGGCGCGGCGTCGAAGTCGACGTCACCAGCCACACGAAGAATCCGGACGTCGTCGCCGATCGCTTCTTCGCTGACTTCGAGATAACCCATCGAACTCCCCTTTTTTTTCGGTCGAACACTCAGCCGATCTCTCTGGCATCGGCAGCGCGGAGGAATCCTTAAGAGTGGCTCGCTGACTCGACGGATGTTCGAGCCTCGCGTGGGACGCAGGCCGCCCTGTGGTGCGGACGAGTCCGGGCTTTCAGCGGTCGAGTGATGCGCAGGTCTCGAGCACCGTCTTTAGGCCGCTGAGCACCCAGAACCGCCCTCCGCGCCCGTGTCCTCGAGCTCACCTGCGACCGGCGATGCCAGTCTGGGCGCACCTGTCAGGTCGTGGGTCAACGTGAGCTTGGTGACGCCGCCGCTGGTCGGTTCGATCTCGTGCTTTGCAGCGCCACGGTTCTGATCGGAGCGACCTATGAGCACTTCGTGACCCGCGCGCCCGCGATGCGACCCGCATGTGTGCGGCTGATGTTGAAGAGCGGGAAGGCCTCAGCGTGTAAGCGACGCCTCCGTCGCTCAAGCAAAGCTCAGGCGCGCAAGTCGCCAGCCTTAGTCTGTCGGTCGTGACGCCGCTCTCGCGGATGTCCGGGTGCGATGCAACCGCGCAGACGTGTGCGCGATCGCGCGGAGCCGGACGCCCGTTTTAGATGCAACCCGTCAGCTGGGTCCCGGGCGGGTCATGACCGTCGCTGGTCGGAGAAGATCCCGGCGATGAGCTCTGACCGGATGACCTTGGCTGACCTGGACGTCGAGCGCGTCGGCGCTGGGTCGAGTGTGGTTCTCGTGCAGGAAGCATCGTGGACGCGCGACGCACCTGGCGGAAACAGCGCGAGCTGGCGAGGCATTGGGCGCTGTGTCTTCCGAATCGGGTTTGCAGCCAGCCGGCCCGTGGCACGTGGAGACTTCGAGCTCGAAGCACCGTTAATCGGAACCTACTGACGCATCCGTGGGTTGTTTCACCGGCCGGGTAGGGGTGGGCAGAG
>OCTA010003932.1_pt1 | contig 13127 bp, 9 predicted proteins | sample 1538991 | NCBI WGS metagenome assembly OCTA01 (sample SAMEA3539302, study PRJEB22396) | soil metagenome | biome: tundra; feature: field; material: soil | place: USA | collected 2010-05 | depth 0.15 m
CTAGTACGCGAGGAGCTGATCTCGCTCACGGCCTCCGCGCCGCGATTGCGGGCGATAAGGTCGTCTCGCAGGAACGCAAGGTACAGGTTCGGATTGAAAGGACATGTTCCGCAATTGCCCGCGCACCTGCAACCCACCTCACGCGAGGTCTTCACCAGTCCGCACATCCGCTGAACTTCAGGAGCACGAGGCATGGCAAACATTTCGGACCATCAGCAGACTCGCCTGCGGGCGCTCCAGCGGCTCGTCATCGACCTCGGGCGCAAGAACTTCGACGAGCGCCACGGGGATCTCAAGCTGACTCCGGTGGTGGGTCTGATCTGCGCCTACGAGGAGGAAGCCAACATCGCAGACGTGCTTCGGCGCGTGCCGAAGGTGGCCTGCGGGCTGGACGTGACGCCGTTCGTGATCGTCGACGGCGGCGAGGACGAGACCGCCCGTGTCGCGATGGAAGAGGGGGCCGTCACCTTCGTGTTCCCGGTAAACCTGGGTCACGGGGTGGCGTTACGTGTCGGCTATGACCTCTGTGTTGCCTTGGGGGCCCAGTACGTGGTCACCTTCGATGCCGACGGCCAGAACGATCCCACTGAGATGCCGCAGCTGCTTCAGCCGCTGGTGGACGACGAGGCCGACTTCGTGGTGGCCTCTCGGCGCCTGGGCGTGGACAGGACAGGAGACCGGTACCGTCAACTGGGTGTGGTGTTCTTCGCGGCGCTCATGAACCTGTTGACCGGCGCCCACCTCACTGATACCTCCAACGGCTTCCGAGCCCTGCGGGTGACAATGCTGGCGGACGTGAAAGGCCGGCTGGAGCAGGACCAGTACCAGACGGCCGAGCTGCTCGTCACCTCACTCAAGCGGGGGTGGAGGGTAACCGAGCGCCCTGCCGTCTGGCACGAACGGGCCTCCGGCCAGTCGAAGAAGGGCACCAACTTCCTCTACGGTTTTCGCTACGCCGCCGTGCTGCTCGGGACCTGGCGCCGCGAGCGTTGAGCTTTTCTCCATAAGGTTCCACGCGAGCGCCCAAAGCCACGCGACGCGCCGTACCGGTTGTCCGCGAAGCGCGGCGACCGTCCTCGTGCCCCCCTGATCGGGCACGCTCTCGGTCGCGCCACGAAGACCGTCCGGCGGGCACGACCGGGGCGTTGTCACGCGGAGCTCTTGGCCGAATTTCGGTGATGATGCCCAACCACGAAGCGCTAGGTGCGGCGTGGTGGCAAGGATGGGCAAACTAAGCCACACCTTGCGGAGCTATATACTCGCCCGGGAATTCGAACCAAAAGAGCGGAGGAACTCGTGCAGATTGGGATCCTGACTGGTGGAGGAGACGCGCCTGGGCTGAATGCGGCGATCCGAGGTGTGGCACGCAGTGCTTTCGCCGACGGAGTCGATGTTCTCGGAGTGCGGAACGGATGGGCCGGCCTGGTCCAGGACGGCGACGCCGTCCCGCTGCGCCTCGCAGACGTGTCGGGGATCCTCGCTCGGGGCGGGACAATCCTGGGTACCTCGCGAGTCAACCCCCTGGCCGACGCGAAAGCGATGGATGCCGTCATTGCAAATCTCGGCCGCCTTGGTATAGACGCGCTGGTGACCATAGGCGGGGATGACACGCTATCGGTCGGCGCCGCACTGGCGGAGCGGGGAGTGCCCGTGGTCGGCGTCCCCAAGACGGTGGACAACGACCTGCTTCTCACGGAGTACTGCATTGGCTTTGACACCGCGGTCGCCATTGTCACAGAGGCAGTGGACCGACTGCACACCACCGCTGCCTCGCACCACCGAGTGATGGTGGTCGAGGCCATGGGACGCGAGGCCGGGTGGGTGACCCTGATGGGGGGCCTCGCCGGAGGGGCCGACATGATCATCATCCCGGAATTCGCCGTCGGACTGGAGGAGGTCGTCGAGCATCTCAACGCCCGCCGCAAGCAGAGCAAGACCTTCAGCATCATCGCCGTCTCAGAAGGGGCCGAGGTCACCGGCCTGCCCACTCCGTCAGGCAGTGAGGCGCCTCTCGACGCCTTCGGGCACGCCCAGCTCAGCCGCCGTGGGATCGGGGAGCGTCTTGGTCGCCAAGTGGAGGACGTGACCGGTTTCGAGACGCGAGTCACGGTGCTGGGCCACACCCAAAGAGGAGGCACGCCTACCGCCTACGACCGGATCTGGGCGACACGGGTCGGTGTTGCCGCCTACAAGCTGATAAGCGAGCGGCGCTTTGGTGAGATCCCCATCAAGCGCGGCGACAACGTGGAGAGCGTCCGGCTGTCGGAAGTGGTAGCCGAACCCCGGCTGGTGCCGGAGGACCTGTACCGACTCGCGGAGTTGTTGTACTGATCAAGCCCAGGGATCCTTCCTCGAGGAGCCGCGATCCTCGCAAGCTCGCACGTCAGCCTTCAGGTGGTCGATGGGGGAGTGGCGCCAGCGCTGCACCATTTGGTGGAGGTTGAAGCGATCGTCGCGCGTTGGACCCGGTAGACTTGTGTACCACGGCGTTTGCCGTGCCTTTCTTTGGGGTCCTGCCCATATGCTCTCGCGCGCCAACTTCCGCAACCTCGCGATCGTCGCTCACGTCGACCACGGCAAGACGACGCTCGTAGACGGGATGTTGTGGCAGTCGGGAGTGTTCCGCGCCAATCAAGAGGTCAATGAGCGCGTGATGGACTCGATGGATCTCGAGCGCGAGAAGGGGATCACCATCCTGGCGAAGAACACCTCGGTGCGCCACGGAGGTGTGAAGTTCAACATCGTGGACACTCCGGGGCACGCCGACTTCGGCGGAGAGGTCGAGAGAGCGCTCGCGATGGTCGACGGTGTTCTCCTGCTCGTGGACGCGAGCGAGGGTCCTTTGCCTCAGACCCGCTTCGTGTTGCGCAAGGCGCTCGAGCGGCGCCTGCCTGTGGTGCTCGTGGTCAACAAGATCGACCGGCCCGATGCGCGTCCCAAAGAGGTAGTGGACGAGGTCTACGAGCTGTTCTTGGACCTCGACGCGGACGAGGAGCAGATCGAGTTCCCCATCGTCTACTGCAATGCCAGGGCGGGACGTGCCTCGCTCGATCCGACAGTGGTGGGAACAGACCTCGAGCCGTTGTTCAAGGTCATCTACGACTACATTCCGGCTCCGACCTTTGAGCCTGGGCATCCGCTGCAGGCACTGGTCACGAACCTCGACGCGTCGGCCTATGTCGGTCGTCTTGCGATCTGCCGTGTGCTGCATGGCACGATCCGGCGCGGTCAGCAGGTCGCGTGGTGCCGGGCCGACGGAGCTGTGGAGCGATTCAAGGTTGCCGAGCTGTACGTGTCCGAGGGGCTGGACCGGGTCGATGCGGCGGAGGCCGGCCCGGGCGAGATCATTGCCGTGGCCGGGTTGTCCGATGTCACGATCGGCGAGACGCTCTCGGACCCCGACGACCCGCGGCCGCTCCCGGTTCTCATCGTCGACGAGCCGAGTCTCGGCATGACGATCGGCATCAACACCTCGCCCCTGTCGGGGACCGAAGGGACCAAGGTCACCGCCAGGCTGCTCAAGAACCGCCTCGACGCCGAGCTTGTCGGCAACGTCTCGATCCGCATGCTGACCACCGAGCGACCCGATACCTGGGAGGTGCAAGGTCGCGGTGAGCTGCAGCTCGCCGTGCTGGTCGAGATGCTGCGTCGCGAGGGTTTCGAGATCACCGTGGGCAAGCCGCAGGTCGTGACCCGGATGATCGGTGGCAAGGTGCACGAGCCAATGGAAGCGGTGTCGATCGACGTGCCCGAAGAGTTCCTCGGTGTCGTCACCCAGTTGCTCTCGCTGCGCAAGGGGCGCCTGGTCCAGATGGTCAATCACGGCACCGGCTGGGCGAGGGTCGACTACTCGGTGCCGTCTCGCGGCTTGATCGGCTTTCGCACGGAGTTCCTGACCGAGACCCGTGGGACCGGTGTGCTGCATCACATCTTCGACCGCTTCGAGCCGTGGCACGGCGAATTGCGGACGCGTGCGTCTGGCTCGTTGGTCGCCGACAGGGGCGGTTTGACGACCACCTACGCCCTGATGAACCTCCAGGATCGCGGCGCGCTGTTCGTCGGGCCCGGCGTCGAGGTCTACGAGGGGATGATCATCGGAGAGAACGCCCGCTCGGAGGACATGGACGTCAACGCCACGAAGGAGCGCAAGGTCACCAACGTGCGTTCTTCCACGGCCGAGGAGCTGGTCCGGCTGATCCCGGCCAGGCTCCTCTCGCTCGAGCAGGCGCTGGAGTTCATAAGCGAAGACGAGTGCGTCGAGGCCACCCCGGCCAGCGTCCGGCTGCGAAAGGTCTTGCTCGACCAGGCTGAGCGAGGCAGGCGCACCGCCCAATCCAAGCGCGACCGGTTCCGAGGCGAAGCACGCGAAGTCCAGGCCGGGCGCCGGGCCGGGTGATCAGTCTGCTCGAGCGGGCGTTCGCAACGACGTTCGAGGGGATCTGAAGGCCGTCGGTCCGTGTGGCGCCTGACCGAGGAACGTGCCTCGGCCGGTCACAATTCCGATTCTGCTCGGTCGACGACGAGGCGGCCGCGGCCCGCGCGCTTGGCGAGATAGAGGGCGTCATCCGCGCGGCGCAGCAGCTGCGAAGGATTCTCCTCGGGCCGGAACAGCGCCATTCCCGCGCTTACCGATGACGCGATACCGGTGACGGTCAGGATCGCTCCGTCCGCGAGCGTCAGGAGGTCATGGGCGACCGTTTCGACGCTGTCCGGGTCTCCATCGCCGAGCAGGACGACAAACTCGTCGCCCCCGATTCGCACCAGGACATCGCTGCGGCGCAGGCGCTCCCGCCACTTTGCGACGAGGTGCCTGAGGACGTCGTCGCCGACGTCGTGGCCGAAGGTGTCGTTCAGGTCCTTGAAATTGTCGATGTCGAACAGCACGAGCGCGCCACCCGAGGCTTCGGCAGGTTCGACAGCGAGGCGTCGGGCAAGCTCGACGTCGAGGGCCCTGCGGTTGTGAGCGCCTGTGAGCGGATCGCGCAACACGAGCTCCTCGAGATAGGCCTCGAGGCGGTGCCGGTCGGTCACATCGAGGACCTGAGTGACGAGATGAAGCGGCCGACCCACCTCATCCCTGACGAGGGTGATGCTCATCACGGTGTGCACGACGGAGTGGTCGGGTCGCAGGTAGCGCCTCTCGACCATCGCTGTTCGCCTCTCGCCGGCGAGCATCCGGTTGGTGAGCTCGCGGTTGGACTCGACGTCGTCGGGGTGGATCAGCTCCGACCACGATCCCCGGTGCAGTTCTTCGCGCGACCGTCTCGTCAAGGCGCAGAACGCATCGTTTGCTCGCAACACTGACCCGTCGGGCGCGATGATGGCCATGCCGATCGGCGAATTGTCGAAAGCGCTCGAGAAGCTGGCCTCGCTCCGGCGCAGCGCTTCGTGAGTTCGCTCGCGATCGGTGACCTCCAGGTTCACGACGAGGACCTCCTCGATCGCCCCTGAGCTAGTGGCGACAGGTAGGTATCGCGACCAGAACTTGTGGCGCCCCGGTCTCGCGTTCTCCTCGGTCGAGGTGAGGCCGGCGAAGCACTCCTCCAGGCGGCGCCGTGCAGCTTCGAAGCGGTCGGCGCTCAGGAGCTGCGCGAGTGGGCGGTCGACACAGGCGTCTGAGCCGCCGGTGACCGAGGGGAAACCGGCTCCCGCTGCGAAGCGGCATCTCAGTTCCCGGTCGATGACCCAGGCGGTCATTCCCGGCACGGCATCGGTGATCTGGCGATAACGCTCCAACTGTTCTCGCCGTCGTTGCTCGGCTTCGACGCGGTCGGTCACCACGCGGGAAACTGCGACGAAACCAGTCGCCGAACCCTTGAGGCCCCTGACGGCCCCGAACCTGGTCTCGAGCCACTCGGCCTGAGGCTTCTCCGTCCGGACGCGAAAGGTGACGTCGACAGTGTCATCGCCCTTGCGGAGACGTTCGATCGCGGCGTCCAGGAGCGGTACGTCTTCCGCGCAGACGAAGGTATCCGCCGGAATCCGGCCGATGAGCTGGTCTGGAGCGAGGCCCAGGATCGCACGGGAAGAGTCGGACGCGAGCCGGATCGTTCCGTCGAGGTCGTGAAGCGTGACGAGGTCGGCGAACGCGGCGAACATGGCCGCGAATTCGTAGTGGCTCGCAAGCGGCCGGACCGCTGTGTAACCCTGGGGCATGGCGGGGCCCCGCTCGCGCCGCAAATGGCCTCGCTGATGCTCGAACACCAATCGAGTCATCGGCGCGCGGCTCTTGGACCTTGAGCGTGGCCCCCAATTGTCGATCCGGCCCGAGGACCCGCCAGAATGGATGTGCACCGGGCCAGAGCACCCGGCCCTGGGGCTTTCGAGTCGGATCGAGACCGCCAGGCGAGCGCCGGTAGACCTCAAGGGGAAGGTGGGAGATGATGAAACAGTTCAAGGAGTTTCTACTCCGCGGGAACCTCATAGACCTGGCTATTGCCGTAGTCATCGGCACGGCGTTCGCAGCTGTCGTGAAGGCCCTGGTGGCGGATCTCGTGACGCCGCTCATCGCGGCCATTGGCGGCAAGCCGAACTTCGCGAATCTTTACTTCACCGTGAACGACAGCAAGTTCCTGTACGGAGACCTCATCAATGTGATCCTGACGTTCATCGTCATTGCAGCGGTCATCTTCTTCCTCGTCGTGAAGCCGACCAACTCGCTCTTGGCACGGCTCGGGCGCCTGCCGAAGGACGAGCCGGTCATGACCTGTCCGCAGTGCTTGAGCCAAGTCCCCGTCGGGGCACACCGGTGCCTGTACTGCACCTCGGAGCTGGAGCCGGTAGAAGAGGTCTAGGTCTGTCCGCCGGCTTACGGCCGGTCAGCGCCCGATGCGCGAGGTGCCGAGACTGGTCGTCCCGCGGTGCAACGCCGCCTCCAGGTGCGGCCCATAGAGCACACCGACGACGCGGCCGTCCTCGAGCACGGCCGCCGCACGACGCCGGCAGGCGATGAGACATTCCACGGCAATCGGGTAAAGAGGGTCGTCGGGCGAGAGCGCGGGAGCATCGCGATCGGTGGCGTCGGCCACAAGGAAAGCGCCAGGAGGGCCCGTGACCCGGTCGGCCGCTATCAGGCCGACATATCGTCCACGGTCGACCACCGGCAGCACGCGGCCCGGTGAGGCTTGCAGGAATGGCGCAACGACCGAGAGCGGGAAGCTCACCTCGAGCGTCGTCGGATCCTGCACCATCACATCGGACACCTTCAGCCCTCCGACTGCGGCGCGGACCGCGGCGGCCTGCCTCTCGGCGCCGGCGCCCACGAAGACGAAGAGCCCTATGAACGAAAGCCAAAGGTCGTAGCGAACGCCCGCCAGTACCATCGCTAGCCCGATGAAGCGCCCGATCTGCACTGCGAGGACGGTTGCGCGGAGATCGTCCCGCCTGCGAGAAAGCAGAGCCCTCAGTACCCGTCCACCGTCCATCGGGATCGCGGGAAGGAGGTTGAAACCGGCAAGCAGGAGATTGGCCCACATGAGGCGGCTAACGACCGCGCCGGCGAGAATTGCCGGCGGCCACATCACCGCTCCGGCCGCGTAGCCGACCAGAGCGAGGAGCAGAGCGAGCGCCACATTGGCGAGCGGGCCCGCTATCGCGATGGCGAGCTCGTCGGCCGGAGCGCCTGGCAACCCCGTGATCTCCGACACTCCGCCGATGGGCAAGAGCACGATGTCACGCACCGAGAAGCCCCGCCGGCGAGCTACGAAGCTGTGGGACAGCTCGTGGATCACTATGCAGACGAAGAGCGCCGCGATCCAGATGAGCCCTTCGGCGAGCGAGCGCGTGGTCGTCTTGGCGCCGGTCGGCAGGATCACCAATACCACGAGCAGCGGGAAACTCCAGTGGACGCGGATCGGGACGCCCTTGACGCTCCCAATTCGAAGTGACCGGCCCATCAGACCTGTGCTCTCTCTTGCTCACAGCCAGGCTAGGACTCGCAAGGTCGCGCCAAGGTCAGCGACCTCTCCGCGGACGCCGCGACTCTCGATAGCTTCTGAGGCATGGCTCGAGGAAGGCTCCTTGTCGACCTCGGGCCGCTGCGTCAGTCGCAGGCCTTCCGGCGCCTATGGGGAGGCTACCTAGTCACGACGCTCGGGTCACAGCTCACTGTGGTCGCGATCCCTTACCAGGTGTTCAAGCTGACCCATTCCTCGCTGGACGTGGGGCTCGTGGGCCTGGCGCAGATCACTCCAGTGCTCGCCGGCTCGCTCTTCGGCGGCTCCATAGCCGACGCGGTCGACCGGCGGCGCCTGCTTCTCGTTACGCAGCTCTCGCTTGCTGCCTGCAGCGTCGGGCTCGCCTTGAACTGCTCCGGCGGGCACCCGGCGCTTTGGCCCTTGTACGCGCTGAGCGCGCTTGGGTCCGGGGTTGCCAGCATCGACAGTCCGACGCGGTCAGCGGTACTCGCCACATTGGTGGGCCGTCCGATGTTCGCGAGCGCGAACGCGCTTTGGCAGCTTCTTTTCCAGGTAGGTCAGGTGGCAGGACCTGCTATCGCGGGACTGCTTCTCGGACAGGTTGGCATCGCCTCGGTCTACTGGATCGACGCGGCCACCTTCGCAGTCTCGCTCCTGGCGGTCGCGAGCCTTCCAGCCCTGCGGCCCCCAGGAGGCGGCACACGTTTCGGACTTCTTTCGATCGCGGAAGGACTGCGGTACCTGAAGGGTCGACCCGTCCTGCAAGGAACCTTCGTCGTGGACCTGAACGCGATGGTGCTCGGCATGCCGCGGGCGCTGTTCCCGGCTCTCGCCCTCGTTCGTTTCCACGGCGGTGCTGCCACGGTCGGCCTGCTCTACGCGGCGCCTGGAGCAGGCGCTCTGATCGGTGCGCTGCTCACCGGTTGGGTGGTCATGGTTCGCAGACAGGGCTGGGCCGTTCTCATCGCCGTCGCCGTCTGGGGGGCCGCAATCGCTGCATTCGGCCTTGTGCCCTGGCTGGCTGCCGCCCTGGTGCTGCTCGCGCTCGCCGGCGCGGCCGACGTCGTCTCTGCGGTCTTCCGGGGCACCATCCTCCAGCTCGAGGCACCTGAGTCACTGCGTGGGAGGCTCTCCTCGCTCCACACCGCAGTCGTGACCGGGGGACCGCGTCTCGGCGACTTCGAGGCAGGCGCGGTGGCAGCGGTCTCGACGCCGCAGATCTCGGTCGTCTCCGGAGGACTCGGCTGTCTCGTCGGCGTCGGCATCGTGGCCTGGCTCATGCCGAGATTCGCGAGATATGACACCACCGACACCGAAGGCCTCGGGGCACCATCTACAGGTGTGAAAGGCTAGGACCATGGATGTAGGAATTCTCGGAGGGACGGGTCCGGCGGGCAAGGCCCTCGCCGCCAGGCTGGCGTCGATCGGTATGTCGGTGTCGATTGGTTCGCGCTCGGCCGAGCGCGGAGAGGAGATCGCGGCCCAGCTCCGTGAGAAGTGGGGGGCACGCGTTCCCGACCTCCACGGCGCCTCGAACGAAGTCGCCTGTGGGGCGGACCTGGTCGTGGTCGCAACGCCCTGGGACGGCGCGCCACAGACCGTTGCCGGACTGGCCCACCGCCTCGATGGCAAAGTCGTCGTCTCCATGGCCAATGCACTCTTCAAGGTTGGCGACGACATCGAGGCAGTCGTGCCTGCCCGCGGCTCGCTGTGCGTGGCGGTGCAGGGCGCCGCACCGCTAGCTCTCGTCTCGGGCGCGTTCCATCATCTCCCAGCCCGGGGACTCGCGAACCTCGAGCAATCCCTCGACGCGGACGTTCTCGTGTGCTCGGATCACGCGGCTGCCACCAAGGCCACGATCGAGCTCGTGGACCGCATACCAGGGTGTCGCGGGATCGACGCGGGCACGTTGTCGGCAGCAGCCGCGATCGAGGCGTTCACAGCCGTGCTCATCGGCGTCAACATCCGCTCGCGCTCGCACGCCAGCATCCGGCTGACGGGCTTGCGCACCGAAGGCCTCTAGGGCCTGTCGCCCCGTCCCTGACCCGCTGTCGGTGATGCGGCTATACGACACTGCTCGTCGCCAGGTTGTCCCGTTCGCGCCGGGCGAGGTTGTCTCGATGTACACGTGCGGGATCACGCCCTATGACTCGGCGCATCTCGGCCATGCAGCGGTATACCTGACTTACGACGTGTTGCAGCGGCGCCTGCGCGATCTCGGCCACCGGACGCTGTGCGTGCGCAACATCACCGATGTCGACGACGACATCCTGCGCAAGGCCCGCGAGCTCGGCGTGCACTATCTGGACCTCGCGGCGGGCGAGATCGCCCGCTTCGATGCCGACATGGAGGCACTCGGGTTGCTCCGGGCCTATTCCGAGCCACGGGCGACCTCGGCTATCGCGGACATTCTCGGCTTCATCGGCATGGTCCTCGACACGGGCCATGCATATCGGGCTGGCGGAGCGGTCTACTTCGACGTGACGTCGTTTCCCCGGTTCGGCCAGGTGAGCCATCTCGAGCGCGACGAAATGGTCGGGCTCGCCGCCATTCGGGGCGGCCGGCCGGAGGACCCTTTCAAGGATGACCCGCTGGATTTCGTGCTCTGGCAGCCTTCGGCCCCGGGGGAGCCTTCCTGGGAGTCGCTCTGGGGCCCGGGCCGTCCTGGATGGCACATCGAGTGCTCGGCGTTGGCCATGCGCGAGCTCGGCACGACCATCGATCTGCACGGCGGAGGCACTGATCTCATCTTTCCGCACCATGAGTGCGAGTCGGCCCAGTCGGAGGCTGCGACAGGCTCGGTGTTCGTCCGGCATTGGATGCACGTGGGGATGGTGGGCTTGGGCGGCGAGAAGATGTCGAAGTCGCTCGGCAATCTCGTGTTCGTCCATGAGCTGCTCGAGCAGGGCCATAATCCGTCCGCGATCCGCTTGGCGTTGCTCTCCCAGAGCTACCGGCGGCCCTGGGAATGGAAGGACTCGATGCTCGAGGATGCCGAGGGCCGCCTCGACAGATGGCGGGCGGCGGGCCGGGGCGGTGCCGCCTTGGAGGCCGTGCGGGCCAAGCTCGACGACGACTTGGACACTCCCGGGGCGATCGAAGCCATCGACGAGGAAGCAGGAGCCGGGCGCGGCGTCGGCGAGGCCGCCTCCCTGCTCGGTGTGCGACTGTGATTCGACCCACGAGGCAGTGCTAGCGGCCCGGTAGGCTGAGCTTTTCCAGAATGCGACCGAGCGTCGTCAGTACGAGGAGTGGTTCAGATGCCTAGCGAGGTCACGGTCTTCCTGCCCGACGGGTCCGCACGCAGTGTCCCCGCCGGCACGACGATCGCGGATCTCGCCGCGGGGATCGGGCGCCGGCTTGCCGCCGCAGCGGTCGCCGCGGAGCTTGACGGCGTCTTGGTCGACCTCTCCCAGCCGCTTTTCGAAGGCGCCAAGGTCCGCATCGTCACCTCCGACACGGACGAAGGGCGCAACGTGCTGCGCCACTCGACAGCGCACGTCATGGCGCAAGCGGTGCTCAGGCTCTGGCCCGGGGCGCGCTACGCCATCGGCCCGGCCATCGCCGACGGCTTCTACTACGACTTCGATCTCCCCCGGGGCGCCCGCTTCTCCGAGGACGACCTGGCACGGATCGAATCGGAGATGAAGGCGATCGTCGCCGAGGCTCAGCCGTTCGTGCGCGAGGAGCACACGATCGCCGAAGGCCTCGAGATCTTCGCCGACCAGCCTTACAAGCGCGAGATCATCGAACGCGTCGCCGAGGCTGCCGTCGGCCTCGATGCCGAGCTCGCGGCCGAAGCCGGCGGGAATCCCGGCGCTGTCAACGCCTACCGCAACGGTCCGGGATTCGTGGACCTGTGCCGCGGTCCGCATGTGCCCTCGACGGATCGCCTGGGGCATTTCAAGCTGACCCGGGTGGCCGGCGCCTATTGGCGTGGCGACGAGCACAGGCCCCAGCTCCAGAGGGTGTACGGCACGGCCTGGGAGTCGGACAAGGCCGTCGAGTCGTACCTCCACCGTCTCGAGGAGGCAGAGCGCCGCGATCACCGCCGCCTCGGCGCTGAGCTCGACCTGTTCTCATTCCCCGCCGAGCTCGGTTCGGGACTGGCCGTCTTCCATCCGAAGGGGGGACTCGTTCGCAAGGTGATGGAGGACTACTCGCGGGCGCGCCATACAGAGGCCGGCTACTCCTTCGTCAACACGCCGCACATCACCCGCTCGGACCTATTCGAGACGTCCGGCCATCTGCAGTGGTTCGCGGAGAGCATGTTCCCGCCGATGGAGCTCGACCAGGGTCATCGCTACTACCTCAAGCCGATGAACTGTCCATTCCATATCCTGATCTTCAAGTCCAGGCAGCGCTCGTACCGTGAGCTTCCCCTTCGGATGTTCGAGTTCGGCGCGGTCTACCGCTACGAGAAGTCCGGCGTTGTGCACGGTCTGACACGGGTGCGCGGCATGACCCAGGATGACGCGCACATCTTCTGCTCTCGCGAGCAAATGGCGGCCGAACTGCAGTCTTTGCTCGGTTTCGTGCTCGACCTTCTTCGCGACTTCGGCCTCGAGGACTTCTACCTCGAGCTCTCGACGATGCCGGCGGAGAAAGCGGTCGGCACCTTGGAGGAATGGGAGGAAGCGACCGAGGCGCTCCGGCAGGCCGCGCTCACGATGGACCTCGAGCTCGTCCTCGACCCAGGCGGAGGCGCGTTCTACGGTCCGAAGATCTCGGTCCAGGCGCGCGATGCGATCGGCCGGACCTGGCAGATGTCGACTATCCAGGTCGACACTCAGCTTCCGCAGCGATTCGACATGGACTACGTCGGTCAGGACAACACCAGGCACCGGCCGATCATGATCCACCGAGCGTTGTTCGGGTCGGTCGAGCGTTTCTTTGCGCTGCTCGTCGAGCATTACGCCGGGGCGTTCCCGACTTGGCTCGCGCCGGTCCAGGTCCGGGTCCTTCCCGTGCGCGACGACCACGCTCCTTACGCGCAACAGGTTCGGGCGTTGCTCGCAGAAGCTGGAGTGCGGGCCGAGGCCGATGACGCCGGCGAGCCCCTAGGGGCGCGGATCCGCCGCGCGAAACTGGAGAAAGTGCCGTATCTCCTCGTGGTGGGTGATTCCGATGTTGCCAACGGGACCGTCGGCGTCAACGCACGGGGCTCGGACGAGCCCGAGCGCGGTGTCGGCGTCCAGTCGTTCGTCGAGC
>OCTA010003933.1_pt1 | contig 13127 bp, 12 predicted proteins | sample 1538991 | NCBI WGS metagenome assembly OCTA01 (sample SAMEA3539302, study PRJEB22396) | soil metagenome | biome: tundra; feature: field; material: soil | place: USA | collected 2010-05 | depth 0.15 m
GCAGTGCATCGGGCGCTCGTTCGAATCCAGCGCGGCCTTGATCCGCGTCCCGCGCACGAGCTGATCGCGCCCCGCGCGCACCGAAGCCCGGCGCGGCGCGAACACAGGCACCGGAGCCCCCGCCCACAACAGCACCGCGAACGTCAACCGACTCGGCCGCCTCGCCCAGCAACTCGCGCAAAAGCACCGGCGGCTCGTCGCGGACGAGCGCGAACCCTGGCGTGATGCACCACCCGCGATCAGCACGCTGCGCCGCGCGCATCGGATCGCCCGCTCCAGCACCGGGAAGTAGGACGCGCCCTCGATCAGCACGTCAAGCGCGCCGCCCGCACGCGGCGGCGGATCCCCGGCGGCCCACAAGCGCCCGTCCTCCGGCGGCGTGCGCTGCGCAGAACGCCCAAGCTTGCCCAGCCGGCGAGCATGGTGAGCGCTCGTCAAACGCTCGATCGCGGTCCCCGCAACACGATCCGCGATTCGAAGAACACTCACCGGCATCACGCCCAGACGATACGACCCCGAGGCGCCGCACGGGAGGGCGCCGATCAGACTCGTGCGAAGCCGAGATTGCCTTTGGAGCGAGACAGGCCGGCGGCTACCACACCGCCCGCGACGCCAGACGTCGGACAGTGTTGGTGCTGCTGCTGGCGTGGCTTCGCGAGATCGTGAACGGCTGCTTTCAGGGCATTCTCGATCGTCCGGTGAAGCGCATGGTTGACGTGATGCCCGCCAGTCGACGGCTGATTCCGGATCGTCTTAATTGCAATGATCCGCACAAGCGAGTAAAGTTATTTCCCGGACGGTCGCGACCAAGCCGACCAGCCGTCGCTGCAGCTGGGGCTTTTGCCGTCGCTGCGACTAGCCGATGTGATTGACCTCCGCCCGCGTGGATTCCTCCGGGGTTCACGGCCCAGCCGGACTTTGCCCGGTCGGGATGAATGACCAATAGGAGGTTCCTCTGATGTTTAAAGCCAGGGTTGCAGGACCTGCTTCCGCGGTCGATCAAGATGGCCGGCCGGCCAGGGTCTCGCGTCGGCAGCGTAGGCGTAACGGCACCGGCGCCCGCGGGTTCGCGATGGGCTTGGGTCTGCTCGCCCGCGCTGTGCGCCTGGTGGTCAGCGTCATCGTGCTGATCATTGTCGCCGGGATTCTGCTCGTATTGCTCAAGGCCAATCTGACCAACAGCATCGTCTCGACGGTCCACGGCTGGGCGCGCTCGCTCGCCGGTCCGTTTGACGGCATCTTCAGCTTGCACAACGCGCGAGTCGCGATCGCTGTGAACTGGGGCATCGCCGCGGCTGTCTACCTGCTTGTGGGCGAACTGATCGCGCGACTACTCGGCCGCGCCCACCGCTAGCACCCACTCGAGCGCTACGCCGTGGACAAGGTCGCCGACACCCTCACCGGCCGCAACAAGAACCGAGAAGTAGACGCACTTGCGCCCGAGCCAACCCAAATGAGACTCGGGAGGTGACCATCATCACGATTCTGCTCATCATCGTCGTAGTCCTGCTGCTGACCGGCGGCGGATTCGGCTACCGCCGTCGTGGCCGCCGCGGCGTGTAGTCGCCGGAATCCCAGAGCGCCAGATTTCACCCTCGAGGAAAGAGGAATCAAGTCATGAGCGATGTCAATCCACCTGCTCGCGACAGCGACAGCAAGCCTCCGGCGACGACCACCGACTCCGGGATCCCGGCGCCCAGCGACGAGTATTCGTTGACGGTCGGCCCTACCGGCCCGATCACGTTGCACGACCACTATGTCGTGCAGAAGATGCAGCACTTCAACCGCGAGCGCGTCCCCGAGCGCGTCGTGCATGCCAAAGGAAGCGGCGCGCACGGCTTCTTCGAGGTCACCGAGGACCTCACGCAGTTCACGAAGGCCAGCTTTCTCGGGGGGGTCGGCAGGCGCACGCCTGTGTTCGCGCGGTTCTCGACGGTCGCGGGCGAGCAGGGCTTTCCTGACACCGTCCGTGATCCGCGCGGGTTCGCGCTGAAGTTCTATACCGGGGAGGGCAACTACGACCTGGTCGGCAACAACACGCCGGTGTTCTTCGTCCGTGACCCGACCAAGTTTCAGGACTTCATCCATTCCCAGAAGCGACTGCCCGATACGGGTATGCGCTCCAACGACATGCAGTGGGACTTCTGGACGCTCTCGCCCGAGAGCGCGCATCAGGTCGCGATTCTGATGTCTGACCGCGGAACGCCTCGCAGCTGGCGCAACATGAACGGCTACAGCAGCCACACCTACTCATGGGTCAATCAGGCCGGCGAGCGGTTCTGGGTCAAATACCACTTCAAGACCGTCCAGGGCGCCGAGAACTTCACCGACGCTGAGGCCAAAGCGATGACGGCCGAGGACCCGGACTTCCATCGTCGCGACCTCCGCGCCGCGATCGATCACGGAGATTGTCCGGAGTGGCGCCTCGAGATGCAGGTCATGCCGTTCTCCGATGCGGCCGACTACCGCTTCAATCCGTTCGATCTGACCAAGATCTGGCCGCACGCCGACTACCCGCCGATCCAGGTCGGGCGCCTGGTCCTCGACCGTAACCCCGCCAACTTCTTCGCGGAGGTCGAGCAGTCAAGCTTCTCCCCGGCCAACCTCGTGCCCGGCATCGGTCTGAGCCCGGACAAGATGTTGATGGGAAGGATCTTCTCCTACCACGACACCCATCTGCACCGGATCGGCCCGAACTACGAGCAGCTCCCGATCAACGCCCCCAAGGTGGCGGTGCACTCCTACAACAAGGATGCGGCGATGACCTATCACCACGCCGGGGCTCAGCCCGTCTATGCCCCCAACAGCTACGGCGGTCCCGAGGCTGACCCGCAGCGCGGCGCCGATCTCGGTTGGTCGGTAGACGCCGGCGAGCTCGGACGCTACGCGTATGAGAAGCACGCCGAAGACGACGATTTCGTTCAGCCCGGCACGCTGTACCGCGAAGTCATGAACGACACCGATCGCGAGCACATCGTGACGAACATCGTCGGTCACGCGAGCGACGAGGTCAGCAAACGAACCCAGCTACGCGTGATCGCCTATTGGATCAACGTCGACCCACAGCTCGGAGCGCGGGTGGCCGCCGGCCTTGGACATGGCAACGGGAGTACGGACGGCCACGCCGCCGCGCAGGCCGCCGAGCTCGTGACAGGACGCGCGAACCGCGCCTGAGCCACTGTCGAGGGAGCATGCCGCAATGATCTCCACAGCTCCTCGCACTGATCAGATCAATCCAGCCACCGCCACCCCCGAGTCCGGGTATGTCGCCTCACGTAGGATTCGCCGCACCCGACTCAACCCCGTTTGAGATGGCTCGTTAGGTCTGCATCGTGCTCGTGGGACTCGTTCTAGCTGTGGCCTCTGCGTTTGCGACCAGCGCTGCCTTCTTGTTCAAGCAGCGCGGGGCGGTGGCGGCTCCCGCGGTGGATGGCCGCCACCCGCTGCGCAGCGCGGCCGGCCTGTTCGGCTCGAGATGGTGGACTATCGGCTGGCTTGTCGCTTTGGGCGCCTGGTTGTTGCATGTCGGTGCGCTCTCGCTCGCGCCGCTGTCGATCGTGCAGGCGGTCCTCTCCGGGGGACTCGTGTTCCTGGCGGTCCTCGCCGAGCGCTTCTTTGGCTTTGACCTCGGCCGCCGGCAATGGATTGGTCTGGTTATCACCGCAGCCGGGCTGGTGGTGGTCGGACTCACTAGCGGCAAGCATCCGGGCGGCGGATCGGCTTTGGCGGCCCTGATCGGCGTCGAGTGTGGGGTCTTGGTGGGCGGCTCCCTGCTCGTGCTCGCCTCGGTCAAGTTCGACAACACGCACCGCAACGAGGGCATGATGCTCGCGGTCGGCGCGGGCGCGTTGTTCGGCGTCTCCGATGTCGCGATCAAGTACCTGACGCGCGCGGCGCATGGGGGTGTGCTGGCGCTCGTGAGCCCCTGGCTGCTGGCGGCGCTTGTCGCGATGGTCGTCGCGTTCTACGCTTCGGCCCGCAGCCTCCAGCTCGGCCCGGGGCTCGAGGTAATCGCGCTCACCTCGGTGGCCGCCAACGTGGTCGCGATCAGCGGCGGAATCCTGGTCTTCCACGACCCGATCGGGAGCGGGCCAACGCAGATCGTTGAACGTTTGCTGGCGTTCTGCTTCGTGATCGTCGGCGCCGGGCTGATGCCCGCGCCGCCCCGGGCAAGGAGGGGTCGGCGGACCGCAAAGATCCGCCGCCACGGCGCTGGCCGGTCCGCTTCCCACTCGCGACCGGGCCACGAAACGCCCAGTCCCGCGAACGCGCAGCGGACGCCAGCCGACGCCACCGTCTCAGCCGCCAACCGCTCTAGCGGCGAAGCAAGCCAGGATCCAGCGTGAACACGCAGCCTGCCTCCGCCAAGCGGCGGCGCGTGGCTCCGCGCGTGAGAACGGTCGTCGTGTCGCTGATCGTCGCCGGCGGTGTCGGGCTTGCGGCGCTGGCCCTCACGCGCTTGGACCTCTCGCGCAGTCTGCACGCGCTTACGAACGTCCGGCCAGGGTTCGTCGCCCTTACCTTTGCGCTGTTGTCCGCGTCATTGATGGCGCGGGCCGAATGCTGGTATGTGATCCTCCGCGGCGCACGGGTCAGCACGCGGATCAGTCGCCTCGTCTCGGCGCGCGCGACGATGATCGGGGTGATGGTTTCGGCGACCCTGCCCGGACGGCTCGGTGAACCCGCGCGCGTGTTCGTGGTCGCGCAACGCGCCGGTGACCCGCGCAACCGCATCGCGCTCGTCGCCGGCACGGTCCTCGCCCAAACGCTGTTAAACATGGCCGCCCTCGTCGCACTCGCCTCCGTGCTGGTCGCCAGCTTCACGCTGTCCGGCGACGTGGCGTGGGCAATCGGGCTCGCCACGGCCGTTCCGATCGTAGTCGTCGGGGTGATACTCACCGGACCGAGGCTGCTTGACCGAGCCGCGCGCAAGCCGACGGCGCTAGGTCGCGCGGCCGCCTTCGTGCGTACCGAGACCAAGCGAATACGAGGAGGCTTACGCGTGTTTCGCCGACCGCGTGACGCCTTCCACGCAACCGCCGCTCAGCTTGCCGCGTGGTCGCTGCAGCTGTTGGCTTGCGACGCGCTGCTCAGCGCATTCGGGATCGCGACGCCCTCACGCCTGGGCACGGCGGCGGCCGTGCTGGTTGCGACCAACGTCGCCGCCGTTGTCCCTGTCACACCAGGAAACGTCGGTGTCTTCCAGGCCGCCTGCGTCGCCGTCCTCGTCGCATACGGCGTCGGTGCTGGCCGCGCACTCGCCTACGGGATTGCGCTGCAACTACTCGAAGTGACAACAGCCATCGCCCTCGGATTGCCAGCCCTGCTCGCGGAAGGACTCAGGCCGCGTGACCTGCGACTGGCAACCCAGCGTGCGGTCGTACCTCCTAACCGCCCGAAACCGCCAAGCGAACCTCGCCCCGGCACGCCGCCAGCTGACCGTGCCGCTGCGGACCCCGGGAGCTAGCAGGCGATCCGGGCTTCACGGTAGCCAGTTCGCCTATGTCGAGTCCGGAGCCAGGCGCGGTGCCAACGAAACGTTGCAGCGTGAGTCTGCCGCACGCCCGATCCTCAGCGCCCGAGGCGAGCCCTAATCGCCGGCCGGCGCCGAGCTTGGGGGCGGCGCGCCGCGTTCGTCGAGCCGCGCGCTGAGGTACGCCACGACGCGATGGGTCAAACCAGAGGCGAAGCTCAGGTCCGCCTGGCTGAGCGTCGGAGCGGCCGGCTCGGAGGGGAAGCGCCGCGCCACCGTGGGCGCGAACGTGCCGATCAACTCGATCGCCACCAGCGTCGCCGCGTGGACCACTTGAGGCTCGAATGACCACAGCAGCTCAAAGCTGCGCAACGGGTCCGGGCGGCTGGTGGAGCTGGGCTGCTCCCAGGCGGCCAGGCAGGCCTGCGCGCCCGGGGCGTTGATCACCAGCGTCCATTCCCGCGCGAGCGGATGCTCGCGTCCGATGGGCACTTCGGCCGGGGCACGATCGGGCTGGCGCAGCGACGTGAAATCCGCCATCACGACCGCGAGCTCGGCGGTGCGGGCGAGCTCGCGCCAGCGTCGCCGGGCCTGGCGATAGAAGTGCACGCGCTGGAAGCTGGCGATCAGCAGGCCGGACGCGGCCCGAGCGCAGTACTCGTCCTCGATCGCGTGGGTCAGATCAAGCAGCACCCGCTTGGTCACCGACACCGGTGCCACTTCAGGCCGCCGGCGGCGCAGGCCGGCGAAGATCGATGCCGGCTGACGGCGATCGGCCTCGCGGACGCGAGCGATCGCGGCCGTCAGCGACAGTCCCTGCTCGCGCAAGCGAAGAACCTCGCGGACTGAATCGACATCGTGCTCGCTGAAGCGGTGATGGCGGCCGGGAAGCTTGACCGGGGTGGGGAACCCGTGTCGGCTCTCCCACATCCTCAGGGTACCCGCCGGCAACCCGGTCCGGTCAGACAGCTGCGTGGTGCTCAGATCTGGGTTTGAGGAGTCGTTCACCGGGAATACAAACAACGTGTTGCGTCTGATTCAACAATACGTTACGTTTTGTCCGATGTCACCACATAAGCCAACCGACACGGGGCGAGGGCGCTGATGCGCGTTGTAGTCACGGGTGCCACCGGGACGATCGGGCTGGCGCTCACCGACGCGCTGCGCGGCCGGGGCGACGATGTCGTCGCGCTGTCACGCGACCAGCAGCGCGGTCAGCGGGTGCTGGGAGACGCGGTGGAGGTGCACGCTTGGCCGCACCCGAATGACCAGCCGCCCCCGGAGGCCGCCCTGCGCGGCGCCGACGCCGTCGTCCACCTGCTCGGCGAGCCCGTCGCCCAGCGCTGGACCGACGAGTCAAAGCGCCGGATCAGGGAGTCACGCGTGAACGCCACGCGGTCTCTGGTCGCCGGTCTCAGCTCGCTGGCCCAGGCCGACCGCCCCCGGGTGCTGGTCTCGCAGTCGGCGACGGGCTACTACGGCCCGCGCGGCGATGAGACCGTGGACGAGCACGCCTCTCCCGGGAGCGACTTCCTGGCTGAGGTGGTGGTCGCGTGGGAGCGGGAGGCGTTGCGGGCGAAGCCGCTGATGCGCGTCGCGCTGACACGGACCGGTGTGGTGGTCTCGCCCAGCGGCGGCGCGCTGGCCAAGATGCTGCCGTTCTTTCGCCTCGGGATCGGGGGTCCGGTCGCCGGCGGGCACCAGTACGTCCCGTGGGTGCACCTCGATGACGTGGTAGGGGCGCTGCTGTTCTGCGTCGACGACGAGCGCGCCGCCGGCCCGGTCAACCTGACCGCGCCCAATCCCGTCGACAATGCCGAGTTCTCGCACGCGCTCGGACGAGTGCTTCGACGCCCGGCCGTCCTGCCCGTGCCGGGTTTTGCCATCGGCCTGCTGTACGGCGAGATGGCCCAGGTGGTGACCACCGGCCAGCGTGCGATACCCGAGCGGCTCAGGGAGCTCGGATACGTGTTTCACCAGCCGCAGATCGAGCCCGCCCTGCGCGCCGTGCTCGGCTAGTGCGCAGGTCAGGGTACATCGCTTGGGAACGCGAGCAGGTCCTGCGTCAGTCACTGCCGGTGCTTAGTGGTCTCCGCCGTATTTGCGGCGGCGACCACTTAGTCGACCGCCAGATCCGCGGTACCTACCGCCTCTGGCATCACCGGCACGAGTTCTCCGCCGTACCGGCGGGAGCCCGCGTGCGTGACAGGTCGACTACGCGCTGGCGCTGGGAACGCTGGGGGATCTGGCCCACCCGCTGTTCGTGCGGCGTGACGTGGAGCGGATCTTCGATTACCGCCGCCAGGCGGTGACGCGTTGGTCAAGGGCGCGTTTGACCGGCCGCTGGAGACCGGTGGTTCGGTCGTACCCCACGAGGGCGGGTGCGTCATGCGCTGTGCCTTGCTTTCGGTCTCGCTTCCGTACTCTGAGCGCGTGAGGACGATCGACGCGACGTGGTCACAGCGCGCGCCGTCTCTGGACGCGCTGGAGCAAGGCGCCGCCCGCGCCTGGCCGGCGACCGTGGAGGTAGCTGCCCCGGGCGGCTGGCTGTTGCGCGCGACCCCAGGGCTTGATCGCGGGCGTTCCAATCACGCGTTGCCCCCCTGCCGCGAGCTGGCGCGCGACGAGCTGCCGGCGGCGATCGAGCGCGTGCGGGCCTTTGCGCAGCAGCACTCGATCCGCGCCGGCATCCAGGTGAGCCCGCTGGAGCGCCACGATTCACTGCAGCGCGGGCTTGATGCCCGAGGCTGGACGACGAACTGGCCGGTGCTCGTGATGGTGGGGGAGGTCGGTCCGGTGATGCGGCCGGGCGAGGCCGCCGGCGACCGGCTGCTGATCGATGATCGCGCCACGCCGGAATGGCTGCGAGCCTGGGCACAGTGTGAGCCGGGACGTGACGTCGAGGCCCACGCCAAGACGGTTTTCGAGCTCCTTAGGGGCAGGGCGAAGTTCACTCGCTTCGGCGAGTGGGCCGTCGCGATCGGTGTCGAGGATCAGGGGCTGGTCGGGCTGTTCTGTCTCGCCGTCGCGCCGGCACAGCGCCGTTGCGGGCTTGGTAGCGAAATCGTCCGCGCGCTGCTGGCGTGCACGTCCGCGTCGGCCGCCTACCTGCAGGTCGAGCAGTCAAACACCGCGGCGGTCTCGATGTACGAGCGCCTTGGCTTCAGCGAGGCCTATCGTTACTGCCATCGCACGGAGCCCGGTTAGCCGATGGCACTCAGACCACTGAGTCCGGTTACGCTGAAGCTGAGCTCCCGGTCGGCATGGGGCGCGCGGGCGCTGGCGGCGCTGGCGGTCGTGGTGTCGGCGGCCGGGTGCGGATCGACCGGCGCGTCGCGTCGCGCACACGCTTCACCCATCGCCGCGTCCGCGCCGCCACCCGCCTCCACGTCGGCGCGGGTGCCGACACTCACGCCGGCGGCGACCTCCTTGCGTGCGCTCCCGCGCGCCCAAGTCGTGAGCACCGCGACGGTGGGCCGGCCGGCCCCGTCGTCATCGCCGCGCAAGCCCCCCATCGTCTGGGACCCGATCCCGTTCGGACTCCAGCGCAAGGCGCAGATGGCCGCCTATGTTCGCCGCCACTACGCCAGCTTCATGAAGCCGACCTGGCGGCTGATCGATCCCCACGTGATCGTGATCCACTACACCGACGCGAGCTTCTCCTCCACCTACAACACCTTTGCCAACGACGTCCCGGATTCAGAGCTGCACGAGCTGCCCGCGACGTGCGCGCACTTTGTCATCAACACCGACGGGACGATCTACCAGCTGGTGTCGCTGGGGACGATGTGCCGCCACACCGTCGGGCTGAACTGGACCGCGATCGGGATCGAGCACGTCGGCTTCAGCGACGCGCAGGTCCTGGACGACAAGCGCCAGATCTCCGCCAGCCTGCGGCTCACGCGATGGCTGCGGTGCCGGTTTCAGATCCAGGTCAAGAACGTGATCGGCCACAACGAGAGCCTCTCCAGCCCGTATCACCACGAGGACGTGCCGGCGCTGCGCACCCAGACTCACAGTGACTTCAACCACCACGACATGCAGATCTACCGCTCGCGCTTGAGAAAGCTCGGCGCCTGCTGAAACTCTGCGGATCAACCACGCGATGCACCTACCCGTCGAAGTCCGGTGAGCGAAGCCCTGGCACTGGTCGCGCTGGCGGCGAGCCTGGCGGCCGCGGTCATGCGCCCGCGCTGGGCGCCCGATTGGGCGGTCACCGCCGGTGCCGCGTTGCTGGTCGTGCTCGTCGGGGCGCTCAGCTTTCACGGCGCGCGCTCGGCCCTGAGCGCGCTGGGGCCGACGGTGGGATTCCTGGCCGCGCTGCTGGTGCTCGCCGACGGCTGCCGGCGTGCCGGTCTGTTCGACGCGCTGGGCGCGGCGATGGCCTTCGGCGCCCGGGGTCAGCCCCGCCGACTGCTGGCGATGGTGTTCCTGGCCGCCGCCGGCACCACGGCCGTCCTGAGCCTCGACGCGACGATCGTGCTGCTCACGCCGATCGTGTTCGCCACCGCGGCGCGGCTGCGCGCCAACCCCAAGCCGCACGTGTACGCGTGTACCCATCTGGCCAACAGCGCGTCGCTGCTGCTGCCCGTCTCCAACCTCACCAATCTGCTCGCGTTCCAGGCCAGCGGGCTGTCCTTCACGCGTTTCGCTGAGCTGATGGCGCTCCCGTGGCTCGCTGCGCTGGCGATCGAGTGGGTGGTGCTCAGCCGCTCATTCGCGGGAGATCTGCGCCGGCCCACGCGGGCCCAGCGCGCCGATCATCGTCCCCAGCTGCCAGCCTTCGCGCTGGGGGTCGTGCTGCTCACCCTGGCGGGATTTGCGCTCAGCTCGCTGGTCGGGATCGCGCCGGTGTGGGTGGCGGCGGCCGGCGCGCTGGTGCTCACGCTGCGCGATCGTCCGGCGGCGAAGGAGCTGCTCAGCGCGGCCGAGCCGACGTTCTTGATCTTCGTACTCGGCCTGGGCGTGATCGTGCGCGCGGCCAGTAATCACGGTCTGGCCTCGGCCATCGACACCTTCCTTCCACATGGCAGCGGCCTTCTCGCGCTGCTGGCCGTGGCGGCGGTGAGCGCCGTGGTGGCAAATCTTGTCAACAACCTGCCGGCCACGCTGATCATCCTCTCGGCCGTCGCGGCCAGCGCCCCGGGCGCTGTGCTGGCGATGCTCATCGGCGTGAACGTCGGTCCTAACCTGACCTATGTCGGATCGCTGGCTACGCTGCTGTGGCGCCGCGTCGTGCACGCCCACGACGAGGAGGTCAACGTGGGGGAGTTCGTGCGCCTGGGAGCGCTGACCGTTCCGCCGACGCTGCTGGCCTCAACGGCCGCGTTGTGGTTGGCTTTGCACCTGTTCTGATGCGCGCACTGGTCTGGATATCCGAGAGCACGTGGGAGGGGTGCATCGATCATGCCCGCGTGCTGCTGCCCGACGGCGCCCAGGTGACGCTGCTGCACGTCGCCTCCAGCGACGTGGAGAGCGTGGCCGCGGGTGGTGGACCGGGCCGCCTGGGGCGTCATCGGCGACCCCCGCCGGGACCACCCGTCCGGGAGATCGCCGCCGAGGAGGCGCAGGCGCTGCTAGGCGCTGCGCGCGACCGGCTCGGTCGGCCGGCCGAGGTCAGCGCCAGGCGCGGGCGGGTGGAGCGCGAGGTGCTCGAGGCCTGTGACGACGTGGATCTGCTGATCCTGGCGCGTGACGGGGAGGCCCGGCTCGGCCCCAAGAGCCTGGGGCCGAGAACCCGTTTCGTCGCCGACCATGCCCGCTGTCCGGTGCTGGTCGTCTGGGCCGGCGAGGCTCCGGGCGCCGAGACGATGCGCTGGCCGCTGCATCTGCGCTAGCTGCTCGCGGCACGGACCGGCTCCGGCGCCCGAGACGGGCCCCCGGCGCGGGGATCGACGCGCGGCGCGGCGCCGTACGGCAAAGTGGCCAAGCCGCGACCGCCGGCGGATCGGCGCCGGCACCACTCACCGAGGCACCAAGAGCAAGGATATGAGCCAGATCAGCAGCTCAGCACGCAGAAGACGCAGGATCCTGGCCGCCGGAGTGGTGGCGATCCTGTTCGTGGCGGTCGTCGTCGCGATCACCTCCTCTGGCTCGAGCCCGGGTCCTACCGCCTCGACGGTGCTGACCGTGCAGCGAACCGAGCTCGGGCTGGCAATCCCGTCGGGATTCGTGGGGCTGTCGCTGGAGTACCCGGCGCTGGAGGTATACGCCGGGAGCGATCCCCAGGCGCTCGATCCGGTGTTCGTGTCGCTGCTGCGCAACCTCGCGCCGGGTCAGAGACCCGTGCTGAGGATCGGAGGCGACAGCACCGACTGGGCATGGTGGCCGCTCGCCGGGGTCACCCGGCCTCCGGGTATCAGGTACGACCTCACACCGCGCCTGCTGGCGGTCATGCGAGCGCTGTCGGCCGCGCTGGACGCCCGCCTGGTCCTGGGCATCAACCTCGAGGCCGACAGCTCCGCGGTGGCGTCCGGCGAGGCGCGGGCGCTGATCGCCGGCGTCGGGCGACAGTCGATCGAGGCGCTGGAGCTCGGCAACGAGCCCGAGCTGTATGGCAGCTTCAACTGGTACCGACAGCCTGCCGGCGGCGGCGTCAAGGGGCGCCCGCGCAGCTATGACCCCACCGCGTATGCGCGAGACGCGGCGAGCGTGGCGCGGGCACTGCCGAAGCTGACCCTCGCGGGCCCCGGCATCGGAGCCCCGAAATGGATCGCCCAACTGGGTCAGATCCTGACCGCCGGACCGTGGGTCGGTGTCGTGACCCTGCACGCCTACCCGCTCAAGCACTGCACCGCGACCAGCACCGAGGCGACGATCCCGCACCTGCTGGCCGATTCCTCCTCCCGCGGGCTCGCCCAGACCCTCACGCAATACGTGACGATCGCCCACGCTCACGGTCTCCCGCTGCGGATCGATGAGATGAACGCGGTTTCCTGCGGTGGGCGGCGAGGCGTCAGCGACACGTTCGCGACGGCGCTGTGGTCGCTGGACACGTTGTTCGCGCTGGCGCGGGACGGGATCGAGGGCGTCAACATCCACACGAACCCCGGCAAGGTCAACGACCTGTTCGGCGTCAGAGCCAGCAACGGCAGCTGGCAGGTGTCCGTGCACCCCGAGTACTACGGGATGATGATGTTCGCGCAGGCGACGCCGCCGGGATCGCGGCTGCTGGGGCTGGCAGGCAAGCCAGCCGGCGGCCTCAGCGCCTGGGCCACGAAGGCCACCGACGGGCAGATACGCGTTGTGCTGATCAACAAGTCACTCGATCAGACCCAGGTCGTCAGGGTGCGGCTCTCCTCGCCGGCCGGGCCGGCGGCGCTCGAGCGGCTGCAGGCGCCGAGCGCCGGCGCAACGTCGGGGGTGACCCTGGGCGGCCACGGGTTCGGCGCCGAGACGGCCACAGGGCGGCTCGCGGGCTCGTCGGCCGGAACGCCGGTCACGCCGACGTCCCGCGGCTATCGGATCAGCCTGCCGCCGGCGAGCGCGGCGATGCTCACGCTCGCGCCGAGGTGAGCAGGTCGACCAGGTCCTCACGCTCGAACCGCGCCGCGGCCGCCACCGCCTGACCGGCAGCGGGTCGGGCCGACGAGGGCGGCTTAGATGAGTAGTGCCACGGCCGACGGCGCGGTCGTGGCTTTGCAGGGGACATAAC
>OCTA010003934.1_pt1 | contig 13125 bp, 11 predicted proteins | sample 1538991 | NCBI WGS metagenome assembly OCTA01 (sample SAMEA3539302, study PRJEB22396) | soil metagenome | biome: tundra; feature: field; material: soil | place: USA | collected 2010-05 | depth 0.15 m
ACCCGCTTCATCAAGCGCGCGACCTCGACGGGCGCGCGGCGATGCGTGCCCGAGCCGATGAGATCCACGCCGTCGTGCGCCTCGACCGCGAACGTCACGTCGCGCTCGCCGACCGCGGTGACGACCGCCTTCGACGTCACCGTCGCGCCGACCGGCGTCGCCGCGAGGTGCGTGACGTTCACCTCGATGCCCACCGAGACCCAGCCCTCCGGCAGATACGGCTGGATCGCGTCGGCGGCCGCGGTCTCCATGTGGAGGATGAGCATCAGGGTGCCGTAGACCTCCGGCATCCCCGGCACGAAGTGCCCGACCGTCTGCTCTTTCGTGACGACGTCGCGCCGCACGAAGGACGTACCGACTGGAATCGCAAAGTTCATCCCGCCCTCCTTGTCTGATTCTAGGCGTGCGCGGATATGCGTCCGCGCACGAGCCTTCACGCGGGCTGCAGGGCCACCGAGGATCCCACCCACGTGAAGTCCTTGTTGAAATCCACGCCCAGCATCTTGCCGCGCGACAGCCGGCACAGGTTGAGCCCGAGCGTGGGCGCCTCGTCGGCGTCCGGCCGGAAGAACATCATCCTCACCTCGACCTTCACGCCGCCGCCATCCACGGCGAGGACGCACGGGTCGTACGCGATCTTCTCCTGCACGCACCACGAGCCGCGCTCACGTTCGGGAATGCGCGCGAGATCCTCGGGCCTCGGGTCCACGTTCACGCCGCCCCCCGCGAAGGAGAAGAGGGGCTTCAGCACGTACCGCTCCGTGAGGTCCTTCGGAACGGCGCCAAGCTCCGAGAGGTACGTGGACTTCGGCACCGTCTCGTGCGTGAGGAGCGGGAGCGAGTATTTCGACCACGTCCAGTACCAGTTCGGATGGGGGACCCACTTCACCTCGAGGTCGTCGCAAAAGTCGAAGGGCAGCTCGAGATCTTTTTTGATGAGCTCGTCGAAGACGACGCGGTTGTAGATCCGCTTCACGGGGAGGCGGCGTCCATTCTTCACGCGCAAGAGCCGCGCTCCCTCCTTGACGAGGCTTCGCGGGTCCACGGCGTCTATGCCGAGGAGGCTTCTCGTCGCGGAGAAGTCGATCGCCGTCTTCTGCTTCTCCGGGTCGAGGTCGAGAAGGACGACTTCCTCGGGGTCCGTGTCGCCGACGATCGTGCGCCTCAGGAGGGCGAGAAAACCGTCTCGTGAAAGGAAGGAGAAGTACGGGCTCCACGTCGCCTTCGGGAGACCGTCCACTCGTGAGAGAGCCTCGTTCCAGGCGTCCGACTGGAGCACCTCGAACGCCGACAGCGACGGGAAGCCCTGCAGCTCGATGAGACGCGGGACGAGGCGCCCGTCCTTCCCCTTCACGATCGCGAAGTCCACCTGCGCGAGCGAGGGCAGCGCGTCCATCCCGGGCGCCGCCCAGCGGGCCGGGATCGCCTTCTTCATGCGAAGAAGCGCTTCCGGCCTCGAAAGCTGCGCGACGATCGCGCGCGCCCCGTCCGCGAGCGCGGCCGCGAGCTCTTTCGTCAGGAAAACCGGCGTTTCCGCGAGGCGGAAGCCAGGCTCCGAGCCCGCTCGTCGCGCGAGATCCCGCGCATACGCCGACGCGAGCGCGGGCGTGAACGCCGCGTTGAACGCCGCGCGAAACTCCGGATGCATGGGCGCGGAGTTTAGACCTTCTTCTCCTTCCACTTTCCGCGCCGGAAGAGAACCCCGCCGGCGACCGCGAGGGTCGAGAACGCGATCGCGATCGCGAGGAACACGCCGCGCGGGCCGAAGCCGGCGCGCACCGCGAGGAGGTACGCGAGCGGGATCTCCCAGAGCCAGAAGACGAAGAGGTTGATTACGGTGGGCGTCCAGGTGTCGCCCGCGCCGTTGAACGCCTGCACGAGCACCATGCCCCAGGCGTAGAAGAGGAACCCCGCCGCGATGATGCGCAGGCCCTGCGTCGCGATGGGCCGGATGGCGGGGTCCTGCGTGAAGAGACCGACGAGAGCGCCCGGAACCGCCACGAAGACGATCCCGACGACGCCGAGGAACGCCATGTTGTAGAGGCCCGCGAGAAACACCGACCGGGCGGCGCGGTCCGGCTTTTTCGCGCCGAGATTCTGGCCCACGAGCGTGGCCGCCGCGTTCGACATGCCCCAGGACGGCAAGAGCGCGAAGATGACGATGCGGATCGCGATCGTGTAGCCCGCGAGCGCCGCGCTCCCGAAGCTCGCGAGGATGCGCACGAGCCCGATCCAGCTCGCGGTCCCGACGAGAGACTGGACGATCGCGCTGCCCGAGAGGCGGAGGAGCGAGACCATCGTTTTCGGGTCGAGGCGGAGGTGCTCCCGCCTGACCGCGAGGCGCCCGGTCCCGCGGGCGAGCGTCACGAGCTGAAGGACGACCGCGATGCCGCGGCCCGTCGTCGTCGCGACGGCCGCCCCCGTGACGCCGAGCGCCGGGAACGGGCCCCAGCCGAAAATGAGGCACGGGTCGAGCACGAGGTTGATCGCGTTCGCGATCCAGAGGACGCGCATGGCGACCGCCGCGTCGCCGGCGCCCCGGAAGATCGCGTTGATGAGGAAGAGGAGCACGATCACGACGTTGCCGCCGAGCATCACGGCCGTGAAGCGCGAGCCGACGCGGAGGACATCGGGAGTCGCGCCCATGAGCGCGAGGAGGCGCGGGGCGAGGAACGCCCCGAGCGCGCCGAGCGGCAAGGCGACGAAGAGGCCGAGCGCGATCGCCTGCACGGCAGTGCACGCGGCGCGCTCGCGGTCCCGCTCGCCGATCCGGCGAGCGACCATCGCCGTCGCCGCCATCGCGAGGCCGATCGCGAGCGCGTAGATCAGGGCGAGGATCGACTCCGTGAGGCCCACGGCCGCGATCGACGCGGCACCGAGGCGCGACACCCAGAACACGTCCACGACCGCGAAGACCGACTCGAGGGCCATCTCGAGGACCATCGGGACCGCGAGGAGGATGACCGCCCGGCCGATCGGGCCCTCGGTGAAGTCGCCGTGCGAGCCATGCAGGGCTTCGCGAAAAGTCGAAAAGATCGCGCCCGACGGCGTTTCCGCGACCTTTTCCACGGCGATGATCTTATTGAAGTTCGCCCGGAGAGCCCGCGCTAGCATTCCGCCCCATGAGGAAGCCCCCGGCTCTACGCCGCCGAGATGCGCCGACGAGCGGGGAGCGCGCCGAAACCGGCGCCGCGTGGCTGCTTCGCGCGTACGAGGAGTACACGCGTGCCTTCGGCGAGATCACGCGCCGGGCGCCTGCGCGTTTCTCGGAGCGCGATTGGCACGGGACGCGGGCCGACGCCCTGGAGCGCCTCGAGCTCTATCGCCACAGGCTCGACCCCACGATCCGGGATCTCGAGGCGCTTTTCGGCGAGGGAGTCTCGGATGTCGCGCTCTGGGCAGAAATGAAGACTCTTTTCGCGCGACTTGCCGCCGGGCGGCAGGATCTCGAGCTTGCCGAGACCTTCTTCAACTCGGCTTCCCGCCGGATCTTCCACACGGTGGGGGTGGATTCCCGCGCCGAGTTCGTTTCGTCCGAGCCCCCGTCGCTCCCGCTCGACGCGGCGGCCGCGTTCCTCGTTTCGTTCGCCGGGAGCGCCGGGACACGGGTCATCCTCGAGCGGGCGCTCTCGGCGGTCCCGTTCGCCGCGGGCTGGGAGGACCTCGCGCGCGATGCCGCGCTCGGTGCGGAGAAGCTCGACGCGGCGCTCGAAGAGGTCTGGGGGGCGCCTCACTTCGATTCCCTCGAGATGCTCCGGCCCGTTTTCTTCCGGAGCAAGGGGGCCTACCTCATCGGGCGCGTGCACCGCGGAGACCAAACGCTCCCGCTCGTCGTTGCCCTCCTGAACCGCGACGGGCGCGTCACGGTGGACGCCGTCCTTGCCGACGAGGACGAGGCCTCGATCGTGTTCAGCTTCACGCGCTCGTACTTCCACGTGGAGTGCCCGAGACCGGCTGCTCTCGTCGCCTTCCTCAAGGCCCTCATGCCGAAGAAACCCGTCGGCGAGCTCTACACCGCGCTCGGGTTCAACAAGCACGGCAAGACCGAGCTCTACCGCGATCTCCTCCGCCACCTCGCCTCATCGGAAGACCGTTTCGTCGAGGCGCCCGGCGCGGCAGGCATGGTCATGCTCGTCTTCACGCTTCCTTCCTACGACGTCGTCTTCAAGGTCATCCGCGACTCATTCGCCCCGCCGAAGACGACGGGGCGTCAGGACGTGCTCGACAAGTACAGGCTCGTCTTCCACCACACGCGCGCGGGACGCCTCGAGGACGTCCAGGAGTTCGAGCATCTCTCGTTCCCGGCCTCGCGCTTCGACTCACGGCTTCTCGAGCGGCTCCTCGCCGGAGCCGCAGAAACGGTCGAGAGGCGCGGCTCCGAGGTCGTTCTCCATCACCTCTTCACCGAGAGGAGGCTCACGCCTCTCGACATCTTTCTCCGCGACGCCGCGGCCGAAACGGCCCGCAACGCCGCGGTCGACTTCGGGGAGGCCATCCGCGACCTCGCGAAGTCCAACATCTTCCCCGGCGACCTGCTCCCAAAGAACTTCGGTCTGACGCGTCACGGGCGCGTCGTCTTCTACGACTATGACGAGATTTGTTTCCTCACCGACGTGAACTTCCGCGAGCTGCCGCCCGACTTGGAGGAGGTCGGCTGGGTCGGCGAACAGCCGCCGTTCTGGGTGGGCCCGGGCGACGTCTTCCCCGAGGAGTTTCTGACGTTCATGGGCCTGCGCGGCCCCGCTCACGAGGCCTTCCTCGAGCGCCACTCCGACCTCCTCGGGGTGCGCTTCTGGCTCGACATCCAGCGCCGCGAGCGCGCGGGCGAGATCGTGGACGTCTTCCCGTACCCGCGGGAGCGACGGCTCCGGCCGGACCGTTCCTGACGCGGGAAGCGATCCGGGAGCCCGGCGAGGACTCCCGGATCCCCGTTCCGGCTACTCGATGACGTGGATGTTGCGCCTCGCGCACATCTCCTTCAGGACCTTCGGCCACACCGTGACGCTGACCTCGCCGAGGTGCGCCTTTCGGAGGAGGAGCATCAGGACCCGCGACTGACCAATGCCGCCGCCGATCGAGAGCGGGAGCGTGCCATTCACGATCCCCTGGTGATAAGGGAACTTCAGGAAGTGGAGCTGGTGCGTGAGCTCGAGCTGCTTCGTCAGCGTCTCGGCGTTCACGCGGATGCCCATGGACGAGAGCTCGTGCCGCCGCTTCGTGATCGGGTTCCAGACGAGGATGTCGCCGTTCAGGCCGTGCATCACGCGGCCGTCCTGCGTGTGCGTCTGCGTGACCCAGTCGTCGTAGTCCGCCGCGCGCATTTCGTGCGGATAGCCGTCCTTCAGCGTCCAGCCGATGCCGTAGATGAAGACCGCTGGGTGCTCCTTCAGGATCGCGGTCTCGCGCGCCTTGCGCGGCAGGTCGGGGAACCTATCGAGGATCTCCTCGGCGTGCAGGAAGGCGAGCTTCTCGGGCAGGCGCGGAAGCTTCTTCTTCTTCAGGTCCGGACAGGTGTCGAGCGCGAAGTCCTCGGCACCCACAATCACTTTCCAGATGCCCTCGACGGTCTTCGTGAGGAAGTCGAGATTGCGCTCGGCGGGCGTGATGACCTTCTCCCAGTCCCACTGATCGACGTAGGCGCTGTGGTCGTGATCGAGGAAGTAGTCCTTGCGGACCGCGCGCATGTCGGTGACGAGGCCTTCGCCGGGATTCATCCCGAACTGCTTCAGCGCGATCCTCTTCCATTTCGTCGCGGCCTGGACGACCTGCGCCTCGATCGCGTGCCGGTCTTTGTCGTTCGCGATATGGAACGTCACGGGTCCGCGCGAGCCGTCACGGTCGAGGTAGTCGTTCACGCCGCTCTCGGCGTCGACGATGAGGGGGACCTCCACCCGCATGAGGTTAAGCTCGCGGCAGAGGCCGTCTTCGATATATCGCTTGACGGACGTGATCGCCCGCTGCGTCTGTTTCGGGTCGAGAAGCGGCGTGTAGTCGGTCGGGAGATCTTTCTCCAGATCCTCGTAGCTTCCGATGCCCGGGCCGGCGAGGTCGGCCTTCTTATCGAGAACTTCCGTCGTGTGCTTCGCCATGAAACGTCCTTTCTATGGGCCCGCGGGGAAAAACCAGGGCTTATGGAAAACATGGTTCCGGCGGGCCCGGCGGGAGACCGGTGCAGATGCATCAGGGACCGGTCGTTTGGCCGCCGTTCACCTATGATTCGCGCCCACGAAGGAGGTCAGCCATGTCCAGCGCCAAGCCCACGGTTCCCGCAGCGGGAGCGAAGATCACGATCTCGGGCGGGAAGCTCCAGGTCCCCGACCGGCCCATCATTCCTTTCATCGAGGGTGACGGCGTCGGACCGGACATCTGGCGCGCTGCCGTGCGCGTCCTCGACGCCGCCGTCGCGAAGGCCTACGGGGGCAAGAGGCAGATCCAGTGGATGGAGGTCCACGCGGGTCAGAAGGCGTTCGACAAGCTGAAGACGTGGCTCCCGGACGAGACGATCGAGGCGTTCCGCGAGTACCTCGTCGGCATCAAGGGGCCGCTCACGACGCCCATCGGCGGCGGCATCCGCTCGCTGAACGTCGCGCTGCGCCAGCTCCTCGACCTCTACGTCTGCTTGCGCCCCGTGCGCTGGTTCCAGGGCGTGCCCTCGCCCGTCAAGCATCCCGAAAAGGTGAACATGGTCATCTTCCGGGAGAACACCGAGGACATCTACGCGGGCATCGAGTTCGCCGCTGGAACCGACGAGGGCAGGAAGGTCGCCGCGTTCCTGAAGGAGAACTTCCCGGCGCAGTACAAGAAGCTCCGTTTCCCCGAGACGACCAGCTTCGGCGTGAAGCCCATCTCGAAGGGGGGCAGCGAGCGTCTCATTCGCTCCGCGATCCAGTACGCGATCACGCACAAGAGCAAGAGCGTCACGTTCGTCCACAAGGGCAACATCATGAAGTTCACGGAGGGCGCCTTCCGTAACTACGGCTACGCCCTCGCCGAGAGCGAGTTCAAAGCCCAGACTTACACCTGGGACCAGTGGGAGCGGACGAAGAAGGAGAAGGGCGAGGCCGCCGCGAACGCCGAGCAGAAGGAGGCGCTCGCGGGCGGGAAGATCCTCGTCAAGGACGCGATCACCGACATCACGCTCCAGCAGGTGCTCACGCGTCCGGACGAGTTCGACGTCATCGCGACGATGAATCTCAACGGCGACTATCTTTCGGACGCCCTCGCCGCGCAGGTCGGGGGCATCGGGATCGCGCCGGGAGGGAACATCAACTACGTGACCGGCCATGCCATCTTCGAAGCGACGCACGGCACGGCGCCGAAGTACACGAACCTCGACAAGGTCAACCCGGGCTCCGTCGTTCTGTCGGGCGAGATGATGCTGCGGTACATGGGCTGGAACGAAGCTGCCGACCTCATCCTGAAGGGCATGGACGGGGCGATCGCGGCCCGGACGGTCACGTACGACTTCGCGCGCCAGATGGAGGGCGCCACCGAAGTGTCATGCAGCGGCTTCGGAGATGCGATCATCCAGCACATGGGGAAGTGACCATGAAGGTCCTCGTTCTCGGAGGCACGGGCACCGTCGGATCCCAGGTCGTCCGGGAGCTTCTCGGAAAGGGCGCGGACGTCTCCGTCTTGACGCGCGACCCGAAAAAGCCTCTCCCTCCAGGCGTGAGGGCCGTTGCCGGCGACCTGCTCGATCCCGCCACGGTGCGGTCGGCTTTCGCCGGTATGGACGGCGTCTTCCTACTCAACGCCCTCAGCGCGACCGAGTGTCACGAGGGCCTCATGGCCGTGAACGGCGCGCGGATGGCCGGTGTGAAGAAAGTCGTCTACCTCTCCGTCCACCGCGTGGACGAGGCGCCCCACCTCCCGCACTTCGGGGCGAAGCTGCCGGTCGAAGCGGCGCTCAAGGCCTCCGGAATCCCGTTCACGATCCTCCGGCCGAACAACTTCTTCCAGAACGACACCTGGTACAAAGACGCCATGCTCGGGTATGACGTCTACCCGCAGCCCTTCGGCGACGTCGGCCTCTCGCGCGTGGACGTCCGCGACATCGCGGAGGCCGCCGCGATCGCCCTCACGGCGGGCGCGGCGAACGGCGAGACGGTGAACCTCGTCGGTCCGGACGTCCTGACGGCGACGGCGACAGCCGCGACGTGGGGCGGCGTCCTCGGCCGCAAGATCGCGTACGGCGGGAACGACCTCGACGCGTGGGAAAAGCAGTCGCTCGCGTTCCTTCCCGCGTGGATGGTCTTCGACTTCAAGCTCATGTACGGGTTCTTCCAGGAGAAGGGCCTCAAGGCGACGCCGGACGACGTCGCGCGCCTGACCGCCCTCCTCGGACACCCGCCGCGACGCTTCGACGAGTTCGCCGCCGAGACGGCCCGCTTCTGGAGCGCCTGAGCCCTCACGGTAGGATCGCGCCCATGAAAAAGGCCGGCCGCCCGAGCCGCCCTGCCGGCCCTCTCGTGGGTGTCGTCATGGGCTCGACCTCCGACTGGGAGACGATGAAGCACGCCGACGAGCTGCTGACGCGCTTCGGCGTCGCGCACGAGTGCCGCGTCATGTCGGCTCACCGGAGCCCGAAGCTCACCGCCGAGTGGGCCGCGAGCGCCGAGAAGCGCGGTCTCGCCGTGATCATCGCCGCCGCCGGCGGCGCCGCGCATCTCGCGGGCGTCCTCGCCTCGCATACGGTCCTGCCCGTGCTCGGCGTCCCGATGGAAAGCGTTTCCCTGAAAGGCCTCGACTCGCTCCTTTCGACGGTTCAGATGCCGGCCGGCGTCCCCGTCGGAACGCTCGGCATCGGAAAGCCCGGCGCCGTGAACGCCGCCCTGCTCGCCGTCGCCATCCTCGCGGTCGCCGATCCGAACCTCCGCGCAAAGCTGCGTGAGTTCCGCGCCGACCAGGAAAAGGCCGTCCGCTCGCAGACGTTGCCTTGAGCGCGTGCCGAGCCGGCCTCGCGGCACGCTCGGCTCTCGCGCCGTAAGATTCCCCGCGGAGGACCGTCATGCGTCGAATCGCGCCGCGGGCACTCACCCTCGCTTTCGCCACCGTTTTCGTCTTCCTCGCGGCCGCCGCGGGGATTCCCGAGACTCTGAAACCGGAAGAGGCCCTGAACTACCGAAAGGCCGGCGCGGCGCTCGCGACCGCCGGTAAGCCCTCGGTCGAGACGCTCGCGAAGCTGAAGGAGCTGGGCTTTCGCACGGCGATCGATCTCCGGCAGCCCGCCGAGGGAGTCGATGCCGCCCGCAAAGCGGTCGAAGGGCAGGGGCTGACGTTCGTGTCGGTTCCGATATCGCCCGAGGCGTTCCGCGTGGACGACGCGAGGAAGGTCGCCGCGATCCTCGACGATGCGAAGGCCGGTCCCGTCCTCCTCTACTGCTCGAGCTCGAACCGCGTGGGCGGCGTGATCGCGGTCGTCGAGGGGCTCAGGGGAAAGCCGCGTGACGAGGCGCTCGCCGAGGGACGGAAAGCCGGCCTCAAGAGCCCGCCGATGATCGACGCCGTGGAGCGAGTCCTCGCGGGGAAGTGAGGGGCCCAGCACCTCTCATGGGGCCTCCTTCGAGAGCGCGTCGACGACGCGCTCGAGCTTCATCCCGCGGCTCCCCTTCACGAGGACGGTGTCGCCCGGCTGAAGGCGCGGGCGAAGCCAGGCGAGAAGCGGCTCGATTTCCGTGAAGTGCGCCGAGGGAGAAGAAGCGGAAGAAGAGAATTCTTCGAATGAATGAAGAGACCGGGGGCCGAAAAACGCGGCAATGTCCACTCGCTCCCGCGCGCCGCGGCCGAGGCCGCGGTGAGCTTCTTCCTCGAAGGCTCCGAGCTCCAGCATGTCGCCGAGAACCGCGATCGCGCGGCCGGACCCGCGCACGCGCAGCCCTGTGAGCGTCGCGAGCGCGGCCTCCATCGACGCGGGCGAGGCGTTGTAGCAGTCGTCGAGGATCGTGATTCCGGCCGCGCCGGCCACGAGCCGCGATCGATGGGTAAACGGCCGCGCGATGGCAAGGCCGGCAGAGATTTCTTCGAATGAAAAAGAGAGAGCCCGCGCCAACGCCGCCGCCGCCGCCGCGTTCATCGCGTTGTGTTCCCCCACGAAATTCAGCCTGATCGTGAATCTGCTCTGCTGCAGGTCGACGCCACGAACCCCACGCTCCGCGCCGCCCTTCCACTCTTCCCCTTCCAAGCAGATTTCCATCCCCTCCGCCCCGAGAGCCGTCACCCGAGAGAGACGGACGTCCGCCAGAGGACTCCGACCAAAGAAAATCTTCCTCACTCCGCTCGCCACCCGCTCCGCCTGCGCCACACAGCGCGCGTCGTCGGCGTTGACGACGGCGATTGCGCCGGGCAAGAGCCCCCGATAGAGCTCCCCCTCGGCGGCCGCGACGCCGTCGAGGTCTTTCAGGAACTCGAGGTGCTCGGCCGCAATGAGCGTCAGAACAGCCGCGTCCGGGCAGGCGATGGCCGTGATCCGCGCGAGCTCGCCCGGAGTCGACATGCCGAGCTCCACGACCGCGGCGCGGTGCTCTCTCCCGAGCTCGAGAAGCGTGAGCGGGACTCCGATCTCGTTGTTGAAGTTGCCTTCCGTCGCGAGCGCGGGGCCGCGCACCCTCAGGATCGCCGCGACCATTTCCTTCGTCGTCGTCTTGCCGGCCGATCCGCCGACCGAAGCGACGGGGATCGAGAACCGCTTTCGGTGAAAAGCCGCGAGCGCGCCGAGCGCGCGCAACGTGTCCTCGACCTCGAAGAGCGGAATGCCCTGAACCGCCGTTCCCTTTCGGACGACGGCCGCCGTTGCGCCTTTCGCGGCGGCCTCGGCGAGAAACGCGTGCCCGTCGAACAGGTCGCCCTTCAGCGCCACGTAAAGCGCGCCCGGAGCGAGCGTGCGCGTATCGGTGGAAACAGACGAAAACGCGAGAGATCCGCCGGCCGCAGGGGAGGCGCCCGTCGCGCGCGCGACTTCCTCCGCCGTGAAGAATCCCTCAGTCGAGGCCGTAGCGCGTCTCCTCGAGGATGTAGTCCACGACCGCGGGCAGGCTCTGCGTCCGTTCGTAGACCTCGCGCTGGCGGTCCGCGCCCGTCCGGCGCGCGAGGATCGTATGGACGTATTCGATCTCTTTCCGCGAGCCGAGCTCGTCCACGACGTCGTCCACGAACTCGAGGAGCTCGCCGAGGAGCGAGGCGAACGGCACCTCTTCCTTCTTCCCGAAGTCGATGAGCGAGCCGTCGATGCCGAAGCGCGCCGCGCGGGTCTTGTTCTCGCTGATGAGGGCCCGCGAATAGAGCCGAAAGGTGAGGTTCCGGTCGTACAGCTTCCAGAGCTTCACGGTGATCGCCTGGAAAAGCGCGGCGAGGCAGATCGTCTCGTCCACGCGCATCGGGATGTCGCAGATCCGGAACTCGAGCGTCGGGAAGAAGGGGTGCGGGCGCACGTCCCACCAGATCTTCTTCGGGTCGTCGATGCAGTTCGTCTTTACGAGCGTCTCGATGTAGCTCATGTAGTCGGCCCACGAGAAATACTGGTCCGGGATCCCCGTGCGCGGAAAACGGTCGAAGACCTTCGCGCGAAAACTCTTCCAGCCCGTGTCGCGTCCGGACCAGAACGGCGAGTTCGTCGAGAGCGCGAAAACGTGCGGCAGGAAGTACCTCACGGCGTTCTGGAGCGCGATCCGGGTCTCGTCGTGCTCGACCGCAACGTGCACGTGGAGCCCGAAGATCAGGTTTCCCCGAGCGATCGCTCCGAGGTCGTAGAGAATCCTCTCGTAGCGCGGGTTCGGCGTGATCGGCACTTCCGACCAGTGCGTGAAGGGATGCGTTCCGGCCGCGCCGATCGCGAGGCCCGCCGACCCCGTGAGCGCCACGAGCTCCTTCCTCAGGTTCGTGACGTCGGCGCGGGCCTCGGCGATGTCCTTGCAGATTCCCGTTCCCACCTCGATGACGGACTGGTGGAACTCGCGTTTGATCTTGTCCTTGAGGCGCAGCTCGCCGGCCGCGAAGAGCTCCTGGATGTGGGCCTTGAGCGCGCGCGTCGCGGGATCGATGATCTGGAACTCCTCCTCGATCCCGAGGGTGAACGACGGGCGCGGCGCTCCCACGTCTCAGCTCACCTGGTCCGCCTGGCTCATTTCGCGATGCCCAAAAGCCGCGGCCAGGTGCCGAGGCTCTCGAAGGGGCGCGGATGTTTCGCGCGATCGAGGAGGTATTCGGCCATCGTGCGAACGATCCAGTCGAAGTTCTCCTGACCCACCGAGGCGACGTCGGCGTCGGGCGCGCAGTTCATGAAGTCGATCGCGTAGGGTACGCCGTCGCGCACGGCGAACTCCACGGTGTTGAGGTCGTACCCGAGGGCGTCGCACAGCGCGAGCGCCCCCTCCGTCACACGTTCGACCATCGCCGCGGGCACGGCCTTGCCGCGCGCCGCCGCATAGCGGAGAAGGTGCGGCTCGTTCGGGGCATATCCCATGATGCGCACGCGCTTGCGTCCCACGACGTAGCAGCGATAGTAGTCCGTGAACTCGATCGCCTCCTGCGCCATCATCTCGAGGTCCCGTGTCTTGTCGTACGCGGCGAAGAACTCGTCGGCCGTGTCGCACTTGAAGACGTCCTTCCAGCCGCCCCCGTTCGCGGGCTTCAGGAAGATCGGGAAGCCGAGGTAGGAGAACACGCGGTCCCAGTCCACCATTTCCAGGTTGCGGAAGGATTTTTCGGTCGTGTTCGGCGGCCGCTCCTTGTGCGGCAGAAGGATCGTCTTCGGCACGGCGACACCCGCCGCGAGCGCGACGACGTTGTCGAAGAACTTGTCGTCCGCCGACCACCAGATCGGGTTGTTCACGACGTCCACGCCGCGCGCGACGGCGCACTTCAGAAATGTCCTGTAAAAGGGAACCTCGTGACTGATGCGGTCGAGAATGACGGAGTCCTCGAAGGACTGCTCCTGCGTGAGGTGCGAGATCTTGACTGGACCGCATTCGATCGCATCGCCGCTCTTTGTCGCGAGCGTGTTGATCTCGTTCATCAGGGCCCAGGGAAACGTGTCCTCCATACCGAAAAGAATGCCGATTCGTTTGTTCGCCGCCTCCGTCATCAAGTTCCCCCGCGCGGCGCGCGCCGCGGGCGCATCCTAACGGA
>OCTA010003935.1_pt1 | contig 13125 bp, 7 predicted proteins | sample 1538991 | NCBI WGS metagenome assembly OCTA01 (sample SAMEA3539302, study PRJEB22396) | soil metagenome | biome: tundra; feature: field; material: soil | place: USA | collected 2010-05 | depth 0.15 m
CCTAGACACCGCCCCAAAAAACCGCCGCCAGACCGCGCCGGTGCAAACCAACGGCGCGCACACTTTGACGGCTTGATTGCGCGCCGGTCGCGCCTTGCAATCGTTGCTTCAGGAAATCTGCTCCGCCAACTGTTCCGCCAGATGCGTCCAGATTGCCACCTGACTTCGCCGAATTGTAGCCGCCCGCTTCCAGCGCGTCGTGAAGATTGCCGGGAATCTCGACGGCTTCAATGTTGATCGGGTCCTGCTCCTGAAACTTGTGCTGCTTGTAGCCGGGAATGAAGGCGAAGGCGTGAACGAACTGATGGAATTCCGCCAGCGGAAACTGGAGCGTGGCCACGCGGCGATGGTCAAACAGCGGCAGACCTTTTTGATCTTCCGGCTCAAGGTCGTGCAACGCGACGCGGTTGAAATCCGAAACGATGACATAGCGGGGAATTTCATCGTGCCACCCTTCGCGCGCCAAATCCTGAATGTAGCGGAACGCCTGCGATTCGGCCTTGCCCAAATCCTTGCCGGCGGATTTGTGTTCGACGAGGACGATGCGCGGCCAGAAAAGATCAATGTAGCCGTAGTCGCCGGAAATCTTTTTCACCGGCTCTTCAAAGCTGGCGACGGCGCGGCGCGACACGCCGAAGACATGAAAAAATTCATTCCAGAAAGTCTGCTTTTCCGCGCGCTCGCTTTTCGCACCCGTCCAATCGCGTGAAAACTTGATCGCGTTATGGCGGATTTCGTTCCAGGAAATCGGCATGGACCGCAGCGTAGCAAACGCACCGGGCGGCGGGCAAGCGTGGCAAATAATGGGGTCGTGTCCTAATCTTAATCGTCATCGTAATCTGAGATTCAATTTTCATCACGAATCATTTGCGCTTAAAAAAAGCGCGGGGTGAAAGTCGCCATCAACTTTCACCCCGCGCGCGAATTTTTCCACTGTCGTTTATGGATGGCGCAGACGGTAGAACACCGTCGGGTTCGCAGGATTCATCGGGATAACGTTAGTGTTGCTGGAACTGCTGCCGGCCACATCAAACCAAGTGTTGGCCGGGGTGGTCAGGCCCGCATTCAATCCGTTGGTCTGCGACTGGAGAATCCAGCCGGTGTGATCCGACGGCCAGGTGAGCGTGAGCGTGCTGCCACTGACGCTGGCGGTGATGTTCGTTGGATTGTTGGCGTAGGTCTGCGTGATGATGCTCAACACGCCGCTGGCCGGATCAAAGCTGTAGGCCAAACCGGTTCCTGGCGAACCAGCAATGCCCGCGAAGTTGCCGGCGTGCGAACCCGTGACGCTAAACAACTGGAAGGTATTGGTCGTCGCCAGCACGTTGGCATCGGAGGTGATGTTGGTGACGGTCAGGATACCGCCGTAGCTGATGTTGCCGCTGACGACCACCTGATCCTGCACGGGATTGTCACCGGTCTTGTCAATGCGCATCGTGGCATTGCCTTGCAGTGTCAGGTTGTTGTTGATGTTGAACGTGCCGATGCCGCCGGCATCGCCCGCGCCGAGATTGCCCGGCGGCGCGACCACCACCGGGCCCGCCACGTTGCCGCTGCCGGCCAGCATGCCGTTCGTCACCACCGTCGTGCCGGTGTAAGTATTGCCGTTGTCGAGGTAAACCACACCGGAACCCTTCTTGACCAAGCCGCCGTTGAAGGCGTCGCCAAGCTGCAATGACTGGCTGTTGAGCGAGATGGTCCAGCCATTGTCATCCAACACCAGGCCGTTGCTCATCACCATGCTGGTCACTTGCAGGAAGTCGGTGAAGTTGGTCACGGCTTGCAGCGTGCCGCCATTGAAATAGGCGATGGAGGTCGCCGGCGCGGCATTGGGCAGCACCACCGTGGCCTGCACCAGACCGCCGTTGAGATAGAGTGTGCCGCTGGCGGGGGCATCCTGACCCAGCACCAGACCCTGGCTGTTGAGGACCTGGCCGCCATTGACAATCAACGTGCCGGTGCCGCCGAGTGCGCCGACGATCAGATTGTTGTTGGCACCGAAGGGGGCGAAGGCGCTGCCGGTGTGGAGGACCGTGCCGCTGTTGACAATGAGCGTGCCGTTGGCGTTGGTGGAATAGCCCACGGCCAGAATGTTGTTGCTGGTGAACAAGGTGCCGCCGGCCACAATCATGGTGGCGGTGCTGCCGTTGCCGATCCATGTCTGGTCGGTCGGGACGACGATCAAACCGCCGTTGGTGATGATCGTGGTGCCGGCGCTGAATATATCTTCCACGCTGAAGGCCGAGCCGTTATCCAAGTAGTTGGTTCCGCCAACGATCCAAGTTCCGGCGCCATTTTTTATCAATGCAATGGCGCCATGGCCGTGATCCTGCATGGTGCCGTTCCAGATACCGCCGCTGCTGGTGCCAACGGTCAAGACCATGTCCACGCCGCTGTTGTTGTCCACAATGCCAGAGCCGATCAGTTCGCCCGCAGTTTGATAGAAGCCGGCGGTTTCAAACGTGCCGCCCGCACCCACCACCAAGTTGGCCGTGGTTGAGATGGCGTTCGAGATGCCCGCCTGCAAGGTTCCATTACTGATGGTTGTGTTCCCCGCATAACTGTTGTTGGCCAGGCTCAAGACGACCGTGCCGGTGCCCAGCTTCAGCAATCCCGTCGGGCCGGAAATGGTTCCACTGCCGCTGAAGGTGTAACCCTTGCTGTTGTTGCTGATGGTGATGCTGGTCGGTCCCACGTTGTTGCTCAACAAAACCGTGCCGCTGCCGCTGTCGTTGAAAGTTACCAAGTCGCCGGGGACGACGGCTTGATGGTAGGTCGTTCCCGTGGCGCTCAACAGCCAGTTGGTCGTGGAACTGATGTCCCAGACATTGGTCTTACCCGCAACGCTGTTGGTGCCGGTCCAAACGATTCCTGACCCAAGGGTGGTGATCACCGCATACAACGTGGAGTTGGCCACACTGTTTGAAATGTAACCGCTGTCGCCCTGGGGCAAGATGATGTTCGTGCAGTTGCCCAGACCGGCCAGCGCGCTGTATTTGATGAGCGCAATCGTGCCGGCACTCACCGCCGGCGGGATGAGGGTGTTGGTGCCGTTTAGAGTCAAAGTGCTGCAAGTCAACAGCGGCACTGCGGGATTATTGAGTCCAGAGACGGACAGCCCCACAGCCGCGCCCGGCGTGGCCGCGCCTCCGTTCAAGGTCAAATTCCCGATGGTCGCCGTTCCGCTTCCCTGTTGAATCACCGTCAAGATCGTGTTATTGCTCACCATCACGCCGCCTGGAATGGTGGACGCAGTGCTCATCTGAAGCGTGCCGGCATTGACCACCGCCGCGCCGGTATAGGTGCTGGGACTGTTCAAGAACAGCGTCCCGGCATTGTTGGTGATGGGGCCGGTGAAGGTGTTGGTCCCGGTCAGGGTCAGGGTTCCGGAACCCAGCTTGGTCAAACCGCCATTGGGGCTGCCGGCGAGCAGCGCCGTGGAAACGGTGACATTGTTGTTGGACGAATCAATGATGGCACCGCCGGCCAGAATGTTGGCCTGGATGTTGCCGGAAAACCATGTTGTCGTTTGAGGTGTAAAATTCGCCTGCAATATGCCGCCGTTGAAGTTGAAAACGGCATTGGTTCCCGTGCTGGAGGCAATGTTGAAGGTCGAGAGCGTGCCGCCATTCAAATTGTTGGTGCCGAACGAACCCGCAATGCGCGCGATGTTGATGCCACCCTTGGCGTTGATGAGGCCGCCGCTCTGATTCAAGGTCCCGATGCCGGTCGAGCCGACGCGGATCCCCGCATTCGCCGTTAGCGTGCCGCCGCTCATATTATAGACTCCAACTCCCGAAACCGATGTCCGTCCACCGATGGCGAATGTTCCGACGGCAGTGCTGACTTCCGTGATGGTGCCGCCGGCTTGGTTCACGATGCCACTGGCCGTGGAGCCACCGGCATTGGCGGAGCCGATATAGATGGCGTTCGCGGTCAGCGTAGCGGAATTGCTCATGTTCAAGATGCCACTGGAACTGTCCAAGTCACCAAGGTTGAAATCCGAAGTCGTTGAAAACGCGCCTGTGCCACGCATCGTGAGCGTCGCGGAGTCGGTGGTATTTTGGCCAACGTCGTGATAACTGCCGTTGGTGACGGAGCCGCCGGAATCAATAATGGTCGTTCCGCCGTGCAGGAACAAGTCACCGGTGAATGTTTCCCTTGCGGTCAGAACCAGCGTGCCATTATCGGACTTGTTTAGCGTGCTGGCACCACTGATGGTGCCGCCAAGGCCCACGGTTGCGCCCGCGCCCACGCCGATGGTGGATGTCGTCGGCATGGAAATCGCGCGGCTGTTGGTGGTGTTGCCGTTGATTTGCAGCGTGGCACCATTGAGCGTCACCGCGCCGGAACTCGCTCCCAGCGCGGAATCGTTCGTGATGATCAGCGAACCACTATCATTGATAAAAACGCCGCCGGTAAAACTGTTGCTGGTCAGCAAGGTCAGCGAACCGGTGTTTGATTTTACCAGCGATGTGATTCCCGCGATGCCGCCCGCACCGGCAATGGTATAGGGCAATGTGCTGTTCACCGTCACCGGGAAGGCGAAAAATCTGGCCGTCAAATTGATGTTGGTGGGCTGCGGATTGACAAAATCGTTGGTCAACGTGTCATCCAGAGTCACGCCATCGCCGGCCACCACGCTGCCGTTGGTGTATTGTTGAAACACCGTGATGCCTCCGAGCAGGGTGTTGGTCCAGTTGGCGGTCGTCAGATTCCAAAGCGTGCCATTCACGCCGTTCCAAGCCAGTTGGTTGGGCGTTGAAGTGATCATGACATCAATCGAATGATTTCCCGTGTTGTTGACCAGGGTGGCACCCACTCCCGGCGGCGGAGACAATTGGAAATTCGCGAGGCTGGCCAGCGTGCCGGTGGTGTATTTGATCAGGGTGAAGGTGCCGGTCTTCAAGCCGGTCGCGGTGATGTTGATGACGACATTTGAACCCGGGGCGGCAATGCCGCCGGCAACATTGATGGCCGCTGCCGTAGGATTGCCGGTGACGGTGCCGTAGCCCAAGTTATTCGTCGCATTGTCCTCAAACGTGAGAGTGCCGGACACGCTAAGGCCGATGGCGGTCGGATTGAGTGTGAGCGTCAGGCTGCCGTTGGTGGCCAGCACCACGTTGTTTGCCGGCAGCGCGGTGCCGCCGGAGGCATTGACACCCAAATTTGCATTATTGCTCACGATCAAACTGCCGGGTGTGGACGGCAAGGAGTTTGCGGTGTTCAAATTCAAGGTTCCGCCCGCCACCACCGTGTTACCGCTGTAACTGTAGCCTCCAGAAATGGTTTCTGTTCCCGCTCCCACCTTTGCCAGAGTCAATGTTCCCGTCGAATTTTGAATCGTGCCGCTGAACGTGCCGTTGTCGCCGTTGGCTCCGATCGTCAAGGTCGGCGTGCCGCCCGCCACCGTGTCCACCGTGCCCGACCCGTTCAAGCCGTTGATGGTGACACTGTGGGTGTTCAAATCCAAAGAGGCATTGTCCGTCACGTCACCCGTGCCGGCGACGATGTTTCCCGGCAGGGCGTTGTCCACGCCCAGTTGCAGGATGCCGGCGGAAATGATTGTGCTGCCGACATAAGTGTTGTTGGCATTGCTCAAAATCAACGTGCCCGCCCCGCTATTGGTCAGGCTGGAAACAGAATGCACGCCGTTGGTCAGGTCGGTGATCGGTTCGCCAATCAGGGTGGTCACGGAAGTATTGATCGTGCCATTGGCCGCCAGTGTGATGCCGCCGTTGGAGTTGGTCAACGAGCAGCCGACGGTATCGCGCAATTGTCCCAGCCCCAGAAAGGTGATCTGGCCCGCGTTAAAAGAGGCAGGATTTCCCGGCAGGCTGTTAAGCCCGTCCAACTCACAACTCCATCCCTGGTTGCCGGGGCTGGTGAGATACCAACTGCCGGTGAAGCCGGAGTTGGTGCCGGTGTAAGCCACGTGATCTGTGGCGGCAGTGCCGGAATTGGTCAAAATCACATTGTCCCCGCCCAACAACGGGGCATCAATCACCCAGATGCACTGATCGGCAAGAATCATGGAACTGCCGGCGATGGTGTAATGATTTCCAGAAATATGGATAAAGCAGCCGGCCGTGCCACCGCTGCGAATCACCGCGCCGGCGAGATTGGTAAAATTGTTGATCGTCAATGTGCGTGTGCCGGAAGTCGGTGAGAACTTCTCCAACATGCTGCCGTTGGCGCCGTTGGCGGCTCCCAAAGTCAAGGCATCACCGCCGAACGTAAAGGCGGTGGTGGCATTGCCCGGCGTCCGCATGAAAAACCCGGCGGTGTTGTAATTATTGCCCGCACTAGGCGCGAGGGCGCCGGCCCAATTCAGGCCGGTATTAAATGAACTGGTGCCGACGGTGCTATCATTCCCGATCAGACTGATCTGGGCCGCGTGAGAAACTGCCGCGCCGACAAGCAGCGTCAGGCATCCGAGAACAAGTTTTTTTGCTGGAGTTTTCATAAAGACACGAATTGGGTAGTTAATAATAGTGGGCTTGAGAACACAGGATTTTAACATGTGCCGACATGGGATCAATATTTAAGTTAGCATATCGGCGCCTGGCCTTCATCCCCCAAATACGGGATGCTGGGAAAAACAAAAGCTGAAACACTGAAATGCTAAAACGCTGAAATGGTGCCGCGTGTCAGCATTTTAGCATTTCAGCTTTTCAGCTTTTTCCTCACGCCTTGCTCGTCATGTAGCGCGCCACCGCCTCGGCGTTGCCCAAATCCTTGCCGGCGGATTTGTGTTCCACGAGGACGATGCGCGGCCAGAAAAGATCAATGTAGCCGTAGTCGCCGGAAATTTTCTTCACCGGCTCCTCAAAGCTGGCCACGGCGCGGCGCGACACACCGAAGACCTGAAAAAATTCATTCCAGAAAGTCTGCTTTTCCGCGCGCTCGCTTTTCGCGCCCGTCCAGTCGCGCGCAAACCGGATCGCGTTGTGGCGGATTTCATTCCAGGAAATCGGCATGGGGCGCGCGTATCAAACGCACCTGGCGGCGGGCAAGCGCGGCCAAAACCCGGCGGTGGTTCATGTGGATGCGACCAGCATAGCCGGGCTGGTGGGCATGGATTCAGTCCAAGTCATGCCTTCTGGCGTATCGCTGCGGATGAGCCAGGCGGAAAAGGACACTGCCGTTGGTAGCTGCCAGGTGCCGACGGCTGCTTGTGTCCGGGGGGCGGCTTGGGTTAGTGTGTGCCGCGTGAAACAACCGTTCGTGAACATGCCAGAGAAGATCAACCGCATTGCCGGGCCGGGCTGCGCGCCGCCGCTGGCAGCGTGAGCACCCGCCGGATTTCCGACCCATTCGTTTCGTCATGCCCACTTTCACTTCCCACAGCCCGGCGGAGACGGAAGCGCTCGGCGAAAAATTTGGCCGCGCGGCGGAGCGCGGACTCGTCATCGCGTTGCGGGGCGATCTCGGCGCAGGCAAGACGCAATTCGTGAAAGGTCTGGCGCGCGGGCTGGGAATTCCCGGCCGCGTGCATTCGCCGACCTTCACGCTGGTCAACGAATACGGCGGCGGGCGGCTGAAACTGTTTCATCTCGACTTGTATCGGCTGGAAACGCGCGAACAAATTTTGTCGGCGGGGATCGGGGAGTATTTGTCGCCGGCCGGCGTGGCGGTGATCGAGTGGGCGGAGAAAATTTACGATTTACGATTTACGATTTACGATTTGCAGAAGGTGCAAATTGAAATCATGAATGACACGGAACGGAAAATTATTTATGACGATTTTGGCGCTTGAATTTTCGTCGGCGCGGCGCAGCGTGACGCTGGCGCGCGATGGCGAAGTATTGGCCGAATCGGTCGAGCAAACCGGCGGGCGCGGCACGCCGGCGTTGGCCTGATTGAAGAAGTTTTGGCCGGGGCAAAAATCGCGCGCGAAGAAATCGGGGTGATCGCGGTCGGGCTGGGGCCGGGCAAGGCTTCCAGTTGCTTTGCTTGGCCGGTTTGGTGCGCGGTGATGGCCAGATGCAGATCGGCGCAAAACTGTTTCAGCAGGATTTCACGTTCTTTGTCCGCTTCTGTGGTTGGGATGGTTGCGGTTTCAATGTGGCCATGCGCCGAAGATGCCGGCTCCTCACGGAGCTTGAAAATCTTTTTGTTGCGGGTTCTACACAGATGCTGCGCCGACGGCGCTAAAAATGGGTGGATTGGATAGCAGCGGCACCGTGACACGGCTCGCTATGCCGCCGTGCTGGAATGAAGAGTGCGCAGCAGTTGTTCCGGCTGCACAGACCATGAACCATCACGCTGGTTGTATCAACTGAATGTCGTCGGCGTGTGCCGGCCGCATTTCAACCTCAACTTTGGTGGCTTCGGCTAAGGGCCGGCGCCAATAAACAAGACTCCGTAATCGCCCAGTGGACTCCACAAGCCGATGTTCAATCCGCCACCAGCCCCGATCAGCGAAGGCCACAAACAACCCGGCGGATTGCCACTGCCCAGGCTTTGCAAAGCCGCCGGTTGTGAAGCATTGAAAAGGAAAATCGCGCTGCCGGCCTGCACCCCCAGCAGGGCGTTGAAGTTTGCCAGGGCGATGATTGGAGACCCAAGGTTGGTCTTGCCAAGCTGTGCAAACGCGGCATGGTCGGTCAGCGTCCATGCGGCCAGCCAATTGGTCGTGTCATCAGTGTTGCTTTGAGCCGTGAAAACGGTTTCGTCAAAGATCAGAGGCGATGCATTCCAATTTGCTCCCAGTGGCAACGACGCCACCTGATAGGCCGTCACGCCATCGTAGGCCAAGGCCGCGAGCGTCTGGCCTGACAGCCAGGAACTGGAGACGGTGTAAATTACGTTGCCATTGCGGGACACGCCCGCAAGCGGCCCCGGGATGCTGACTGCGGGGCGCAAAGTGGGTGCCGCCGGATTGCTCAAATCAACCACGTCGAGATAACTGCCTTGGCTCCAGGAATAATTGGCCGGAACCACGGTTGGCGGCGAAACCGCAGTGTTCTGTTTTCTGGCGGAAATCCGGTGGTTGACGTTGGTCGGGGCTGGGGATGCCGCGAGCGAATGCAACACCGGAAGGGGACCGAAGTTCCAGAGGGAGTGGCTCAAATAAACCAAGCCATTCGTGGCCACGGCGACGCCGCCATCGCTCCAGCCGTTGGTGGCAACGGTGAACGCCGAGGCCAGCGCGGGTGCGTTGCTCCTGCTCACATCGAAAGTCCACATTTGAATCCCGCCCGAATTCCAAAACCAGGCTCCGGGATAAACCATCAAACCACCTCCGGTCGCCGACGCGCCCAGCAACGGCGCAAACCAGCTTTGCTGGAGGGATCCGACCCAGACCAGCACGTTTGGTTGAGGCCAAAGCGCCTGTAAGTTGCCGGACGGCAGGTTGGTCAAGTTGACCATGGTCTGTCCGACGAGAACGAGGTCCGGCAACTGGCTTGTGTCAATGATGCTCAAAGTCATGGTCATGTTCGCCGCCGTGCTTGTCTTCAGGTGCCGGACATTTCGGGATTTGGCACGCGAGAGCGGTTGCATCACAACGGGACCCAGGATCGGATCAACGATCACGGATGAATCCGGGCCGTTGCCTTCCAGCACATACAACAGATTGCTTTGCAAAACGGCACCGAGCACGGGACCGTTGGTCAATGCCCATTGCGCGGCCAGGACGCCGGGCGTGGCCGTCTGCGCCACTCGCACAATGGTGTCCGGTTCATCAAAATTGGCGCCGCCGAATTCCAGCAGGTATTGGCCCGCCACCATGACCGTATCCACCGGCCAGGCCAGCGTCAGCGATCCGGTGATGGACGGGCTATCCTGGTTGGATATATCCACGCTCAAATAATCCTGGCCCGAAATGGACAACACGCGATTTTGAAAAACCGTCGCGCGCCGCGCCTGCGCCTGGCTGATGATGCCGCGGGCGGTCAGGGCGTTGGCGCCCAAGTCAATTAATTGCACGCCGGAAGCGTTGGTGTCGGCGAACCAACTCTGGAACGGCACCAGAATCAGGCCGGCATCGGGCAAAATCGTGAATGCCTCCGGATCGTAATTGGCCTCACTCCAAGAATTGGGACCGCCGACGCCGACCTGGCTTAACAATACCGGATTGGCGGGGTTGCTCAAGTCAAAGAGCGACACGGTGGTTTGCCAGTTCGTCCAATTTCCCTGGCCGATGGTGACCAGTTGGGAGCCGAGCGGATACAGGTAATTCTGCGACCCGGGCAGGTTGACCTGGCCCGCCAGATTCGGCGTGGCGGGATTGGACAAATCCACCACGTAAAGCGGGGCGGTTGGATCGTAGGTGCTGATGAGGACCAGGTTCGCATCAAAACAGGCAGCCGACAGGGACTGGCCGGGATCCAGTTGCAAATAACCCAACGCCACAGGAGACGTTGGATCGGCCAGCGAAAAGGTTTCCAGCGTCATGGTTTCCGTGTAGTTCGTTTGGTCTTGAACTTGCGAAATGGTCGTCAGCACGCTGCCGGCAAGATTGAGGTCGGACGGATCGTTAATTTGCCCGGCCGTTTGAATGATGGCGGCGTCATTCATGGTGCCGTCACCGGCCGAGATGTCTATGCAGTTCAGATCCGACTGCCACCAATTGGCCGGATCCTCCACCGCCACAAAGAGGCAGTTGGCCGCCGCCGCCACGACGTTGCCGTAGCCGGGCAGCCAGAGCGACGTGCGGGCTACCGGCGCATCGGCTTTGGAACAATCGAAGGAACTGACTTGCGTGCCCCAGGCCGCATTGGTGCCGCTGCCTTCGAAGGTGTCGCACGCCAGATAAAGCGCGGAACCGACCAGGCGGCTGTCATCCAGATAGCCCGAAACCGGCAACGAGGCCGAAATAAAAGGCACCCCCGTGGCGACATTGATCACGTCCACATCCGTCTGGCCGTTGTCGCTGGAGCAATCCTGCGCCAGCAGAATGACGTGATTGGCGTCCAGCACATACATTTGCTCGCCCGCCGCCGGCAAGTCCAGTTGGCCCAGCAGAACTGGCGTATCGGGATGGGTGATGTCAATGACTTGCAGGCCGCGATATTGATTGAAAAAATAAAGACGGTTGCCGGCGATTTGCCAGATATCGGCCTGCGTCACGGTGGCGCTGAAACCGCTGGTGGAAGTGCCGGCGGTCGGTGTGGCTAAGGTGCCGGCCGCACTGACCAAAGCCGCGAGGTTGGCGGAAGTGCCCCTCAGCGGGGCGAAGGTGTGTCTGCCCGCATAGAAGGCATTGGGCAACGGCTGCTTTTCCACCCAGACACGATACGTTACAGGCGTCCTGGATTTGGTAATGGCGAAGGTCACGTTTCTGGCCTTGCCACCTACGCGTTGGACCATGTGCGGCACCCAGGCTCCGTTGCCGGGATCATGCGTTTGCAAAGTGACTTGGTTGTTCCCCGCCGGAATGAATGCCGTAACCAATACCACATTGCCTAACGTGCGGGTTGAAGTGATCGAGGCCGTGCCGCCGGACGAATTGGTTGCGGTCTGCACTGCGCGCACTGATTGCGCCAGCATCAAAGCGCACAAGATCCAGCTGAAAAATTTGGAGAGCTTCATATTCTGTCTGACTAAACCGGATTCATGCGAATGTAAAGCGGCAATTGAGGGCTGCCTGAAATCTTTCAACCAAGTAAAGTCGTCCACGGTCAGCTTCCGGCTGTAAGTTCGCTGTGGCTTTTTCATGCGTCACTTTTACGTTCTTCATTTGCCTTCGCCGCCGCGCCGGGTGCGTGTGGCTTTGGCGGCGGGCAGCAGCGGCGCGGTGAGTTTCTCGTAAAGGGCGAAAAGGAATTCCACGCGCTGGGGTCACTCTCAATTTTTTCCGGGCGGTAGCAGAGGTTCACGGCGCGGTCCAGTTCCGCGTGTGCGCGGGCAAGCGCGGGCAAACCGGATGGCTTTGTGGCGGATTTCATTCCAGGAAATCGGCATGGCGGCAACGGTAGCAAACGAAGCGGGCGGGGAGCAAGCGCGGCCAAAACCAGCGCCGCCAAAACCTGGCAGTGATCCATGCAGCTGCGGCCAACCCGCCCGGCTTGTGTCCAACGGGCTGCTTGTTTAGAGTGGTGTGCGCGTAACACTGTTCGTCAACGTGACCGAGAAAACAATTCGTTCGCCCGTGACCAGCTTGATTTCCCGCAGCCCGGCGGAAACCGAGGCGCTTGGCGAAAAGTTTGGACGCGCCGCCCAGCGCGGGCTGGGCATTGCGGGCCGCGTGCATTCGCCGACATTCACGCTGGTCAACGAATACGGCGGCGGACGGCTGAAACTGTTTCATCTCGACTTGTATCGGCTGGAAACGCCGGAACAAATTTTGTCGGCGGGGATCGGGGAGCATTTGTCGCCGGACGGCGTGGCGGTGATCGAATGGGCGGAGAGAATTTACGATTTACGATTTGAAGAAGGTGCAAATTCACATCGTCAGCGAGACGGAACGGGAAATTTTTTATGACGATTTTGGCGCTTGAGTTTTCCTCGGATCAGCGGAGCGTGGCGCTGGCGCGAGGCGGCAGCGTTTTGGCCGAGGCCGTCGAGGGCGGCGGCGGACGGGCGACCAATGCGTTTGGCCTGATCGAAAAAGTTTTGGCGCAGTCAAAAGTTTTGCGTGAAGAAATTGAAGTGATTGCGGTTGGTCTGGGGCCGGGAAGTTACACGGGTATCCGCGCGGCGATTGCGCTGGCGCAGGGCTGGCAACTGGCGCGCGGCGTGAAACTGCTGGGCATCAGCAGCGCGGACAGTCTGGCGGCGCAGGCGCAGGCGGAGAAAATATTTGGCCGCGTGAACGTCGTGATGGACGCGCAGCGCGGGGAGTTTTATCAGGCGACGTGGGACATTTCCAGCGTGCGACGGGAGGAGGTTTGCCCGCTGAAAATTGTGCCGGCGGCGGAGCTGACGGCACGCCAGGCGGCGGGCGAAATTTGCGCGGGGCCGGCGGCGGAACGTGTTTTGTTTCCCGGCGCGGCGATGGTCGCGCGGCTGGCGGCGGCGCGGACGGATTTTCTGCCGGGTGAAAAGCTGGAGCCGATTTATCTGCGCAACCCGAGTTTTGTGAAAGCGCCGTTGCGACGGATGTTTTGAAGCGACAATTCTGTCATATTGTGGGACAAGGCCCGGGTCATCAGCCAATGATTTAGGGGTAAATCTTCA
>OCTA010003936.1_pt1 | contig 13125 bp, 13 predicted proteins | sample 1538991 | NCBI WGS metagenome assembly OCTA01 (sample SAMEA3539302, study PRJEB22396) | soil metagenome | biome: tundra; feature: field; material: soil | place: USA | collected 2010-05 | depth 0.15 m
CCGCCTGGGTCACTTTTGGAAAGCAGAGGCGGGTCAATTCTGCCGCGCGCCGAAGCGCTGATCTACGGCAGCGTGGGGAAGGTCAAGGACTTCTTCGTCTTCCGCTCACAGTTCGTGCAGAAGACGGGCAGCACTCCGGTGACGACGCACAACATGGCGTTCACGAAGGACGCCATTGGGCTGGTGGTGCGGCGGCTGCCGCAACCGCTGCCGGGGACGGGCGCCATCGCGGAGTATGCGGAACTGGGCAACTTCGGGATGCGAGTGGTGATGAGCTACCAGCCGAACACGATGGAGTGCTGAATACCTCACAGTGTAAGCTATTGAACCTAAAGGCCATCTGGCGGATTGGGGTCAAGGCTCCGCATCTGGTCTGAGATCGTCATGCCACCAGATTTCGCCTGACCATGCACTGCCTTGAAGGTGCTGAAGAACTGAATGAGGTTCTTGATTCCGTTGCGCCATCTGCTGTGTGCGATCACTGCGCTTTCACCCCAACCGCTCACCCAAAGAAAGCAGACAGTAGCGTTCCGCTCACCCCACTTTCTGCCGCAGAGTTCTTCAAAGCGTGAACGGAAATAGGCGGGTTCGATCACGAAGCAAATCTCTGAAATGTTCCACTGCGGGCTGTACTTCTCGTACAGCGCTTGGTATTCCTCCTCGCTGTTTTGGGAGAACCGCCAAAACGAAACCGCCACGTAAGAGGTAAACCAGTGTTGTGCATTCGCAGATTCTTCAGAGACAGGAATGATGACGCCATGACCCTCTGGTCTTTGAGGTGCGAACGCACAGCCGTGGGTCATAAAGATGCCATCTTTATCGTTCAATGTCTCCACCAGAGACTTCAACATTGGCTGATCTGTCAGTTCAGAAATTGTAGAAATCAAGTTCGGGTTGCACCGAAGATCCACGTAGCCGCCCACATGTCTTGCTGGTTCTGCTATGTACGGAAGATCGTAAACATCGGACACACGCACTATGCTTTTCACCGTTCCCCCAAAACCCAACCACTAGCTTCGCATGGAACACATTTCCGATCACGATCTTGAACGCTACCACCTTGGGATGGTAGTGGACGAAGCCGAACTTGCGCCGCTCGAAGAGCACTTGCTGTGGTGCCCAATTTGTGGGGACCGTGCAGAGGAATCCGCCGATTACGTGGATGCGGTTCGGGCGGGGATTATCGTTGGAGACTTTGACCTGTAAGGTGGCTAGGCGTGCCTCTGGCTCACTGAGGCGGTTTGCAGACGCTACAGGCCGTCAATCCCTGCGCCTTTGCATCTTTCAGCGACATCGGAATCTTGCTCTTGGACAGGTAGCGGCATGTGGCACGATGATACTTCTTCCCCGTCTTTGTGGCGTAGACGGTCTGTTCTTTGGTTTGGGTCTGTTGCTGCGGTGCAGGCTGTTGAGCGGGAGGTAAAGCGAAAACGGCACCAAGCATCAGAACGGCGACGATCAGCGGCATCAAACGGCGCATTGTGGACTCCTTCGGATCGGGATCGTAGCACAAATCATTTTGCATGTTAAAGGTCGGAAACCCCAATGCCTCCAAAATTCCGAGAGGCAAAGCCGGGGCTAGACTTGGGACGCAAAATGTGCTCAGTTCAGCAAAGGAGGTTCCGGTGAAGTCCCACGCATCGTACATTTCGATGGCTCTCTGTTTCACGTTCGCCCTGCTCCTAACAGGGTGCGACGAGTACGTCGAGAAGGCGAAGTACGAAACTCTGCAAAAAGAGAATGCGGATTTGAAACGGCAGTTGAGCGAATCACAACAGTCGTTACGCAAGGCACAAGAACAGGTGGCTCAGTGTCAGGCGCATAAGTACGAAATCTTCCACAAAGGATTTCGGACATGGCGCTTAGATACGGTCACCGGGAGCACGTGCATTTTGCTCACAACGGCTGAAGACTGGAAAAAAGCTGATACGAAACTTGAATCATGCGGCAACGAATAACTGACGCCGAACAGATCAGAAGATGCCTTTCCAGGCGCCGAGATCGTCTTCGGAGACGTGCTGCACGATTTCCACGGTAGCCTATTTCCCGGAGGAATAGGCGTAGCCGGGTCTTGGCGGCACGCACAAAGCCCACGCCGCAAGCGCACAGGGTGGCTCAGAATCGATCTGCGCCAGGGGTCAGTGGGCTTGCAGGCCCATTGGAGTTGGAGTCTTGCCACTGGAAATAATGTCTTCAATGAGAGAGCCGTACCAAACAATAGCTGTATTGACTACTCCCTTAACTTGCAAAGTCAGGCTTGTAGTCACGTCAAATTGTTGGTTTTGAGTTTCGTCCCACCATTCGCCCGACAGGATTCCGAGCACTGCGAACTGCTTATCTTTGCTCGTGAGTATTTGCCCGTTCTCGAACGTAAGATTTGTCGGCCTGGAAATCACCAAACTACCAGATGAACCGGGAAACATTTGGCCGTCAATGAGAAAACATGGTTTCCCTCTGAAATTGGCTCCCCATCTGGAAGCGATCACACCAGCCTTAAGTACTGGAAACAGATTGACAGTATCATAGAAACCCTTCGGGTAGCCAGCAACAATTACGGCGTCGGTGGCTTCTACAGCGAGTTTGTTGTTACCGCCCGGAAACATTTCCTTTGAGATCACCCCAAAGGGCCAGGTATTGAATCTTGGCATCTATGCCTGCCTTAATGTGATCGTTCACTAAATCTCCGACTTCGATGATACACACGTCCACGTTGGGATCAGCATGGCACTTTGTCCTCTTCACTACTTCAGCTTGATTGATCTGTATCGGTTCCCATTGAAGCCCTTGCCCTACGAATCGCCTTATGTTGAATACCAGACTAACCGGAAGAACTTCTTGGTTTATCATTTGACCATTCAGGTTGAGGCGAATACGGGAGAGAACAACGTGCCGATTAGTAACTAGCCACGTCTTTTGGAGGATTCGCCATTGGGGTCCGCTTATCTTTGGGTCAGTAGGACCGAGTTCGTTGTAGAAGAAACCGGACGCTTGACTAGTCCCGAAGGGTGACACGACCTGAACAAGAGTAGTCACAACATTGAGTTGGTCATCTACGCTTCCGCCTGCAACGTCAGCCAGGAGCAGAAAACCCGCAAACCATAGCGTACACCGTGTTTTCGAGCGCATTTGAGACCTCGCTGTACTGATTCTAGGCGGTTTGCATCGAAAAGAAAAGTGCGTGCGCTGTCCAGACGCATCTACATTCTGGAATCGCTGATCATATCGATGCGATCCGGGCCGGAATCATCATTGGGAATTTCGATTTGGAGTCACGCACGGCCCCCACCAGAATGCCCCGCCAGCACGCACAGGAAGCCAGGACGCATCCGCAGTCGCCGGGTGGATCATCGATACGGCGCACACAGCCCCAAAGTTCACCAACCCGAAGAGTTCAATCTGAAAAGCGGCTCTGCAAGCACAGGGGATTCGTGCTTGCCATTGTCGGTGGATGCCGAACGGCACGATTGGTGATGTTGGTCGGGTGGTGAGCTTACTTTGCGTTCTTCCAAAGGAAGAACTTGATTGCCGCCCAAACCAGTAGGGCCGCAATCGCAGACATCGCCCCGAACACGCTTGCCAAGGCCGATCTCGCTAACTGTTTCTTCGGCCCCGCTGCATGGGCCAATCTTCGATTTCCAACAAGAAAAGCGGCGGGAGTTACGCCCGCCAGCAGGATGGAAACTGGCAAAAAAGCAGAAATAATCATCCCGGCCAAGGCTAACATTAACCATTCAATAACGAAACCGAATGCGAAGCCAACACCAAAACTGGTCGATGAAGCCGGGTGGCCCTTTGGACACCGTTTCCCATTTGGCACTTCGACATTACACCTTCTGCAAATTCGCATCAGAGCACCATAGCACACTTCATGAGGGACAGCCCGCCAGCACGCACAGAACGTCCTCAGTGCGTTCGCCAGCGCCGGTAGGGCCACAGCAACCCGACTACGGCCACAGCGCCCCTATTCGCCGGTCCCGCTCTCGCTGAGTTTCGCCGCCGCCTTCCGATTCCGGCGCTGGCAGGGACCGCATGGCGTAGCGTTCGAGATGCCACTACTCGCCTTTTTCGCTGTCCGTGATCTTCCCCGCCGCTACCGCCTTCATCGCCGCCACGTGTTGCTCCGTGGATTCCAGTCGATCCCCGCACACCGAACAGACCAGAAGGTGCTCTTCCAGCCGCTCTGATTCCGGCCCGCTGGCAGGGTCCGCATGACATACCGTTCCAGCGTGTCATCGGTGGCGTGCTCCACGATTTCAACGGTAGCCTATTTCCCGTTGGAATAGGCAGCACCGTCGCCAGAATGCCCCGCCACGCCGCACACAGAAACCCATCCGTTACGTCCGGTGGTATGCGGGCATCCCGGCAGCTACCACATGCCGGAAGGGGCTAGTTCCTTCGTGATGGCATTGCACACGGAGTTCAGATCCCCATATACGGTGCCGTCGTCGATGCCCATGTCCTTGAGTTCTGCACGGATCGCCGCTGCCGAAGCCGGGTGTATTTTAATCACTGAAATTCGGTCTCGATGGTAGTTGATGTGATCCAAAGCCCATATCTTGCGTTGCCCATCCTTGACCGTGTGGAATCTATGAACGGTATGCCAGCCAGCTTGGGCAGCGACCCGTGTGCTGTGTCTTTTCGGTTCAATGACCGTCGTGGATTTGGCTTTTCGTGGTTCCTTGTTCACTGATTCGCTCAGACCATCGCTGATCTGTTTCTGCCCGACATGATAGATCCAGACAGTTGGCTCCTTGGGGTGTGACCCTTCGACTGCAAAGAACAAAGCCACAAGCGGATTCGCAGTCCAATCCAGTAGTCTGGTCGGGAGTCCATAATGTTGGGCCAAGCTCATGGTGTCCATTTCGGTGGAGGGTGTTGAGGGCAGCAGGTATGGGCTTCGTGTGCGGAACGCTCGAAGCAAAGATTCCTCAATCTGTTCGATCTCATCGGCAGTCAGGGTTTCATCACGAAACAACTTAGGCTTCAACGGCAAAGGCGCAGATTGACCCCTGTAAAGTCGCTTGATAGAGGACTTTTTGGGTTTTTCCTCAAAGATCCTGTTCAAATAGCTCTCGATGTTCACAATGCGACGGGCAATCCGCTTCATGTCCTCTCCTTGAAATTCTCAATCCTGCGATCCACGATCCACGATCCACCGCCGCCTTCAGGCTCCGAAACTTGCACGGCATCGACAGCCGGTTCAACGCCCCGGAAACGGATTTCGCATCTCGAAGTTCCGTCCTTGAAGGCGTGTCACGGATTCCTCCTCAGGGACTTGAGGCGGTCAAGTAAGGCCGAAAATTGGTACGCAGATTTCAACACTTCCTTTGTGAACTCGACTGCGATCTCCACTTCCTCCTGATCCACTTTGGCGTATTCCTTCGATTCGATATGAGCGGCGTCATTCCCCAACAGCCGAAGGTCATCAAGCCCGATCATTAGTTCGGCTGGCAAGATCACGGTCTTCCCAAGTGCTTTGATCCGGTCCTTCAGGCTAGGGCCTGTCGCCCCACGGTCAAAGCACAGTTCCTCCAGTGTCTTTCTGACCATGATCGCTGCTGCCACGAAGCACTGGTTAGCATGACACGTAATCGCCTCTTCAAGAGCGGCGACGATAGGCTTTGGAATATCGGTGGTATCAAAATCGATTCGTTCTGGCGGGTACGAGACAACTAACCCTTGCTTCTGAAGGTCATAAACAAAAAACAAGTGCGCTCTGCAAGCATGATTTGGACACGAACGCTGACCGAAGTATAGGGTAGGAACACTCTGTAAGACCAGATCCCGCATGTCCGGTACTGTGGACTCAAAAGTGCCAATCTGTCTGCAAGCTGGACAACGCAAAGAGATACGAATACCGGCACCTTGGGCTGACGCTTGCTTGTCCTTCAGCGAATAAATCATTTTCACACTTCCTCAAGTACAATCGGGCCGGTTACCCCTAGATTTAGACAAGCTCTCTATTCCTCCGGTGGCGCAAGGAAAAACAGCTTCACCATCGGCATCAGGAGCTTGCCAGCTTCAGGGATCTGATCGTAGTATTGCTGCCACAGCTTGATGAGCCGGTCCAGGTCCATCGTCTCAATATGCTTTGAAGATGCTCTGATTTCCCGCTCGACTTCCGACGTGAATCCACCTGACGAAACGATCAGCCCGATGTCGCCTTCCTTCCGCAGAAGAGCCTCAAGCTCCCGAACCTCTCGAACCGTGACCTTCTCTTCCCTGTGTTTGATCTGCGCCTTTATTCGTGGGGCCACGGTTCCAAGCGGGTCTTTGTAGGCGATCACGTCAATGCCACCATCCCGTCCCGGTGGCGCAATAAACGGAACGTGATAGCCCATTGCCACCAGTAGTTCAGCAACCAGTTTTTGAAAGTCGTACCAGCCAAGGTTGTTGATGCGGTCTTCAATCTCGCTCCGGGCCTGTGCCACCGCTGACTCGTATGCCGTCTGCCGAACCAACTTCTCTTCTTCCGGCTCTTCTGGAGCATCCGGCCCTTCTTCTTCCGGTTTCGCCTTGTTCGCCTTCCATGCCCGGTATTGTTGGACAGCGGATTTGATGAATTCGGCGGCGGGCAACTTCAACGCCTTCTCGCCTTCCGGCGTGAGACTCCATCTGCCACTGGCTTTTTGGAGATAACCGGCCTTCACACAGTCAATGGAATAGAAGTGGACCACGCTACGCCAACGGATGTAGCCGGATTTTTCATGAACCGCCTTTTCGTATTCCGACAGCTTCAGCTTCGGTTCGGATCGCTCAAACAAGTCTTTCAGCTTGGCTTCCCCACCAGCGTTCTTCAACTCCGTGAGGACGATCTTCATGATTTCGCCAACACGCTCTATCGGAATCTTCGCTGCCATTGTCGATCTCCTTTTCGCTGCTCACCCATTCAGAAAGCTGCAAAGCCGATCATAGTCGCCCGGAAAAGGCCCGGTTCAGAATCGAAGGCATCAGGGACTTCACTTCGGCATCACGCAATCCCACCGCATCGACCAGCTTTCCAACCGAACTCTGGATTCGCTGGAACTTCCGAACGACTTCCTTTTGCGTATCCAGGGCTGGTACTGGAATACAAACAGTCTTCAGGTCTGTGGCAGCGATGCCGATGTTCCCGGCAGTAGTGGCGCACATCTCTTCCACAATCTTCCGAACTCTTCTGCTATTCATCGCTAGGCACACGAACTCTGGCATTGCCAAATCCGGCTTGACCCTAAACCGGATCAGTTTGTCGGGGTACACCTGCGGGACGCCGCTATAACCGGAGTAGAGCGCAAATCGGCCCACGAAGTTCCAGTTCCCATTGAATCGACACGCCAGCAGATCGCCGGGTTTGAGGGCATACTTCGCTGCCTCTGCCGGTGTGATCTGGAGAAACCGGGATTCACTCTCATTCGCAACAAAATCCGCTCTCTTTGTAGCAGCACTGATGCGAAGAATCGAATTTCCGGGCGGCTCTGCGGAAGGCCGTGCAGCAAGGCCATTCAACGAGTTATCACTCAAGAGTTCGGCCAGAGGTTGATCTGCCTCCCAATGCTCATCAATGATGCAGGACAACTCACGTTCAAGGAAAATCGAATGTGCTGCACCTACTTCACTCGCCAATGTTGAAACGGCCCGGATTCGACTGGACAATTGGGCCAATCGCTCCACGATCCGACGCTGTTCCTCAATAGGCGGCAGCGGCATTGTGATGAAGTAAAAGCGATCCTCCTTCAATCGAACACGGTTAGTAGTGCCTTCACTGGCGGCTTTGCAGTCATCCACAAACCTTGCCGTCCTTGAGTACCATCCAAGGTATCGGAAATCCAGTCTATTCGAGTTGACGGTGAACGCAGGGAAGTCATTGCTCACCACAGCCCCGTCCAGCGATTCAGGGACTAGGCCAGCAGCCCCGTTCCTTGCATCAATACGGGAAATCAAGAATTGGTGTGCCCGGACAGACAGGCGGGTTTCAGATCCAATCTCCTGCCCCGTGACCACGCTGCGTTCCACAACGCCTTGGCCCCACAGCTTTACTGTGACTTGGCGGTACTTTGACGATGGGTCCAGCCGTATCCACTCTTCCGACTTCGTGAGCAATTCGCCTAAAGGCACAATCGGCCATACCCTCATACAGCCGCTCCCAATTCGGCCTTGATCTCCGCAAGAATCTCAAGGATCTTCCGTTCCTTCGCAATGATGTCCTCCACCAACTGCGCTGGCGGCAAGTGCTCTAAAACGGTCTTGCCGTTCGGATTCTTCAAGTCCAGGTTCACGGACAGCAGCCGCCCATCGGCATCGTACTTGAGCAACTGATCGGCCTGGACACGCCACGCAAGCTCGTTTTCAGTGCGATTGCCCCACCAATCAAGGCATCCCTGAAACTCTTCGTACCGCAGCGGATTCGTCTTTGTGTAGTTCTTCCTTCCTTCCGGTAGAGGGTGCTCGTAGTACCAAATCTCCGTGGTGAAACCGCTTCGATCAAAGAACAGCAGGTTGGTTTCGATATCCGCATAGGGAGAGAAGACACCCTTCGGCAAACGCACGACTGTATGGAGATTGAATTCTTTCAAAAGCTGTTCTTTGATCCGGGCAGACACGCCATCTCCGAATAGCGTCCCGTTCGGCACCACCACACCGGCCCGTCCAGGCTTCGGAGTTCGCCGCAACTTCCGCATGATGAGTTGCAGGAAGAGAAGCGCCGTCTCCGCAGTTTGCTTGTCTTCCGGGAAGTTGCCTTGGATGCCTTTCTCTTCTTCGCCGCCGAAGGGCGGGTTCGTCAAGATCACGTCCACCCGTTCCTTGTCGCCAATGTCACGGAGCGGTGTGATGAGGCTGTTCCTTGGATCAATCTGCGGAGTCTCCACACCGTGCAGCAATAGGTTCATCTGCGCCAGCAAAAACGGCAGCGGCTTAGCTTCGCCGCCGAAGATGCTCTCTTCCAGCAGTACCCGTCGATGCTGTACGGTCTTCGCTTGTTTGCTGAGATGATTGAAGGCTTCCACAAGGAACCCGCCTGTGCCGCAAGCCGGGTCCAACACCTTCTCACCAAGCCGGGGATTCGTGACCTCCACCATGAACCGCACTAGGGGCCGGGGAGTGTAGAACTCGCCGGAATCGCCAGCGGCGTCCCGCATCTCCTTGAGCATGGACTCGTAGAGATGGCTGAGAGTGTGAATTTCTTCGGTGGAACTGAAGTGGATGCCGTTGACCTTGTTCACGATTTCCCGCAGGAGGAAACCGCTGTCCATGCGGTTGACCACGCCCCGGAAAATATTGGCAATCACATCTCGCTGGTCCTTGCCGCCGTTGATTCCCCGGAGTTGGCGCAAATACTCAAAAAGCCCCTTCCCCTTCGTGCCGTTCGGCCTCACCACTTCCTGATCGTTGATGAAGCGTTTGAGATCATCGCCAGTGATGCCGTCTTCTTTCGCTGCCCAATCACGCCAGCGGTACGGTGACTGAATGAGGGCCTTATATGGCTTCCCGGCCAACGCCGCCTTCTGTTCATGGATAGCTTCCAGGTCATCAAGGAATTTCAAGAACATCACCCACGTCAGCATCGGGAGACGGTCAATGTCGCCGTTCAGCCCTTTGTCCTTTCGCATGATGTCCCTTGCGGACTTGATGAGGCTCCCAAGCTGTTGGGCTGTTGTGAGGGGTTGTTTCGATTTCGATTTTGCCATTTGAGTTATGCGGCGTAAAGAAGCCGCTGCATTTCATTCACTGCGCTGCGAAGTTGCTGGACGCCGCCGAAGTAGCTAACGATTTCGGCCACGTTGCCGTATTCAGAAATGGGCGGCACTTCCAAGATTTCCGGGATCGAAAACTGTTCAGCACCGTGATCGGCGTACTTGTCCAGCATGGCGCTCAGAACCGCTCTTGCGCCGTTGCCATATTTTCCAAGGAACGCTGCTGGATTGTCCTTCAGCTTTGCCGCTCGGTCCTTGCGTGTGCGAACTGGTGATTGGAAAGCGAAGTGGCACAGGAGGTCAAACGGGTCCGCATCGGGCATTTTCGCAGCATCGGCCAGCGACTCGAATTCGATTCCCCGCTTTGCCAGTTCATCAACGATCTCCTGCCGCCGCTCCAGGTCCATCCACGCATCACGGAGTTCTTCCGGCGTGCGCCAGAGTGTCTTCACCTTCTCCCCGGCATATTCGGTGAGCTTGACCATGCGGAGACGCTTGCCGTCAGCGTCCAGGTCAAAGACCACATTGGCTGCAACTTCTACCGTGCCGCCGTCCACGTAGTATTTCTTGGGGCCTTGCGGAGTCTCATCAACGATGTCTTTGTGGTCTTCAACCCGTGTGTCCAACATCTCCGGGACGATCTTCTGTGCGATGCTCTCCGTCACTTCCTCCGTGGTCTCGCCTTCATCGTTAATGCTGACCTTCTTCACGAAAACGGGATCGCCGTCGAAATCGGGATCGGCAAATAGCCGGGTGGCGGCTCCGGTGTAGTCCAGGATGTTGAAGTAGAGTTTGCCGTATTCATCCCGGACTCTGGTGCCACGCCCAATGATTTGCTTGAACTCCGTCATGCTGCCGATGTTCCGCACGATGGCGACGTTCTTGCACGTCGGAACGTCAACCCCGGTTGTGAGCATCTGGCTGGTGGTGGCGATCACGGGCGAGACTGTTTCGACTTCTTTGAAGCGACCAAGGTGCCCTCTACCAACGTCGCCCTCATCGGAAACGATTCGGCAAACGTAATCCGTGTGCTTCTTCATCAAATCCGGGTTGCACTTGCTCAACGCCGCCCGCATGTTTTCGGCGTGCTCCTGGTCTACGCAGAACACGATGGTCTTGGCATACGGATCGTCCTTCAAGAAGGAAGTGATGTGGTGGGCGATGGCCTCCGTTCGCTGCCGCAGAACAATGTCTTTCTCGAAGTTCGGGGTGGTATACAACTGGTCCGGGATTTCGTTGCCGTGCTCATCAATCTGTCCCGCTTCTGGTCTCCAGCCCGCCGCATCCACGGTGGTGAGGATGCGATGGACCCGGTACGGAGCCAGAAACCCGTCTTCGATGCCCTGTCGCAAGCTGTACGTGTAGAGGGGCGCACCGAAGTATTCGTAGGTGTCCTTGTTGTCCTGGCGCAGTGGCGTGGCCGTCATGCCCAACTGGTAGGCTGGCTCGAAGTACTCAAGGATCTCCCGCCAGTTGGAATCATCGGCGGCTGAACCCCGGTGGCACTCATCCACTACGATCAAATCAAAGAAGTCCGGGCTGAACTCCCGGTAGAGGCCGGGTCTCCGTTCGTCCTTGGCAAGTGATTGGTAGGTGGCGAAGTACATCTGGCGGCTCTTGTTGGCTTCGCCGCCTTCAATCTTCATCCGGGCGTCTCCGAACGGAAGGAAGTCCTTGTCCTTCGGATCATCCACCAGAACTTTGCGATCCGCCAGGAACAGAATGCGGGGCTTCCCAAATCGGGCATCCCGGTTCCAGCCGCAGGCCCACAGCTTCCAGCAGATCTGGAATGCCACCAGAGTCTTGCCCGTCCCTGTTGCCATCGTCAGCAAGTTCCGCCGATTTCCCTGAAGAATCGACTTCACGGCCCGATTGATGGCGATTTCCTGATAGTAGTGGGGCGTCTTCCCGGAGTAGGTGTTGATCGGACTGAGAAGGCGTTGGCCCTGTTCTGCGGTCAGTCCTTCACCGGCAGCAAGGCGGCTCCACAATTCATCCGGCGTCGGAAAGTTGTCGAGTTGCCGCTCCTGGCCGGTGAGGTAGTCGAACTCCACGATGCCGGGTCCGTTGGTGGAGTAGGCGAACTTCAGGCCAAGGATTTCGGCATATTCCTTCGCTTGCTGGAGGCCGTCTCCAGGCAAAGCGGATTCCGGTTTGGCCTCCACAACGGCAATGGTGAAATCCGGCGTGTAGCGGAGCAAGTAGTCAGCCCGCTTGCCCTGTTGCCGCTTGGCCTTGGTTCCGGCCACCACGATCCTGCCATCCGTGAAGCTGCGTTGTTCCGCCAACGAATGCGGCTCTGCATCCCACCCCGCCGCCACCAGCTTCGGCGTGACGTACTTCCGGCACGTGTCCGCTTCGGATGGCGTGCTGGCGATTTGTCGGTGTCCGGGTTGACTGGCTGGCATGTCGTTAGCGGCTTGCGTTTGCCAGTTCCTTTTCGAGTTCCTTGCGGTGGCGTTCGATCAGCCCAACTATGATCGCTGATGCTGACGCCCTACCGCCCTTGGTTCGACTTCGCTCAAAGGCCGTCCGGTTGAGCAATTCCCACAAATCAGTCGGAAGATGAAGCCCCGTTGTCTTGTAAGGGCGCTTCGGTGGTTCAGATGGCGGTGTCCGCTTTGCCATAGAGCACCAGTGTAGCGCTTGCCAATTGCCGATTGGTGGCCTCCCACAGAAACCTAGAGGGAAGTGTGGGCCGGGTAGTCGAACCAAAAAATGGCCGGAATCACATTGCTAGTTCTGGCGGGATGGGACCCATTCAGAAAATTCTTCGGCGCACCGAAAAATTTTGAGGATTCCCGGCCCTGGAATCTTGCACGGAGTACCTTTTTCAGAACTTTTCACTGGCCTGATTTTCCCCAAGTCCCACAACGAGTACGCCCGGTTATTACATAATGCCCGCATATGGGAACCCACTCCCCCAGAGGACTGGTGAAGAATTTTCGAGCGGGGTTCGGCTCCGGTCTTCCGTGAGCCGCAGTTTCCGTCGCCGTCCTGCCGGTGCCGGGGATGAAACAGAACGCCCCTCACAAGCTCACAGATGGGCCAGGAACAGTTTACAGAGCGGAGCCGACCCTCGTGCTCTCCCCGGCGACGACGACGGTTGTAGCGCCCGTACCCGCCGTTGACCATCGCCAATTCGACCCGGCATGTAATTTGAAGGTTCAGTCGCCTTCCGAACTCGCCGCCAAACCTCCACAGCCACGCACAGGAAGTTCTCAGATCATTCCGCCAGGGCCAGTGGACCGACATTCCCCGGCGACAACGACGGCCCACAGCGACAGCGGCCCTGTTCGCCGGTTTCCGCTCTTTCTGATCTTCACCGCCGCCGAACGCATCGCCACACGGTCTGGAAACGCCAGCACGAAGCCATTTTCGAGAGTGCCGGGTGATAACATTTCCGCCCATGACTTGTCCTGAGTTGAATTCTCTTTGTGCCGAAAGGCGAGAG
>OCTA010003937.1_pt1 | contig 13121 bp, 9 predicted proteins | sample 1538991 | NCBI WGS metagenome assembly OCTA01 (sample SAMEA3539302, study PRJEB22396) | soil metagenome | biome: tundra; feature: field; material: soil | place: USA | collected 2010-05 | depth 0.15 m
CCAGCACTCCCATCGGGCCAGCACTCCCATCGGGCCAGCACTCCCATCGGGCCAGACAACCCCCGCCGCACGACACCGGAGTGGCTTGGCCGCTGCTGCCGTCGACTGCGGAGGGACCCGGACGATCGGGCGATGAGCCGACCGGACGACTAGAGATCCGATGACTGAAGCCGCGCCCGGATGGCCCCGGCGCAGGTGGCGGCTCCCGAAAGCCATCTTAAGAACGACATATCGTTTCGATGACGGTCTGCCGCTTCCGCCACGATCGGCGTTGACATGCCCGATACATCGGATCTATTTTCCAGGCACACGACCACGGCGCCGCATCACTGGCGGAACGCGAGGGCGCGGGCCGCCGGCCCGAGGGAGTGAACACAGGAGGACCGATGGCACTTCGCAGACGTTTCGGCCTGCCCGCCTCGGCCGCGATCGCGGCCGTGGCGCTGCTCGCCGGGTGCGCTTCCAGCGGCGGCGGCAGCGCCAGCAGCGGGAGCAGCACCAGCGCATCGAAATCGGGGCCGGTCGCTATCGGCGTCGACCTCACCTACAACAACACGGCGTTCTGGTCCGCGTACATCAATTACGAGACCCAGTACGCCAAGCAACTGAACATCAAGCTGCTCGGCCCGCTCCTCTCTGCAGCAAGCGCCAGCCTGCAGAACCAGCAGATCGAGGAACTCGTCAACGAAGGCGCCAAGGCCGTCATCGTGAACCCCGAGACCGCGACCAGCCTTGGCCCGGCCATCAGCTACGCGGCCGCCCACCATGTGAAGCTGATCTCGGTCGACACGATCGTGGGGGTCGGCAAGGTGTACATGGTGGTCCGCGCCTCCAACCTGCTGTACGGCCTCGACGCATGCGCCTACATTGGCTCTAAGGTGAAGTCCGGCTATGTCCTCGACCTGGAGGGCGACCTGACCTCATCGAACGGCGCGGACCGGACCAACGCGTTCAACGCGTGCATGGCCGCCAACGACCCAGCGGTCAAGATCCTCAAGGATCCTACGGTCTGGACCGACGCGACAGCGGTCACCGACGCACAGAACGCGGTGAACGCGTACGGCAGCAACCTGAAGGCCATCTACTCGCAGTGGAGCAGCCCGGACACCGGCATCCTCCCGCTGCTCAAGTCCAAGGGCCTGACCGGCAAGGTCGCCGTGGTCAGTGACGACGGGGTGCCGTTCGAGATGTGCGACATCTCCGCGGGCACGACCAGCGCGTCCCAGTCCCAGCCAGCAAACCTGTACGCCTACTGGGCGCTCAAGTACGGGCTGGACGCCGCCAAGGGCGTCGTGCTGAAGGCAGGCCAGCCCGGCGGCGGCGCGCCCACCCTGCAGACGCTCACCTACCAGAGCGACACGAACCTCGGCGACCCGATCGTCGCCCCGTTCGTCACGAAGGCCGCCACGACCATCACGGTCAAGCCGGTCGACGGGCTGACCGGGAACGTGATCACCACGCCGGTCACCGACGCACAACTCTGGGGCAACGTCTACGGCAACGCACACGGCGGCGTCTGCAGCTCGTCTGCCTCGGCTGGATGACCGAGCGGATCGTGCCTGCCGCCTCGGCTGCCGCACCGGCAGCCGAGGCGGCAGGCATCCACAAGCAGTTCGGCAGCACGCAGGCACTGCGCGGGGTGGATCTCACCCTGCACCCGGGACGCTGCCTCGGCCTGGTGGGGCGAAACGGTGCGGGGAAGTCCACGCTGGTGTCGATCCTGAGCGGCATCTACCCCGCCGACAGCGGCGAAGTCCGGTTCGACGGCAAGCCGGCGCCACCGCTCGGCAACGTCGGCGCCTGGCGCGGCCAGATCGCCACCGTATTCCAGCAATCCATGGTGGTGCCCAGGCTCACCGTCGCCGAGAACGTGTTCCTCGGCCGCCAGCCCCGGCGGGCGGGCCTGGTCGACTGGCGGCGGATGAGAGAGCAGACCCGCCAGGTCATGGCCGAGTGGGGCTTCGAGATCGATGTGCGCCAGCCCTGCGCGGACCTCACCGTCGAGCAGCGCCAGATCGTGGAGATCGCCAGGGCACTGGCCGCCGGGACGCGCTGCCTGCTGCTCGACGAACCCACCGCGGCGCTTGAGCGCGGCGCCATCGAGCGGCTGTTCGCGCGGGTCAGGCAGCTCACCGCGAGCGGTGTCGCGATCCTTTACATCTCGCACCACCTTGAGGAAGTCTTCGAGATCTGCCAGGACGTCGCGGTGATCCGGGACGGCGAGCTGGCGCTGACCGGGCCAACATCAGGCCTGTCCAAAGACGAGCTGGTGACCGCGATGGTCGGCCCGGACGCGGCCGCGACGCGAGCCAGCCTGACGCGTTCCGGCCCAGCCGGGGCGCCGGCCGCACCGGCCGCTGATGCTGGTGCGCCCCTCCTGGTGATCGACCACGTTTCCGCGGAGTCACCGGGCGGGCGGGTCAGCGATACCTCGCTCCAGGTGCTGCCCGGTGAGCGGGTAGGCATCACCGGCCTGCTCAGTGCCGGCGTCACCACGCTGGCCCGGGTCGTCGCAGGCGCCGCGCCGTATGAGTCGGGCCGCGTGCTCCTCGATGGCGAGCAGCTCGCCCCGGGACGGCGTGACCTGGCCTTGCGGGCGGGGGTCGGCTACCTCCCCGAGGACCGGCAGGCGGACGGCTTCGTGCCGCTCCTCGGCGTCGCCGAGAACAGCACCATGACAATCACCGACTGGCTGGCGCGGATGGCGGGCTTCCTGCGCCCCCAGACCAGGGCGGCGGCTGCAGCGCCGCTCACCCGCACGCTGTCCATCATGTCGGCCGGGCCCGACCAGCCCGTGGGTGAGCTTTCCGGCGGGAACCAGCAGAAGGTCACCGCTGCCCGCGCCCTGGCCCGCAAGCCACGGCTCATTGTCGCGATCACCCCGACCCGGGGCGTGGACGTGGCGTCCAAGGCGCTGCTCCTGGCCGAGCTCGCCCGGGTGACCGCAGAGACCGGAGCGGCGCTGCTGCTCGCCACCGATGAGCTGGACGACCTGGTCATCTGTGACCGCGTCATCGTGCTGGTCCGCGGCGAGCGCTTCACCGAGTTCACCGAGCCGCCCTTTGACCGCGAGGCTCTCATCGCGGCGACCGAGGGCATGACCCGGGATGCCAGCCGCACAGACAGCCAGCCCAACTCCGACCGACAGGGGCCTCAATGACCGAGACAGGGGACTCTGGCGGCACGGCAGTCGCCGACCACGGCCGGGCTGAGGTGGAAGCGGTGCTCCAGGGCAGGAGCCGGCGCACCGCAGCGGTCTCGCTGATCCGCGAAGCCGCGCTGTTGCCGGTTCTCGGTGTGCTGATCGTCGTCGGCGCCTTCGTCAACAGCGCGTTCCTCACCGTCTCCAACATTTCTGGCATCGGCCAGCAGATCTCAGCGCTGGGCGTGGTCGTGGTCGGTGAGAGCCTCATCCTGCTCATCGGCGGGATGGACCTCGCCCTGGAGGGAACTTACGGGCTCGCCCCGATGGTCGCCGCCTGGCTGATCGTGCCCGCCAGCGCGTTCGGTCTGGGCACCAAGCTGAATCCGTACCTCGGAATCCTCATCGTGCTTGCGGTAGGAGCGGCGGTCGGCATAGTGAACGGGCTGCTGATCGTCAAAGGCCGGCTGAACGGGTTCATCGTGACGCTCGGCATGACGATCGTCCTGGCCGGCCTGCAGCAGGGCATCGTGCATGGCAACACACTGTTCAATCTTCCCCCCGCGTTCGCTTACCTAGGCTCGGCCAGCTTCGGGGCCGTCCCTGTCTCGTTCGTCGTCGCGGTGATCATCTTCGTCGGTGTCGGGATCTTCCTGCGCTACCACCGCACCGGCCGCGCGATCTATGCGGTGGGCGGCAACCGGGCGGCGGCGCGCGCCGCGGGGATCAAGGTCGACCGGATCAGGATCGGCGTCTACATCGCCGGCAGCGTCCTCGCGGCGATCGGCGGCCTGATGGAAGCCGGCCGCGTCTCGGCCGTCACCGGCCAGCAGGGCTACCAGGAGGGCATCATTTTCTCGGTGTTCGCGGCCGCGGTGATCGGGGGCGTGAGCCTGCAGGGTGGCCGGGGAAACATGGTGGGCGCGGCGTCCGGTGTGGTCCTGCTCGGCATCGTGCAGAACATCCTGGACCTGGCCAACGCGCCCAACTACTGGATCGAGGCCATCGACGGCGCGGTCATCCTCGTCGCGCTTCTCCTGGCCAGGGTGATCGGCGGCGAGGCGGCAGCCGAGTGACCTGCAGCCGACTGACCGACGGGCGCGACTGATGACCACCATTGTTGGCTTCGACACCTTTGACGTCCGTTTCCCGACGTCGCGGACGCTAGACGGGTCGGACGCGATGAACCAGAGCCCGGACTACTCGGCCGCGGCCCTGGTGATCCGGACCGATGCGGCGGACGGGCTGGCCGGGCACGCCCATGTCTTCACCATCGGGCGCGGTAACGACATCCAGCTCACGGCGATCCAGGCGCTTGAGCCATTCCTGGCCGGGCGTGACCTCGACGAGATCCTGTCCGACCTCGGCGCGCTGTCCCGGGCACTCGTCGGCGACAGCCCGCTGCGCTGGCTCGGGCCTGAGCGCGGGGTCGTCCACATGGCCATCGGGGCGGTGATCAACGCCTGCTGGGACCTGGCCGCCCGGCTCGCGGGAAAGCCACTGTGGCGATTCCTCGCCGACATGTCCGCCGAAGAGATCGTGTCGCTGGTGGATTTCCGGTATCTCACCGACGCGCTCACCCCCGATGACGCCCTCGAACTGCTCGAACGGGGCGCGATCGGGAAAGCTGGGCGCGGCCAGGCATTGCAGCGTGACGGCTACCCCGCCTACACCACCGCGCCCGGCTGGCTCGGCTACTCCGACGAGTTGCTCGCGGAGCTGTGCGCGGAGTCCGTCCAGGACGGCTTCACCCAGGTCAAGCTCAAGGTGGGCCGGAATCTGGACGACGACGTGCGGCGCTGCGGGATTGCCCGGAGCGCCGTCGGGGAGGACGTCGCCATTGCGCTGGACGCGAACCAGGTGTGGGACGTGCCGGCCGCGATCACCTGGACCCGCGAGCTGGCCCGGTTCCGGCCTGCCTGGATCGAGGAGCCGACCAGCCCCGATGACATCCTCGGCACCGCACGGATCCGGCGCGGTGTGCGGCCGGTCCGGGTCGCCACCGGCGAGCATGTCGCCAACCGCGTCATCTTCAAGCAACTTCTCCAGGCGGAGGCGATCGACATCATGCAGGTCGATGCCTGCCGGGTGGCCGGGGTGAACGAGAACATCGCGAACCTGCTCCTCGCCGCGAAATTCGGCGTCCCGGTCTGCCCGCACGCGGGCGGCGTCGGCCTGTGCGAGATGGTCCAGCATCTGTCGATGTTCGATTACGTCGCCCTGTCGGGGACGACCGACGGCCGCCAGATCGAGTGGATCGACCACCTGCACGAGCACTTCACCGCGCCCGCCCGGGTGCAACGGGGCCGCTACGTCACGCCGGCCGGCCCCGGGCTGTCCGCGGAGTTCAGGCCGGACTCGGTGAAGGAGTACTCCTTCCCGGACGGCGCCGCGTGGCGCTCGGGCACATGATCATTGACGCGCACCAGCACGTCTGGGATCCCGGTACCCGGGCGCACGCCTGGCTCGACGGGCTCCCGGCGCTCCGCCGCCGGTTCAGCGCCGCGGACTACGCCCGGGTCGCGGCGCAGCACGGGGTGAGTGCCAGCGTTCTCGTGCAGGTGCTGGCCAGCGCGGCGGAGACCGAGGAGTTCCTGGCCCTGGCCGCCGCGCCGGGCGTGATCGCAGGCGTGGTGGGCTGGACCGACCTGACCGCCCCCGGCGTGGCGGCCGAGATCACCCGGCTGCGGCAACTGCCAGGCGGCGGCCGGCTCGTCGGCATCCGCCACCTGGTCCAGGACGAGCCGGATCCGGCGTGGCTGGACCGGCGCGAGGTGCGGCGCGGGATACGGGCCGTCGGTGACGCTGGCCTGGCCTACGACCTGCTGGTCCGCCCCGCGCAACTGCCCGCGGCGCTCCGCCTGGCCAGCGACCTGGGCGAGATGCGCTTCGTCCTCGACCATGGGGCGAAGCCGGACATCGCGTCGGGCCGCCTCGAACCGTGGTCGAGCCTGGTCGCGGAACTGGCCTGCAGGCCGAACGTGACATGCAAGCTGTCCGGCCTGGTGACCGAGGCGGCGGCCGGCTGGACGGTCCCGCAGGTCGCCCCGTACGCTCGCTGGCTGCTGGAATGCTTCGGGCCGGGCCGCCTGATGTTCGGGTCCGACTGGCCGGTCTGCACGCTCGCCGCCAGCTACAGCCAGGTACTCGCCCTCGCCAGGGAAACGCTCGGCGGCCACCTCGGCCCCGCCGAACTCGACGCCGTCTTCGCCGGCAACGGCGTCACGGTCTACGGCCTCGCGCCTGCTAGCCCGGGGGACAACCCCCGGACCTCCCGGGCATAACCCTGCTAGCCCGGGGGACAACCCCCGGAACCCCGGGCATAACCCTGCTAACCCGGGGGACAACCCCCGGAACCCCGGGCATAACCCTGCCCGGGGGACATCCTGCGGGGCATGAATCGCACGACAGCGAGCCGAAGAGGTGCGGGTGCCGCCTCGCGGCGCAGGAACGGTCAGAGCACCGAGGCGAGCCACTGCTGCACGCTGGCAATATGCGCGGTTGACCAGGACCTGACGACCTCGGGGTCGCGGGAGGCGAGTGCGTCCAGGATGGCGCGGTGTTCGGCGAGGGTGCGCTCGGTCGAGCCCGCCTGGGTGAGGCCACGCCAGACCCGGGCCCGGAACGTGGGCCCGGACAGCGACTCCAGCAACGAGCAGAGCACCGAGTTTCCGCAGCAGGCCGAGATCCGCCGATGGAACTCCAGGTCGTTGGCGACCAGAGCCTCCACGTCCGGGTGGGGCCCGAGGCTGTCCAGCAGCCGGCCAAGGCCCTCGATCTCCTCGTCGCTGATGCGCTCCGCCGCCATCGCGGCCGCCGCGGGCTCCAGGATGCGCCGTACCTGAAGGAACTCGAGCACCGCGGCGTCGCGGTGGAAGTCGACGATAAAACTGAGCGCCTCCAGCAGGAGAGGCGGCTGCAGGCTGGTCACGTAGGTGCCGTCGCCGCGCCGTACATCGAGGATGTTGACCAGCGACAGCGCCTTGACCGCCTCTCGCAGGGAACTACGCGAGAGCCCCAGTTCGGCGGCGAGATCCGCCTCCTTGGGCAGCCGGTCCCCCGCCCGCAGCGTGCCCGAGACAATCATTGACTTAATCTTTTCGATAGCCTCGTCGGTCAGCGCCACGGCAGTACCCCTCCGCTCACCGACGTTCGCACACATCCGATGTTTGCCAGAGTATGACATAACCCAGATGAGCTGATCCGCAGCTGGCTGGTACGAAGGAGCACATGGCTGACGACGAACCTGCCAGCGAATTGCGGGACGAAGCCGAGAAATGCCTGCGCGCCCTGGCGGGCGAAGCGGCCAGCCTGCGCGCGGATCAGTGGACAGCGATCAGCGCGCTGGTCGCCGAGCGCCGCCGGGCGCTCGTGGTGCAGCGCACCGGCTGGGGCAAGTCGGCGGTGTACTTCGTCGCCACGGCGTTGTTGCGGGCTCGCGACGCCGGCCCGACCGTCATCGTTTCCCCGCTGCTGGCCCTCATGCGCAACCAGATCGAGGCGGCGGACAGGGCCGGAATCCACGCTCGCACGGTGAACTCGGCCAACGCCGAACAGTGGGAGGACGTCTACGCCGAGGTGTCGGCGGGATCCGTGGACGTGCTGCTGGTCAGCCCGGAACGGCTGAACAATCCGGGCTTCCGTGACATGGTGCTGCCCAAGCTGATCGCGGCCGCGGGGATGCTGGTCGTGGACGAGGCGCACTGCATCTCCGACTGGGGCCACGACTTCCGGCCCGACTACCGGCGGCTGCGCACCCTGCTGGACGAACTGCCACCAGGCGTCCCCGTGCTCGCGACCACGGCGACCGCCAACGCCCGGGTCACCCGCGATGTCGCCGAGCAGCTTGGCGCCGGGCGGGAACCTGAGACGCTGGTCCTGCGCGGCCCGCTGGACCGCGACAGCCTGCGTCTCGCCGTTGTCCGGCTGGCCGCCCCCCAGCAGCGACTCGCCTGGCTGGCGGAACATCTCGGCGAGCTGCCCGGCTCGGGCATCGTCTACACCCTGACCGTGGCGGCTGCCCAGGACACTGCGGCCTTCCTGCGCGAACGCGGCTACGAGGTCGCCTCATACACGGGAAAGGACGAGCATTCGCAGCGCACGGCCGCGGAGGACGCCCTGCTCGGCAACGAGCTCAAGGCCCTGGTGGCGACCAGCGCCCTCGGCATGGGGTTCGACAAGCCCGACCTGGGTTTCGTCGTGCACCTGGGAGCCCCGCAGTCACCCATCGCGTATTACCAGCAGATCGGCCGGGCCGGGCGCGGCGTGCAGCGCGCCGAGGTTATCTTGCTGCCCGGCCGGGAAGACGCCGACATCTGGGCCTACTTCGCGTCACTGGCCTTCCCGCCGGAACCGGTGGTCCGCGGCACGCTCGCCGCGCTCGCCGAGGCAGGCACACCGTTGTCCACCGCCGCCCTGGAGACCAGGGTGGACCTGGGCCGCGGCCGGCTGGAGATGATGCTCAAAGTGCTGGACGTGGACGGCGCGGTCCGCCGGGTCAGCGGCGGCTGGGCGGCGACGGGACGCCCGTGGGCCTACGACTCAGATCGCTACACGCGCGTGGCGGCCGAGCGATCCCGCGAGCAGCAGGCGATGCTCGGATACATCGCCACGGGCGAATGCCGGATGGAGTACCTACGCCGCGAACTGGACGATCCGGCGGCGGCCCGGTGCGGGCGGTGCGACAACTGCACGCAGCGACCGTGGCCGCTCGCTGTGTCCGAGGCCGGCGCCGCTGCCGCCCGGGACCGGCTGCTCCGCCCCGGGATTGAGGTCACGCCACGGAAGATGTGGCCGACCGGGATGAGAGAACTGGGCATCGATGCGGCCGGTAAGATCCCGCCAGGGCTGGCGGCCGAGCCGGGCCGCGCCCTGGGCAGGCTGACCGACCTGGGCTGGGGCCCCCGGCTGCGCGCCGTGCTGGCCTCGGCCGAACCCGACGGCCCGGTTCCCGATGACCTCGTCGCGGCGGTCGTCAAGGTGCTGGCCGCGTGGCACTGGGAGGGCCGGCCCGCCGGCGTGGTAACCGCGCCGTCCCGCACCCGTCCGGAGCTGATCGTCAGCCTTGGCCAGCGGGTCGCCGATATCGGCCGGATCCCGTACCTTGGTGCGCTCGGGTACACCAGCGGCCCCCGGCCGCCCGCCCGCCATTACAACAGCGCGCAGCGGCTGAGAGCCCTCTGGGACGACCTGGAGGTCCCGGGCCCGCTTCGCGATGCTGTCAGGCAGGCCGGCGGCCCGGTGCTGCTGGTCGATGACCGGATCGAGACTGGCTGGACGATGACGGTCGCGGCCAGGCTGCTCCGCGAGGCCGGAGCGGCCGCGGTGCTGCCCCTCGCGCTGGCGGTCACCGCCGGCTGACTGGCCACGTCCCGGACGGCGGCACGCTGCTGATCGGCTGACGGTCAGGTTCCGGCCGGCTCCGGGACCGGGCGGGGCAGGCTTTCCTCCTCGCGGATGCCGTAGCGCGCGTACACCCGGCGCAGCGGCCGGGGCAGCCACCAGTTGGCGCTGCCGAGCAGCCGCATGGTCGCGGGCACCAGCAGGATCCGCACCACCGTCGCATCGATGACCAGCGCCACGATCATGCCAACGCCCATCAGCTTGATGAACGTGATCCCGGACGCGGAGAACGCGCCGATCACGATCACGAGCAGCAGGGCCAGGCTGGTGATGATGCCGCCGGTGCGCTGCAGCCCGGCCGCCACCGACGCGGTGTTGTCCCCGGTGAGGTCATACTGCTCGCGGATCCGGGACAGCAGGAACACCTCGTAGTCCATGGACAGCCCGAACATGATCGCGAACATCAGGATCGGCATGGTCGGGTCGATCGTCCCGGTCGGAGTGAACTGGAGCCAGCGGGACAGGTGGCCGTCCTGGAAGATCCACACCACGACCCCGTACATCGCCGACAGCGACAGGACGTTCATCACGATCGCCTTGACCGGCAGGACCACCGACCCGAACGCGAGGAACAGCAGCACGAACGTGGCCAGCGCGACGACCAGCGCCATCCATGGCAGGGTCCGTCCCAGGCTGGACAGCTCGTCGACGAGCTGGGCGCTCTGCCCGCCGATGTAGGCCCTGGCGCCGGCCGGCGGCGTGACGTCGCGGACCTGCCCGGCGATGGCGCGCGCCCGCGACGAGTAAGGCCCGGCACCATAACGCAGGTCAACCCGGGCCACGTCGCCGCGGACGCCTGTTAGCTGCACGCCAGTGACTCCCGGGACCCGGCTGAGCTGGCTGGTGTACGAGGTGAGCGCGGCGGCCCGGGCGGGTGAGCCGGCCACCGGCCCGGTGAACCGGACGACCGCTTCGATCGGGGCGGTCGGGTTGCCGGGGAAGTCCCGGTTCAGCGCCTCGGTGACCAGCCGGGGCGCGGCGGCGGACGGCAGCACGGTCGCGTCGGTGCCACCCCAGGTGACGTGCAGGAACGGCGAGCCCAGGGCCAGCAGCGCGACCACAATCACGACGATGTAGGCCACCGGGCGGCGCATCACGCTGCTCGCCAGCCGGTACCAGGCACCGGTGCCCTCGGTGCTGGCCCGGGGGGGCGACCCCCCGGAACCCCCCGCGATACTGGCCCGGGGAGCCGCCCCCGCGGCGCCGTCCGATCGGGCCGGCCAGCCGGCCCTCGCGGCCGGCAGCGACCGGCGGATCCGCAGCGCGTTCACCTTCGGGCCGGCCACGGCCAGCAGGGCCGGCAGCACGGTCAGCGCGGCGAGCATGTCGACCAGCACGGTGGCGACCCCGCCATAGCCCATCGACCGCAGGAACGTCTCCGGGAAGAGCATCAGGCTGGCCAGGGCCATGGCGACGGTGATACCGGAGACCGCCACTGTGCGGCCGGCGGTGGCGAGGGTCCGCGCGACCGCATCTTCCACCGAGTCCTGCCGGCGCAGTTCCTCGCGGAACCTGCTGACCAGGAAGAGCCCGTAGTCGATGCCCAGGCCCAGGCCGAGGATCGTGGTGATGTTGACGGAGTAAATCGACACCGTGGTGGCCAGGGTCAGCAGGCGCAGTGCGGTGAACGAGCCCAGGATGGCGATGCCGCCGATCGCCAGCGGCAGGCTGGCCGCCACCAGGCTGCCGAAGATCACCAGCATCAGGATCAGCAGCACCGGCATGGAGAAGCCCTCAGCCCGGCCGATGTCAGACGTCACCTGCTTGTTGATCGCCTCGTCGGTCGGAACCAGGCCGCCGACCTGGGTCCGCAGGCCCCGCGCGCCGAGCTGGTTCTTGATCGCGTCGTAGCTGGCCTGCCGCGCGGTGTCGCTGGAACCGGCCAGTTCCAGCACGGCGTACGTTTCCCGGCCGCTGGCGCTGACGAACTGTGGTGATTTCGCGGACCAGTATGTCGCGTACGACGCCACCCTGGAACGGGGCAGCGCGGCCAGCGCACCAGTCACCGCGGAGCGGAAAGCCGGGGATGTGACGGTCTGCGCAGGGCTGGAATAGAGCACCACGACATCGCCCGCGTCCCGGCCGAATGTGCTGGCCGCCAGATTGGCTTCCTGCTGGCTCTGGCTCCCCGGGTCGCTGAACCCGCCGGCGGATTGCAGCGACCCGAACACACCGGTGCCCCAGACCGCGGCGAAGATCACCCCGAGCGCGGCGATCACCAGCACCAGCCGTCGGCGGCGGTAGACCATGTGTCCCCAGGCCTCGAACAGTGCTGCCTCCGCAGGTTAAGCTGTTATCGATCTTCACATCAGTGAACGCTGTAAACCAAGAATGGTGTTAACATCGCATACAGAGTTCACTGATGTCAAGGCTGTTTACAGAGATGGGCAGGAGGCGGACATGGTCCAGGCACTGAGCCGGCGTGATCGGGTCCGCGCCGAGACCACCGGGGAAATCAAGCAGACCGCACGGCGGATCCTCGTTGAGCAGGGACCGGAAGCGGTGACGCTACGCGCCATCGCCCGTGAGATGGGCGTGACCGCGCCCGCGCTCTACCGGTACTTCGACAGCCATGAGGAGCTGATCAGGAGCGTCGTCGGGGACATCTTCGGCGAACTTGCCGACGAGCTCCATGCGGCGATCGAGGCGGCCGGCGCCGCCAGCGACGGCGACCTGACCGAGAAGATGGTCGCGGCGTGCCGGGGATTTCGCCAGTGGGCGCTGGCCAGCAAGGCGGAGTTCGGCCTGCTTTTCGGCACGCCGCTGCCCGGCGTCAATGTCGAGGACGATGATTTCACCGAAGAGTGCGCCCGGAGGTTCGCGGGCACCTTCTACGAGCTGTTCCTGGAGCTATGGCGGAAGAACCCGTTCCAGGTCCCGCCGCCCGAGGAGATCGACCCGGGCCTGCGGGAGCAGCTGACGCGCTACCGCGACGGGATCGGCGCGGACCTGCCGCTCGGCGCCCTGCTCACGCTCCTGCGCTGCTGGGTGCGGCTCTACGGGATCGTCAGCATGGAGGTGTTCGGGCACCTGGGCTTCGCGCTCGACGACCCGGGGCCCATCTTCGAGATCACGCTAGCCGAGCTGGCCACGCTGCTCAGCCTGGAATACCCGACCCGGCAGCCGCCCGGCGGCGCGGCCTAGCAGCCAGCGGGCGGCGTCAGTCGTGGCCGAGGACGGGATGCGGCACGTACGACTCCTCCAAACGGCCGATCTCGTCCGCGCTGAGTTCCAGCCTTTCCGCCTCAACTGCGTCCTCGATATGCCCCGGCTTGGTAGCACCCACGATCGGCGCGGTCACCCCGGGGCGGTGCAGCAGCCAGGCCAGCGCGACCTGCGCGGCCGGCACGCCCCGCTCCGCCGCCACCTCCGCGGCCCGGTCGGCGACATCGAAGTCGGCAGGCCTGGTGTAGAGGCTGTCGCCGAACGCGTCCGCATTCGAGCGGACGGTGTGCCTGCCCCCATCGCGGCTCCGGTTACCAGCCAGCAGGCCGCGGGCCAGCGGGCTCCACGGGATCACCGCGACGCCCTGGTCGATGCACTGCGGGATCATCTCCCGTTCCTCTTCGCGGTAGAC
>OCTA010003939.1_pt1 | contig 13119 bp, 11 predicted proteins | sample 1538991 | NCBI WGS metagenome assembly OCTA01 (sample SAMEA3539302, study PRJEB22396) | soil metagenome | biome: tundra; feature: field; material: soil | place: USA | collected 2010-05 | depth 0.15 m
AGAGCCTCCTCGCGGGCGACCTTGGAGCGCATGCGGTCGAAGGTGAGACTTTCGTAGCCTGAACTTTGCTGGGCGTCTGCGGCCCGATTCACTGCTCGCGAGCGGCGATGCTGCGCGATCAGCAGGTCCGCCTTGGCTCGAGCCTCGGCAAGCTTGAGCTCTAACTTTTTCAAGGCAGATTTGAGCGACTCGACCTGCGCGTCCTGGTCGGAGATCTGCTCTTCAAAGCTTTCCGTGAGCTGCTGGAAGCTCACGAACCGCTCCAAGGCTGCACGCGCCAATTCGTCATCTTTCTTGTCGACAGCGAGTTCGGCTTTGCGCATCCATTCTGCGTGCTTTTCGGCGTTTTCTTGCTTCTTTTTCTTCAAGAGATGAAGGTCGGCAAGCGCGATCGCCACCTGGGTCTTCACCTGAATGAACTGGTTCTCCATGTCCAGGATGACCTGCTTCAACATCTTCTCGGGATTCTCCGCGCGATCCACGAGATCGTTGAGGTTGGCGCGGACCAACGTTGCGACTCGATCGAGTAATGCCATAACTGCTCCTTGCTGAATTTCAGGATGTGCGTTCAGCGCGCATCAAGCTCTTTCCCCTGGAACCTGGGCTTCCCACCCTGCCGGCTTGGTTCGCGGCGGACTGCTGCCGACGCCCTTGCGACAGGGTGGGCACGTTCTGTCATTTCACTTACTGCTACCGGCTACCGTGGAGTTGCCGTCGCCTCCTGCTGGCGGTAACTCACCTGCCGACTTATCGCCAATGGGCCGTATCTTTCCAAGCAGGTCAGACATCTTCATGCCCGAGAGGGCCTCGAACAGCGCCGGCACTTGCGCCGCCATCTCGGTAATGTCGCCGGTGATCTTGTGCATGCCGGCGGAAGAGCCGTTGCCAGTTGAAACGATGGTGATCTTGTCGACATTGTTCAGCGGGCTGGACAGCGCTTTCACCACCTCCGGCAAGCCGGTAATGAGTTTGTCGTATACCGCGGCCTGGTTGTACTCCTGGTAGGCGGCGGCTTTCAGGTTCATCGCCCGCGCTTCAGCGTCGCCCTTCTTGAAGATGATTTCGGCTTCCGCCTCGCCCTGGGCGCGAATTGCGCTGGCATGACCTTCCGCCTCCACCGTCAAACGCTGCCGTTCGGCTTCGGCCAGGGTTTCGATCCGCTTACGATCGATTTCGGCCCCCTTCAACACGGTGGCGATGAGTTCCTTCTCGCGACGCAGGATCTCGGCCTCTTGCACCTTCACCTGCTGTTCCTTCTCAACTTGCTGCACTTTCACGGCCTCGGCGGTCACCTGCTGCAGCATGATGTTGGTTTGTATCTCATAGGCCTTGTCGGCTTGCGCCTGCTGGCGTTTTACCAACTCGTTGTAGGTTGCCTTCTTTACTTCGAGATCGCGTTGCGCCTCAGCTTGCCGCGCCAGGGAAGCCGTTTCAGCCACGACGCGCTCCTGGTCAGCTTGCGCCTTGGCGATTGCCGATTCCCGCAGCGCAATGGCGCGCCGGATGGCGGTGTCGCGTTCCGCTTCGGCGGTCGCGACGTCCGCGTCGCGCTTAATGCGCGCCACGTCGGGGCGCCCCATGTTGGCGATGTACTCATTCTTGTCACGCACTTCCTTGATGGTGAACGAGATCACCTCGAGCCCCATCTTGTTCATGTCATCGGCGCATGTGGAGCGCATCCGATCGGCGACCATCTCTGGTTGCTTTACGATCTCTTCCACCGTGAGCTGCCCGATGATGCCGCGCAGGTGGCCTTCCATCACCAGCCGGATCAAAGCTTCCCGGTCTTGCGGCGGCTTGGTCAGAAACTGCTCTGACGCGGTCAACACCGATTCCGGGTCGGACTTCACTTTGATTTGCGCCACGGCTTCTACCGTGACGGCAACGCCCTGCTTGGTGTAGAGGTCCTGCTGCGGCGCCACGTCGAAGGACATCAACTCCAGCGATAGCTCGCGGTAGGTCTCAACCATGGGGAAGATGACCGTACCGTGTCCTTTCACTACGCGGGTGCCGCGAAATCCATACACCACCAGGACCTCGTTGGGCCCGGCCTTGCGGTACAGCCTGGCAAATACCGCGATGACCAGCACCACAGCCGCTACCGCGGTCCAGGCAACAATTAACGCTTCCGTTGGAATATGAAACCCCATACAGCCTCCTTGAATATTTAGCTGCTTGTTACGTCCTTCTCAGCCAACTCTTCCCAGCGCCGCACATAGGCGATGCCGCGTTCGTACCGCGTGACGATCACCTCGGTGCCGCGTGCCAGGGCCTCGCCGTTTTCGCTACGTGCGCCACAGGTGTTCCGCGTACCTTCTTGCGAAAAGATGATCTCGCCGGTACCCCCCTCACGGATCGGGCTGCTGATGCGCGCCAGGACTCCGACGCGGTCGTAATCCGCCGGATCGAGTTCGCGATCGTGCTTGAGCAGCAGCTTGGCCACAAACCAGAAGACAATCGTCGCGCCCACGATTCCGGCAACGACGGCCAGCATCAACACTCCCGCGACCACGAGCGAGGAGTAGCGCGTCAGCAAATATCCGGCTCCGCCAAACCAGGCCAGGAATGCCGTGATCGTCCCGAAGTTCAGGAACGGCATCTCGCCGCCGGAGCCGCCGTGTGCGCCTCCGTGCGGCACGTGAACATGCGGCACATGGAGATGGAAGTGGGGCAGGTGAAAGCTTCCACCGAGGAACGACAACACGCTGAGCGTCACTCCCACCAGAAAACACACGAGATAGAACATCGCCCACGTCATAGCTTCGCTCCCGCCAATCTCTTTTTTCCGGCGCCGCGATGCACTGGCTCTCTCGGATTCGGCTTCAGAACTTCCGTCAAGCGCTCCACTAATTCCGGCGCTTCCAGAATCGCGCCCAACAGCACCAGGCATTTGCGCGAGTCCTTGTACTTGGCCACGTCGACCAGCGCCTGGCTCAACTCGGGATCGCGGGCGAACTGCTCTGCGCCATTGATTAGCCAAAGGTCAAGCCGGTCTTCCCGAGCGCGCAGGTCGCTGGTCAGCTCCGTGTGATAGCCCTCGGGATCGTCAACCAGGTATCCCGGATGCACCTTGAAGAACCGCGCCAGCAGCATGCGAGACGCGTTGGTCAGGTGCGGCCGCGCTCCACTCTCAATCTGCGACAGATAAGACTGGCTCAATCCGCTGCCCAGTTCCTTCTTGAGCGCCACGGCGAGGTCCTGCTGCGTCATTTCTCTTTCCATGCCGCGCAACGTGCCTTCGACCAGGCGCAGGTACCGGAGTTTCTCGCCGAGTTTCATATTACGATTAGCAATTATAATATTGCAATTTGTAATGTCAAGGACTGGATTTGGTTTGTTATCAGGTAATTGGGAAGTAAGGCTCGGCAGGTATTCCGTCGCTCTAAGCCGCGGGGATCTTCGCCCTTTTGGTGCTCAGCGCCGCGAGTTCTTCGTAGGCCTATTCCCTTTGATGTGGCAATCCATCAGCTCCGTGACCGAGGCAAGGGCGCACTTGCAGCACGCCTTGCCGATCCGAGATTGCATCTACAATATGAACGAATCGTAAGTTGTCGGCCGATGCAGTTCGGAGCGCGATTCATCGGCGCTCTGAACAGCGACCCGCACCGGCGGCTGGCGCCGCGGAGTTCCCCAGAAATCCTCTTCTGGGAAGTTCCACCAGATAGGTAACGAGAAACGCTCATCGCGACCGTATTCGCTGCCGGCTCGCTTTGCTTCGAGATCACAGCCTGTTTGCCGACTTCCCGTTACCGATGCTGAGCTTCGGTGCTGCCCAGGTACCCGTCCGGGTATCCGGCGTGGTGGAGCCAGGACCCATGGCCGAAACAAGTTCGCTGGAGTGCGTCACGATTTTCGCAGTCCCTCGGCAGACAGCGGGTCAAACCCCATGGTCGCTAAGTACGTTGCCTCACTTGGAGCAGGCGCAAGAGTTGTGCCCACGAAACGCTCGGTTTGGGGCGGACGATTGACAACATAGCCCTAATAGATATATATATATTAGCCATATGGCAAAACGTACAAGTTCGAGCATGGACGTGCTTCTTGGCCTGCTGACGATCGCGCCCATGTCTGGCTACGATCTGGGGCAGGCCATCCGCGAATCGGTGGGCTTTTTCTGGAACGAGAGCTATGGGCAGATCTATCCAAATCTGAAAGCTCTAGCGGCTGAGGGGCTCGTCACCTCGAAGACCGAACGGCAAAAGGGCAAGCCGGACCGGCACATCTACTCGATCACGAAGACCGGACGCGAGCGATTGACGGCCTGGCTGGCAGTTGAGCCGCAGCCGGAGATTCCGCGCAATGAACTGTTGCTGAAGCTGTTCTTCGGCGCACAGGTTCCAGCGGAAATCCTGATTGGATACGTGGGACGGATGGTCGAGAGGGCGCGACCGCTGGTCCAGAAGTTCACGGAAGCCGGAGACGCGGTGAACGCCCAGGAGCAGTATCCAGACACGCCATATTGGAAGATGGCAGCGCGCTTCGGGCAGTTGGAGTTGGAAGCGCACCTGCGCTGGGGAGAGGAGACACTGGCCGAACTGCGCAAGATCGCCAGCAGGCAGCAGCGACCCACAAGAAAGGAGAAGCGTCATGCCGGCAAGTGAGTTTCTCGAAGAAACGAATCCGGAGCAGGGCCAGAGGCCGCGGCAGATCGCTTCGTGGACACATCTTGTGGGCTTTCTCCTGATTGGGGCCGGCGTGGTCGCATTAGGGTCTCTAGCCCAACACGCACCTGCCGGAGGCGGCGGAGCAAGCCCCGGCCAGCTCGCCAGCCACAGCAAAGCCATTCCCATCTACCTGACCGCAATCCTTATGGACTGGGCGCTTCTCTATTACTGTTGGGGCGGCGTCCATCACGCTGGCGGCAATCTGAAGACACTCTCCGGCGGGCGTTGGAGCTCATGGAAGAGCGTTGCGGTGGACCTGGGGATTGCTCTGCCGTTCTGGGTGCTGTGGGAGGGCTCAGCCTATGGCGTTCACTGGCTGCTTTCCGGAGTGCCTGGCGCAAGCAGCGCTAAGTCCGTCGATAGTCTACTGCCGCAAAGCCTGCTTGAGATCCTTGTTTGGATGGGAGCTTCCGTCACCGCGGGCGTTTGCGAGGAGATGGCCTTTCGCGGCTATCTGCAGCGGCAGCTTCAAGCGTTGAGTGGAAGTGTTGTGCTGGCCGTGCTGGGCCAGGGATTGGTCTTTGGCCTCTTTCACAGCTACCAGGGATGGAAAAACGTGATTGTGATCAGTGTGCTGGGAGTTCTGTACGGAGCGCTGGCCGCGTGGCGAAGAAATCTGCGCATCAACATCGCGACCCATGCCTGGACCGACGTATGGGAAGGCTGGCTCAAGTTTGTGGTCAAGCCTGAAAGGTTATGGACATTTTAGCTTCACAAATGACGGTGCCTTCAGTCTCGCAATCTGCGTATGACTGAAGAGAAAGGTCAATCCAAATGAATCGTCGTTCTTTCCTCGCATCAGGGGTTGCCGCCGCAGGTGCAGTCGCGGTGAATGCCGCGCCCGCGCAGACCGTGGCGCAAGAGTCAGCGCCCATCTCACCCTTTACTGACGCGGACTTCGGCTTTGCCGCGCAGATTTCCCTGGGACACTCGTACTATCGCGCTGGAGAACCCGGCAAGCTGCTGGCAATTGTCTCCAAAATCAAGACCGGCGATTTCGAGTCTGCCTGGGCAGCCTATCACCAGGCTGGTGTGGAGTTGCGCACACTGGCTGAGTCGGCAGTGGCCAAACGACACAACGTGAGTGCAAAGGAAGCCTATCTCGCGGCCGCAAGTTACTTCAGCACTGCGTTGCGTTTTCTGGACGGTACAGAGGATCCCGCGCGAATGTTTCCGTGTTGGCAGGAGTATGCAGCTAGCTGGTCCGCGGCGGCAGCGCTCTTCAACCCGCCCATCGAGCGGCTGGAAATTCCCTACGAAGGCACCAGCCTCACAGGATGGTTTCTGCGTGGAGACAACTCGCGCCGCCCAAGGCCGCTTGTGGTGATTAATAACGGTGCCGACGGCATGGAGATAAGCAGCTATGTTCTGGGCGGCGCTGGTGCCCTGGCGCGCGGTTGCAATTGCCTGATCTTCAACGGTCCCGGTCAGGGTGATTCACTGTGGGCGCGAAAGCTCTACTTCCGTCCGGACTGGGAGAAGGTGATTACCCCGGTGGTCGATGCCATGCTGCGCCATCGGGAGGTCGATCCTAAGCGCATAGCCCTGATTGGCGTCAGCCAGGGTGGCTACTGGGTGCCGCGTGCGCTGGCCTTCGAGCATCGCATTGCCGCCGGGGTCGCCGATCCGGGCGTATGGGATGTGTCAGCGCCCTGGCTGGGTCATTTGCCCGCATTTGTTCGCAGCGTGCTGGATGGCAAAGACAAAAGCCAGTTCGACCAGATGATACAAATGGGCGTCAACTCGAATGTGAGGAGCAGAATGACGCTGCGCTTTCGAATGCGGCCGTATGGAATGAACTCTTACTACGACGCCTTTCACGCCGTGCAGGAATACAATCTCACGGAGGTTGCCGGCCGCATCCATTGCCCCATGCTGATTACCTCCCCGGAAAGCGAACAGTTTTTTCCCGGTCAGGCACAGAAACTCTACGATGCGTTGAGCTACCCCAAGACGATGATCCACTTCACGCACGAGCAAGGGGCGGATCAGCACTGCGAAGTTGCCGCTCCTGGTTATCGGGATTCTTGTATCTACAACTGGCTTGACGAAATACTGGCGTGAGAGCCGGATGGAAACTGGGTTCTCGTTCGTTCCTCTGGGCAGTCGAAAGCCCGATGAGGCGCATTTAACTCTAGGCCTGACTCAACCCGGAGTGAAATAAGTCCCCGTAAACGCGCATAGCGACTGGAATCCACTTGGCTGGTTTGTCGCTAGCCTTGATCGAAAACGCCTCGGACCCAGTCTTCCGCCCTTGCCACCTGTCCTGCCCGAGGCGTTTCCGATCAAGGCTAGCGACCATCCGGGCAGAACCCACGATTTGACCTTCAGCCTGTCTGGGTGAGCGCATTGGCCATCTATTCTCGTCAATCGAGGATCATGCGCAGACAGATCAGCGAACCCTGGCTGACTGGGGAGATTTTCCGCTCCAACAACGTTGTTCTAAACCGCAGACGAGCCTCCAGAATGACCAACCTAGGGAAAATTACTCGCAAAGTAACTTGCCAGGCTCCTCATAGCACGGCGCGATCTCCATTGCAAACCTTCATCGATGCGTCGAAGCACGCTAATCTTGAATAAACACAGTCCTATTATCGGTATCGGGCAGCCAAGCAGACACACGCCCGCCATGCAACGGAAGATCGGCAGTGCCAGAGCATTTCGCACGCTAATTTTTGCACTATTTTGGCCTACGCCTGTGGATTTGTAATCCAGAGCAAAGCGAAGAACCCGCAGTTCGGGAAGTCCTTTCAGCAATAATGCGCCGTGCCCCACCTTTGGCGCTGTTTCATCGCTCCAAGGGTGGGAGACGACGAACCCCAATCAACCGGTCTCCCCGTTTCATCCCCTCCCACTGGCGCTTCATCCACCCCAATCCCCCTCCCATCCGAATCCCCGCGCCGCCGCACCACCATCCCCCGTACCTTCCTCTCAGAGCAACCGGCTCGGAAAGGAAACGGCCCGATGCACGCAACCGCTTCCATCGTCAGCATAGAAAACGTCCGCCGCGTATTTCCGCTGGACCACAGTGAAGTCACGGCGCTGGATCAGGTCAACCTGACCGTCGCCCCCGGCGAACTCCTCGCCATATCCGGCCCCAGCGGCAGTGGCAAATCCACCCTCCTCAACCTCATCGGCTGCATCGACCGTCCTACCTCCGGCCGTATTCACATCGACGGCGTCGATACCACCACCCTCAATGCCGCCGGCACCACAAAGCTGCGCCGCGAGAAAATCGGCTTCGTCTTCCAGACCTTCAATCTCATTCCCGTCTTCACCGCCGCCGAAAATGTCGAGTACCCGCTGCTCGTCCAGCAGATCCCCGCCCGCGAGCGCAAGCAGCGCGTCGCGGAAGCTCTCGAAAGTGTTGGCCTCTCCGCCCGCGCCCATCACCGCCCTGACCTGCTCTCTGGCGGTGAGCGTCAGCGTGTCGCCGTAGCCCGCGCCATCGTCCATCGTCCCGCGCTGGTTCTTGCCGACGAGCCCACGGCCAATCTCGACACGCGCAACGCCACCCAGCTCATCGAGCTGATGCGCGATCTCAACCGCCGCCTCGGCCTCACCTTCATCTTTTCCACCCACGACCCGCGCCTGCTCGAGCACACTCCGCGCATCGTGCGACTGACAGACGGCCGCATCGCGTCCGATATCACCAACGAAGGAGAAAGCCATGGGCAAGTTCTTGCTGCTAGCGTTTCGTAATGTCTTCCGCAATCGCCGGCGCACCGTCATGACGCTGCTCATGGTCGGCGGCGGCGTGGCCGGCCTGCTGCTGGTCGGCGGATTCTTCGCCTTCATGTTCCGCGGCCTCCGCGAAAGCACCATCCGCACCGGCCTCGGCCACATCCAGATCTTCACCGCCGAGCACTTCAGCCGCGACGAAGTTCACGTTCTCGACACCGGTATCGCCAACTGGCAACAGGTCGCGCAATCCGTGCACTCCGCGCCTCACGTCCGCGGCGTAGCCCCCCGCATCGAGTTCTACGGCATGCTCTCCAACGGCGTAAAGTCGTCGGTCTTCATGGGCAGCGCCGTCGATCCAACCTCCGAGCGCGCCATGGGCTTCAGTCCCGACTTCGCCTCCGGCCGCGACCTCAGCGCCAACTCCAACGGCGAAGTCGAAGCCCTCATCGGCACCGGCGTCGCGCGTTCCATGAGCGTCAAAGTCGGCGATGGCCTCACCATCCTCGCCGTCACCGCGGACGGCGCGCTCAACGGCATCGACGTGCAGATCGTCGGTATCGTCTCCACCGGCTTCAAGGATCTGGACGATCGCTACCTGAGGATCTCGCGTCCTTCCGCGCAGCGCCTGCTGCAAAGCGATCGCGTGACCAACATCGTCGTCGGCCTCGACCAGACCGAAAACACCGACGCCGTGGCCGCAGCCCTGCTGCCGCGCCTGCAGGGCCTCTCGCAGCCGATGGTGGAGAAGAAGTGGATCGACCTCGGGGCTTATTACAAGCAGGTGCGCACACTGTTCAGCGGCATCTTTGCCTTCCTCGGCGTGATTGTCTTCTTCATGGTGCTCATGGCCAGCGTGAACACACTGCTGATGGCCATGTTCGAGCGCACCCGCGAAATCGGCACCATGCTTGCCATGGGCACGCCCCGCCTGTGGATCGTCGTGCTCTTCATGGTCGAGGCCACGCTCACCGGCATCCTCGGTGCCGCTGTCGGCCTCATCGGCGGCAACCTGATCGGCATAGCCCTTAACGCCTCCGGACTGCATCTGCCGCCACCTCCCGGTCTCAGCGTCCCCATGAGCTTCCGCGTGCTGCACGTGCCCGCGCTCATGATCGGCTCAACCATTCTGATGGTGGTCTCTCTCGGACTGGCATCCATTCTCCCCGCGATCCGCGCATCGCGCCTGCAAATTGCGGAGGCATTAGCTCATGTCTAACGTGAATCAATTCCATACAAGCTCGGTGCACCATCCTTCCGCGCATTTTGCGGAAGGGAGGGACGGCACGAACCCATTCCACTATTCAACCTTCACCCAACGGCGGCGGGAGAAGTACGTGAACTGCGCTCTGCGCACACTTCTGTTGCTGGTGCTCAGCGGCTTTCTCATTACCTGCGCACTCGTGGCCCACGCCGCACCGGCCACAGCGCCTGACGCCGACGAAATTCTGAAGCGCTCCGACACCTACCGCAACGGCTGGCCGGCCTTCGTCACGCACGTCAAGATCACCAACTACGAGTCCGGCAAGCCCGACGAAGAAGAGCTCTACGAGGTCTCGCAAAAGGGCACCGACAAAACTTACGTGGAGTTCATGAGCCCGCGCGACAAAGGCCGCCACCTGCTTATGCTCGGCGACGATATGTGGGTCTACCTGCCCGACACCAGCCGCCCCGTGCGCATCACACCGCTCGAACGGCTCTCGGGTGACGCTTCCAACGGCGACGTGGCGCGCACCAACTATGCCATTGACTACTCGCCTGTCTACGTGCGCACCGAAAAGGTCGGCACAGAAGAGTGCCACGTCCTGGACCTCACCGCAAAACGCAAGGGCGCGACCTACCAGCGCATCCTCTACTGGGTGCGCGTCTCCGATGCGCGCCCAGTGAAAGCCGAGTTCTACCTCACCTCCGGCAAGCACATCAAATCGGCCACCTTCGACGAGTACGCGGAGTTCGACGGCAAGCAGTTACTGCGCAAGTTCACGCTCTACGACGAGATCCGCCACAACTCGCACAGCATTCTCGAGTACACCGGCACGGTCCCGCGCGCCCTGCCCGACAAGCTCTTCTACCAAGGCCGCTCCGACCGCTTTTGAACCACAACGCAACCGACAGGACTCACCCATGAAGAGCGCTCCCGCAATCCCGGCTTTCCTTGCTGTACTCGCGGCAGCGTTCTGTGTTCATGCGCAGGACGCGCCCGCCTCCAGCGAGAAGTCCGTCGAAACGCGCTACTCTGTTGCCGTCATCGACGACGCCACTTTCTACAGCAATCTCAGCGCGCCTATTCCCACGACGCTCAACCAGGTTCTCGTCGAACCCACGTTCAGCCTGCACTACGACAATCGCTGGAGCTTTTCGACCAGCCTCATCAGCGACACTACCACTTACTCCGACACCGCCACGCAGCTCCACGTCCGCGAGACATACGCCGGACTGTCCGCGGGCGACTTCGACTTCACCGCAGGCCGCAAGCTCGTGCGCTGGGGCACCGGCTACGCCTTCACCGCCGCCGGCGTGCTCGATCCTCCGCGCGCCCCGACCAACCCCACGGACCGGCTCAATCTCAACGAAGGCCGCGACATGATCAAAGCCGACTGGGTACACGGCCCGCACGCGCTCACACTCGCCTGGTCCACCGCCGCGCTCGCCCCCGCCGCATCCAATCTGCACGACACCACCGCGTTCCGGTATAACGTACTCGTGCACGGATTCGACACTTCACTGATCGCCGGCAACGATCGCGGCGGCGATTCATTCGGCGCGCTCACCTTTACGCGCGTCCTCGGCCAGGCGTGGGAGGTCCACGGCGAAGCCGCATGGCGCGAGCATGAAGCCATCCTGCTCGGCGCAAAGTACACCATGGCCAACGGCATCAGGTTCATCGGCGAATTCTTCACTCCGCCCAACATTCCCTACTACCGCGACGCCGGCGTCTCGCCCACCGCCGGCCGCCAGCATTACGCCTTTCTCTACGCAGGCAAGTCGCGTCTGCGCGAGCGCCCCGGCTGGAAGGAGTGGGATGTCTCCGGCTCCATCGTCTACAATCTCAACGACCACAGCTACACCGGCGTCTTTGACGTGAACCGATGGTTCGGCAAGCATGTCTCTTCCTACGTTCATGCGGAGATTCCCGTGGGCAGCAAAACCTCCGAGTACGGTTCAGCGCCCTACTCCACGGCGACATCCATCGGCATGCGGTTCCAGCTATGAGCGATTCCACACAACCATCGATCGCGCAGCCATGTGCCGAGGACAACCGCTCCTTCACGTGGGCCGGAATCCTGCGCGTCATCTTCTGGACTTTACCCGCCATCACACTCGTCGTCAGCCTGCTTCTTATCGCTACGGAGCGTACGCGCATCTCCGATGCATGGATCAAGTTTCTGGCTTCCCTCATCTACTCCGTCACGATCGGCTTCCCTTCGACTGTGCTGCTCAACTGGGTGGGCTTCCGTTACTCTGAGCGCTTACCACGTCTCGTTGTCGTGCTCAATGCTGTGGTTCTGCTGTTCACAGCGATCATCGGCAGCCTGGCGGGTAGCCTCATCATCGTCATGGTCCACATTGTTCCCGGCAACTTGTTCTGGAATGAATTTCGCGGCTCCTATCCGATCGCCCTTATCGTGACGCTTGCTTCCGGTCTGGCCATCTCTTCGTACGAAACCATGCGTCATCGGTTGAACTTCGCCACCATCGAGTTGCGTACGCGCCAGATGGAACAGGAGCGCGCCTACAAACTCCTGGCCGAAGCGCGCCTGTCTTCGCTTGAGTCGCGCATTCAGCCGCACTTCCTGTTCAACACGCTCAACTCGATCGCCGCGCTCATTCCGCTCGATCCCAAACGCGCCGAAGACACCGTGGGCAAGCTCGCATCCCTGCTGCGCTTCTCGCTCAACGCGCATCGCAGTGGCTTTGTGCCGCTCGCGCAAGAGGTAAAAATCGTCCGCGATTATCTCGAAATCGAGTGCACGCGCCACGGCTCAGGCCTGCGCTACACCATTGAAATCCCTGAACCCCTCCAGGATGCGAAGATCCCGCCTCTCGCTCTGCAGTCGCTGGTTGAAAATGTCATCAAGCACGTCGTAGGCGAGCGCGCACAAGGTGCCAGCATCTACATAGCCGCGTGGCGCGAAGCCGATAGATTGCGTCTCGAAGTCAGCGACGACGGCCCAGGCTTCTCGCTCGACGCCATCACGCCCGAACATGGCCTTGGCAATCTAGTCGCTCGCCTCGATCTGCTCTACGGTAACCGCAGCAAGCTCGGTGTCACCCGCCGCGATAACCTCACCGTCGTGAGCCTCGAATTTCCGGCGGAGGCCTGATCGTGGAAGCCGCTCCGCTGCGCGCCTATTCAAAAATCGTCCGCGATTATCTCGAAATCGAGTGCACGCGCCACGGCTCAGGCCTGCGCTACACCATTGAAATCCCTGAACCCCTCCAGGATGCGAAGATCCCGCCTCTCGCTCTGCAGTCGCTGGTTGAAAATGTCATCAAGCACGTCGTAGGCGAGCGCGCACAAGGTGCCAGCATCTACATAGCCGCGTGGCGCGAAGCCGATAGATTGCGTCTCGAAGTCAGCGACGACGGCCCAGGCTTCTCGCTCGACGCCATCACGCCCGAACATGGCCTTGGCAATCTAGTCGCTCGCCTCGATCTGCTCTACGGTAACCGCAGCAAGCTCGGTGTCACCCGCCGCGATAACCTCACCGTCGTGAGCCTCGAATTTCCGGCGGAGGCCTGATCGTGGAAGCCGCTCCGCTGCGCGCCTATT
>OCTA010003940.1_pt1 | contig 13118 bp, 7 predicted proteins | sample 1538991 | NCBI WGS metagenome assembly OCTA01 (sample SAMEA3539302, study PRJEB22396) | soil metagenome | biome: tundra; feature: field; material: soil | place: USA | collected 2010-05 | depth 0.15 m
GCTCCCGCGGATTGCCACGCTCGGCGTCGACATCATCGACCTTGACCACTGGGTGGATCTGGCTCAGGCGCGCCGGGTGCTCGGTCCGCGGATCGTCCTCGCCGGCAATGTTGATCCTGTTTCCTGCGTGATGCAGGGTTCACCCGAGGCAATCAAAGCGGCTGTGGCCCGTTGCCACGCCGCCGCCGGCATGCCATTCATGGTCGCCGCCGGCTGCGAGATCCCCTCATCGACTCCGCCGGCGAACCTGCACGCACTGTGCACGCCGATCATGGCGTCCGTGAAATAGCCGCCGGGTTCGCCACCAACCAACTTCCCCTCTCTCCGAATCGGCGCCGTCCCTCTGGTTGAGATCGGATACCTTTCCAGACCCTCGATCGTTGGCTGCGGCCTCAAGCCCCTTTCCCACCCCCATCATGCGTTCCCTACACCATGTGCCTTTCCTCGCCACGATCGGCGGCAGCGGGATTCACGACGTGATTCTGCAGCTGGCCGGAGTCGATTACCTGATCCTGGGCGTTTATCTGGCCTTCGTCATCGCGATCGGCTGGATCCTGCGGAAATATCTCAAGACGAGCGCCGACTTTTTTGAGTCCGGTCGCTCGCTGCCGGCTTGGGTCTGTGCCCTGGGCTTCATCGGTGCCAACCTGGGCGCGCAGGAGGTCATTGGCATGGCGGCGTCGGGGGCGAAATACGGCATTGCCACGTGCCACTTCTATTGGCTGTGCGCGATCCCGGCCATGGTTTTCGTCGGGGTTTTCATGATGCCGTTCTATTACGGCTCCAAAGCCCATTCCGTGCCCGAATACCTGAAGTTCCGCTACGATGAGAAAACCCGGGCCTTCAACGCGCTCTCTTTTGCCGTGATGACCGTGTTCTCTTCGGGCATCTCGATGCACGCGCTGGCCCTCCTGCTTCACTCGATCCTCGGGGTGGACTACGGTCTCTGCATCGCGGTTTCGAGCCTCATCGTGCTGATCTACATCTACACCGGCGGGCTCACCTCGGCGATCTACAACGAGGTGCTGCAGTTCTTCCTGATCGTGTTTGGTCTGCTGCCGCTGGTGCTGCTGGGGTTGAAGGACATCGGCGGGTGGCACGGGCTCACGACGCAGCTCCAGGGCTACTCCAAGGCGCAGGGCATGCCTGGTGCCTGGGGGCATTTGTGGGCCAATATGGGTGACACCAAGGCGAACCCGATGGGCATCGAGTGGTTCGGCCTCGTGATGGGGGGCGGTTTCGTGGGGGCCTTCGGCTATTGGTGCACCGATTTTCTGGTGATTCAGCGGGCGATGGCCGCGAAGGATATGAGTTCCGCCCGCCGCACGCCGCTCCTCGCGGCTTTTCCCAAGATGTTCTTCCCCGCGCTCGTCATCCTGCCCGGCATGCTCGCGGTGGCGCTCTTCCAGAGAGGCGCCGGCTTTAATCTGCCGCTGGCCGCCGATGGCACGCCCAACTACAACATGGTGGTTCCGGCCATGCTGGCCCAGTACTTTCCCAACGGCATGCTCGGCATCGGCCTCACCGCGCTCATGGCCTCCTTCATGTCGGGCATGGCGGGCAACGTCACCGCGTTCAACACCGTCTTCACCTACGACCTGTACCAGAGTTATCTGCACAAGGGCGCCAGCGACGCCCACCTCGTCAGGGTGGGCCGGATCACCACGGTGGTCGGGCTGCTGATCAGCGTGGCCTGCGCCTACGCCGCCCGGCAGTACAACAACATCATGGACATGCTTCAGCTGGTGTTCGCCTTCGTCAATGCGCCGCTCTTCGCAGTCTTTCTGCTCGGCATGTTCTGGCGGCGGGCCACCGGCCACGGCGCATTCTTCGGCCTGCTGCTCGGCACGCTCTCCGCCGCGGTTTTCCACGGTCTGTCGCTGCCGGCCGGCGAGGCGGTGGGCATCAAGGGCGGCTGGCTGGGCGCGCACTGGATCTTCGGCAGTTCGATGGCGCAGAACTTCTGGGTGTATATCTTTGCCTTTGTCGGCTGCTTCATCGGCACCACGGTAATTTCGCTGGCCACCCCGCCCAACAAGACGGACGACCAATTGTGCGGTCTGGTCTATTCGCTGACGGAAAAGATCCGCGATGTGGGGACCAAGTGGTACGCGCGCCCGGCGGTCCTCGGCGTCGTCGTCCTCGCGGGTGCCGTCGCCCTCAATATCATCTTCTGGTGATTGCCGAACCCTTTCCGGCATGCATCTTGATGTTCGCCTCCCGCTGGGCCTGCTGTTCCTCCTCCTCGGCCTGGTCCTCATCGTCTACGGCTTCACGTCCGGGCCGGCGATTTACGTCCAGCACTCGCTCGGCCTTAACGTGAACCTGTTCTGGGGCGCCGTCTTCGCCCTGTTCGGCGCCGTGATACTGGCGTTGACGCGTCGCGGGAATCATTGAGGCAGAGCGGCCGGGCTTGCGGCCGCGGCTGGGAAAATTGCCCCCGGCATTGAGGCAATCGATCGGGGCGCGCCGGAATTTTTCTAACGAGAGAACCATCGCGGGCTTCCTGCCAGATTCCCCGCCTTCTAGTTTCGTCGCGCAGTCGCCGCAATATATCCTTACGGCTTAAATCGGACGGACGCAGCAGGTGCTGCGACAGGAGCCTGTCGGCGCTGACACTGAATCATGGGAAAGCAGATATCTGGTGTGTTCGCGTTGCTGATCGCCATCATGGTGGCTGCGCACGGCGCCGACGGCTTCGTGAAGGTCAGCGGCACGTGCTTTCTCCTGGACGGCCACCCGTGGTATGTCTGTGGCACCAATCTTTGGTATGGCGCATATCTCGGGATGGCGACTGACAACGGGGAGAGCCGGGCGCGGCTGGAGCGGGAACTCGACCGCCTGCAGAAGATGGGCATTAACAACCTGCGCGTGCTTGGCGCCTCGGAAGCCTGCACTGTGTCCCGGACGGTCACACCCGCGATCCAACAGGCCCCGAGGCGTTATGACGAGAAGGTCCTCCAGGGACTTGACGTCCTGATCCAGGAGGCGGGACGGCGGAGGATGAAACTGGTGCTGTTTCTCAACAATTTCTGGGACTGGTCAGGGGGCATGCCGCAGTATCTGGCGTGGGCGGAACGCAAACCGGCCCAGGGTCTGGCGGACCTGCCGTGGCCGGAATACAACCGCCACCTGAGCACGTTTTACCGCAATGCGGCGGCACAAGAATTGTACCGGCAGTACCTGGCGATGATCATCAACCGCACCAACAGTCTGACCGGAAGGAAGTATTGCGATGATCCGACGATCATGACCTGGGAGCTGGCCAACGAACCGCGACCGGGGATGGATCACGATGACCCGGTTCTCCTGGAAACGTTCGTCACTTGGGTTGATGGCACCGCAGCCTATATCCACTCACTCGATCGCAATCACCTGGTCACTACCGGCAGCGAGGGCGTCATGGGCGGGCTATTTACGGCGCAGAATTTCCTCCGGGTTCACCAGAGCGGTTGGATCGATTATGCGGTGTTCCACCTATGGCCCAAAAATTGGGGATGGTTCCAGGTGGAACGCTATCAGGAGACCCTTGAGCCGACCCAGCAACACACGCGAGATTATGTCGCCACTCACCTGGCCGCGGGGGAGGCGCTGGGCAAGCCCGTGGTTCTTGAGGAATTCGGGCTGGACCGCGACGACGGATACACGCCGGAGGTCGCGACCACCTCGCGTGACCGGCTGTATGCCGAGGTCTTTGCGTTGATCGAGCAATCGATCGCCCGGGGCGGGGCCGCTGCGGGCTCGAATTTCTGGATCTGGGGAGGCGAAGGACGGCCGTCGGGGCCCGGCGCCGCCGTTCCGGACGACACCATCGGCGCCGGCGATATGCCTCAGGAGCGGGCAGGGCAAAACTCGGTGTTCGATACCGACCAAAGCACGCTCAAAATACTCTCGGACCACTTCGCCAGGCTGGCACGGCTCTACCCGACACAGCTTCCGGACCGGCTTGCCGACGGGCTCGATGGCCAGGACCGCGTCATGCCATTTATTCTGCTTCCCGTTTCGAAGTAGGATTGTGCTTTTGCCTTACCCGTTGTCGCCGGATCAAGGGGCGGTCGGGAAGGTCACGCGGCGCAAGGTTGCCTCGCCGCTGCCCATGGGAACCAGCTCAACCGTTTCGGTCTTTTTCGTGTCCAGATTCAACATGGTCCCCTTGAGGCGCTGGGGCGCGACATCCCATGGGAACCGTGCGTCGGCCTTGTCATTCGGCATGAGTTCAAAGGCGACGGCGGACCGGGATTCGGTCAATTTGGCAAAGGCGTAGTGCCAATGGGCCTCCGCGGTGGGGAAAACCAGATAGTCGTGAAAACCCGGCAGCGGATAGTCCTTGGTCGCCTTTTTCACCGACGGGATGACCAGGGCATAAAACAGCGGGCCGCGCCGCATATAGAATTCGCCGTTGTTGGCGGAAACCGGCTGGACGTCCGCGCCGAAGGACAGGTTGATCACATCGCCAGACTGCCATTTCCTGGAGACCAGCAGCCATTCGCCCACCCGGTGGATCTCGGCGCCCGGGCATGTGGCCGTGACACTGGTGGCCCAGGCGGGGACCCGCAGATGCAGGGAGAATTCCACCGGCGTTTCCGGATCGACGCGCAGGACGATCTGCTCCGAAAAAGGATAGCTGGTCTCTTCGGCGAGCCGCACCGTGACGTCCTTCACGGTCGTCTGTACTTTGCAGGGTCCGTGAAGCAGCATCGCGAGGCCGTCCGGCGCGCGCATCCACATGTTGCGGACGAAGACCGGTCCGACTTGCGTGAAGTTGGGCGCGCAACAATTGGCAGCGTCTTCATGGGCCGGAGAGAACTTGCACCGGCCCCAGATTGAACCGTCGATCTTGTAGAGGTTGTCGGTGGTTATGTAGTCGACGCCTTTGCCATCCGGCAGGCGCGCCCCCTGCACCGAATTATAGAAGGTGGTCTCGGCCTGCTCCGCCAATGCCGCCCGCCCGGTCTTCTGCGCCGCGCTGAGCAGCGAGGTCATCCATTCTTTCTGGCCGCAGCACTCATAGCCGTTCTTGTCCGGATTCGTGGGCTTGTTTTCGATCAGCTCGTCGGACACGGGACCGCCCGTCGGAGAGACGTGCGGCCACGATTTGGTGAATGCCTGCTCGGCCGCCGCGCGCAGCACCGGATCGCCGGTGACGTACGCCGCCCACATCGGCACGCGCAGCGCTTCGTAGGTAGTGGCCCCGTGACCCACGAACGGATGGTCTGGCGCCAACAGGTTGCCGAGCGAGATATCGGCATTCACGCCTTTGGAGTAATTCCGATAGAGATAGACGCCGAAGTCGCGGTAGGCGGGGTTGCCCGTCAGATCGTAGAGCCGCTCCACCACATCGACATACATCAGATTGTGGCCCATCGTGCCGGTGGCATAGGGATCCTTGATGCCCTCGCCATAGTGCTGCATCGTCAATTGGACGGCACGCTCGACGGCCCGGAGCACCTCGGGTTTGCCCGTGGCCTCGGAGTAGGCGAGAAGCCCGCGGAAGAGACAGGTCTGAGTCCACAACTCGCCGTTGTCGCTGGTGCCGGCCGGCCAGCGGAGGGACGGTCCGTAGACGCCCATGTAGCCGTCCGCATCCTGCGTCTTGAGCAGGGCGGCCACCCTGGCGTCGACCTGGGCCCGGTATTCCGGCACGCCGCTCATCAGCGCGAGCATGGTGTTGCCGGTGCGCCAGTTGCCCTCCGTCTCGCCATTCCACCACATGCCCGCCCCGCCGCCGCCGCTCGCGCCGCCCGCATTTTGGGCTCTTTCCGGTTCATTCCGGTTCGCGCCGAAGATTTGAGAGCCGCAGGTCTTGGGCGCGAGCTCGGGCATGTGGCCGGCGAAGCCGCCGTCGAGATCGCGGATCATCTGCTCGCGAATCCACCCGGCGGGCATTACTTCGCCGAACCGGAGAAGCTGGAATTGCGGTTCAATGGCATATTTCGCCGGGTGGTTGCCGACCGGCGCGGGCGCGGATTCGGCGGATGACTCCGCTGCTGGCACACTGGCGCCCAGCAGGATTCCGCAGCCAAACAGCAGTCCGGCAATTGGAGTGAGCAGGTGAACGGTTTGGGAGGTATTCATGTAGGTTTTAGGTCGGGGGGCTGGATCTCGATGAAAGGAGGCTTTTCCGCCGGTCGGTTCTTTCGACCGTACCGGCGTTCGGGAGACAATGTCAGGAAGCCGGGCGCGCGCTTGCTCTGCCAGCCGGCAATGGGGGGGGTTGGTGAGGTTGGGGATGGGTCGCCCTGTCCGTTGATGTTTGCTGTGGCCGCGACTGATGATCGCCACGCCAGGTTGGTCGTCGGCGCCAATGGGCGCGTCGGAGTCTGATCAATGCGACCGGCACGGTGACAACTTGCCGCAGCGAAGGAAAGACGGGGGGTTCTCGCTCGTTAGAATATTTGCGGCGGTCGCGGCGACGGCCGCAAAGAGTCCTGAGCATCCACTCGTTAGAACGACTGGCGTGATTCCGGGATTTTGAGCCGGCAAAAAACTTCCGACGCATCGCCAACATCCAGCAGTCGGGCCGTACGGCAAGCCCGGCGGCGCGGGAAGCGGGCGTCTTGCCGGCCGACAATTCACCGGAGCACCTGCCCGCCGGCGCGGATTACGGAATGCTCTGGTGATCGGTGTTCCGGATGCGATACCAGCACAGCAGTCGTGTGGCCGCCGGGATGGGCGCTGCCTGGCCGTCCGGTTTGTCCAGGTAAAGGAATGCCACCGACGAGAAACAAAACGGCTTGAGGCGATCCGGAGCCCACGGGTTGACGAAGGCAAACTTGAACCGGTCCTGGAAATGGATGGCGTCATTTTCATGCACGCGATACATCGCCACGCTGGCGTTGAGCGTGTCCTTGATCGGCACCCCGTGATCCGGCCCGACGAGCGTTCCTTCGCGGAAATACCAGCCGCCGAGGAAGTAATCCTCCAGCCCGGTGCCCGTGAAGCGCGGCTCCTCCCAATCATCGTCGATATAAACATGCTCCGGCGCCTCGAGGAAACTGAGGTAGTTCCGCTCCTCGCCCTGCATATAGAGGAGGCACCCGGCGTAGTGGCCGCGCCCACGGGCCTCCACGATTTGCACCGGGTCCGGTCCCGGGTTTTTTCCCGTGAAGAAAAACGCGTGGAAAAAGCCGATGTCGTCCGGCAACGGGGTCAATTGGTAGAGGATGTTGCAGAAAACCTCGGTGTCGATTTCCGCATCCAGGTTCTCAAGCTCCACGCGAAAGCCTTGCCGGAAAGGCATCGGCCATTTGCAGAAGAATCCGCCACTGGAGGTGCCGAAATAGCGGGAGGCAAAGCTGACTATCTCGCACAAACCCGCTCCGAAAAAGTCGCCGACGGGCGCGGCGATCGCCGGTTGCGCGGCGTTGTCCCAGTAGACGCGCAAGATCAGGGTTTTGAGGATGGACTGGCTGACGGGCGCCCGGGGGTTCCAGTGTTGCCAGAACCACCCGGGAAAGGTGAGCCAGAACTGGGCGATGTAGCCTTCGCCTTTGACCTCCCCGATCGTCACCCGCTTCCCGCGCGGAACCGGGACGGTCTTGCTCTTGCGCTTGCGGTCGAAGGTGGTGAACTGCCGGGTGGTTTTGTCGGCCAGTGTGGCCAGGCGCAAGGCGCCGGCAGCCTTCTGGCTTTCTCCGGACGACGGATTCATATTACCGGCCCCCGGGAGCGCGGCGGTGGCGCCCAGAGCGGCAAACGACGTGACGAAGCTGCGACGGTTCATGGCGGTCAGCAAGACGGTGGACTGATTCGTTCGGGTTCAAGTTTCCCCTAGTTCTCTCCCGGTGCAATGTTAGTCGGGGCGTCATCCTGGCCGTCGTGCCAGAACAACGGCGCGAGGTCAACCGGGCCGTCGGTCCACCCGGTGCGACTCAGGTACCACCGCCCGTCCACGTCCCGGACGATCTCGGCAGCGTGCGCCTGCACCCGGGCTGTCTTCTGGTCGAACTCCCAATGCAAAGGATTGCGCGACAGATAGACGTCCGTCCACCCGCCGTCACAGACAAACAGGTAGTAACGGTCGCCGCGCCGGACGACGAAGGGCGATTCGGTGGGACCGCCGAAAGTGCCCGCGCACGGATGGGTGAAAACCACAAGGCGGTTGGTCCAGTGCACCAGATCCCGGCTGCTGACGCAGGCGACGACGTGATTGCCACCTTCGGGCGTCGTCGTCGCGGTGTAATACAGCACCCAGTGATCGTCCACCCGCATGACCATGGGGTCGCGCGCATCAAAGCCGTCCACGAGCACCGGGTTGTCCGGGCTGCGCGTCCATTGCTGGAGATCGGCGGACGTCAGCAGGTGGATGGCGTAACGGTGCGTGTCCTTGTCGCCCACGCAGACGTACATATAATAGGTGTCGCGATAACGGAGGACGTAAGGCGCCCAGAGGAGGTACTCGCGATATTTCTCCCAGTCCCGGGTCACTGCCGGCGGCAGGGCTTTCCACGGGGATTGCCGCAACGTTTGCGCCGTGGCATGGGCCAGGCGGAGCCCGGGATCCCGGGAGGCATCGAGGGGCTTGGGATGAGTGATGCCGAACAGATGCCACGTTTTGTCCGGTCCCTGGACGAACGTGTGATCGTTGATGCACCACGGTTCTTCGGCCGCAAAAATGGTCTTGAACTCGCCGGCATCCACCAAGCCTCGCCCGACCTCGACGCGCGGCGCGACCGTTTGATCCTGCTTCACCGCCAACGTGAGCTGCGAGTCCGGCATCAGCCGGTCGGCGGCGCGCTGCTCCCCCCTCCTGCTTTCCATACGCAGGAGCCGGTATGCGCCGGCTTTGTCGGCCGGGATCGACACCGTCCATGCGCCTTGGCCGCGATAGATGGCGAAGGCCCAGAGATGCGTGCTGTCGGGACGCTCGACCTCGGCCCAGTGCTCGGCCCCTGAGTAATCGAACTCGATCCCCCCGAGGCACACGGAGAAGGCAGGCTCCGGTTTTCCCGTCGCGGAGGCCGCTGCCGTCGCGATGGTCAGCAGGGTCAGCAGGCGTACGCCTCCGAAGCGCGATTTCCCAGGCCGAGATTCGAGATCCATTTTTGTAGGTTTCGCCATGGCCGCTCAGCTTCGTTGATGGCCGGGTTGAGTGATGACGAATCGGCTCGACGCGCGACCGGGCCGGATTTTCCCCATCACTTCCGCGAGCCGGCAGAGGCGGCTGGACGATGATGTCCGGCAATCGGTTGGTGCGAACGCCCCCACTCTGGGTGCTGGTCCCGTTGCGCAAAGGCGCGGCTTACTCTTTCGTTAGAATTTCCGGCCCTTGGGGCGCCCCGCGGCGGAAGCCCAAGGCCGAAACCGCCCCCTCGGTCAGGCGTCCGCGGCTTCACGGGATAATCAGGCGGCGAGGTTATAACGTACGAGCCATCGGAGGCTTTTCTCTTGTGTGTCCGTGTTCAAATTCTACTGCTCTGCTCTAAACACCCCATGAAACCCCTGTCGTCATGCGACTGGCGCAACCGTGCCGGGCGTGTTCGCTGGATTGCCGGCGGGCGCGCAAGGCAGTCGGTGATCGTCGTCCTGCTCCTGTTGGCGCCTTTTCGGCAGGCTCTTGAGGCCGTCGCTCCTGCCATGAACCAACGACCGGGCATTTATAATGTGATGGATTTTGGCCTGACGGGTCACGACATCCTTGCGGACACCGCTGCCATCCAGAAAGCCATCGACACCTGTGCGCGCAACGGCGGAGGGCAGGTGGTCGTGCCCGCCGGGACCGAGGCGACGATCGCGACCGTTGAGCTGAAAAGCCACGTCGACCTCCACCTGGAGCGCGGCGCCCTGCTCCGGGGCAGCCCCCATCATGGCGATTTCACGAGGTTCGCGCTGCCACCGGTCTGGTTCGAACCCGGCCCCGTGGAAAAACTGGGCGTGATTATTTATGCCGAGAAGGCTGAGGACATCGCGGTCACCGGCGCCGGGCGGATTGACGGAAACCATCTCGCTTATGTCACCGCAACCGGCCCTTTCATTTACCGGTGTGCCCTCGCCCGCCCTTTCACTGTCGTTTTCAAGGAATGCCGGCACGTTTTGCTGCGAGATGTTTCCCTGACGAACGCCGCCTTTTGGACCCTGCGGCTGCTCGGCTGCGATGACGCGATCATCGAGTCGCTCCGGATCGATGCCGACCTGAAAATGCCCAACAACGACGGGATCGACATCGACCGGTCCTCCAACGTCCGCATCCACGGTTGTCACATCACCACCGGCGATGATTGCATCTCTCTGAAAGCCACTCCGCTGAGCGAAGGCATCACCCGGCCCTGTGAGAATGTGGTCATCTCCGGCTGCACCTTGGTGTCGCGCTCCTCCGGCATTGTCATGGGCTGCGATGCTTCGGGCGACATTCGCGACGTGGTGGTGAGCGACTGCACCATCAAGGACAGCCACCGGGGCGTGGCCGTCCGGCTGAGCTTCGAGGGGACCATCGAGCGGGTGCTCTTCTCGAATCTGGTCATCGAGACGAAGATCTTCGACCCGATGTGGTGGGGTCGCGGCGAGCCGATCCAGGTCGTGGCCATGCCGTGGACCAGGCAAAGCCGGCTCGGGGTCATTCGTGACATCCGGTTTTCCAACCTGATCTGCCGTTCCGAGAATGGCGCCGTGGTTTTTGCGGACGAGCCCGGACACATCGAGAACATCTCCTTTGACCGCGTTTCCATCCTCCTCGACAAGACTTCGGCGTTCGCCGGCGGGCAGCAGGACTTCCGGCCCAACGAGACGCAGCCCATGCCGGTCATGGGCACCAGCGGCTTTCTTTTGCGGCACGCGGCCGGGGTCACCATTTCCGATTGCTCCATCCGGTGGGGTCCCAATCGGCCCGACTACTACGAGTATGCGCTCGACGCCGAAGCCTGCCCCCAACTTGCGGTCGGGAAGGAGTTCACCGGTGATGCCGCCCATCCGGGAATGCCGGCGCAACGACTGAAATAACGGACGACCGCGATTTCCAGCGTCCCGACCGACGCGGCCCATGAAAAGGTCCCGGATGCTCGTCTTTTCACGCAACCTTCTGGCAATGGCCGGGAGCGTGACCCTATTCGGCGCCTCTCTCGCCCCGGCGCCCCTCGCGGCGGCTCCGGAAATCGCCCTGGCTCCCGGGTCGACGCCGCGGCTGCGCCTCGCCGCGCGCGAAGTGCAGCGCTACGTTTACCTGCGCACGGGTGAGGTGCTGCCCATCGCCTTCCGCGACGTTCCGCCCGCGGGGGAAGCGATCATCATTGCCTGCCGCGGACAACCGCTGGCCGCGGGTGGGCCCCGGGCGACGGACGCCGACTTTCGGGCGCTCGGCGCGGAGAGCTACCTGCTGCAGACCACGACTGCGTCCGGCGCTGCGCCCGAGCGCCGGCAACTTTGGATTGTTGGCGGGGACGATCTCGGCGCGCTGTACGGCGCCTATCGCTTCGCCGAACGGCTCGGCGTGAGGTTTTACCTCTACCGCGACGTGGTGCCGGACGAGCGCGTGCCGCTGCGCCTGCCCGAATTAAAGGAAACGGGCAAACCGTTGTTCTCCGTCCGCGGCCTCCTGCCGTTTCACGACTTTGCCGAAGGCGCCGACTGGTGGAATCGCGACGACTATCTCGCGACGATCGGACAGATGGCCAAGCTGCGGATGAATTTCATCGGCCTGCACACGTATCCAGAATGCAGCGTCGGCCCCGAGCCAACGGTGTGGATCGGGCAAAAGGACGAGTACGACTCCCAAGGGCGCGTGAGTCGCAGTTATCCGGCATCCTACCACACGACCGGCCGCAGCGGCCAGGCCTGGTGGGCCTACGCCCCGATGAACACGGCCGATTTCACCGGCGGGGCCGCGGATCTTTTCGAGCGGGATGACTTCGGCGCCGACGTGATGCGGGAACAGCCGTTTGCCCGGCAGACACCGGAAGGTTCGAACGTCGTGTTCAACCGCACAGCCGAGCTGCTGCGGAGCGCGTTCGCCGAGGCGCGCCAGCTCGGCGTGAAGACCTGCCTCGGCACCGAAACCCCGCTCGTGCTGCCCACGCTGGTGCGCGAGCGGATCCAGGCCGCCGGCCGCGCTCCCGGCGACCCCACGCTGGCTCGCGACATCTATACCGCGATGTTCGACCGCATCGCCCGGGCCTGCCCGCCGGATTATTACTGGCTGTGGACGCCGGAGAACTGGACGTGGGAGGGTGACAAGCCAGGACAGTTTGAAGCCACCGCCCGCGATATCAGGGCGGCACTGGAAGCGCTGGAGCGGCTGGGCAAACCGTTCACGCTCGCGACTTGCGGCTGGGTGCTCGGCCCGCAACACGACCGGGCCGCCCTGGACCAGCTCCTGCCCTTGGACTCTCCGATGAGCTGCATCAACCAGTCGGTCGGTTACCTGCCCATCGAACGGCAGTTCACCAATCTCAGCGCCCGGCCGAAGTGGGCCATTCCGTGGCTCGAGAACGATGGTGAACTCACCCAGCCGCAACTCTGGGCGGGGCGCATGCGCTTCGATGCCGCCGACGCGCGGCGCCTGGGCTGCACCGGCCTGATCGGAATCCATTGGCGCACGAACGTGCTGGCGCCGAATGTCGCGGCGCTTGCTGCCGCCGCCTGGGATCAATCCTGGATTCCCGCGTCGTTCGACCCTGCGCCGATCCCACCGCAAACCACCTCCGGGGCCATCGGCGGCGCCCCCATGCCCGCGCCGGCGCCGCAGGATCGCCCCGCCGACGCTTTTGTCTATCAATCGGTGCGCATCGGCATGGAGGCGTATGACCTGCTGGTGCCCAACGGCACCTATGCGCTGACGCTGAAGTTCATCGAGCCGGGCGCGACCGGCGCCGGGCAGCGGGTGTTCACCGTAAAGCTGAACGGTCACCCGCTCGTCGAACGACTCGATCTCGCGGCGCAGGCCGGTCCCGCGTTGAGCTACGACATCTCTTCCCCGGAAGTTCGGATCACCGCAGGAAATCTCCGGCTGGATTTTGAGAAGATCGTCGGTCAGCCATGCATCGCCGCCATCGTCATCGCCGGCACGACCGACGTCGGCCGAGCCCCGTACTTCCGTCGGATCAACTGCGGCGGCCCCGCGACGCACGGCTATGAGTCCGATCTCCTGTCCGGGACGGCCCGGCCGGCCCAGGCGCGCAGCATGCCCC
>OCTA010003941.1_pt1 | contig 13117 bp, 9 predicted proteins | sample 1538991 | NCBI WGS metagenome assembly OCTA01 (sample SAMEA3539302, study PRJEB22396) | soil metagenome | biome: tundra; feature: field; material: soil | place: USA | collected 2010-05 | depth 0.15 m
GGACCTCGTCCAGGCGGGTGCGATTCTGTATGCTGCCGATTTCGGGGTAGAAGGAGATGCCTGGGAATGCCTGGCGCATTTCGCGCTCGATTTCGAACAGGGGGGATTCGGCAATTTCGAACCCGACGATGCCGGCGGGGTGGAAGCGTGCGATCTGCCGGCAGAGTTCGGAGCCGATGGACCCGGCCGCGCCGGTGACGAGTACGACCTTGCGCTGGAGCGCGCCGCGGATCTGGTTCTCTTCCAGGCGTACGGGGTTGCGGCCCAGCAGGTCTTCGACGGCGACGTCACGGATCTGAGTGGCAAGCGCAGGCCCTTTGACAATCTCAGCTATCGACGGCACGGTGCGGAAGCGGACGCGCGCTTCCTGGCAGAACTGCAAGACTCGCGTCATTTCGACGCCGGTCGCCGATGGAAGGGCTATTAGGACTTGGTGAATATCGTGCTTGGCTGCGAGAACGGCCAGCTTGGCACCGGCGCCGAGGACCCGCACTCCCTGAATCCGCATGCCCGATTTTGTGAGGTCGTCATCAATGAAGCCCACAATCGAATAGTTGAGGCTGAGATTCGAGCGGGACTCCCGCAAGAGCATGACGCCGGCAGCGCCCGCGCCGTAGATCAGGGTCCGCTGGGTCCCGCTGGGATCGCTGTGGGCAGTTGCCTCGGCGAGGAGACGCACAGCAACGCGAATTCCGGTGGTCGCCACGAAGCAAAGCAGGAAGTCGAGGAAGTAGAGAGAGCGCGGGAAACCGGGCGGGCCGAACAATAGAATGACCAAACCGCTGGCAAGAGAGCCGATGATGTTGGCGCTGGCAATGCGAAGCAGGTCGGGAGTGGAGACGAAACGCCACCATCCGCGATGAAGGCCGTGGAGCTGAAAAACCAGCGACTTTACCACAGCCCAGGTGGCGACGGCAAAGTAGAGGTGTCGGAGGAATAGCGACGGGATAGTGAATTCGAATCGAAGAAGGAACGCGCCGACCGCGGAGAGAATGAAAATGGTGAACTGTGCGGAGCGGGGAAGCAGCCGGTAACGGGCCACGAGGCGCCGCATCACGTTTGCGAACAATTTCGACGATGTCATTTAAACCTCCGAGGCGGCGGCCACACGAACGTCAGGTTCCGAGCAGACAACTTCTGTGGCAGGCGTATCCTGCCCCGCGTGATAGTGAAGTGCGGTGTAGATCAACGGAGCCAGAGCAATCACGGCGAACAGAGGGGCGACCGCTGGCCAAACATACGCTCCCAGTGCAAGCGGAAATAGCCAAGCCACGTTGACCGCCGCGATTGTCAACGTCACTTCTGAATGGCTGCCCCACCGCCGGGCGGCGTGCTGATAGGCGTGACTGCAATGCGCCTCGTACCACTGCGGCCCGGTAATCAAGCGCCGCATCCGCGTCAAAGTGGAATCAACAATGAAAACGGAGAGCAAAATCAGCCAGGGCCAGAGCAGCCACGGTCGTTCTTTCGCGCTCGAAATGGCTAGAACTCCGAATACAAATCCCAGGAACCCACTGCCCACGTCACCCATGAAAATCTTTGCCGGTGGCCAGTTCCACACCAAAAACCCGGCGCTAGCTGCTGCAAGCACCAGTGCGCACTCCGCCAGGCCTCCTAGTCCGCTCCAAGCCAGGAGTAGACCGCCTAGCGCGCTTACGCAGAGAGCTTCCATCCCGGCGAGACCATCTATACCATCCATGAAGTTATAAAGATTAATCATCCAGACCAAACCGATAAGCGCAAGAAACTGGCCGACCCAACCCCAATCCCAAATGATCCAGCCCAAGTGCAGCGGTCCCATCCCATTGAGTTGCCATAAAGCCAATCCAGCAGCCGCGAAGTGAATCAGCAGGCGCAGCCAGGCCGATACCCGGAAATGATCGTCCAGGAAGCCCGCTACAGCCACCGCCATTCCACCCCCGATAAGCGCCCAACCGAGACTGCTGGATATCGTGCCGCTTTGCACGAAGAGCAGAACTGCAAAGAGGAACACCAGAACAATGCTTACGCCGCCCCCCCGCGGTGTTGGCACGGCGTGAGAACTGCGCGCGTTCGGGATATCCAGGACTTTTCGGCTAAGAAGGTAGCGCCGCGCCAGACCGGTGAACAGCGCTGAAGCCACAAAGGCAATGAGGCGTACAAGCACAACAGTCTCTCCAGAATCGCAGCTGGCCAACTACCTCAGAACCTCGGAATCACAGGACAAATCTGAGCGTCCGCGAGTCCGTGAGCTTCACAAATCAATCCCATCGAGGTCACTCCACTGGTCCGGAACGAAATTCGCCACAGCCTCAATCCCAATCAGACTAGGGCATTGATATACTTGACCCACGCAACGATGAAAATGGCAAGGAGATTCTGAATTGGATTCTCATTGCGCTCTTGTGGGTGATCGCCTTCGTGAGCTACAGATTGCCGTCCGTACGGAAGTCATTTGACTACAATGCTGTGTTGCATTTCAGCTTGTCGCTCAGTGTGGTGTGGTTAATCGGTGCAGGAGTTGCTATCCGCCAAGACCGGAAGACGGGGCTATGGGCGCTGCTTGGTCTACTTCCACCCCTATACGAGCACGTAAGGCTATGCGTGAGTGAGGGGCATCCCTGCGTGTCATTGGCTCGGCACCTGAGAATGACCGTGTTGCCGTCCTGCGTGCGTCAGGTACATCAACGCCCAAACTAGCCTCAGCTGCTGCCTCTCTCAGCGCCGTCAACACCTCGCTGGCCTGCCGTTCTCGACTGTGGTTCGCGGCCATCGTCCGGCTCCGCGCAGCTAGATGCGAACGCAGACTTCGGTCATTCTTCAGGAGGAGGATGGCATTTGCCAATGCCGGTGGATCATTCGACGGTACCCAGAGCCCGACGTTTTCCCTCTCAACGATCTCACTCGCCTCGCCCTTCGGTGCTGCCAGCAAGATGGGAAGCCCCATGCCCATCGCTTCAAAAATCTTCGATGGAATGACCGTCGCGAATGTTGGCGCGTTCTTCAGGTGAATGAGCGCCACATCGCACAGACTCCAGAAGGCCGGCATCATCTCCTTGGGCTGCGCTGGCACGAATACGACATTCCTCAAAGTCCGCCGACGCGCCTCGTTAATGAGCTTCTGCCGCTCTGACCCGGCCCCAACAAACACGAGGCACACCTCCGGATCATCGATAATGGCAGCCGTCGACAGTACGCCTTCGAGTCCGTGCGCCATGCCATGGGTGCCAATGTAGCCAACCACAAAATCACCTTCCAGAATCCCCCATGAGCCCGCCAAGGCAGCATCGCGCGCGCGCGGGACATATCGCGGAAGGTCGACTCCATTGATGACCACATCGATTTTCCCATCGGGGATGCCGCGTCGCACGAGGTTTTGCTTGAAGGCAGTGGTCAGTGTCACGATCCTCACCGCCCTGCGGTACAGGAACAGTTCCAGCTTCTCTAACCATCGCAACGCAAAGCTCTTCCGCATCGCACCGACTGCCACTATCGACTCGGGCCAAAGGTCGGCCAGTTCCAACACGAACGGCAACCTTCGCGTTGCCGAAAGGGCCCATGCGCCCACCGCAGCGAAGAATTGCGGCGAGGATGCCGCTATCAAATCCGGTTGTCGCTCCACAAGTCCGGCCAAAAACGCCGTCACCATATAAGAGAGAAAATCAAGTATCCGGAGGGTCGTACCCGCGTTAGAAGTAATGAGGGTCTTCACACGCACTACACGAATGCCATCAATGTTTTCGACTTGTCGCCAACGGTTCCTATAACCTAAAAACACCTTCCCCTCTGGAAAGTTCGGGGCGCTCGTGATTACCGTGACAGCATGTCCCCACTTCACCCAGTAACATGCTCGCTCATACACCCGCGCCGCCTGGGCATTTCTCTCAGGTGGGAAGTTGTCAGCAAGGAATAGGATGCGCACCGAGTAGAACCTCCACAATTCTCTTCGCGGCGTGACCGTCCCATTTCTCTGGAACGCGGCCTCGTCGCATCCCGTCTGCCAGAACTGCCCGGGCCGCGCTGCGAATACGCTCGGGGGCGTTGCCGGTCAGAATGTTCGTACCCACTTCACATGTGATCGGCCGTTCCGTATTGGACCGCAGAGTGATGCAGGGAACCCCCAGCACTGTCGTCTCTTCCTGAATGCCCCCGCTGTCGGTGAGCACCAGCCGCGAGTTCGCCACAAGACCCAAGAATCGAATATAGCTCGCCGGGGCGCTGATTCTTATATTGGGGTGGACTCGGATAGCGGCCAGTTTACTCGCAGTACGGGGGTGCACCGGGAAAACGATGGGAATCTGGTCAGCTACTATCTCCACCGCGCCGAGAATGCCGGACAACACACTCTCCTGGTCTACGTTCGCCGGTCGGTGCAACGTCAATACTGCATAACGGTTCCGCTCGAGGCCTTCCGGCAGAGCAAGAGCCCGGGCGTGGTCGACATGCCGCAACAGTGTGTCGATCATAGTGTTGCCCACGAAGTGTATCTTCTTCTCCGCCACACCCTCGCGCCTCAGGTTGTCGCTCGCTAACTTGTCCGTCGTAAACAGCAAATCGGCGATTGCATCGGTACACAACCGGTTGATTTCTTCTGGCATGGTCATATCGCCGGACCGAAGGCCCGCCTCGACATGTGCTACCGGAATCCCTAGCTTCTTTGCCGTGATCGCGCACGCCATGGTCGAGTTCACGTCCCCTACCACCACTACCCAGTCTGGGCGATGTTGGTGGCAAGCCTCTTCGAAGGCGACCATCACGCGAGCGGTCTGCTGCGCATGAGTTCCGGCTCCAGCGCCGAGGTTTAGGTCGGGCTCGGGCAGACCGAAATCGGTCAAGAAGTCACCGGACATGTTCCGGTCATAGTGCTGGCCGGTATGGACCAGCATGACGTCCCGGTAGGTGCGCGCACGAAACTCAGAGAAGATCGGAGCGACCTTCATGAAGTTGGGACGGGCGCCAGCGACGAGGAAGAATCTCATTGCAGCCGGATTACCGTTCGGAACTCGACCGGGCACTCGCCGGTCCACGTCCCTACGATCGTCTTGTTGGGGACGGCGATGTTGAACTCTGGATAGAAGGACGTATACTCGATGCCACGAATCACCTTTGGGTCGAGATGAATGTCCACCGTCGCCTCCGGGTGCAGATGAAAGAAGATCTCGGCGGTGTGTCTGCCGCGGCCCTCCAGGCAATCGGTAATCACCACTTCCGAGTTGTCCAGTTCCACCCGTCGGCGGTGGATCACCGGATCTGTTAGGCGGCGGTAGCCGTCGTGCGAGGCCTCGGCGAAGCCGATGTGATCCGTCCGCACTCCGAGCAATCGGGCACGGCGGGCCACCCTGAAGGCCTTCCAAACCTCGGACTGGTCCACTCGGTCAACTCGCAACGTATTGTGTGCTGCGGTCCCCCGCTGCCATTGCCGGAGCGGACCGGGCTCATAGGTGGAGGTGCCGGAGTTCACCAGAACCCGCCTGCCACGATGCGAAAGCTCGAAGGAGAGCGTATCCGCGTGGGCGTGCCCCGGCTGGTAGTCCGGGCCGATTGGAGCCGCGTCGAATAGGACGACCGTGTCGCCGGTCTCCAGACGAACATATCCGGAGTCGGAGAGGGCCGCGCATCCATCCTTATCGATCCCGAGTCTGCCGGCATATTGCCGCAGCTGGTCAGGCGCAGCAGCTACACCGAATGCCGCATCGTTGAAAAACGAGATCCCGCCGTCTGGGTGGGTCATGCGGTCCAGCCAGCCGAGCATCCGGGCGGTGACACGCGACCAGTCCGGCAACAAGCTCGGATATGCGTGCCCCAGGTTCACCAAGTCCAGCAAATCCTCGGTGATAACGCTGTGGTACATCGGGCTGCGCTCGAAGTGGCCGCCGTCGGCCAGGATCTGCTCTGCAATCTCACAGCCGAGCCCTTCGAGCCCTTGGTCCAGCCACCGCTGGGCTTCGCCGCCGGCGAACCATGATCCAGCGAAGACCAATGCTTTCATGTTCGCGATGAGGTGGTTACCCAGGAGATGGTACTCGATCCTACTGGCCAGATGCCGGGTCTGGGTGGCCAGACTCTGCAGGATGCGCGGAGACAACTCGTGGCCGGCGAGCCCCCACTTGATCCAGTTCACGACGCGCAGGGAAAGGGGGTAGGGGTCCCACCCCACGCCGTGTCCAGGCGGGTTCTCGGAGATCCAGCGGTCTACCAGATTCGGCGACGGGTACGCGAAGTAGTGAAGGTTGTACAGCCACAGGCGCGTTGCGGACGGGTCATTCCAGCCGGTGATCTCGCGCTCCTCGTTCAAGAAGCGGAAACGCGCCGGGGCAACCTGGGACTGCTTGCGGAACACCTGCTCCTGCCAATGCCCGTTTGTGGCGCGATGTACGGGCACCGGCATGCTCGCGGGCTTCGAGTGAGGGATGCGGCGCCTTACTCGGTAGCACACCTGCACCGGCTTCAGATAGCGGATCGTGTGAAACACCGTGCTCATCATCGCGAGACAGCGAACGTGGTACTGGTCACTTCTATCAATTCTTCGAAAGGAATCGGCGATGGCTTGCCGGTGCGGACCGCGTCTATGAACGCGGCGACAGCGGCCGCGTGGCCCTTGTCTTGACGCCACAGGTTCATCTTCCGGAAACCCGGCCAGCCGAACGCGGTCAGCTTGCGGAAGTTGTCAAGCTGAAGAATCCTGCCGCCGCAGAAAACCTCTAGCCGTTCTTTTGAAAACGACTTGTTGCCATTGGCAAAGTAGTGTATCGCCCCGACCGAGCCGTCAGCAAAACCGAGTGAGATGGTCATCGTTTCTGCGTTCACCTTAGTGGTATTCGCCGATACGATGGACGCCCCGGCCAAGTGGCGCAGCAGATCGACAAAATGACACCCTTCGCCGATGATCCGTCCTCCGCCGATCTCCGGATCCAGCGTCCAATGATCCCGCGAAACCGCGCCGGCGTTCACCGTCATCACCATCGATTTCGGTTCGTGGGTGCCCGCCAAGAGTTGCTTTACCTTCGCGATCTGCGGAGCAAAACGCCGGTTGAACCCAACCATGAGGAGCGGTGTGCCGGGCGCGGAGGCATACGCCGCGTGAATCTCTTCCAATTCTTCGGGTCGAATCGCTAGCGGCTTCTCTACGAAGACATGCTTACCCGCGCGGAGGGCCTCCGAGATCAGGCGCGCATGACTGTCATGGCGGGTGGCGATGACGACGGCACCCACAGCTGGATCGGCGAGCACTGCGGCGGTGTCGGTCGTGGCAGCACGAAAACCGAATTTCCTCGCCGCATGCGCTGCGGAGAAGCCGTTGCTGTCCGCAACGGTCTTGAGGCAGGCACCGGATTCGCGGATCGCGGGAAGCAGCATCCTGAGGGCATGCTGCCCGGCGCCAATCAGGGCTACCGACGGCTGGCCGGTGGGCTCACCATGCTTTGCCGGCGTGCTGATGCGGATGGTTCTGATGAGAAGAGCCTCTTCGGACTTTGCCGGGTACTCCAGCAGGACGCCGAGGTGGGGCTCCTTACCGAGGATCACCTCGTAGGCCTCCTCCGCGCGCTCGAACGGAAACCGGTGTGTGATCAAGGGCGCGACGTCAAGGTTGCCCTGGGCCATCAACTTCAGGACGGCTTCAAAGTTGCGCTGCGCCGTCCAGCGAACGTACGGGAGCGGATAATCCTGCCCGCCCTCCTCGTAGGCGGGGTCATAGCGGCCGGGCCCGTAGGAGCAGGAGACCTGAAACGTGAGTTCTTTCTTGTAGAAGTCGTCGCGAGAGAGTTCCAGCCCGGTAACTCCCACCAAGATGATGCGGCCGCGCTTGCGGCACATCACAGCAGCCTGATGTACCGGCTCGCTGCTGCGGGTGGCGGCGGTGATCAGCGCCCCGTCCACCACAGCACCGATAGAGAGCGACTCCGCGCCGAACGAGGCGCCCAATTCGAGCCGGTTCGGATCGGGATCGATACCGATCACCCGGCAGCCGTGCGCGCGCAGGATCTGGACCGCCAACAAGCCGATCAGGCCAAGCCCCATGACGGCGAAGGTCTCGCCGAGCGCAGGTTGAGCGAGACGAATGCCCTGGAGGGCAATGGCGCCGAGAACGGTGAAGGCGGCGCGATCGTCGGGGACGGTGTCTGGGATGCGAGCGCAGAGGTTCTTCGGCACACAGACAACCTCCGCGTGGGCTCCGTTCGATGCGACACGGTCGCCCGGCGCAAACTTCCCGTCGTGCGATTCGACCACCGCTCCGGCGTTGCAGTAGCCGAGCGGAACAGGTTGGTCCAGCTTGGCACGGATGGTCTCGAGGGTGCTCTCGAGACCATCGGTCCGCATCTTGTCGAGCACTTGGCGGACCTTGTCGGGCTGCTGGCGAGCCTTATCGATCCAGCCGGCTTTGCCGAACTCCAGAAGCATGCGTTCGGTGCCGGCGGAGAGTAGCGAGACGTGTGTGCGAATACGGAGATGCGAGTTGCTGGACCCAGGAGCTGGGCACTCGGAGAGCGAAGTGGCACCATTCCGGAGGTTCTGGAGGACCTGAAGCATTAGTGGAGTCCAATCTCCCATGTTGATATGGGGCTGCTGGGCGTACTAGGTCTATGACCGCGTGAAAGAATTCCTTTTGTAGCCGAACTTGCGACGGGCAGCCTTGCGGTCGAACCTCCAGTTGATCTTGGTGCGGGTGCGATTCATCCGGCGATTCCAGGATCGTGCTTCCCGACGCAGAGTTTCGAGGTCAGGGATTCTTCTGGTACCGAGGCATTGCCGCGAGAAAATGCTGATTTCGATTTCCGCCTGATTGAGCCAACTTCCGTGCGTCGGCGTGTAGTGAACGGTGAATCGGTTCCAGATTTCACCGCCGACCTCCGTGCCGTATAGGTCCGTCAGGGACTTGCGGCGATGGATATTCAGGTTGTCCATCACCAGGTGGATGGTTTCGGCTTGCGGGTACTGAATGGCCAAGTGAAATGCTACCTGTGCAAACTGAAACGCCGAACGGTCCGGCGTGGGGAACGTGAAGTGCCGTCCTGCTTTGGGCTCTACAGCGCAGAAAACATTAGCGGTGCCGCGGCGCTCGTATTCGTTATCGCGCCTCGCTTCACGCCTGGGCACGGCCCGCGAGGCAGGGCGAACGTCCGCGTGCAACGTGACTGGCTTCTCATCCAGACACACGACCGGCTGTTGGGGATCGTAGGTTTGTTCATACGTCTCCAGAACATCCTCCATCCTGGCGATGTAGTCAGTATTGAGTTCGGCCACGCACCACATTTTTTCCCCGCCACGTCTTGAGGTCGTGGTGGAGCAGTAAAACCCGGATGGTTTCCCTTCCCACTCGTGGAACCAGTCGCCGCTTGATGGCTTCCTCGGCCACCAAGCGAACGGTCCACCGGGCGCGACCTTCTGGCGGATCGCTGCAGACCATGGCGATGATGCGCTGCCTCTTGCTGCCCTCCAGCACGGCGGCGGCGCCGGGCCGTTCCTTCTCATAGAGAGCCCGTTCGAGTCCCCCTTGCCGGTAGCGGTGGCCGACCTTCCGAATAGCCTGGGGAGTCAACGGAACAACGGCGGAAACCCGCGGCGCGCTAACGCCTTTGGCCAACTGCAACAGTGCGATAGCCCGCAGGACGACTCGCACCTGCTGTACACCGCCGCTCAACATTTTCCTCAATGCCTGCTGGTCCTTGGTTGTGACTTCGATACGCAGGGCGGGACGGGCCATGCCCTAAGTATGCGCCAAAACATTTCTGATTGGAATTGTCTTTTTAGAATCCTTTCAGACGGTCAGAGACCTAGATGGCGATCAGCGTGGGAATCAGATCATCAACCGCGCGCCGGAATTGTAACCCGTCTGCAAACAGCTTATCCTCCGTGGACGAATTGCGGTGCGGGCGCCTGTCCCAGGAGCCAATCATACAGTTCTAAGGTGCGCGGGGCGATGGCTTGCCACGTGTAGCACTCTCGCACCAAGTTGCGTGCCACGTCGCCCAGTCCTCGCAGTTCTGTCGGCGTCCGACGAAGCGCATCTGCCAGAGCGGAGCCGATGGCATCCGTCGATGGTTCTACCCTCCAACCGCAGCCGTACGACTTAATCTCCTCCCACGGCGATGCGGTTGTCGTGAGTACAGGCACTCCAGCGCCCAGAGCTTCCAAAATGACCAACGGGGCGCCTTCACTGTGGCTAGGGAGCACGAATAAGTCGGCTGCAGCATAGGCGTCTCGCTTGTCTTGTCCTAACACCCGTCCTGCGAAAACAAAAAACTTGTCGAGATCCAGACGCTTAATCATAGATCGTACTTCGCGCTCATGATCGAATTCGTCGATGCCGGCAATAACAACCGTCCAGTGGCACAGTTCCGAACGCAGGCTTGCGGCCGCCTCTATCAACATAGGCAGCCCTTTCTTCGGTGTGATTCGGGAGAGGAACAGCATGACCCTGGAGTCGCGCGGTATGCCGATTCGATCCTTAAACGTGTCGGGATTCGCTGCTGCGTCAATCCACTCCCCTGAAATGCCGTTTGGGATAACGGCAACAGGGTTTCGAAGACCGAAATCGCGGTAATTGCACAATTCCCTCGCACTCAGAGCGTGCAAACACGAAGCCCGGAGCAGATTCTCTCGCTCATACGCGAACAGCGCGATCTGCTTCTTCCAGTTCGATCGCCTAAGCGCCCAAGGGTCCAGAGCCCCGTGAGCAGCGACCACCGTGGGCCTCTTGTACCTTTTCTTCCAAATCCAGGTAGCGTGGGAAAGCCCCGTCCAGATGCCATGCTGATGAAAAACCGCGATATGGGGGCCATCGCTACTCCGAGCAGCCCACTCCATCTCTGGTGAAAACGCCCATCTCTTGGGCCCCAGGACACCGAACTGCCGAAGCATTCCACTTGGCATGCGGTACAAATCGCGGGCCCAGACAGCCGCCTGATCGTCATCGAGACACCATATTTGACTGGACCAAGCAGAACATTGCTGACAAAGCGCAAGGTTCGCAGCCACGCCGCCTACCCCCGTCGACCTCGGCCCGACCGAGCAAACGACATGCGCCACGGTGCGTGGCAAGCCTCCGCACGCGTTCATGCAGTGTACACCGTTTCAGCAATGCTTTCGGCCAGTACAGCGGGCCTCGGTCCGTCAGAGTACACTTGCTTGATCACAGAAAGCATTAAATTAGAAAGCAAGTACTCAGCGTCTCAGATCCGAGAAATTCATGCTCGCACCGCATCCATGGTCGCAGCCCGGTACACTGCTGACCGGAAGCGCTCCCAGGTGTGCGCCTCGGCTACACGTCGGGCCTCGGCGCGCATCTTGTGCAGCTTTCCGGGGTTTGACAAAGCTGATTCGAGGCACTTCCCTAAGGCCTCATTATCACCCGCCCTCGTCAGAAATCCACACGCGCCCTCCTGTAACAACTCGGCAGCGGCAGTGTTTTCCGTTCCTACAATTGGCGTTCCGCACGCGAGCGCTTCGAGATATACGTGACCGTAGCCCTCCGCAAGCGATGGTAGAACAAACAAGTCCGCGTTCTGGAACTCTTGCACCAACTCAGGGCCACTCAAACGCGCTAGTTGTACCCCGACTCCCTGAAACCGTCTCAAAATGCTCTGATCAGTTGTGCCAGCTCCGGCAATACGCAGGCTAGCGGATTTCGGTCGCAGCTCTTGCCAAACCTGCAGAAGAAGATGCAGCCCTTTCCGCGCAACCTTAGAGCCGACAAACAACACTGTCAGATTTCGTGGGTCAGATCGCTCCAGGCGGGGCCTGAAGACATCAAGGCTAACACCGTATGGCACCACATAAACGGGTACGCCCACCCCCTTCAACATCTCGACTGAGCGTTTAGTAAACTCCGAAGCAACAATGATTCCGTCCGCTAGTCGAACTTCCTCTTCCCATCGTTCTGTCTCCTCCTCAGATGCCTTCATTTCTGCCTCGTTCCTTAGCCCGTTGAACAGGCCCTCGCGTTGCAGGAAGTCTTCGTAAAGGCGGCGCAAGAATCGTGGTGAGGGATGTATTTGAAACAGGATCTTCTCACCCACACCCTTGTAGCAGCGGAATGCGTCTGCAGCATGGTAACTCGTCGACAGGAGATTTGTCCGCGCGCGAGTCGCGATGTTCGCTGCTTTCTCCCCTAGTAGTCGATCCCAATGGTCGAAACCGGCCCACCGAAACCTCAGTTTGCGCCCCATAGCAAAGCACAATGCGCTGCCCTTGAAATCTATGACACGACCCGTAGTGAGCTCGCGGGAGTACCTCCGTTCAAGCCAAGTTCGGCATTGCGAGGGGAGGACTGCATAGAAAGGCTGAGACGTAGGGCGGTCAAGCCTGGAATACCAATCAGTTACAAAGGCGCTCAGGGCACCTCGCTCGTCGAAGGCTTTCGGAATCTGGTAGTTATCGCGCGGCCCGTCATGAACGACGACCCACTTGTCGCATGGACGCTGCATTCTTTACCTGTGCTCCATTTGATGGGTTCCCTGTTCCTGGAATAGATGCGTCTCAGCAGTACTGCCCAACACCGCGCTCACATCATTGCTGCCCAGTAGCAAGTTCCGAACAGATGAAGTTGGGAACTTCTTGCAGAACCGAGAACGGAAACATGCTGAACCAAAAGCCCCCAATCTTCCTAGGAGTTCTTCGGCGTCGCGATACGAAAGCGAGTGTCGCCACGTACCGACCCACTGCCATGGAGATGAGTTGCGGATGAAACAGCCGCCATTTGAATTCCGCTGGCCAGGATTCTGTCACCTTACGACCCACCAGCGTTGGACGGCGGCAAAGGTGAAACACTGCAATGCTGCCGTTGTACTCATAACGTTGCGACAGGCAGGCCGTGAGTAGCGGCACCCGCCCTTCAGCTGATGATTACGATCTCAGGCCTGATTGCTCACAGGGTCGACCACACAAACCGCCCGCTTTGCCCCGGCCGGGCGCACTCTTAAGCACTTCGCGGTCCAATGCGAAAAGGGTACGGTGCGCTGGGCGGGTCTGACCCTCAATCCGATCTATGCTGCTCGAAGCGATAAACGAACTTCGAATTCCAACCCCTTCCGAGCGAACTCTGAAAACAGAAGGTCTTTGTAATGGACAGGGATGTTATGAATGCACTGCTGTCCGGCTAAACTTTTTCGGGGCCATCATAAACATCGTTGAATCAGTT
>OCTA010003942.1_pt1 | contig 13116 bp, 8 predicted proteins | sample 1538991 | NCBI WGS metagenome assembly OCTA01 (sample SAMEA3539302, study PRJEB22396) | soil metagenome | biome: tundra; feature: field; material: soil | place: USA | collected 2010-05 | depth 0.15 m
AGGCGAACGGCTGGCGATGGCCTTCCATCGGTGACTCATCGCGACCCGCTCGCTCTGGGCGATGGCTACCGCGCCCTGCTGGCGCACAACGCAGACGGGCTGGTGGCGTGGAATGCGTTTCTGGCTACATAGGCCGAAATACGCGCTCCTGGGCATCCCCTCGCGCAATGGAACAACGCCAGCCCGGCGAGTTCTGGTGTCACGGGCCTAAACAATTCAGAGAAGACGCTGAACCAAGGCGCTGCCACCATTGCAGGACGCCACTGTTCTGTCCGCACGTTGACCAATCGGATCCGGCGTGGCGGGCATATCGGGCCGCATGTGCCGGCGAACGTCTGGCACCTGTCCTCAACCAAGAACAGCAGACGCAATGAAAGGGTCGAGCAGGCGCTGCGGAGGGCTACAAACAATGAGCCGCTTCGATGACCTGCGCCGCCAGGCTTGTCCGCTCCCACCCTGCACTCGCTCATCAGAGCGTTATCGAGTGTAACTGGACGTCAGTAGTTCAACTTCAGCGCGAGCTGAATCTGGCGCGGATTGCCGGTGGTGGAGCGGATGCGGGCGAAGTTCGAGGGGTCATCAACCTGCTGGCCCGGGAAGCTAAAATTGGCGTGATTGATGGCATTGAAGAACTCGCTTCGGAAGGTCAATTTGAAACGCTCGCTGAGATTGAAGTTCTTGTAGAGACCGAAGTCGACGCTAGCGATGCCGGGCGCCGTCATGATGTTGCGTCCGGCGTTACCGAACTGACCGGGCGGCGCGAGGGTAAAGGCGGCGGGATTGAACCAGCACTCGATGGACTGATGACCCACGGGACAACCGGCGGCGGCCTGCTGATCCTGTCCGTAGGAGAAGTCGTAGGGGTTACCGACGATCTGGGCGCGGGCGATGCCGGAATAGGTGGGCGAATTGGCAGGGTCGTAGTAGCTATTGATAGTGAAGTGAGTGCCGGTCTGGAAGGATTGGATGCCGGTGAGTTCCCAGCCGCCGAGGACCAGGTTCGCCGGACGGTTCCAATTGGCGCCGAACTTGCGGCTGTGGCCGAAGGGAAGGTCATACTGCCAACTGGCGGTGAGGCGCTGACGGACATCGAAGCCCGAGTCTCCCCGGTCGATATTGCGGTCGTGGCCGTCGCGGAAGCAATCCCCGAAGCCTTGATTGCCGGCCATCGTGCAGAGCGGCGCTTCGTCGATCGAGTGCGACCAGGTGTAGCCGACGAGGAACATGAATCCGCCAGACAGGCGCTTTTCCACCTTCGCCTGGAGCGCGTTGTACTCGGAGTTCGCGTCGCCGCCAATGTACGTCAGCATGCCCAGATTGGAGTAGGGACGGCGTGATTGAGGAGAGCTATTTGGGTCAGCGGAGGGATAGGACTGGTTGGGATCCCAACCGGTCAGGATATGCGTTCCCTTGGTGCCGTTGTAAGCGACCTCGAGCGTGGTGGTCCAGGGCAACTGCTGCTGAACGGCGAAGCTATAGTTGGTGGTCGAGGGAAAGTAACCTTTCCGATCGAACAGGGATACCGACACCTGCGAGGGCACCAGGGAATCAAGCAAGGCGGCTTGGGGGTTGGAGAAGCCAGTGGTGATGTTAGTGACCGGAGAAACGGCCTGTCCCGTGACCGGATCGATCGGACCGGTGGGCGGAGTAGTGACGTTGACCTGCGCGCCAAACGGCGGGTTGAGGTTGTAGCCGGTCGAGCCTTCTTCGTACGGGTAGGCAAAATAGATGCCGACGGCGGACCGGATGACGGTCTTGGGCGTGAGCTGGTAGGCGAAGCCGAGACGCGGGGCGAAGTTGAGATTCGGCGCGATCATCAGAGTCGAGTCATTCGTGTATTCCACATTGAACGCCGGCGGCAGCTGCGGCGGAATGTTCTGGCGCGATTGCGGGATGACAAAGGCCTGGGTAGTAAGGTCCACGCCGGCAAGACGGTCGTACCGCTCGTGGGGAGTGGAACCACCTTCCCAGCGCAGACCCAGGTTGATGGTCAGTCTCGAGGTGACCTTCCAGTCGTCCTGAACGAAGGCCGCGACGGCGATGCGGTCGAGCTCGGTAAGGGCGGCGTTGCTTAACTGCGCGCCATTGGGGATGCCGTATAGGAATTGTGCGAGGCCGGAGCCCTGGCTGACCGAGGGGGCGTTCAGATCACTGGTGAGGATGCCGGTGAAATTATACCCGCCCATGGGCGCTGGCGACATGAACTGCGCCGAGCCCTCGCGGTTGACCGCACCGCCGAACTTGAAAGTATGCTTGCCGCGGATCAGGCTGAGCGTGTCCAAAGTATTGGCCGAGTGTCCGGTCAACAGGTAAGGGGACCAACCGGGCGCACCGAGAGCGAGCCCTGCGTCCGAGATGTTCAGAGTCGGGATGCCGCCTAGCAAGCCCGGGCTGTAGATTGTGCCTCCATAGCCGAGGGAGGCCGGGTTGGCATTGGGATCGGCCAGGCCCGTGACTCCAAGCGTGTGTTGATAGCCGAAGCGCAACTCATTGACGACGGTGGGCGAGAAGACGTGCGTTTCGGAGACGCCGCCGGCAAGGGTTTCTGAGTGGTTGAGTGTGCTGGCGCTGGCGGCGCCAGGAATGTTGGGCGCGCCATAAGGTGGCACCTTGTTGTAGTTGAACCGCGCCGAGACGTGATCGCCAGTTGTGAGCTGGTAATCAATTTTTGCATCGATTTTCGTTGAATCGTAGGCGGTGCCCGGCGTCCAGGCGAAGCCGTTCGGCCCCTGGTTGGGCTGCGGCAGGAGCGCCATGGTGGCCGACGCGGGCTTGACGATCTTGGACGGGTCAATTACGTTGAGCTGGCCGTTGTATTCGATTGGATCACGAGCGTAACCGGTGGAACCATCGGTACAGCTGACTGCGTGTGTGGTAGTGGGGTCGAAGAGTTGGCCCGTGTCGAAGGTCTGGCCGGTACAGGGGTCGGTGAAGGTCTGGCCCGTGAGCCGGTCGCTGAAATCGCCCTTGCGTTCCGCGAGGCTGGGGATAGCCGTGTTGACGACGTTAACCGATCGCTGCTTGAAGCCCTCGAAGTCGGCGAAGTAGAAGAGCTTGTTCCGGCCGTTGAAGACCTTGGGAATGATCACCGGCCCGCCGGAAGTGAAGCCATACTGATTCTGCTTGAAGGGGGGATTGGAGGCCGCGAAGAAGTTCCGAGCGTCGAACTTGTCATTGCGGAGAAACTCGTAGAGCGTGCCGTGGAAGCTGTTGGTGCCGCTCTTGGTAATGACGTTGATGACGCCGCCGCCGGCCTGGCCGAATTCAGCGGAGTAATTGCCGGTCTGGACTTTAAACTCCTCGATGGCGTCGGGGGAAGGGCCGACGGTGCTGGCGCCCTTGCCGGTGTAGATGATCTGGTAGTTGTTGTTATCGACGCCGTCGAGGACATAACCTTGTTGCTGGCCGGGCTGGCCGGAGAGGGCCGCCATGCCGTCGGCCTCGGTGACAACGCCGGGCGTGAGAGCGACCAGTTGATAGATGTCGCGACCGTTGAGCGGCATGGCCACGATTTGAGTGCTGGCGACAACTTGGCCGAGAGAAGAGTCGCTGGTCTGCAGAGGTGGAGCCTCGGCGGTAACGCGGATTTCGTTGGACTGAGAGGCCAATTCCAGCGAGATGTTGAGGTCGAGGCGTTGCTGAACCTGCAAGACGAGGTCCTTGCGGACGGCCGTGGCGAAGCCAGCGGCTCTAGCGGTAATCTCATAGACGCCAACCTGCAGGGCGGTGAAGACGAATTCGCCTCCCCCGAGGGATTTCATGGCGCGGGTTTCGCCGGTGGCGGTGTTGCGTGCAGTGACTTCGGCCCCGACAACGGCAGCCTTGGTCGGATCGGTCAAAGTCCCGGCGATGGTTCCTGTATCCTGCTGGGCTCGGACCCCCAGCGAGAACAAAACGAGAATCCCAAACACACGGCACATAGTGCGGATCATCAGGGCGAGCTCCCTTCTTCTGAGAGGTTTATATCACCTCTGGTCAAACAAGTCAACAGATCGGTATGATAGGTATTACCTATACGTAAATACACAGCCGAAAAAGGAGATCCACCATGGCCGAAGCCATCCGGGCCAGACGGCGCCGAATGCCGCCTCTCGCACTCTTACTGCTGCTGTGTGTCGTTTGCTTTGGGCAGCAGAAGCCGGCGGTCCGCCATCCTTACAACGAAAAGTGGCAACCCTGGCCGATACCGGGGGTGATCGAGGCGGAGAACTTCGACGAGGGAACGAAGGACGATCCGGCCTATTACGACGACACGCCGGGCAGCCAGGCGCCGCCGGAGGAGCATTATCGGAACAGCGACGTGGACATGGGCGTTGATCCGCAAATGGATCTGGTGGATGTCGGCTGGATCGACGTGGGCGAGTGGCTGGAGTATACGGTCGAGGTGCGGGAGACAGGCTTTTACACGATAGCAGCGCGCATCGCCACTCCCAAGGATGGGAAGCACTTTCATATGGAGTTCAACCGGCAGAACGTCACGGGACCGGTGGCGGTTCCGAACACCGGCTGCTGGGGCAGCGACCTGATGGGGCACCACTGTTTTCAGGAGGCCGTCGTGCATCACGTGCGGCTAAAGAAGGGCGTCGCGCGGCTGCGATTCGTGCCGGAGGGCGAACCGGGCGAGAAGGATCTGTACACCGTCGACAAGTTTCGCTTCGAGTTGGAAAAGGCGAGACCGGTCAGGTGACCGCGCCACGAGATTGCGCCCGCGCAAATGAATCACTTTGCGGAACGCGTCTGCAGGAGCTGTAATGCATCAACGGTCTTTTGGACGTGCGCTTCCATCTCGGAGTGGGCGAGTTGAGGATCGCGCTGGCAAAGGATCGTATAGAGGTCGCGGTGCGACTCGTATTCGGCGATGCGGTAGGCATAACCGACAGCATCCCGCTCGATCAGTTCTCCGGCCGCCGCCATCAACGAATTGAAAGACGCGATCACCTTCACCAGTACTTCATTGTGTGCGGCGCGCGCCACGGCGACATGAAACTCGGGCGTGAGCGAGTACATCGGCTGGTTCTTTTTTGCCAGACGCTCGATTTTGCTCAGCACCGACTCGATCTCTTCGAAGTCCTCTTCGGTCCCCTCGATGGCGGCTTGCCGCGCCACGGCAGCTTCGATGATTTTGCGCGCACGCGCCACTTCAATCAGGGCATTGAGGTCGATCAACGCGGCCATGACATCGGCGTTGACGATCAGTTCGAGTGGGACAGCCTTCACGAAACAACCGAGCCCGGGGCGGATCTGGACAAAATTCATGCCGACGAGCGCCTGAAGCGCTTCGCGCACGACGGTGCGACTGACATCGAGGCGCGCCACGAGTTCCTGAACCGACGGGAGCTGGCTGCCAGGGGGGTATTTGCCCTGCCGGATCCAGTCCAGCAGGATCTCTTTGACGTCGCGGGTGAGACTCTTGGCTTCTGTCATGGGCTCTTGCAGCGTGAACGCCTGACGAGCGCGCGCGCCGTAACTCCAGTATTACCACGATAACACCAGGGCGAATAGAGGAGTGGAATGGCGAGCCCGACCATACATCCTACTGGTATGATAGCAACCGGACGAACGCCCGCCGCCCCGCCGAGCCCGACGGGCCGCACGAATAAAGGAACAGCGCAATGCGCCATATTCAATACCTGCTGCTATGCGTAGCCGCATTCAGCGCGCCAGCGCCCGGATGCGGCGGGCCGCCAACGGAGGTCACGATCGACTTCGCCGACCAACGGCAGTTGATTGCCGGCTTCGGCGCCTCGGGAGGGAATGACTCGGCCGCCAACTTCCGCAAAATGACCGCGGCGAACCAGACCCAACTTTGCGACCTGTTATTCGATCAGGAAAAGGGCATCGGCCTGTCGATCCTCCGCAGCGAGTTGTTCTACCGGATTGAGCCCTCGCCGGGCGTATGGGACTGGACCCAGGATGAAGATCAGGTCTGGCTGATGAACGAGGCCAAGAAGCGCGGCGTGAAGTATTTCTGGAGCGCGTGCTGGGGAATGCCGGCGTGGATGAAGGACAACAAAGACGTCAACAACGGCGGCCACCTGTTGCCGGAGCGCTATCAGGATTACGCAGACTTCCTTTCGCGCTACATCCGCGAGTACAAGTCACGCTTCGATCTTGAGATTCAGGCGATCTCGCTCAGCAACGAGCCGGACGTCACCGCAAAATACGAATCGTGCCTGTGGTCGGGGGCGCAAATGCGGGATTTCATCAAGAACAATCTGGGCCCGGCGTTTGCGCGCGACCACGTCAAGGCTCAGATCATGGTGCCGGAATCCAGTAACTGGTCGCACTTGGAAGCTTACGCTGACCCGCCGATAGCGGATCCGGAGGTACGGCAATTGGTGGGCATCGTGGCGGCACACCAGTACGACCAGACTTATGAATCGGAGACGCAACCGAAGTATCCGCCCGCCGCGCCACTGGAGCGCTACGCCCCGGCGGAAACCTATGGGAAGCAGTTGTGGCAGACGGAGGTCTCCTTCATCGGCGGGACGCCGGACATGTCGATCAAGTGGGGTATTGGGACGGCGTTGCTGATTCACAACGCGATGGTCGGCGCCGAAGTAAACGCGTGGCATTGGTGGGCGATGCTCAATTCCTGGAAGGACAACGAGGGATTGGCGGACTTGGCGGGCGACAGCTACATCCTCACCAAACGCCTGTTCGCGCTAGGTAATTTCAGCAAGTTTGTACGGCCTGGGTTTCACATGACGGGCGCCACGCACTCGCCGCTTACGGGCGTGTACGTGACGGCGTTCCGCAATGCAGCCACGGCCAAGTTCGCGATTGTCGTGATCAACGATACCGCCGCCGGCGTGGCGTTGCATTTCAACGTACCCGGTTACAGCCTGCGGAAGGTGACACCGTGGGTGACTAGCGCAGAACTGAATCTGGCGCAACAGACAGGGATCGACGCGACGAGCGACGGATTCGAAGCGACGCTCGAGGCCAAGAGCGTGACAACGTACGAGGGGATTGCCGCTGAGCGCAACGCCAAATAGGCGGAGCCGCTCGACGCGTGGAAATTACACGAGTCCAGGCGCACACTCCTCGTTGGCACTCTGCAGCGCCTGGGTGTGGGCCACGAACCGCGAGTACCGTTCATCGAGCAAGGACTGCCACTGCGGGTCGGGCTCAACAGCCGGGGCGCACTCGAGCCAGGCGCTGGCCTCCCACGGGTCAGCCAACTCGCCAATGCTCGTGAGCGCCAACGCGGCCGAAGCGTAGGAAGTGGGGTCGCTGCCCCGAACGATGCGTATGGGCCGCGAGTAAATCGAGGCACGCAGAGCGAGCGTATCGAGCTGATTCAATCCACCTGAGGAGAACACCCTCTGGATCTCGAGGCCAAGCGGCGCAAAGGAGTCGAACAGGTTCCGGAGCGAGAAGCAGATCCCCTCCACTACCGAGGCGAGCAGGTCCGCCTGGCTGTGCGAGGAGCGCAGGCCGAACCAGCAGGCCGAAAGGTCGGGATCCCAGAGTGGGGCCCGCTCTCCGGTCAGATAGGGGAGAAAGAGCGGCGAGGCGGAACCCATCCGGGGCAGGGCGCGGTCCAGGTCGGCCTGCACGCGGCTCCAATCCAAGCATCCATTCGAACAGTAGCTCGACGACGCCAGGAACCAGTCGAGCGCGCGGGCCACGTTGTTGCACGAGGCGCCGGTAATCCATTCACCATCGGCGATACCCGGGTAGACTTCCAGACGCATGCTGGGATCGCTGCGCGCGCCGCGCGATGCCACCAGGAACGAACCGGTGGTTCCGACGTGCTCGCACAGTTCGTTCGGGCTGCGCGCGCCGCTGCCAATGATCTCGATGTCATCCCCGCCTCCGACCGCAACCGGTGTACCGGCCGCCAGGTTCAACTCCGCTGCAGCGGCTCTCGTCAGACGGCCGGCCAGAGCCGTGCAAGCGAGCACAGGAGGCAGATTCGAAGTCTCAAGACCACACCAGGCCAGCAGGGCAGGATCCCACTGTGCGCGGTTGACATCGTAGAACATGCTCCCGCAGGCATCGATCGGGTCGGTCGCAATTTCGCCAGTCAGCCGAAACCTCAGAAAGTCCTTTACCGGCAGAATGGTGCGCAGCGCCGCATAGGCCCGCGCGTTCGCGCTGCGCCAGGCCGCCAGTTGCGGAGGCACGGAAGTGACGTCCATGCGGGAACCGGTTATCGTGTAGAGTTCGCGAGCGCCAAAGCGATCGATCAGCGCATCGAAACATGCGCGAGCAAGTGCCGGATCCGGCTGGAATGCGATTGGCTCACCCGCACCGTCGAGCGCGACGGCGGCGTGCATATAGCCTGTCAATCCGATCACCGCGACCTCGACGCCGGGGTTGCGCTGCGTCAATTGGCAAGCGGAGTTGACGATGATAGCCCACCACCGGCGGGCAGCGGAGCCGAGATCGTTGCCGGAGGTTGAGTGCGGGCATTCGACCCGATCAAGCAACCGGCAGCGGAAGTCGAACAGGCTCGTTTTCAGAACAGTTGTGCCGAGGTCGATGACTAATACTGCAGTCTTGGGCATAACATTCCCTAGGCTCCGCGGATGGCTAGCTTCTGCGCGAAGGACTTCACCCGGCCGCGAGCGGTCTCAGAATCCAACTGGCCTTTGAGAACCCCGGCGATGACCGCGGCGACCTCCGCGACGTCCGCGACGCCGAATCCCCGGCGCACCATCTCCTGTGTGCCCAGGCGTAGGCCGTCAGGGCCAAGTGGCGCCGGCAAGCGGCAGGAGCCGGCGATGATATTGGCGTTTTCAAGCGCCTGAGCCAATGCCGACGCAGCGCCCAGCGGCCGCGCCTGGACCAGCAGCGTGTGCGAGGCAGTGTAACCCAGGTGTTTCGCAACCATAGGGATGCCAAGGCGGTCCAGCGCCGCGGCGAGCGCCCGGGCCGTCTCTACGATGCGGCTGGCCTCTGATGCGCGCCCGCCCGCCCACTCGAGCAAGGTCTGATATAGAGCGGGCATGCGCTGCAGGTGGTGGTTGCTCTGGAGGCCGGGCTGCACGGCGCGTCCCACCGCCTCGGCCAGTGGTCGCGCGTTAGTCAGAATCAGCCCACCTTGCGGACCGCCCAAGGTCTTGTGCGTGCTGCTGGTGATCAGGTCCGCACCCTCGTCCAGCGGACGTTGGAATTCGCCGCCAGCTACCAGGCCGAGTACATGCGAGGCGTCGAATTGAATCAGAGTATCAAGCCCCAAAGCCTGAATGCCGGCCCGTAGCGCCGCCACCGGGTGTGGAAAGAGGAAGCAACTGGAGCCTAAGATCACGATCCGCGGCTGCTCTTTCCCGATGAGCTCCAGCGTGCGCGTGACGTCGACGTTGAACGACTCCGGATCGAATGGCAGCTTCAATGTGCGCAGTTGCACTAGCGGGCAGTTGACCATCTTGGCGGCGAGCCGGTGTCCGCAGCACTCTTGGTCCAGTTCCGCCACCGCGTCGCCCGTCTTGCATAGCGCCATCATCGGCGCAATGCCCGCGATATGGCCGGAAAGCGGTCGCAGTTCCGCGAATTTCGCGTTGAAGAGGCTACAGGCGGCCTGCTGACAGAGCTGCTCGATTGGGACGATGAACCGGTTCCCGCGATACTTCCGCGCGCTCAGGTCGATGCCGTCGTAGTCGCCGTACCGATGCGCCAGTTCGTTGGCAATCAGGTTCTCGGCCGTCGTGCTCGGCGTGTTCTCGCTGGCAATCAGATTCCAGCACTCGGCGCGCCACCGCCGGTGCGCCTCCAGAAGCTCCTTCATGTCCTGGAGCCCGATATCGATTGACATATCTGACCTGTATTATCTTTTGAACCCATTGCCATGTCAATCGTGAATCAAGTTTGGGCCCTAAGGACGGTTACTACATCGGACCGGTATGATATGTAAAGCTGACGAAGTCCTTATGGAGAGCGGCGAACAGATGCGTGAGCCCCCGCTACTGCAATGTACACCCGCCGAGGACAGGGAAAGGAAATCACCGGAATGAGTTTCAATCCTGCGATCTCGGCAGGGATCTGGCTGTGCGCGGGGATGGCTGTGCTGTCCGCACAAGACGGGCGAACCCTCAAGAGAGTCATCCCGGTCGAGCACAACGAAGTGCTGACGAACCCGCACATGGGCTGGGGACTTTGGGCCGGGCCACGCTACTTCGACGGGCGTGCGTTCTCCCTCGATTACAACACCACCGGCTTCGGCGACGACGCGCCGCTGTTCAGTTGGGTGTTGATCGACTGGATGTGGTCGGACCTCGAACCGCGGGAGGGCCGGTACTCCTGGAAAGACCTGGACACGGTGATCGAATACTGGGCCGGGCGAGGCAAACAGGTGGAGCTGCGCATCTGGATCACCGACGATCCCGGCTGGGCCGGCGCGCCGGGCAACGAGGTCTGTCCGGAGTGGCTGTGGGCGAGCGGCGCGAAGTACCGCGCGTATGTGGGCGAAGGCAAGGCGCCGAAAAAGGAGCCGGACTACGTCGACCCATCCTACGAGAAGGTCTATCTGCCCAAGGCCAAGCGCTTTCTGCAGGCGCTGGCCGAGCGCTACGACAAGCCCGGCAGCGCGGTCATGCTATGGGGCGCGATGGGCTACGGCCAATGGGGCGAGTGGCACACCATGTGGTCGCACTATCCCTGGCCCAGCGTCGAGGTGAAGCGCCGCGTACTCACGAAGATCGTGGAGATGTACGCGGATGTGTTCAAGGTGAAACCGCTGATCATCTCCTATTGCTTCGACGACGATCGCGATCAGGTGCGGAGCGTGGAAGACTATCTCAACCGGCAGGCGCTCGACGTGGCGATCGGCAAGGGCTTCGCGCTGGCGCGCCACGGCTTTATCGACGGGCTGCAGATGTACGACCGGCTGATCATGGAGCGCTTCTGGCGCACGACTGCCATGTGGGCGGAAGGCAACTGGTCCTACACGGCCGTGAAGGACGAGGGCGTGCACGGCACGCTCGAAGAGAACATTCAGGTGTTCGCCGAGTGGCACTCCAATTACGGCCACTTCTACATGGACGCCGACAGTTACAAGCGCGCCATGCGGGAAGACAAGGCCGCATTCGAGAATGGTCTGCGCAGCGGCGGCATCGGCTATCGGCTGGTCGTCACCGAGGCGAGCTGGCCCGAGGAATTGCCGACCGGCGATCTGCTGATGCTGCACTCGACATGGGTGAACCGCAACGCCGGGCGGCTTTACGAGCGATATCCGCTAAGGGTTTACTTCACCGACGCGAACGGCGTGGAGAAGTTCAGCGCCAACGATCCCTCTTTCACACAAACAAGCTGGGTCCAGGGCGAGCGCTACAACGTGGATACACTGGTGACGACGTCGAACAAGCTCGCACCAGGAACCTACGACGTGCGAATCGCGATGGTGGACGCCACGGGCAAACCCGCTATCAGGCTGGCGATTGCCAGTGAGGACTCGCAGTTGCGCTACAAGCTCGGAACGATTCGAATCCTGCCCGCCAGGCATCCATAGCGGCTTAACGTGCCTGGTACAGAAAACGCACGACCTCCGTTCTTTCGTTCTCCCGCCGGTGCAGGTCGCTGAAGCGCCGCAGAGCTGCCGCGGCGGCTTCTTTCTCGCCCAAGATGCGTAACGTCTGTGACAAGCGGTACCAGGTTTGCGACGAATCGGGGTTTAGCTGCGAAGCCTCGCGATAGCGTTCGAGCGCAGCTTGGCTTTGGCCGAGATGCTCGTACGCCAAGCCCAGCTGAAACTGTGCGTCGGCGTCTTGCGGGTTCAGCGCCACGCTGCGCGCAAGCAACGGAACGGCGCGCGCCGGCTCATCCTGCGCCACGGCGAGTCGGCCGGAGAGATACAGAGCCTGCGCGTGATCAGGGTGCGACGCGCGATAGGCGGCCAGCACCGATTCGGCCTCGTCGAGCCGTTCATGGCGCGCCTCCACCGTGAGGACCAGCGTGGGTAACAGCGGCGCCGGATCGGCGAAATACCGCGCCGCTTCAAACAGGACGCTGGCCGCCTTTTCGGACTGCTGATCGAGGTACAGCGCGATCGCCAGCGCCAGACGCAACCGCTGTGATTGCGGGAAATCGATCATCGCTCGCTCGGCGACCAGAATTGCGGCGCGGTACGTTTCGTGCTTGACCATCTCGAGGATGAAGTCGAAGCGATAATCCTCGTTGGCTGGGGCGAGTTCGGCCGCTTTCTGGTAGGCGTGTACGGCGTCCAATGGACGTTCGAGCTTCTCGAAAATGTCGCCCAGCAGGTTTTCCACCTCCGCCGATTCCGGCGTCCGCAGCGGTTCAGCGGCCGCCAGCGCGCGCGCCGTTTCGCCCGCTTTGAACAGCGCCAGCACCAGGTTGTAGCGCGTTAAAGGGTCCGCCTGATCGAGCGTCGCCGCACGTTCCAGATTCGATACCGCGTGGCGGTAATCGCCCGCCCTCACCTGCTCGGCTGCGAGGCGGTTGAACATCTCTGGAACGGCAGGGCTCAGGTGCACAATGCGCTGCGCCGTTTCAGCCGACGCGTCGAACTGCTTCAGCTCGAGCTCGCATTGAAAGAGCGAAAACAGGATGGAAGCATCCCGCGGCGCGAGTTTCGCCGCCCCGCGCAGGGCCTCCAGTGCGCCCGCGTAGTCCTTCGACATCATGCGCGCGAGCCCAAGCTCGCCCGCAGCCAGCGGGCTTCGCGGATCCAGGCGCGCGGCAGTCTGAAACTCGGCTGCCGCTTTCATCAACTCGCCCTGGTTTTTCAGCAGCCGCCCCAGAGCCAGATGCGGAGATGGAGATCGTGGAAACTCTCGCGCGCACGCTGTGAGTTGGAGGATCGCCGGTCCGCTATGGCCCCGTTTCCACTGTTGCTCCGCGCTCGCGAGACACGCCCGCAGCGGGTCCGCCGGCGTTTGGGCCAGCGCGGCCAGGCCGAGCGCGGCGTTCATGCTGAGAGCAAGACCACGGAGATGAGAGCGCACACGACACCGCCGGCCTGAGGGAGAGTGAGTGTTTCGTGTAGCAGAAACGGCGCCACAATCACGACAATTACAGGATAGAGCGAGACCAGCGGCGCCACGACCGATGCCTTGCCGCCCTTCTTCATCGCCGCGTATAGTCCCCACGCGCCCAGATTGCTCAGAAACCCGCTGAGCAGTCCGTAGACGATGCCGCGCGTCGAGTAGG
>OCTA010003944.1_pt1 | contig 13108 bp, 12 predicted proteins | sample 1538991 | NCBI WGS metagenome assembly OCTA01 (sample SAMEA3539302, study PRJEB22396) | soil metagenome | biome: tundra; feature: field; material: soil | place: USA | collected 2010-05 | depth 0.15 m
GCCATTTCCACAAACAAACAACAAAAGAAAGAAAGTAATCAACGTATGAAAATACTAGACATCCCACAGTCAGGCAAAAGAGGCCTGTACGTCTCGATGGGCAGCCGGTACGGCCAGATTAGCCGTATCCTGGCCATCCCCAGCAACCCCCGCACGGCGCCCCAGATGGGCGTCCGCCACGCCCTCAGCAAAGTGACCGCCCGGTGGCGCACTTTGACCGAGGACCAGCGCAACGCCTGGCGGGTCACCGCCAAGACCAAGAACACGGTCCCGCGCCTGGGCCAGTCCGGGCCGCTGACCGGGTCGCAGTTGTTCGCCAAGATAAACTGCTCGCTGGCGACACTCGGCGGCAACCAGGTGGTCACTCCACCGTCCTTCCCGCAATTCCCGGACAATCCGGTGGGTTCGTTGGTAATCACCAACGTGGGCGGCGTGATCAGCCTCAAGCTCGGTTGCGCGAGCGCGCCGGGTGACAACACCACGGTTCGCGCCTCGGCCCCGTGCAGCCAGGGCCTGGCCTACACTGAGGACTACCGGATTCTGGGCATCCTGCCCGCTCCGGCCCAGGGGTCCAGTGACATCACGAACCTCTACACGCCCCGCTACGGCAGTCCGGCGGTGGGGACGAAGGTGTTCGTGCGGGTGAACCAGAACATCGACGGCTGGGAAGACATGCCGGTGGAGACGTGGGCGATCGTGCCCGCTGCCGCCTGAGTTACCGCCGGGGCGCGCGGGCCGTCGAGCAATTGCCCCGCCCCGGCTGCCACGCGGGCAGGCGTTCCAGGCAACGCCTGCCCGCCTTTTGCGCCACGCCGCCCGGCCACTGATAGCCTGCTGGGGGGTTCGTTGTGGCCCCGAGGCCAGACTTGGCGGCTTCGAGGTCTGCTGGCTTGGCTTTTTTCTCGCGCCACTTTGATCACTTTCCTTCTCGACACTGGTATTGGAATCGCTATTACCTTACCCCGTCGAAGCGGTGGTCATGCTTGCCGCGTGGCCCTTCGCCAACTGTGTTGAACATGCAAAATAAAACTCTAGCAAACGCCACCAAACCGAACTCGCTCACTCGCCGTCAATTCCTCAGCCGCACCATGCTGGCGGCGGGCGCGGCCACACTCTCATTCCCATATGTGGGCCGCGTGCTGGGCGCCAATGACCGCATCAACATCGCCTGCATTGGCGTCGGCGGCAAAGGGGACAGCGACAGCAGCGACGCTGCCAGTTGCGGCGGCAATATTGTCGCCATCTGCGATGTCGATAAGAATACGCTTGGCTCGAAGGCAAAGCAGTTCGCGGCGAAGTTCCCCCAGCTCAAGCAATACAACGATTACCGCAAGATGCTGGACGAAATCGGCAAGGACATTGACGCGGTGACCGTTTCCACGCCGGACCATCACCATGGCGACGCGGCCATTCGGGCGATGAAGCTGGGCAAGCACTGCTTCTGCCAGAAGCCGCTCGTCCAGACCGTCAACGAGGCCCGCATGATGCGGCAGATTGCCAAAGAGAAGAACCTGGCGACCCAGATGGGCAACCAGGGCAGCGCCGAGAACGGCTTGCGCCGCGCCGTCGAGGTAATCCAGGCGGGCTTGATCGGCAACCCGCTCGAATTGCATGTCTGGTCCAACCGCCCGATCTGGCCGCAGGGTCTCGACCGTCCCGCAGGACAAGACCCCGTCCCGCCTGATCTGGACTGGGACATCTGGCTCGGCGCGGCGCGGGAACGGCCTTTCAAGAAGGACGTGTATGCACCGTTTAAGTGGCGCGGCTGGTATGACTTCGGCACCGGCGCGCTCGGGGACATGGCCTGCCACACGGTTAACATGCCTTTCCGGGCGCTCAAGCTCGGCTACCCCAACGTCGTCGAGTGCGAATTGGCTTCCCGCATGTACCCGGAGACCTTCCCCAAGACTTCGCGCCTTCGCTTTGAGTTCCCCCAACGGGGTGATCTGCCGCCGCTCAAGTTCTGGTGGTACGACGGCAACCCCGATGATCCCCTCAAACCGGTCCGTCCGAACGGGGAAGCCGTTCGGGAGGTCATCACTACCTATGACAAACTGCCCGGCAGCGGCGCACTCATCGTCGGGGAGAAGGGCAAGCTGTTCTCACCTGACGACTACGGCGCTCGGTTCTTCGTGGCCATGAAGGGGAAGTCGGAGTATGTGGCAGGCGACCAGGACGAGGCGTGCAAAGCCGTGGAGAAATCCATCCCCCGTTCGCCTGGCCATATGCAGGAATGGCTTCGCATGATCAAGGAAGGCGTGCCCGCCTATTCCAACTTCGACATTGCGGCCTACCTGACCGAGATCATCCTGCTGGGCTGCGTTGCCTCGCGAGTGGGCGAGGGCAGGCGCATGGAGTGGGATGGCCCGAACATGCGGTCGCCCAATATCCCGGAGGCCGCCAAGTTCGTCAAACGCGACAACCGGCCCGGCTGGGACGCCTGATCTGCATCAAGGCCGGCTCAACGCAAAAGGCGCAAGGGTGCAAAGACGCGGCCAAGGTGATTGGTGACGGGTGACGGGTGAGCAGCAACGATCCTGCTTCATCACCTTCGCGCCTGTGTTCCATTGCGCCCTCCCTCCGCACGGAGGATGGGGGTTCGCCCTGCAAGTGCGCCTTTTAACACTGCGACCGGAGGCTTCTCCCTCGCCCCGCCAGCGGAGCGCGGGGGGGCACAAACGCGTTGGCAGGCAAGGTCAGGAGTGACTTCTCGGCATGGTGGCCCCCTCTCCCTGACCCTCTCCTCCATAAGATGAGAGGGAGATCGAGTCGTCGGTTGGTGGCAGTGTCATGCGTCCCCTGCCAACTTGGCAGCCTGAAAAACTTGACCGTGGCTGCGCTCTAACTATCGTGCCTCTATTCAAATGACCGATGGAATAGCCAAGCAAATCCGGCGCGTGATCCTCGATCAGTCGATGCGGGCCCATGTCGGTCACATTGGCTCGGCCTTGTCCATTGCGGATATCATCGCTGCCCTCTACGGCGGCCTGCTGCGCGTGCGCGATCCCAAGGACCCTAAGCGGGACCGGTTTGTGCTGGGCAAGGGCCACGCCATGCTGGCTGTCTATGCGGCGTTCTTCCTGAGGGGATGGCTCAGCCAGGACGAACTCAACACATATTGTGGCGATGGCTCCATGCTGGGGGTGCATCCGGAATACGGATTGCGGGGAGTGGATTTCGCCTCCGGTTCGCTCGGCCAGGGGTTGTCTATGGCCGCTGGCGCCGCCCTCGCCGCCCGATTGCAGCGCTCTCCCCGACGCGCCTTCGCCCTGCTAAGCGATGCGGAATGCGACGAAGGCTCCGTCTGGGAAGCAGTCATGTTTGCCGCCCACCATAAGCTGGCCAATCTCATCGCCATCGTGGACCTGAACGGGCAACAGGCGCTCGGCTACACCGACCAGGTCCTGTCACTGCAGCCGATGGCCGAGCGCTGGCGCGCATTCGGGTGGGACGTTCACGAAGTGGACGGCCACAATGTTGCGGCGCTGCAAGAGACTGTCACCGGTCTCGACACCAGCGCCGGCCCGCCGCACGTCTTGATCGCCCGCACTACCTTCGGCAAAGGCGTCTCTTTCATGGAAGGCAAGATCAAGTGGCACTACTGGCCGATGTCGGATGCCGAATACCGCCAGGCTGTGCAAGAAATCGAGGCCAAGCCATGAGGAAGGCCTTCGTCGAAACCCTCACCGAACTGGCAGCTCGTGACCCGCGCATCCTGTTGCTGACCGGTGACCTGGGCTACCTGGCTTTGGAACCCTTCGCGGATGCTCATCCAAGCCAGTTCCTCAACGTGGGAGTGGCGGAACAGAACATGGTCGGTTTGGCGACCGGCCTGGCCGAAGCGGGTTTTATCCCGTTCGTCTATTCAATCGTCCCGTTCGCCGTGCTGCGGCCCTACGAATTCATCCGCAACGGCCCAATTCAGCATCGCCTGCCGGTGCGCATCGTTGGCGTCGGCGGCGGCCTGGAATACGGGACCAATGGACTAAGCCATTATGGGCTGGAGGACGTCGCGGTCATGCGCACCCAGCCGGGCATCACCGTAATCGCGCCGGCTGACTCAGGGCAAACCCGCAGTGCCGTGGCGGCGACCTGGAACCTGCCCGGGCCGATCTATTACCGGCTCGGCAAAGATGATAAGGCCGTCGTGCCGGGACTGGATGGACGATTCGAGCTGGGAAAGGTTCAGCGTCTTAGGGAAGGTTCGGAGCTGCTGCTCATTGCAATGGGCAGCGTCGCCACGGAAGCGGCCACTGCGGCGCAAGAGCTGACCGCGCGCGGGGTCTCTTGCAGCCTGGTAATTGTCGCCAGCGTGAGCCCCGCGCCAGCCGATGAACTGGCCGAGTTGCTCGCGCGGCATCCCGTGGCGCTCACAGTGGAAGCGCATTATCGCGTCGGCGGGATTGGCTCGCTGGTGGCCGAGGTGATTGCCGAGCGGGGCCTGCGCTGCCAACTGGTACGCTGTGGTGTGGGGTCGCTGCCGAACGGGATCACCGGCAGCCAGCGTTACCTGCATCACCTGTATGGGCTTTCCGCGGAGAAGCTGGTCGAGACGGCGATGACAGCCGTGCGGAGGGATAAGCTATGACCCAGCCGACCAGGAAACTCAGCGCCATCATCGCCTGCTACCGCGATGCGCAGGCGGTGCCGATCATGCATGAGCGCTTGACCGCCGTCTTCAACAAGCTCGGCGTGGACTATGAGATCATCTTCGTCAACGACAACAGCCCCGACAACGCCCGCGAAGTCCTGACCGCCCTGGCGGCGCGCGACCCCCGCGTCGTGGTCATCAACCACTCCCGCAACTTCGGCTCGCAAAGCGCCTTCACCAGCGGCATGCGCATCGCCACGGGCGATGCCGTCATTCTGCTGGACGGCGACCTGCAGGACCCGCCCGAGCTGATCGAGTCGTTTTACCAGAAGTGGTTGGAGGGTTACGACGTCGTCTATGGCGAGCGCGTCCAGCGCGAGGCGACTTGGTTCCTCCAGATAGCCTACAAGGCATTCTATCGCCTCTTTCGCTCGGCGTCCTACGTGCCGATCCCACTGGATGCGGGCGACTTCTCGCTCATCGGCCGCCGTGTGGTTGATGCACTGAACAGCCTGCCTGAAAACAACCGGTTCATGCGTGGCTTGCGCGCTTGGGTCGGCTACCGCCAGACGGGCGTGCCTTACGTCCGGCCGGAGCGCATGTTTGGACACACCACCAACTCGCTGCTGCGCAACCTCGGGTGGGCGCGCAAAGCCATCCTGTCGTTTTCGTATGCGCCGTTGGATATGATCACGTGGCTGGCCCTGGCGACCGTCGGCCTTTCCTTTCTCGCCATCCTGCTGCAAGTGATTTCGCGCATCTTCTTCCCGGACCTGGCGCCGCGCGGGTTCACGACCTTGTTCGTCTTCTTTCTCTTCCTCGGCGGCATCCAGTTGCTGTGCCTGAGCATCATCGGCTCCTACCTGGCCCACATTTATGATGAGGTCAAACGGCGCCCCCCTTACATCGTCGAGAGCATCCTGAATCCACCCAAAGAAAACAGAGCAGAGAACACCAGCCCGCCGGAACGCCCAACCGGAACCGGCCAGGGATAGGTTATGCATGGCCGCGTCACCGCGCTGAGAAACAATGAAGCCAAGTTTCCTGCAAAAACTGGTCTTGTCAGCGCCGCCCGCCATCGATGCGAGCCGTTACTCCCTATGCGTGGTCGGGCCTTTAGCGTTGGGGTTGTCGCTGGGTGTGCAGGTCATGATGACGGCGTTTCTGCTCTTTGGGCCTTCCGACACCCGGGATTTTGGCGATCAACTAACTGAATATGGAAAGCGCATAGCGCGCCCCGAACATGATCTGTCGATCTTCGTTGCCGGCGCGGCGCTGACGCTGGCGGCTGCTTTAGTGGCTGTGTGGTATTGGCGCGTCAGATTGGCCTGTCTCGAGGCCGCCAAGGCGGCAGAGGCCATGACGTCCTCCGCCCTACTCCAGGGCGTGTTAGCGGCAGCCAGCCTGCTTAGTTTCCTGTTGCTGGCTTCCTCCTGCTGGTTCTCCCAGGATTTTAAGTCCATTCAATCCGCCGCGAGGCCCTTGCCGGAACTGTCCGACGGGGTCTCGATGCTCTTGCCTGGCGCCGTGGCGCTGCTCTGCGCGATCCTTGATCTGGAGTGCGGCTGGTTCCATTCAACCGCGTCTGCCAGCCGCTTTGAACTGTGGCGCCAGCGTATCAACAAGGTCCTGATTTACGCAGTGCCGCTTTTCATCATTCTGGTAGTGGGTGTGCCGCCGGAAAGGTGGCGCTACCTGGCCGGGCAAATCTTCGGGACCGATGGGTGCCACCACCTGAATTTCTTCATGATGGGGCCGGCTCTTGCTTTCTCCCACGGCAAGGCCTTCGGGACGGAGATCTACTCGCAATACGGGATCGGCTGGCCACTCCTGGCCTCCACGCTATCCCATCTTTGGGTCCTGACGTACGCCAACCTGGTCGGCCTCGAAATCTTCTATGGCTGCGTCTATTACCTGGCGTTGTTCTTTCTGCTCCGGTGTTGCTTCAAACAGGAGCTATGGGCTGCCTTCGGGGTGGTCCTCGCCATTTACTGGCAGATGTTCAGCGGTGTGAGTTCCGGCGAGGTCATTTGGCAGTACCCCTCATCCACCATGATGCGTCATCCCATCGATGTCTGGTTCTTCCTTGCGCTGGTGATGCACCAACGCTCGGGGAGAACATTCTGGGCCGTGGTGGCCGGTCTGGCCGGCGCCCTTGGTGTCTTCTTTGAAACCGAGACCGGGGTCTATCTGCTGGTGACGTTCCTCGTTTATTCGATCCTCCAGGCCGGCCTTGCCAGCACCGAACGCCGCGCCGTCGGGGCCAAAGGCTGGCTCCTCCCGCCGCTGGCCTTTTACTCAACAGCGACCGTGACTTTGCTGCCACTGCTGCTCTATGCCAGCCGGGGCGCCCTTTTCACGCGCGCCTTCTGGCGCGGATGGATGGAGGCGCTGGTTGCCTACGCCGGGCAGGGAGTTGGCGCGTTGCCCATAGCCGAACTTCCCGACGCCCCAATGACGGTCTTCCTCATCATGGTCACGCTGTATTTGGCGATCATCGCGTATGCGGTCATCCGGGGATGGCATCAGAGCGCCGGCCCAAGCATAGTTCTCCTGGCGTCCGTCGCCGCCTACGGCCTCGCCTTGCTGCTGCTGTTTGTAAGCCGATCGCACCCTTACAATCTTTGCCACGCGATGGTCCCCTTCGCCGTTGTGCTCACGGCACTGATTTTCCAAGGTTATAAAGTGCTGGAGCGCAGAGTACCGCACTCGTCGCTTCCTTACGCTCTCATCGGGGGGCTGGTACTGCTGCTATTGGCCAAAGCCGAGTTCCAGCGCTACCCGAGCTTCCTTGGGTCAATCTTTGCCGACAGCCCGAGCGGCGGCGTGTCCCTCAGGTCAAATCCGGTCGATCTCTCTGGGTTGCCGCCAGACTATGAGAATTTCGCCCGCGATTTTCAGGACATTAGCTCCGCCATTCAGACCCTCGCGCCCGACGGCAAGAGCGTCGCCATCCTCGACCTTAACGATACCCTCCTTTACTCTGCCTCCAACGCCAGCCCCTGGTCCCGGTATGCTCCGCTCTTTCCCATGGCCTTGACGCAACAGTCGCTGGACAGCATCCGGGATGACCTGATTGCGCGGTCGCCCAAGTACATGGTGGCCCGGGGACAGAATGCAGTCCGGCCGCCCAATTGGGAGTTTGTATGGGCCCCGCTCTACCAGGCGGTGACCAACCGCTATGTTCTCCACCAAACCGTGGGCCCTTACGAGGTTTGGCTGCGTGCCAATAAGTCATGATGCAAACGGTCGAACTAAGAGACACGCGATGCGCGATCTGCGGGACAGAGGGCAACGCCTCGGAGCTTTACCCCGCTAACTTCGATCTCCAGGCGCTCAATCCGGGGGTCTTTTCCGCTCGCCGGCTGCCCGACCGCGTCCATTACCGCCTCGTGAAGTGCAAAACTTGCGGGCTGGTGCGCTCGGACCCGATCGCCGACCCGGCCCTGCTCGCACAGCTCTACCACGAGAGCACATTCACCTATACGGATGAAGTCGCCGATTTGAAACGCACTTATGGCCGCTACCTGGCCAAGTTGGACCATTACGGGGCGCGCAAGGGAGCGCTGCTCGAGATTGGTTGCGGGAACGGCTTTTTCCTCCAGCAAGCTCTGGCCCAGGGGTATCGTTCTGTGCGCGGGGTTGAACCAAGCCGCGCTGCCGTTAGCCAAACCGCTCCCGTGGTGCGCAACTCGATCGTGTGCGACCTTATGCGCCCGGGGCTTTTTGCCCCGGAAGAGTTTGATGTTATCTGCTTGTTCCAAGTGTTCGATCATGTGCCCGATCCGGGGGCGTTGCTGGAGGCGTGTTTTGCCGCGCTGCGGCAGGGCGGGCTGGTGCTCTCCATCAATCACAACATCACCGCGGTCTCAGCGCGTCTGCTGGGCGAACGCAGCCCGATCGTCGATATTGAGCACACCTATCTGTACAGCCCGGCTACGATGGCGCGTATCTTTGGGGCGCATGGGTTCGGGATTCGCGGCGAAGGCTCGGTCCGCAACCAATACGCCCTCCGCTATCTGGTCCGGCTGCTGCCCTTGCCGGCAGGGCCAAAACGCGCGGCGCTTGCGTGGCTTCAGCGGCATTCCATCGGACGCCTGCGGCTCTCCGTGCCGCTGGGCAACCTCTACCTGGTGGCGCAAAAGCCCGCCGGGCCGGCGCGGTCATCTCTATGAAACGAGTCATCCTCACTGGCGGCACCGGCTTTGTCGGCGCCAACCTCGCCCGCCGATTGTTGTGCGACGGCCACGAACTCCACCTGCTGGTCCGGCCCAATTACCAGCCGTGGCGCATTGACGAGATCCGCTCTGACATGCGCCTCCACGAGCTGCACTTGCACGATGCGGAGGCCATTGCGCGCGTCGTCGGCCAAGTCCGTCCGGACTGGGTCTTTCACCTCGCGGTGCACGGGGCCTATTCGTGGCAGACCGATTGGGAGCAGATGGTGCGGACGAATATCCAGGGCACCATGAGCCTTGTGTCCGCGTGTCTCAAGACGGGCTTCGAGGCGTTTGTGAACACCGGCTCCTCCTCGGAGTACGGCTTCATGAACCACGCACCCGCCGAGAGCGAGCCCGTGGAACCCAACAGCCATTACGCCATCACGAAGGTCGCGGCCACCCTATTTTGCCGTCATACCGCGCAAAGCCTGCAGGTCCATTTGCCGACGCTGCGGCTGTATTCGGTTTTCGGCCCCTACGAAGACCCGGGGCGGTTGCTGCCCAAGCTCATTATGCATGGTCTGCAAGGAGATCTGCCCCCTTTGGCAAGCCCGGATGTGGCTCGGGATTTTGTCTATGTGGGTGACGTTGTCGAAGCGTTCTTGTTGGCGGCCAGCGTCCACACGCCCGAATGGGGGCCGATTTACAACCTCGGTACGGGCGTGCAGACCACCCTCCGCGATGCGGTGGGGGTGGCAAGACAGCTCATGCACATCGCCCGGGAACCCGCCTGGAATACGATCCCCAATCGGAACTGGGATGCAAACGTTTGGGTCAGCGATAACCGGAAAATCCGCGCCCGCTTAGGTTGGGAACCTCGCAACAATTTCGCCCAGGGCTTTGGTCTGATGCTGGATTGGTTTCGCCAGGGGCCGTCGCGCGGCTATGCGGACAAACAGGCACAATGATTAAGCAGTGAGCTTGCCCAACGAGCGACCGGGCAGTCGGGTTAGGAAGCATCCCGTTATGTCTTCACGTTGCCGGGGGGGTGGCGCGAAGCGGTCCGCAGCCCCAGGATGCTCAGGAAGAAGCTCGAAAAGACAGTTTGAATTCCCAGCGCGATCAGGGTCACCGCCGGAATCAGGCGGCGCAGGTTCTCTCCGAAGGGCAGGTTGCCAAATCTGGCCTCCTTCCAAATCCAGAACGCATGCCCCAGCAACCCCAGTCCCAGGAGGAGCAGCAGCAGCCCCAGGACAATGCCCTTCTCCAGGCTGAAATAGCGGAATATGTTTAAGAATTTTGCATCCTGCGGGAGCAAGCCCTCACTGATGGCAAATACCTTGGTGAAAAGAGCAAACGCTACAAGCTGTTCGCCGATAATCACGAACAGGCTGGCGACAGCGAGAGTGCCTGTGTCAAACGCGATGCCTCCGACTTGGAGCGGTCTCACAGCCAGAGCCGCCCCGCTAACCAAGCCCAGTATCGCCAGCCCCAGACCCGGCATCAGGAACAGCCAGCGCGGGGAATAGATCAACATGAAACGCAGGTGCCGCCACCCATCCCGCCACGGCTTCAGATGCGGTGGCCGCGACCTCCCGTCCGGATGCAGCGTGATGGGCACTTCGGTGATGCGCAGCGATTTTAGTGTGGCCTTGATCACCATTTCGGAGGCAAACTCCATGCCGGTCGTTATCAGCTCCATTTTATCATACGCCTCCCGCGTAAACCCGCGCAGGCCGCAGTGGAAATCCCGTGCCGGACACTTAAAAAGCAATCGCCCGATGAACGACAGGCTCGGATTGCCAATCCAGCGGTTCTTCCAAGGCATCGCTCCCGGCGCAATCGTCCCGCCCCCGCTCGGCAAACGGCACCCCATCACCAGATCATACCCCTCGCGGAACTTCTCCAGGAACGCTTCGATCTGAGAAAAATCGTAGCTGTCATCTGCATCGCCCATGATAACCCATTTCCCTCGGGCGGCTTCAACCCCGCCGCGCAAGGCGCTCCCGTAACCCTTTTCCTTCACCGCGACCACGCGCGCTCCCGCCTTCTCCGCAATGGCGACGGACCCGTCCGTACTACCGTTGTCCGCGATAAGAACTTCTCCCCGGACGCCCGCCCGCTCCAGACCCAGGCGCGCCTTCCGGACGCACGTGGCCACTGTCTCGGCTTCGTTCAGGCACGGCATGAGGATGGACAAATCCATGGGCTGGGACGAAGATCCGGCCTCGTGGGCCACTGCTCTTTCGATTGTCGGTTTACAGCTCATTCTCGTGTCTTGGTTCCGGGCTCGGGTTGTTGTCGTAAACACGGATTTGGGCCCCTGCCAAAGCCCGCCGAAAGCCTTCGGTGATCACCTCGCCGATGGTTTTCTCCTCCTGGTCGCAGGAGATTAGGACAGCGATCTTAGGGTTTTCCACGGTGGTGCTCGCCTTGCCTCAGCAGTGGTTCATTCTGGCTTTGACGCCCAGCGCCTTTCGCATGCTGCCACCATGCCCACCTTCCCGCGAAATGGCAATATCGCAGTTTCGCCGCTCTCCTGGGAACCCAGCCGGCAGGCCGACGCCTGATCGCACATGGCGCTTGCTAATGAGTATTTCCGCAACAACCTGGACTGCCTGAAAGAGGTGCCGGCCATTATGATGACGTTGTGCCCCTGCCCCTCGGCACGCTCAAATCACATGCGGGACGGATTTCTTTTCCAGCTTTGCCAGAAAGTGCAGTTTGCGTTCGAAGACCCATGTCGCGGGCCAAGGGTAGAGGCGGAGGCGGGTTTTCATCGATACCGGCACAAGGCCAAGGGATGCAAATGTCTCGGTCCAGCGGCGTGCCGGCCAGTAGTTATAGGGAAGCACCACGCCGTGCCGGGCGTTGCCCACCCAATCCATGAACCGAAGCGTCGGCCCGGCCAGAAGGCCGTCGCGGTTGTGGTCCTTAATGAGGACACACTGACGTGCCACTCGGGCAGCTTCGCTGAGCACGATTTTGGGATCGCGCGTGTGATGCAGCACGTCCACAAACAACACCGCGTCAAAGCTCGCGTCACCTTGGGGATCGTTTCGCCATTGAAGGGCTGTACTGGAATATGTGTTTGAGGGCGGATAAGAATGTCAATTCCACGTATCTCGACGTCCGGCCGCTTGTCCATGATGAGCCTGGAGATAAGGCCATCGCCGCAGCCAACATCGAGCACGCGGGAATTGGGCGGAAGCAGCGGGGCAAGCTGCTCGGACAACACGCGCACCCGGCGATTATAAACGTAACCACCATGGATTTGCTCGAGGAGGCTCATTAGTCAGAGGTGAAAGTTATTCATCTTCTCTTCATTCCGAGAACGCGGACGAAGAAGCTGGCAAAGACGGTTTGGCACCCAAGGACCAGGAAGAGCAGGGCCCTGCTCTTTCGATTGTCCGTTCACAGCTCATTCTCGTGTTTTGGTTCCGGGCTCGGGTTGTTTTGGCCGGTGCTGTGCGGATTCAGTTCAACCAGGTGCCAGACGAATGGTGGCAAGCTCCCCCACATCTTCAACGTCACGGTTTGCAATTCTTTCGCATCCATCCGTTGCACCCACTGTGGCCACGTCTCTTGTGGAGATTCCATCGTGACCAGCATGTACCTGATGCCGCGCTGCCGCACCTCCTCCCCAGAGTCGCCCGTCTTCACATGGAGGATGCGGCGCGACCCGAACGGCTTCCAGAGCGAAGTCTCCGGGAAATCGTCTGCGGAAAACCCTATTATCTTCGCGTCCGCGGGCAACAACGCGATCACCGGCGCAAATACCTCCGATCGGCGGCTTTTGGCCTCGTAGGCGTTGACCGCCAGGGAAACCAATCTGCTGGACTTAAGGCTCGGGCCATAATGCTGAATGAACCATCCCGCCGGCCACAGCGGTCTGGCCGGTGAAATGACCAGCAGCAAGCCGGCCAGGCCGCAGGACAGCAACGCCCACGACCGCCACCAGTTGCGCCGGATCAATCCGGCCTGGGCGGGGCTTAGCAGCAGGCCCATGCCCAGGAAGGGATAGTAGGCCGCGAGGTACCTCGGTCCGCTGCGAAAGTCCAGCTTCGCCATCAGGTAGAGCAGGCTGACCCAGGGTGCGAGACAGACCAACCACAAGACCAGGTTGCCGGACGGCACAGCCTGGGGCTTGGCCCGCCGTCTCCATCCGCTGACTACCGCCAACAGGCTCAGGCCAAGCAGAATGGTGATTCCGAACCCCGCGCCCGCCTCTTCCTCGACTTGCAGTTCGGTCAAGTGTGCCACCCCCGGTCCGAATTGCCTGTCCCACAGCGCCAGCAGATAAGCCGGGGTCAGCGCGTCGGCGGCATGATTCCAGGCCGAGGTGAAAGGACACACC
>OCTA010003946.1_pt1 | contig 13104 bp, 7 predicted proteins | sample 1538991 | NCBI WGS metagenome assembly OCTA01 (sample SAMEA3539302, study PRJEB22396) | soil metagenome | biome: tundra; feature: field; material: soil | place: USA | collected 2010-05 | depth 0.15 m
TCGTACCGCCTGACTTCGTCGAACCACGCCATGCCTACAGGTACGCCCTTTTCTGCGCAGTAGGTATCCCAGACGGCCGCCCATGGCAGGCTTTTCTGTTCTTCGAATAGCGTCAGCCGCCGGGTGAAGTCCATCTTCAGCTCGGCGTCCTTTAGCGTATCCGTGGGTTCGAGCAACGCGATCAGCAGCGCCTTGATCATGTTGCGCGTGCCGACGACCCACGCGGCCACGCGGTTGATGCTGGCGTCGAAGTAGTCCAAACCGACGTGAATCTTGTCGTCGAGCTTGCCGCTTCGCACCAGTTCCTTGGCGATGGCCTGCAGCTCGTCGTCCAGAAGCACCACGTGATCGCTGTCCCAACGAACCGGGCGGCTGACGTGCAGTAGCAGCCCAGGGCAGAACATCAGCACGGAGGAGATCTTCTCCGAAATCATTTCCGTCGGGTGGTAGTGCCCGGCGTCGAGCGTCAGCAGCTTCTGGCGCGATACCGCGTAACCCATGTAGAATTCGAACGAGCCAACCGTATAGCTTTCGGCGCCGATGCCGAAGAGCTTGGCTTCCACCGCGTCGAGGTGAATCTTGGGATCGATGGGTTCGGCGAATATCTTGTCCAGCGAATCCGCCAGGCGCTCGCGCGGCCCCGTGCGGTCGACGGGTGTGTCTTTGTATCCATCGGGAATCCAGAGGTTGGTCACCGTGGGCGTGCCAAGCTGGCGGCCCATTTCGGCGCCGATCTTGCGGCAGGCGATTCCGTGCTCGATCCAGAAATCGCGGATGCCTTTATCGGCGTGAGCCAGGGTGAAGCCGTCGGCCGCTTTGGGATGCGAAAAATACGTCTCGTTGAAGTCCATTCCCAAGCCGTTGGCCTTGGCCCAATCGATCCAACTCTGGAAGTGGCGGGGCTCGATTTCGTTACGGTCGATGAATTTTCCGCCGTTGTCGAGATAGGAAGCGTGCAGACTCAGCCGGTGCTTGCCGGGAATCATGCCGAGCGTTTTCTCGATGTCGGCGCGAAGCTCGCCGATGGTGCGGGCCTTGCCCGGATAATTGCCGGTGGCCTGAATGCCTCCGCCCGAGAGCTGCGCGCCGGCAGTTTCGAAGCCGCCCACGTCGTCTCCCTGCCAACAGTGCAGGGAAATCGGAATGGCTTCGAGTTTCTTCATGGCGGCATCGGTGTCCACGCCGGCTTCGGCGTAGCGCTCTTGCGCGATGCGATATGCCCGATCGATGTTCGCTTGTTTCATAGCAATTTCCTGGCTCCCCGGGGCCCAGGGCCGGGCATGCCCGGCCCCTACACTCCCCCTATGATAGGTTCTTGAAGTTCGCGTAAGCCCGATCCCAGACCGCGCTTCCGGCCGGCTGGAAGACTTCCACTGGGAACGAGCGCTCGATCAGCGCTCTGGCGTCGTCGATCGAAGCCATGGCGCCGATGCCCACCAATTGCATCGCGATGTTCCCGAGCGCCGTGGCCTCGGCCGGTCCGGCCAGCACGCGGCAGCTTGTGGCATCGGCGGTGAACTGGTTCAGCATGGCGTTGCGGCATCCCCCGCCGATCACGCGGACCTGCTCGAACCGCGCTCCGGCAATGCTGCCGAGTTGTTCGAGCACCGAGCGATATTTCAGCGCCAGGCTCTCCAGAATGGTTCGGGTGTAGGCCCCCGGCGTTCGCGGCGGGGGCTGGCCGGTTCGGGCGCAAAATGCATCGATGGCGCGCGGCATGTGCTCCGGGGCCGTGAACAGGGAGTCGTCGGGATCGATGAGCGTCCGGACCGGCTCCTCGGCCGACGCCATGCCGCAAAGCTCACCGTACGAATACTTCCGGCCCGGCACGTCCCACACCTTCCTGCATTCCTCCAGCAGCCACATGCCGGTGATGTTCTTGAGCAGGCGATAGGTCCCGCCGACGCCGCCTTCATTCGTGAAGTTGAAGCGCCGGCTGTCCGCGCTCACAATCGCCTCGGGGACCTCGGTTCCCAACAACGACCAGGTTCCGGAGCTCAGGAACGCGGTGACGCCGCCGGTCTTCACGGCGGCCACCGCGGAACCAGTGTCGTGACATGCCGGCGCGGTCACCACGGCTGTCTTCAGGGCTTCCGGTTGCGCCAGTTCCGCACGCAATCCACCGAGCACCGCGCCGGGCTGGATGATGGACTTCAGGAAATGCGTGGGGATGCCGAGATCGCCCAGCAGGCCGCGGGCCCACGAGCGGGTCCGCCGGTCCAGAAACTGGGTGGTGGTGGCCTCGGTATACTCGCAAGCCTGCACGCCTGCCAGCCAATAATTCAACAGGTCGGGGATGGTGAGCAGGGATTCCGCCGCCGCCAGTAGCCGCGGAGTCTTTTGCGACGCGGCGTAAAGCTGGTAGAGCGTGTTCAGCGCCATGAACTGGATGCCGGTCGTGTCGTAGATGCGATCGCGGCCCACCACGCCGGCCGCTTTCTCGACCATCCCCTGTGTTCGCTGGTCGCGGTAGTGGTACGGGTTTTCCAAAAGGATTCCCCCCTCGCCCAGCAGCGCGTAGTCCACGCCCCACGTATCCACACCGATGCTGGCCAGCGGGCCGCCCCGAGCCGCCGCGTGAAGGCCGGCCTGCACCTCGTGCCAGAGCCTCGGCATGTCCCAATGCAACTCGCCGTTGTAGCGGACGGGTTCGTTCGGGAAGCGATGGATTTCCTGGAGTTCCAGTTTCCCGCTGCCGAGGCAGCCGAGAATGGCGCGTCCGCTGGTGGCCCCCAGATCGAACGCGAGGACAGCCGAATCGCTGCGTGTGGCGCGCATGGCTTGAAAGATCCGCTACTTCCGCTCGTAGAGGTAAACCGAGTTCTCCTGGCGGCTTTCCCGGCCGCCCGCGCAGACCGCGAACTGCGCCCCGCGCGCCGCACTGACGGAGGCCTTGTTCCACAAGGATGCGCCCGCGTATTCGCCGTCCTTGCGCAGGGCGTAGAAGTTCAGGTCGATGGCCTCCAGGCGCTTCAGGTCGTCGTCGAAATTCCGGGACACACGTTTGAGCGCGTCGAGGCAGGCATCCTTCGGCGACATGCCGTGCCGCATGTTCTCGACCACGGTATGCGCCCCGCAAACCCGCAGGTTCTCCTCGCCGCGGCCCGTGGAACCGGCGCCGCCGACGTCCTGGTCCAGCCAGAGGCCGCCCCCGATGATTGGGGAATCGCCGACCCGGCCGGGAATCTTCCACGCCAGGCCGCTGGTGGTGGTGACCGCCGACATTTCGCCCTTCTCGTTCAGGGCGATGCAGTTGATGGTGCCGTGCGGCGGGTGGATGGCGTTCTCCCAGGCTTCGGCCAGCAACTCGTCGCTGGCATGGGGAAACATCTCCCTGATCTCCTGGAGCACGGCGCCCTTGCGTTGTTCGCTGGGCGGCGCGTCCAACCCAGGGCCCCAGTTGGTGTGCCCGCTTCCGTCGCGCAGCGACTTCTTCCAGGTGAGCCACTGTATGCGGGAATCCTCGGTGAGCAGATTGTCTTCCTGGAATCCCATGTCCTTGGCGAACCGGAGCGCGCCCTCGCCCACCAGCATCATGTGGTCGGTTTGCTCCATCACCAACCGGGCCACCTTGGAGGGCGTCTTGATATTACGTAGCGCCCCCACCGCGCCCCCGCGCCGCGAAGGTCCGTGCATGCAACTGGCGTCGAGCTCCACCACGCCTTCCTCGTTCGGCAGTCCGCCATATCCGACGCTGGTATCCCTGGGGTCCAGCTCGACGATGTTGACGCCCGCGATGACGGCATCGAGCGTATCGCCGCCGCCCTTGACGATCTCCATGGCCTTGGCGCAGCAATTCACGCCGCCGTTATTGCGATTGGCGCTGGAGATGACGACGGCGCCCGGCCGCGCCTGCGCCGCGGCCTTCCGCACCATCGGGAGCGCGGCGGCTCCCAGAATCGCAGCTCGCCTGGTAAATGTCATGCCCTCCATAATGTCACACGGCGGATACGCCGGAAAGGGCCGGGCCGGGCATGCCCGACCCCTACATCGTTTCGGGAGTAAGATGACAGCAAGGAGGGCATTCGGATGAGGTTCACACGCTGGGTATCGATTCTCTTGACAACGCTGGTTCTGAACGCGTCTGCCGCCGATATCGCGGGAACCTGGAAAACGGTGTTTGCCGGTCCCAAAGGAACTGGGCCCAAGACCATCGGTTCAATCATTCTCATTCTCAACACAGACGGACACCAGGTCACCGGGACGGCTCGCATAGGAGTATGGCCGGGGGATGCTCCCATAGCGGACGGCAAGGTCGATGGCGACCAGATTACCTTCAACGCAACGGGCCACTTAACCTCAACCACCGGCATACCTACCTGTGGAGTCGTCGCAACGATACACGGTGACGAAATGGTCCTGACATTGAGTTTCATCGCCGATAATGGCGTACCCGTCCCTCCGGAAAATCGTCACGAATTCGAATACGAGGGCAAGAGAATATCGGACTGACCTACGCCCCGGACTTGCCACCCCCGCCCCGGCCCGTCAGGTTCCGCGCCAGGCCGAGGATCGCGCCGCTGGCCGTCCCCAAGGCCGCCAGGTAGCCGATACCCAGTTGGAAAACATCCTGCTGCGCGTAGAGCAGCCACGCGCCGAGCATCATCGCGGCTGTGGCCAACCCTAGTTTCATGGCGCTCCACGCGCTGTGCTCCTCATCCGCCTCCCACTTAGCCACATCATCCGGGGTCTGCGCGGTGCGCACAAAGCGGCGGAAGCTTTCGTTCATGATGTGAAATCCCAACGTTCGGCGGATGATGCGTCTGCGCTGAAGCTGCTGGATGGCGCAATCGTTCTTGGGGTTGGCCCATCCGTCCTGCGCCAGTTGGAACAGCACCAGGCGCTCCTGTTGCGTACAGTTGGACCACAGCTTGCGGTAATAGCTGTCGGCCCGGTCCAGCAGTTCTTCCACAAACTGCGCCTTCGAGAGGGGCGCCTTATTGCAGTGCCTCTCCAGCATGGTGCGCCCGATATCGCGCAATTGGGCCGTGTGGTCGCACTCGCTCTTGACCATCTCGACCAGTTCCCTCGGGCACGGCCTCTCCGGGCCGGCTGGAGATCCGCCGGGAGATTGCTCCGCGGCGCGTGCCATCTTCAGCTTGTCGAACAGGTTGAGAACGGCAGCCCAGCGGCCCAGAATTTGCGCCGGTGGTTCGTTATCGGCGCCGGTGGGCGAAACGATTTCCGGACTGCCGGCGGCCAGGTAGAACATCGGATCCACCGCCGACAGCAGGATCACAACCTTCTTCCGCACATAGAGGAGCTGCTCCAACAGCTTCAGTTTCAGGAGGCAGGTGTTCGGGTTGTCGAGGTCGAATTCAAAATGATCCACCACCACGGTCGAGCGCTCGAAAGCCGGCAGCGTCCAGTTACCCGTCGTCACCACCTGCGCCAGGTCCAGCGTATCCACGTCCGGCAGGGAGGCGGCTTGGGCGGACTTGCCGGACATGGGATGAGCGATGATCAACCGGTTTCGCCGCGCGCCATCGGCGGGCGCCCATGCATCGAGCTGTGGCACGTCCTCCAGGTCCAACAGGAAGACCTTGCGGATCACGAAGGACAGGAAGACGGCCAGTAGAGCCGCCAGCAGCGTCATCAGGACTGGCGCTTGCCACGGCAATTGCCAGAGCGGGTAAACTCCCAAGAGCCGGCCATCGGGAGCAACCTCCTTGGGGATTTCCAGCCAGAGCATTTCATCGTCGCCGCTCTTCGCGACCTTCCATTTCTCCTTCTCCGCGTTGCTCGCCTGAGACGTGGCCCTTTCGCGCAATTCCGCGCCCAGATGGTTGCTCGGAAACCAGCCGCTCGCCCGGGCGATCAGCGGCTCCAACCAACTGACATCCCGATCGGTCTCAGGTCCTTTCCCTTGCCCCTTCAATCCGTCCATCGGGTCGAAGACAGGCACATCGTACCGGTCCAGCGATTCGCCGATCCACGTGTCTTTGTACTCTTTCGGCTTAAGATCTTGAACGTACCCACGCACGACCTCAGCGCGGTGGACGAGCTGGTCGCGCCGCGCGAGCTGAGCGCTTTCCAGGGCCAGGCGGTTCACCGTGTCGTACGAGATCCGGAACAGGCCGAAGCAGGGCAGCGCCACCAGCACTGTCAACAGCGACAGCGCCATGCCCAGATACACGTGCCCGAGGTTGGTTTTTTGTCTGGCAAACGCCTCGATGGCCTCCGCGACTGGCGGGTAGGAAAGCGCGATGTACACGCTGGCCCACAGCAGCGCCACGTCCCACCGGGCAACCACCAGGATCGCTACCAGCACCGCGGCCTTGTACGGCAGCAACCGCTTTCCGGTTGCCCCCTCGGGCGTCAGAAAGCCGAATAGCACGCCGGCGGTGGCGAGCGCCAGGACCGCGGCCAGGGTTTCGTTCATCTTCATGGAAGGAAACCGGAAGGCGAACGCAGCGGCCAGGCACGCATTGGCCGCCATGACGTTCACGTACTTGGAGATCTTCCCGGCGGAGGGCCACAGACGTTCCAACGGGTAGTCCCGCCGCCAAAAGGTGTAGAACGCCAGAGCCACGAGCAATGGCACGCAGAACAGGCTGGATAGCAGCGCGAAAACCAGGATGCAGGCTACGTTAAGCGTATTGAAGTAGTTGGAGTCCCGAAACACGATCAGCGAGGCGGCGGGCTGCGCGAGGTAGGGCATGGGCCTTACCACCATCTTTTGCAGCTTGCCCAGATAGTTGACCTGCAGGCGGTCGCTTGCTCCATTAATCACCAGGGACTTTAGGGCGGCGTCCTGGCGGCACTCCTTGAAGAAATCCTCGACCTTGTCGCGCGCCGAGCTGGAGTGAAACTGCACCAGCCCGTCGTGGTCCACCACCGCGTACCCGAAGCCCGCCGGCACGACCGGGTCGATCAGAGACCAGGGCCGCGTCACCAGGGCCTGCCCGCTCAGGTCTTGAAGAAGCGGCGGGAGATCGTTCCAGTCCGTCTGGTACGGCTTTGCCAGGACGGCAAAATACGTCCCCGTGTTGGGCGAGTACAGGGTGGCGAAGCTGAACTTCGCGCCGCGCAACGTCAGGAGCCGCTGGTTCATCAGGTCCAGGTAGTAGGCATCGTTCCCGACCCAGGTGCGCGGCGTCGCCTTGGCCTGCACGGTGAGTTTGTACTGCTGCATCCCCTCCGAATCGAACCAAAAGACGTTGTCGAGGTACGGGTAGGTATGGGCTGCATTGCTAACGGAAAACTCGGACTTGAGAAAGTCGGCTCCGGTCCACGCCGAGTTCGTCACACGGCGAAGCCGGGCATGCAACTCCTCGTCCTTCCCTAATGCGTCCATAAAAGCAAGGGCGCGCGTCAGCTCCGCTGTTACGTTGTTATCGATCCGGCTCGCCAAGGCGTCCAGTTGCTCCCACGACTCCTCATTCGCCCGCAACGAATAGGAACAGTTCAGCACGATCACGGTTAGCAGCGTGGCGGCAAACAGGACCGAGAACAGTAAGGAGAAGACATGCGGGCGACGGAGCCTCTCCGAGGGGCTCATGTACGCCACCTTCAGCAGGGGCCAGCCCAGCGCGAAAACCGAAAGCAGTAAGAGCGTGCCCCAGATCAGGACCGAATACGAAACCGAAACCACTTCCGATTGCAGGCGGTCCGAGCGCCAAAGCCCGCAAACGATCGGCTTCAGGTTCTGGCCGCCGGGACCTTGAATGGCCTCCGGCACGGGCTGGACGTACAGCTTGTAGTCCGCTCCCGCGAGCCGGACGTCGATCACATTGCTGAACTGGCTGGCATCCTGGAAGGAGGTGGGCGGGTTGACGGACTTAGTGGTAGTCTCGTCCGCCTTCGGCTGCTTGGTCTCTCCGGCCCTGGGCGGCAAGAGGGCGTTGAGATTGGTAATTCGCAACGCCGAGACGTTTTTCTGAAACAGGACCTCGCCGGAGGAGGAGGCGATCAGGACATCGTCGAAATACTCCTCCGTGACGTTACTGAAGCGCTCGCGCAGGTCGGCGTTGAGATCGACCTCGCCGGATATGGAACAGGCCTTGTCACTGGCCGGACGGAACTCGACCCACAAGGAAAAGCTGCCGGGCTTTTCGCTGAGGCGCAGCTTCAATTCGCCGGCGCGCTTCTCAATCGGCCGGCATTCCGCCGCGACACCGATGCCCGAGATATTGTCCTTGAGACCGGGGACCCTCTCCGTGAGATAGTCTTCGGCATCCTTGGGGGAAACCAGGGCCGCCGCGAAGACCTTATTGAGGTTCTCGAACCTCTTCACCAGTTGATCGCCGACCACCGAAAGCAGCCGGAATGCCCGATCGTTGGCGTAGCTGCGCTGCGAGGAAACGTAGAAGAAATAGTAGACGAAAAACAGTCCCGCCGCCCCTGCCACGGTGATCAGGGGCACGTACAGTTTGTGCGATCGGAGTGCCTTAACCATACAAGCTCAGGTGTCAGTATATAGGAAACCGGCGCAGTGAGTGCTCCGAGGGCGGAAGCCGCCCCTCCAGTTTGTTAAACTGGCGTCGAATGAGGTTCTTTCCAGTCGCGCTCGTCCTGCTTTGCCTGTGCGCCGGCGCGGCGGACAAGAAGAAAAAGCCGCCCGATATCCAGGTTCTGGAGATCAAGGCCAGGCGCGACGGAAGCCTGGTCACCATTGACGGGCGCTTGCGCGCCACTGGCGAAAAGCCGATTTCCAGGCTGGTGCTGTCTTTCGACTTCCTGGCGTCCGGACACTCGGTGATCGTCACCAAGAAGGCCGGGATCGACGAGGACACGCTCGTAACCGGCGACGAGGCCCCGTTTCACGTCGAGACCAATTGCCCGCCGAAGGCTATCGAGATCGGCGTGAGCGCTTTTAAGAATGGCAACGTCGAGTTGAGCGTGGAAAACCCCGGGCCGTACCCGATCGTGGATTGAAAGGCAGCTAGTCAGGCATGGCCCCGAGGGTCGGCCGCCCGGCTCAGATCTTCTGCACGCGGCGCAGCGTGAACAGCTCGGAACGCATGTTTTCGCGCTCGTAACGCTTCCAATCGTCGTTGACGTGAATCAGCTTGCCGCTGATGTGATTGGAACGCTCCGACGCCAAGAACAGAGCCAACTGAATCTGTTTCTCGGGCGGCTCGCCGCCGTCGATCCGCACCTGCTGGGCGCGCTCGATCTCCTTGTGGCCCGCCCGCTCCTCGCCGGCGCTCAGGACTTCGTCGGTCATGTGGGTGTACGAACCGCCGGGCGACATGGCGTTGACCTGCACGTTATCGTCGCGAACCTCCTCGGCCAGGCACTCGACGAAGCGCACCACCGCGGCCTTGGAAGCCGCGCTCGCGGAGAAGTTAGGGCGGGAATGGCCGGACCCGGGGCCGGCGATCGCGATGATCTTGCCGGCGCGCCTCTCGATCATTCCGGGCAGCGCCGCGCGGCACGAGTTCACTACCCCGAGCAGGTTGATCTCGATGGCTTCGCTCCACGCCTTGGGTTTCGTGGAGAGCAGCGGACCGATGGGCCCTTGCACGCCCGCCGCGCAGATCAGCGCATCCAGGCCGCCGAACACAACGCGCATGCGATCCACCGCGGCCATGACCTGCTCCAGGTCGCGCACGTCGGCGCGGATGCGCAGGGCGTTGCCCTTGGCCTGCTCGATTTCCAGCTTGGCCATGTCCAGCTCGGCCTGACTGCGCGCCAGCAGTCCGATACGCGCGCCCGCCTGTGCGAACCCCATCGCCAGGCGCTTTCCGATGCCCCGGCCCGCGCCGGTGATCAAAACGCTTTTCTCACGAAGGGATTTCAAGGCTCGATGCTCCGCTGGCTCACACTGCGATTGTAATCCCAATAGCTTTCAGCTATCAGCCGTCAGCCTTCAGCTTTAAGACCCTGCCGCCGGTGGATTGAGCGGCGCGACCGCGGCGCCGTCGGCCGGCGTCCTTAAGGCTGATGGCTGACGGCTGATGGCTGACAGCTTCTTCCTCTTACCTTCCCGCCTCGCGCGCCTTCACGTAACGGGCGGTCTTGGGCTCCTCGGCGTTCCACCGCGGCGCTGCGTCGCTGTCCGCCAGATCGAAGACGGCCAACGCCACGGCGCCATCGACTTTGGCCATGTTGTCGTAATCGAGCTTGGGCCACTCGTCTCCCACGGCGTGGTAGTCCGGGAACATGTAGGCCACCGAAATCGTGGTGGAGGGGACGCCCGCATCCGCAAACCTGACGTTGTCGCTGCGCGCGAAGTAGGCGTCGCCGCTCTTCTCGTCGTTCACCGCTCGGACGCCGGCCTCTTCGGCGGCCTTCTGAAACGTTTCGGCGAGCGTAGTATAGCCGAACCCCGTGAGGTTGAACTGAAGGGGCTTTGGCCCCGCGGAGTCGTCCGTTCGTCCGAGTTGCTCCAGATTGATATCGGCGATGGTCTTGGCCAGGGGGAATATGGGATGCCGCACGTAATATAGCGAACCGATTTCGCCCACTTCCTCGCCGAACAGCGCGATAAAGACGATGCTGCGCTTCGGTTTCGCGGGCAGGGCGGCCATCGCGTGAGCGATCTCGATCAGGCTGGCCGTGCCGCTAGCGTCGTCGTTGGCGCCGTTGTAGATGCGGTCCCCCTCGCCATTCGGCCGGATTCCCAGGTGGTCGTAATGCGCCGTCAGGACAAGGTACGTGTCCTTCAAGGCGGCATCGGCGCCTCGCAGAATTCCGGCGACGTTACGCAACTTGACCGGTTCCACGGTGGGCGCCGGGATGCGCGCGGAGACTTTGATCTCGGCATCGGGAGCCGCCGCAAGCGCATCGCGCACGGCCGCGTCCCAGACTAGAACGACCGGCGCGTACGGCGCGGGAGCGGAGGCGTCGCGCAGGAGGAGCCTGCCGGGCGTTCCGCGGGGTCCCTGGTTTGCGATCAGAATCGTGATGGCCGGGGCCCAATTGGCCGCGGCCGCCGGCGGCCGGGCGGCTTCGATCAGCAACGCCTTACCGCGCGCTTGATCCGGCGTCAGCGAGGGATTGCCGTTCGCCGCCACCCGAAGAACGGGCGCGCTATCCATGCTCGCCGCCACCTGCTGGCCGATCGCCATGGACGCCCGATCAACGGTGAACTTCCGGCCGCCAATCTCAAGCGTCAGTTCCAGACCGTCCAGGTTCGGTTTGACGGACGAGAAGGCGGCGGTCTGAAAGTAGCCGTCGTCTCCGGCGGGCTCCAGGCCCGCACGCCGGAACTGCGACGCGATGAATTCCGCCGCGATGTCCAGCCCCTTCGAGGGCGTGGCTCTGCCCTCCAGCGCGTCGGACGCCAGGAAGGAAACGTCGGCCTTCAGATCATTGGCGGTGACCTGGAGGGCCGTAGGCGTCTGCGCGAAAGCAAGAGCTGCAGCGCCAATCGTGGCGCAGACTCTCAGTCTGCCGCGCCGGCACTCGTCTCGGCGCTTGGGGGCCGTTGCCGAGCCGCGACAGTCATGGAGCGGATACTTCATCAAGCCTCTTTTGTCCCCAACGGAATCCGGATCAGCATCCACGCCACCGCCGCGAACCCCACGTACGACAGCCACCCGCCCCACGCCGGAAAGAATCCGAACTCGTCGGAGCCGGTGAGCAGCTTGGTGAACGAGCTGATGCCGGAGAGGAACGTCACCGCCAGGACGATTCCCATCAGCGCCTCGCCGGCGATCAAACCGGACGCCAGCAAGACGCCCGTCTCCTCTACTTTCGCCCGCCGCTCCGGGGCGCGCCGCGCCGCCATGCGGTCCACCACCCACTTGATAATGCCGCCCACGAAAATGGCGGAAACGGTGTTGAAGGGCAGGTACATTCCGACGGCGATCAACATGGGCGACCGCGCGCCGCACATGATCAGCGCGATTCCAAATGCCGCGCCGATGCCGATCAGCCCCCACGCCATCTGCCCGCCCACGATGCCCTTGGCCAGTTGCGCCATCAGGCCGGCCTGCGGCGCGGGCAACGCGCGGCCGCCGATCCCGCCGGTCGCTAGGTTGGCTTCATGCAGCGCAATGATCGGAAACATCAGGAACAGCGAGAGCACCGCCACGGACGCGATCTCCACTACCTGCATCTTCCAGGGCGTGCCGTGGAGCAGGTAGCCGACCTTGAGATCCTGGATCAGCGAGCCCGAAACCGAGCAGGCGCACGCCACCACGCTCGCCACGCCGAGCACCGCCGCCACCCCGCTCATTCCCTTGGCGCCGATGGCCAGCATGACCAGCGCCGAAAGCACCAGGGCCGAGAGCGTCAGCCCGGAGAGCGGCTGATTCGAACTGCCCACCAGGCCCACCAGGTAGCCGCCCACGGCGGAAAGCAGGAACCCCACCACGCTCATGATGGCGCCGGCGATGATGGCGGAAGTCCAGCTTCCCGTGAAGGAGTGGTAAATGAGCGTGACCGCGACGGTCAGCGCCGCCACGCCGAGCGCGAGCCACTGCACGGGAATGTCGCGGTCGGTGCGCTCGCGATGTTGCCCCGCGTGCGCGGCCTTGGCGGACGCGCCAAACGCGCCCTTGATCGATTGCACGATGGAGGCGCGCATCCCAAACAGCGTGTTACACGCGCCCACCAGCATGGTCCCCACGGCGATGGGCCGCACGATGTTGTACCACACCGAGTTCGCCAGCACGTCCCAACCGGCCCCTTGCGGCGCACCGACGCGATGCGCCAGATCCGGGTCGAAGAACAGCAGCAGCGGAATCAGAATCCACCACGCCAGCACGCCCCCCGATGCGTTGATGGCCGAAAGCTCCGGCCCGATGATGTAGCCGATGCCGATCAGCGCCGGCGAAAAGCTCGGTGTGGACCAGTAGACGCCGCCGGTGTGGACCACGTCGCCAATGGGCTGCTTGTCGATGTTGAAGTGGTGTACCACCGACCGGGGAAATGCTAGAAAGCCCTCGGCGTAATCGCGGAAGATCTGCAGGCCCTTGTCCGACGTGAGAATCTGCAACAGGCCGGCGAATGCCATGGAGCCGAAGACAAATTTGGGCGCGTCGCCACCCTGCTGGCCGGATTTTACCACCTCGGCGCAGGCCACGCTCTCCGGGAACGGCAGGTCGGTTTCCACGCACAGCGGCCGGCGCAGCACGACGATGAAGCAGACGCCAATCAGGCCGCCCACCAGCAGGATCAGCACGGATTGCCAGTAGTGCTGGCGCAGGTTCG
>OCTA010003949.1_pt1 | contig 13097 bp, 11 predicted proteins | sample 1538991 | NCBI WGS metagenome assembly OCTA01 (sample SAMEA3539302, study PRJEB22396) | soil metagenome | biome: tundra; feature: field; material: soil | place: USA | collected 2010-05 | depth 0.15 m
ACCTGCGGGTCACCGACAAAGTGAGCCAGAACCTGCACGCCGAGATGGCGTTGCGCGCGGTAGGCCGCGCCCGCCGGAACGTGGGCAGCATCGAGGCCGGCCTGGAGGAACTCCGGGCTTTCCTGGGCGAGGCAGGCATCGATCCGACTTCCTGGAGTATCAACGATGGCTCCGGATTGGCGCGGCTCAACCTGGTGACGCCCTCGACCGTGGTCAAGCTGCTGCGGTTCATGGCCGCCTCGCCCGCGCGTGACGCCTGGCTCTCGCTGTTGCCCGTCGCCGGCCGGGACGGGACGCTGAGCGCGCGTTTCGGCGACAGCCCCGCCGCCGGACGCATTTACGCCAAAACTGGCACGGTTTCTCACGTGAGTGCGCTTTCCGGCTATGCCAGACGCCCCGACGGAAGCTGGATCGCCTTCTCGATCCTGGCCAATAACTACAACGGCCCAGCCTCCGAGATCCGCGGCGTCATGGACAGCATTTGCGCGTTGCTGGTCGAGTAAGGACCGAAGCAACGCGGCCTAATGCCTTTTGGGCGAGTAGAATAGAGACTGAATGCTCGGCGACAAGCGATTTCTGAGAACCATCAAGCTGCGGAACATTCTGTCGTTCGGTCCGGATACCCCCGACTTCGAGCTTCAGTCTCTAAATGTGCTTGTCGGTCCCAACGGCGCGGGAAAATCGAATCTGATCGAAGCCATTAGCCTGCTTCAAGCAGCGCCCGTGAATTTGTTCGAGCCTGTGCGATCTGGCGGGGGTATCGGTGAGTGGCTTTGGAAGGGGGCGGAAGCGGCGCCGATTGCCGAGATTGATGTAACTGTCTCCTACCCTGAAGGTGAGACGCCGCTTCGCCACCGTCTGTCGTTTGCCATGGTCGGCCAGCGCACGGAGCTGATCGATGAAGCGATTGAGGACGAACGGAATTCGCCGGGTGAGACAGGGTTAGACTTTTACTACCACTATCAAGGTGGGCTTGCCGTCTTGAATATGAAGACGATGCAATCGCCATATCGCGCGAGGCCGCGCCGTGAGCGTCGCCGGCTGGAGATCGCTTTTGACCAGTCGGTCGTGTCCCAACGCAAGGATCCGGATCAGTATCCCGAGGTCACCTACCTTGGCAGCGAGTACGGCAAGATCAAGCTCTTTCGGGAATGGAACCTCGGTCGCAACACCCCACCCCGAAAGCCACAACCCACCGACCTCCCGGGTGAGTTCCTGCGCGAGGATGCCGCGAACATCGCGCTCGTACTAAACGATCTGGAGCATCGCTCCAACCTTCGCGCCAGCCTCGTCGAGCGGTTAAGAGATGCCGACGAATCCATCGTGGACTTCTCGGCCAAGGTCCTGGGTGGAACGATTCAACTGAATCTCCGCTATTCCGGTTTGAAATCGCCCGTTCCGGCAACGCGCCTCTCCGACGGAACAATCCGCTACCTTTGTCTATTGGCAGTCCTCTGCCATCCCGAACCGCCCCCGCTGGTTTGCCTCGAAGAACCGGAGCTGGGCTTACACCCCGACTTGTTGCCCAGGCTGGCGGATCTGCTGGTCGCAGCGTCTCACCGCATGCAGTTGATTGTCACGACACACTCCGACGTACTTGTCGATGGCTTGACCCAAGTGCCGGAAGCGGTCGTTATCTGTGAAAAGCGGAATGGTTCAACGACGATGAGCAGGCGAACCGGCCCGGAGTTGACAAGTTGGTTGAAAGATTATGGTCTCGGACAGCTTTGGCGGCGCGGTGAAATCGGGGGAAATCGCTGGTGACCGTCAAGATCTACGTGGAAGGAGGCGGCGACCACAACAAGACCTTGGATTCACAGTGCCGTCGGGGCTTTTCCGAGTTCTTTCGGAAAGCCGGGTTGGAAGGCCGTATGCCGAGAGTCGTGGCGTGCGGCGGAAGACAACAGACGTACGATGCTTTTCGGACTGCCCATGCAAACGCCGAGCCCGGCAGTCTCCCAGTCCTATTGGTCGATAGCGAGACCCCAGTTGTCGAAAATGACCCGTGGGTACACGTTAGGCTGCGCCCCGGCGACGGCTGGCTGCCCCCTGAAGGAGCTACTCGGGATCAACTCCACCTTCATTCGAAATACTTGCTCGAATCGACCCGGCGCGAGTAAGAGCTTCGGCGATACACGCCGGTAGACTCTTAAGCGTGTTGGACCAAATTCGCTAGCATCCGGGCAGCCCATAACACCGCGACGTCGTGGTGCTCCCAACCACAGGAAAACCAAGATGTTACCTTGCGCTTGGCATATCTGCTCGTGTATACTTGAATTTCGATGCCGTTTACCTTCGCCAACTCGTTTAGCAGCCGGTTCCGGTTGGATTACCGGACCCGGTAGAGTGGCGTTGGTTTAAACCGCATTGCAAATCGCGTTTCAGCCAACCCACTCGGCAGGAGTGGGTTTTTTATTGAGGGGAGCTAAGACAATGATCATTTCCATGCGGCCGCACGCCACCAGGGAAGAAATCGACCATGTACGCGAACGCATTGAGGAGTTCGGCTACAAGGTCCACTCCATCGAAGGGGAGGAGCGCGTCGTGATCGGCGTGGTCGGCATCGGCGACGTCACCGCTTGCCTGGAGTCTCTGGAAGCCACGCCCGGTGTCGAACGGGCCATGGCCATCTCCGCGCCGTACAAGTTCGTGAGCCGGGAGTTCAAGCCGGAGCGGACCGCCGTCAAGGTGAACGGCGTGGCGATCGGCGCGGGCGAGTTCGTGGTAATCGCCGGCCCGTGCTCGGTGGAAAGCGAGAAACAGATTATGGAGACTGCGGAGGGCGTGGCCGCCGCCGGGGCGCACATGCTGCGCGGCGGAGCCTTCAAACCCCGCACCTCGCCCTACGATTTCCAGGGTCTCGAGCTGGAAGGCCTCAAACTCCTGCGCAAGGCGAAGGAGGCCACGGGGCTCGCCGTCCTCACCGAGGTGATGAGCGACCGCGACGTGGATCTGGTTGCCGAATACGCCGACTGCATGCAGGTGGGCGCGCGCAACATGCAGAATTTCGCGCTGCTGAAATCGCTGGGATCGTGTGGCCGTCCCGTGCTGCTCAAGCGCGGCATGAGTTCCACCATCAAGGAACTCCTGATGTCCGCCGAGTATATCGTGGCGCACGGCAACTCCAACGTGGTCCTCTGCGAGCGCGGCATCCGCACGTTCGAGACGTACACGCGCAACACCTGCGATATCGCGGCTGTCCCGGCTCTCAACGAATTGACGCATTTGCCGGTAATCCTCGACCCCAGCCACGCCACCGGCAAGCGCAGCCTGGTAGCCGCCCTTTGCCGCGCCGCGGTCGCGATCGGCGCCGACGGCCTGGTGGTGGAAGTCCATCCCTGCCCGGAAAAGGCCTTCAGCGACGGAGCCCAATCCCTCAAGTTGGCTGATTTCGCGCAGTTGATGCGCGACCTCCAGCCCTACCTGCGGTTGTGGAAGGAGGCGCGCGCGGCGCTTGCCCCGGCCGTCGCTTGAACAGCTATCAGCTATCAGCTATCAGCCATCAGCTATTAGCTTTTTAGTCGCCGGCCGGAGACCGGCTTCCCGAAAGGCTGAGGGCTGAGGACTGATGGCTGATGGCTTCTTGTGCCATACTGCGGGGGTGAGAGTCAAACCCCGCGCCTGGCTGGCCGCCCTGGCAGCCGCCGGTCTTTGCCTGCTGGCGGCCGGGGGCGTGGTTTGGTTCCGGTCTCGCGCACTCCGCCCCGCTGCCCTGATCGCGCGATTGCCCAGGCGCGACGCGCTGATCGCTTCCATCGACTTCGACGCCCTGCGGCGCGCCGGCATCCTGCAACTGCTCGACGGTTCCACGGTGGGGCAGGATCCCGAGTATCGGAGTTTCGTCGAGAGGACCCGGTTCGACTACCTGCGGGACCTGGACGCCGCCGTGGTTGCCTTCGCCCCCAGTGGCAAGTTCCTGCTCTTGCGGGGCCGCTTCGATTGGAAGAGCCTCGATGCCTACGTCCGGAGCCAGAACGGCCACTGCGACGACGCGCTATGCCGCCTGACGGGTAGCGCGCCGGAGCGCCTCATCTCGTTCTTTCCCCTGCGGTCGAACCTGATGGCGCTGGCGGTGAGCCAGGACGATAGCGCCGCGTTGCGCATGTCCACCCCGGCGCCGGCGGACGGAGCGGAGATTCCCGCCGCCCCGCTCTGGTTTTCCATCCCCGCTTCCACGCTGAAATCGGCCGACAGCCTGCCCGCCGGCGCGCGCCCGTTCGCCCAGGCGATGGGGCAAGCCGATTCGGCCACGCTGGCGTTCACCCCGGAAGGCGGCCGCATCGCCGCTGCCCTCGATATCCGCTGCCGCAAGCCCGCCGATGCCGTGGAGATCGCATCGCGGCTTACCGCCGCCACAGCGCTGTTGCGCGACGCCATGGCCAAGGAACACCAGCGGCCCGACCCGGCCGGCTTGAGCGGCGTTCTGGCCGCCGGCGTCTTTCGCGCCGAAGGCCCCCGCGTGCTCGGCCGCTGGCCCATTGAGAAGGTGTTCCTGCAAACGGTGTTAGCCGGCAACTGAGCCTGTGTCGCCTCGGTGCTTCACTGTATCCAATACGGCACTCTTGTCTCCAAGAGCCAGCCCAGGTATGATCGAATCGATCAGCCACCAGGGCGGGTCGGGCCCGTTAGAGAGGAGAGAACCATGCGTCGTGCATTTCTATTCCTGATGTTCGCCGGGGGAATTGCCTTCTTGTTTGGCGGCCATCGAGGTTTCGCAGCGAACCCCCCGGATACCCAGGCGGATTTGGATGGGATCGCCGGCGAGTGGAGCCTCCTGCGCGCTACGGACAACGAGATGGTTGTCCCCCAGCATCGGATGGACTTGCGCTTTTGGAACGCGTCCGGGGAGCTGAAAGGCGCTATCCTATCGCAGCGGAATGACGGAACCGAGACGCCCCTGGCGACCTCCGAATTCGATGGTTCCACTCTGCGGTTCAAGATGAAGGCCCCCAGTGGCAAGTCCCAAGCCGAGATGCCGACCATGGTGATGACGAGGAGCGGCGGCAATTTCGAGGGCTATTGGGCGGACCGCTCTGGAGCAAAGATTGGTCCCAAGCTCAAGCTGGTCCGCCCAGTGATATAGTCGCGACTCGCTACGCCAAAGCGCAATTTATCCCGCGCCCGGCTCCCGGCCCGCGGGAGAACCGGTAATCGTGTGAATCCCGTGGGAACCACGTACAATAGGCCTATCGGACTCCCTTTCTTAGGCTTTTTCTTGCTCCTGGCCGCCTTGCTGGGGCTGTGGGCGGGCGTCACCCGGCGCGGCTGACATGCATTTGAATTTTCAAACCGCGATCCTCAACGTACTGCTGCTGTGGATTCTCACGTCGCCGCACGAGTTCGCCCACGCCTGGGTAGCGACCAGGCTGGGCGACGACACCCCGCGCCTCCAGGGCCGTTTGACGCTGAACCCGCTGGCGCACGTGGATTGGCTGGGAACCGCGATTCTTCCGTTCCTGACCTCGCTGTTCACCGGCGGCTTTCTGGGATGGGGGAAGCCCGTCATGACAAACACTTCCAAGCTCAAGGGCGGCCGCAACGGGCTGGCGCTGGTGGCTCTGGCGGGTCCCGGGAGCAACGTCGTCATGGCGGTGATTCTGGCGATCGTGGCGCGGATCGCGCTCCACGTGGCGCCGGCGTTCGCGGATTTCGCGGCCAGCGGCGTCGAGCTGAGCCTCTACCTGGCCATCTTCAACCTGCTGCCCGTGCCGCCGCTCGACGGCTCCAAGCTGCTGCTGGCGATGCGCGTCCCCATGGTGGTGTACCAGGAGATTGCGCGGTTCGGGTTCATGGCGCTGGTTCTGCTGATTTCGTTCTACGGCGTGGGCCGCTGGATGGCCGAGTGGAGCGACGCCGGCGCACGCGCGATTTTCCAGGCGCTGGGGTGAAGCCCGCGCCCTGCTAACCTAACCTATAAGCAGATCATGAAATCCCAAATTGCCGTAGCCACCTCTAATGGCGTATCCCTCTGCGACCACCTCGCGAAGAGCGCCGCTTTTGTGGTGCTGGGGGTTGAGGATGGGCGCGTCGTTTCCCGCGCCGTCCGCAGCCGTGACCAAGGGCCCTGCGGCAATCACAAGAGTTTCGTCGAAATGCTGGAAGGCTGCGATGCCGTGATCTGCGGCGGCATCGGCCAGGGCGCATTCGATGCCCTCCGCGCGCACGGGATACATCCGGTGGTGGCCGCCGGCAGTTACGCCATCGACGACGCGGCGGAACAGTACCTCGCCGGAACCCTCGCTACCACCGGCGAGCGCGTCTGCCTCTGCCACTGAGCAGCCCCGCCGCAGCGGTCCGGAAGGCAGACCGAGAGGTCCGCCCCACTGGTCTGTGCTACATTCCTCAAGAGGAGGTCCCATGCGCCGCTCTCTTCTTGCCCCGGCGACAGCGCTGCTGCTGATCGCATTCGTTTTCGCCCCCTTGTTCGCCCAGGATATCGATATTTCCTTCAAGAAATTCGTTCTGGGGAACGGACTCACGCTGGTGGTTCACGAGGACCATAAAGCGCCCATCGTGGCGGTCAACGTCTGGTACCACGTCGGCTCGAAAAACGAGCGGCCCGGCAAGACCGGGTTCGCGCACCTCTTCGAGCACCTCATGTTCGGCGGCAGCGAGCATTTCCAGGGCCGCTACATCGACGCCATGGAGCGCATCGGCGCCACCGATCTCAACGGCACCACCAACGAAGACCGCACCAACTTCTTCGAGAACGTGCCGGTGTCCGCCCTGGATTACACGCTTTGGATGGAGTCCGACCGAATGGGGTACATGATCGGCGCCATCGACCAGAAAACCCTCGATTTGCAGCGCGGCGTGGTCCAGAACGAGAAGCGGCAGGACGAAAACGAGCCTTATGGGCTGGTGAACGAACAGATCGATCGCGATACGCACCCCTCGGGCCACCCCTATTCCTGGAGCGTGATCGGCTCCATGGAAGACCTCAGCGCCGCGTCGCTCAACGACGTGCACGAGTGGTTCAAGACCTACTACGGCCCGTCGAACGCCGTGCTGATGGTGGCGGGCGACGTGGATCCCGAAACGGTCCATCAAAAGGTCGAGAAGTATTTCGGCGAGATTCCGCCGGGTCCGCCGGTGGCCCGCCAGCGCGCGTGGATCGCCAAGATGACTGGCACGCACCGCGCCGTGCTGCAGGACCGCGTACCCCAGGCGCGCATCGTCAAAGCCTGGAACATGCCGGAGTATGGCGCCGTGGATTCCGACTATCTCGACCTGGTGAGCGATGTCCTCGCCTCGGGCGAGACCTCGCGCCTCTACAAGCGGCTGGTCTACGACGACCAGCTCGCCACCGACGTCGCCGCCTATGTCGATCCGCGCGAAATCGGCGGGCAGTTCCTGATCCAGGCCACCGCACGCCCCGGGGTCGCTCTGGCGAAGGTGGAGAAGGCGATTGACGAAGAACTGGCGCGCTTTCTTGCCCAAGGGCCGACGGTGCAGGAAGTGCAGCGGGTCCGCACCAGGTATCTGGCCAACTTCATCCGGCAGGCGGACCGCATCGGTGGATTCGGCGGCAAGTCGGACGTGCTGGCCATGGCCCAAGTCTACCTGGGCGACGCGGCCGCTTACAAAACCAAGCTGGCCCGCGTGCGGGAGGTTACGGCCGCCAAGCTCCAGGGGGCCGCCAAGCGCTGGCTTTCCGACGGCGTGTACGTCCTCGAGGTCCTGCCCTTCGGCGACAGCAACGCCGCCACGCAAACTGCGGACCGCTCCAAGCCGCCCGAAATCGGCCAGCCGCCGGAGTTGCGGCTGCCCAAGCTGGACCGCGTCATGCTCTCCAACGGCCTGAAGGTGGTGCTGGCGGAGCGGCACGAAATCCCCGTGGTGAACCTATGCCTGCTGGTGGATTCCGGCTACGCGGCCGACCCATCCGCCGCGCCGGGGACCGCCACCCTGGCCGCCACGCTGCTCAACAAGGGCACGAAGACCCGCACGGCGCTCGAGATCAGCGAGCAACTGGCCCAGCTCGGCGCCAATTTGGACGTATCCGCGAGCGTCGATTCCATCGAGGCGCGGCTCTCGGCATTAAAGGCGAACCTGGACGCGTCGCTCGACATCTTCGCCGACCTGGCGCTCGGCCCGACGTTCCCGCAATCCGACTTCCTGCGGGAGCAGAAGCAGCAACTGGCGGCCATCGACCGCGAAAAAAGCGAACCCATGGATACGGCGATGCGCATCCTGCCGGCGCTCATTTACGGCAAGGGCCACGCCTATGCGGAGCCGTGGACGGGGTCCGGAACCGCCGCCAGCGTCTCCAAGCTCACCCGCGAGGACATGGTCAAGTTCCACGCCACCTGGTTCAAGCCGAACCACTCCACGCTGATCGTGGCGGGAGACACGAACCTGGCCGAGCTGCGCCCGAAGCTGGAGAAGTTGTTCGCGGCGTGGCAGCCGGGCGAGCCGCCCAAGAAGAACATCGCCACGGTCGCTTTGGCGGACAAGCCGGTGGTGTACCTGGTCGACCGGCCGGGATCGGAACAGTCGCTGATTCTGGCGGGGAACGTCGCGCCGCCGAAGAATAACCCGGACGAGATCACCATCGTGACGATGAACAACATCTTGGGGGGCGATTTCGGCGCGCGGATCAATATGAACTTGCGGGAAGACAAGCACTGGTCGTACGGCGCGGAGACTTTCCTGCTGAACGCGCGCGGCCAGCGGCCATTCCTGGTCTACGCGCCCGTCCAAACCGACAAGACCAAGGAGTCATTGGCCGAGGTCGATAAGGAGCTGCGCGGCATACTCGGCAACCGCCCGGCGACCGACGCGGAGTTGAACAAGGTAAAGGGCAGCGAGACGCTGCGTCTGCCCGGCTCCCGCGAGACAATCGGACAGGTGCTGGACATGATGGTGAACCTGGTGCAGTTCGGCCTGCCGGACGACTATTACCAGACTTATGCCGCCAAGGTCCGCGCGCTGACGCTGCCCGATATCGCCAAAGCGGCGGCCCAAGTCGTGCAGCCCGCGCATCTGGTCTGGGTTGTGGTGGGAGATCGCGCCAAGATCGAGGCGGGCGTCCGCGAACTCGGCCTGGGAGAAGTGCGGCTCTTGAACCCCGAGTAGCGCCGAGACTTGCGAAGTAGTTACCCAGTCTTAGTTGTAATGCGCCGCGTTGATTGCCGCGAAGTGCGCCAGCTCCGCCGGAACCTCTTCCAACGGAAAAACCGAATTGGTGGGGCACACCGGCACGCATGCGCCGCAATCGATGCACTCGTCCGGGCTCACATAGAGCTGCGGAGCTTCCTCAAATCCGGCTTCGTCTTTTTTGGGGTGGATGCAGTCCACCGGGCACGCCTGGACGCACAGTTCGTCCTTGGTGCAAGTATCCGTAATCACGTATGCCATGCCCAGGGGAACTGCAATCCCGGCGCCAGCGGCAGTCCGGCCATAAGTGATGGAAAACACGAGGAGAAAGCCTACAACCACGGACCCGGAGTGGGTCAAGGCGCGCAGCTTCCGGGCGTCGATTGGTCAAGTGGCGCAATAGTGGGGCGGGCCTCCAGGCCTGCCCAGCCAAAGTTGCATTCGTCCTCTCATTGCGGCATTTTTGAATAAGATGCCCGTTTCGATGGAGTTTCTGCGCGGCGTCCTTGGATTGATCGGCGCCGGCTGCGCCTACATGATGGGGCGCTCGGCGGCGGCGGTTCGCAAGGGATGGCAGAAAAGGTCCAGGCTCTACGGCTGGACCATCCGCACGGCCGCCTGCATGGTGGCGCTGATGATCCGCCATCCGCTCGATGCGACCGATCTCGTGGTCTGGGCGGCCGCGGCGGCGGCTTTCGCTTTGGGCTTCTGGAACGCCTCCCGGCCGCGTAAAGAGGAAGACCTCGTGAGCGCCATTTTTCCGGACGAGCCGTAACGGACGGTTGCTACAATCTTCTCTGATATGGCGCTCGTCGTAGTGGGATCGGTAGCTTATGATGGCGTGGAGACGCCGCACGGAAGCGTGGACCGCATGCTGGGCGGCGCGGCCACCTATATCTCGCTGGCCGCCGGCTATTTCACCCCGGTGAAGCTGGTGGCCGTGGTGGGAGACGATTTCGCGCCGGAGGACGCCGGCCTGCTGGCCTCGCGCGGCATCGACCTCACCGGCCTGGAGCGCGTACCCGGCGGCAAGACGTTCTTTTGGTCGGGGGTCTACTCGGCCGACATGAACGACCGCACCACCTTGCGCACCGACCTGAACGTCTTCGCCGATTTCAACCCCAAGCTGCCCGAGCCGTACCGCTCCGAGCCCTATTTGTTCCTCGGCAACATCCAGCCCGCGCTGCAGGAGAGCGTACGCGCGCAAATGCACCGCGTGAAGCTGGCCGGCGGCGACACCATGAACTACTGGATCGACGATTTTCGCGCCGAGTTGCTGAAGACCCTGAAGGACTGGGACTTCCTGCTCATCAACGACAGCGAAGCGCGCCTGCTTTCCGGCGAGCAGAACCTACGCCGCGCGGCGGCGAAGATCCAGGAGATGGGCCCCCGCACGCTGGTCGTCAAGCGCGGCGAGTACGGCGCCGTGCTCTTCCGCGGGAAGAGTCACTTCATGGCGCCTGGATATCTGCTGGAAAGCGTGTTCGACCCCACCGGCGCGGGCGACAGTTTCGCGGGCGGCTTCATGGGCTATCTGGCGGGCCGCCGCGTGGCGCTGGACGGCGCGGAGATCGATTTCGCGGACTTGCGCCGCGCCGTGATCTACGGCTCGGTCATGGGCAGTTTCTGTTGCGAGCAGTTCGGAGTCGACCGTTTCCGCACGCTGACTCGCGAGGAGATCGAAGCGCGGTATGAGGAGTTCAAGAGCTGCACGGCGTTCTAGCGGGCTACCGAAAAGACGCCTCCTCCGGTCGAATTTGGGTATTTTGCCCAAAACCGCGGACCACGCCAATTTGGAATCAACGTGTTACGGACGGATATTTGGGCAAATTTGCCCAAATCGCCGCCGGACAGGACAAGAATTCTCGGCCGTTTGCTGGAGGGATTTCACAACAGCTATGGCCTGGACGGTTGGAGTACCCTTCCCCCAAAACGGCTTTCTGGGTCAGTCTGTAGAGTCGAGGATGGGCGCGAGCACTGACGCACGGAGCGCCGCCCCGTTTCCCATCCCCGCTCATCAAACCGGACGTGCCCAATTAAGGCATCCGGCTTTCCGACTGGCTTCACCGCAGACTCACGAACGAGGCTTCACCTTGGCTCGGCTGAGTTGCAGTACCCCCAGCTCGCCAAACACCGCTTGGATGCTGAAGCGGTTGGTGCCGCGCGAATGCACCTGGTGGCGCCTCCGCAAGAAATGCCGTACGCTCTCATAGACGTAGTTGTCAACCGCGTCGTACGCCGCCGCCCGGGTTCCGTAGTTGAAGTACGCCGACCAGCCCCTCAGAATCTGATTCAGCCGGTTCCGCGCCTCCTCCCAGGTCCCCGTGTTGCTGGGTACCAGAAGTTGCCCCACCTTTTCCTTGATGCGTGCCATCGCTTTCTTCGACGGGCTTGCCCCCAAATACCAGTGGCCATCCTTCTTGTACCGATGCGGCCCGAACGTGTAACCCAGAAAGTTGAAGCTCTCCTGTCGCGCTTGCTTGATGCTGGTCTTCGCCTCATTCAGGGTGACCCCCATCCGTGTTACCACCTGCCGCGTCCAATTCAATGCCTCTGCCGCTTTGCCGCGACTGAGAATCACGAAATCATCCGCGTAGTTCACGATATGGGCGTCAAACCGCTCTCCCCGTTTGGTGTTCCGCCAACCCTTCAACAGACGGTTCATGTACAGGTTGGCGAGCATGGGGCTGGCCACGCCTCCCTGCGGCGTTCCGCAGTGGCGGTCCTTCCCTCCCGTCAACCGACGCTTCCCGTTCTCGTCCCGCTCCTCGACCGGGGCCTGTAGCCACATCTTGATCAGACGCAGCACCTCCCGATCGACGATCCGGCGAGCCACGCACTGTAGAAGTTCGCAGTGTGGAATGGTGTCAAAGTACTTGGACAGATCGGCGTCCACTACATCGGTGTAGCCTTCGCAGATTAGCTTATGCACTTTCCGAATTGCGTCCTGCGCGCTTCGCTTCGGTCGGTAACCATAGGCACTTGGTTCCAAATCCGCCTCGAAAATCGGTTCCAGCACGATCTTGGCTGCGGTCTGCACCACCCGGTCCCGAATTGTCGGAATCCCGAGCGGCCGCTCCCCGCCTCCGGGCTTCGGGATCATTACCCTCCGCACCGGCTGTGGTTGATACGTCTTGTTGCGTAACTCCTGTCGGATGCCGGCCAGCCACTCCTCCCGCCCTGTTGACTCGATTTGCTCGAAAGTCTGTCCATCCACTCCTGGCGCGCCCTGATTGGCTCGCGCCAGCGCGTAAGCATGGGCCAGAATGTCCTCGCGATAGATCTTGTCGTAGAGCATGTAGAAGCGGTATCCCGGCTCGTTCTTCGCCTTGCGATACAGCTTGATCTGAAGTTCCCGTATCTTACTCGGTGTTGCCAGACTCATCGTCAATCACCGCTCCTTCCCTCCTTCACAAGCACACCAGAAGTAAGGGCCCTTTCCTCCGCCGGCATTACCCGGCCTCCACGGTCGTATGGCCCTCTCCGACTCCCAGACTGGCCGCCGCCCTTTCTGGCGACGTTCGGGGCCGCGACCCCCAGCCAATCCCGAGCCTCCCTCACTGGCCCAAACCACCTTCCCTGCATGCCATGCTCAATACCCCGGTGGACCGGATCAGGTGCTCGTTGGTTGGCGAGTTGCGCGTTCCCGCGCGGGTTTCTTCCCTGTCCGTGCAGCCTTCCCCGTTATCGTGGCGGGTCGGCGTCCACATCACTACTTTCGAGGCCTGCTCAAGCTTCACACGCGTTACGGCCTGCAGAGTTGCTCGCCCACCATACGCGGGCTTTATCGCGAGGCTCCGCCCTAGCCGGTTTCCCGGCTCGGACGCTCGCAAGCTACCAAGTTCAACCAACAACCTCCTTGGGTGGGTCCTTCCCCCACTGGTGATTTGCGCTGTTGAGGCGCACACGATAATCCCGTATATCGACCACAACCACGTTCATCGTACGGCCATGCGATACGATACTAGGGATGCTCGTCCGGTCCGCTTCAAGGAGGA
>OCTA010003950.1_pt1 | contig 13094 bp, 11 predicted proteins | sample 1538991 | NCBI WGS metagenome assembly OCTA01 (sample SAMEA3539302, study PRJEB22396) | soil metagenome | biome: tundra; feature: field; material: soil | place: USA | collected 2010-05 | depth 0.15 m
CAGGCGGGATTGTGGATTCGTTCTCGATGGTGTCGCTCAAGCGCTTCCTGGAAAAAAAGTGCAACATTCAAATTCCCGACGCCAGTGCCACGCCTGACGCCTTCGATACCGTGCAGAGCATTGTTGGGCTGGTACACCGGCTGCAGAAAGCGCAACCCGTCACGGTGTGAAGAGGCGGTTGCACCGGACAAACATGTCCGCAACAGAAGTTGCTTGCGCCTGCGGCGCTGGACGGGGCGCGTTGGCCGCCGGCACAGCACTCATATCGTAGTTAACGAGGAACGTCATGGCCTTCATTGATGCATTTCGCAATCGTTACCAGGCCGAGATCGACGCGATCAAAGCCGCCGGCCTCTTCAAGGAAGAGCGCTACATCCATTCACCGCAGCGGTCGGAGATTGAAGTCGAGTTTCCGGTCGGCTCGAAAATCAAGAAGTGCATAAACATTTGCGCTAACAACTACCTGGGACTGTCCAGCCATCCCGAAGTAATCGCCGCGGCACACGCCGGGTTGGACAGCCGCGGCTATGGGATGTCATCGGTGCGCTTCATCTGTGGCACGCAGGACATCCATCGCGAACTCGAGAACCGGCTCACGGAATTTCTCGGGACCGAGGACACGCTCCTCTTTCCCTCTTGCATGGACGCGAACGCCGGCTTCTTCGAAGCTTGCCTGAACGAGCAGGACGTGATGATCGCAGACCGGCTGGTGCACGCCTCCATCGTGGACGGGATGCGCCTGTGCAAGGCCATGCAGGACACGTTCAAGCATTCCGACATGGGGCATCTGGAGGAGAAGCTGCAAGAGCACATGGACAAGCGCTCACGCATGATCATCACCGACGGCGTCTTCTCCATGGACGGCGACATGGCGAAGCTCGATGAGATCGTCGAGCTCGCCGAAAAGTACGACGCCATGGTGTTCCTCGACGACTCGCACGCCAGCGGTTTCATCGGCCGCACCGGCCGCGGGACGCACGAACATTGCGGCGTCTTGGGGAAGATTGACGTGATCACGACTACTCTGGGCAAGGCGCTGGGCGGCGCTTCCGGCGGCTGCGTCAGCGGACGGCGCGAGTTGGTGGAGATGTGCCGCCAGCGGGCCCGTCCATTTCTCTTCTCCAACTCAGTGGCGCCGGTCATTGTCGCTGGCGCGCTGAAGGTGCTGGAGCTGATCACCGCCACCACGGAGCGCCGCGACAAGCTGGAGTGGAATGCCAAGTACTGGCGTGGACTGCTGAAGGATGCCGGGTTCGACATCAAGGAAGGCGAGAGCCCGATCGTGCCGGTCATGCTCTACGACGCCAAGCTGGCGCAGGACTTCGCTCGCGACCTTTTCGACGAAGGCGTGTATGCGGTCGGATTCTTCTTCCCAGTGGTGGCGAAGGGACAGGCCCGCATTCGCACCCAGTTGTCTGCCGCGCACGAGAAACATCACCTGGATTTTGCCATCGAGGCCTTCAAGAAGGTCGGCGAGAAGCACGGGGTGCTGGGACTCGGAAAGAAGGAATTGCTCGCCAAGGCCGGTGCCTGATGCCGGTTAGTCCGGGACGAGGATTCGAGGACTGTTAACTGTAAGCGGCGCTCGGCGGTCAGTCGGCCGTCGAGCGACCACCAATTCACACAGGAAGCGCTTCCGTGACGCAACGGCGCTCATGAGAGGGAGGTCGCCATGCTTTGCGAAGAACTGGAACTGCTTGAGGGACAATTCGACGAGATTGTGACCGCGCTGGAGGACCCAACCTTAACCGACGACCAGCGAAAAGCCCTGGAAAGGACCTATGCTGAGTTGAGCCACATCATTAAAGACCATCAGAAGGCCGGCCACCGGGGCAGTCCCTGTTTTGAAGAATGATTATTCCGGACTCCACGACGCAGTTCCTTCCGAAACTGACCGACGCCGCGATTGCGGCCAGTCCGCGCGGCAGCCAGATTGGACGCGAACCGGGCCCTACTTACCGTAGGCGTGCAATACCGGGAAATGAGTCGAGACCCGAGTCGAAACTCAAGATTTGCTGGATGCCATTTTGCTCCATGACAGCCAGATGCACACCATCTCCAGCCTTGGCGATTATCTCCGAAGGATTCAAGTCGCCTCTTGTTTTTTGAAAGGAACTTCAGCATAATCCCTGAGCACCAACGCAAAGGTCGATGCCTTTCGTTCCAGGATCACCCAACTGGTTCTCCGCACGCCCAGTTGCTTCGCACCACAACTGCGGTACTAAGGAGGACTCCCATGCGAGTCAACAAACGTTCCATCCAGGTGATGGCCACCCTGGCCATCTTCATTACGATCCTGTTTGCTACCAGCACCTGGGCGGCCGCCGAAGACACGGTGCTGCATAGCTTCAGCAACAACGGCACGGACGGGATTGTTCCCGACGGCGGCGTCATCTTCGATGCCGCCGGCAATCTCTACGGCACGACTTGGGCGGGCGGCACCTACAGCGCGGGCACGGTGTACGAGTTGACGCCAGCAGGAGGCGGGGGCTGGACGGAGCAGGTGCTGCATAGCTTCGGCAACGGCGCGGACGGGGCTTTTTCCGCCGCCGGCCTGATCTTTGATACCGCCGGCAATCTCTACGGCACGACTGCCGGTGGCGGCACTTATAGCAAAGGCACGGTGTTCGAGTTGACGCCCACTGCGGGCGGGGGCTGGACGGAGAAGGTGCTGTATAGCTTTAATGGCAACGGCACCGACGGGTACGCGCCCTACTCCGGCCTGGTTTTCGATGCCGCCGGCAATCTCTACGGCACGGCCTACTATGGCGGTACTTACAGCCGCGGGACAGTGTTCGAGTTAACTCCCCAAGCGGGCGGAACTTGGACGGAGCAGGTGCTGCATAGCTTCGGCAACGGCACGGACGCGTCTGCGCCCTTCGCCGGCCTGACCTTTGATACCGCCGGCAATCTCTACGGCACGACCGAGGTGGGCGGCACTTTCAACTACGGTGCGGTGTTCGAGTTGACGCCCGCAGGGGGCGGAACCTGGACGGAGAAGGTGGTGTATAGCTTCGCCAACAACGGCACGGACGGGACTGTTCCCAAAGCCGGCGTCATCTTCGACGCCGCCGGCAATCTCTACGGCACCACCTCCCAAGGCGGCACTTACAACCTGGGGGCGCTGTTCGAGTTGACGCCCGCAGCGGGCGGAACTTGGACGGAGCAGGTGCTGCATAGCTTCGGTAACGGCACGGACGGGGCTAATCTCTACGCCAGACTGATCTTCGATGGCGCCGGCAATCTCTACGGCACGACCTACCAAGGCGGCAGTTATGGCGGAGGCACGGTATTTCGATTGAACGCCCAGGGAGAGGTCTTGCTGCAGAGCTTCAGCGGCAACGACGGGGCGAGCCCCGTAGCCGGGCTGGTCCTTGATGGCGCTGGCAATCTCTACGGCACCACCTCCTCTGGCGGCGCTTCCCATGAGGGAGCAGTGTTCGAGATTACCAGTGCGCCTCCAGTCGCGTATCAATTCGTCACCGTAACTCCCTGCCGGCTGATCGACACACGCCAGACCGGCGGCCCGATTCAGGGCGGCACCTTCCGTACCTTCCCCATTCCGCAAGAGGGCGGCTGCAACATTCCGGCGACCGCAACCGCGTACTCGCTAAATGTCTCGGTTGTGCCCCAGGGTGGTTTGGGTTACTTAACCATGTGGCCAGCGGGCGTCGACCTGAGACCTGTAGTTTCTACCCTGAACTCACTGGATGGCCGCATCAAGGCCAACGCAGCGATTGTGCCGGCGGGTACTAGCGGGGCGGTCAATGTTTACGTGACCCAAACCACCAACGTGATCCTGGATATCAACGGTTACTTCGCGCCGGTATCGGCTTCCACGCTGGCGTTTTATCCGCTGACCCCCTGTCGCGTGGCCGACACGCGCCACAGCAGTTATCCTCAGGGCCTGGGGCCGCCATTTCTGACCGGCGGCCAGGAACGGCAATTCCCCATCCTGAATGCCACCACGACCTGTAACATTCCCGCGACCGGGGTCGCCGCCTATTTGCTGAACTTTTCGGTCGTGCCCCACGGCTCGCTGTTTTACATGACGGTGTGGCCCACGGGTGAAACCCGGCCCGTGGTTTCCACGTTGAACGATATCCCTGGTCAGGTCATCGCCAATGCCGCAATTGTGCCTGCCGGCACTGGCGGTAGTGTCTCGGTCTTCCCCACCAACGACACCGACCTGGTCATTGACATTAGTGGCTACTTCGCGGCCCCCGGGCCGGGCGGGCTGTCGCTCTACACGGTGGCCCCTTGCCGGGTCATCGACACCCGCCATGTAGGCAGCGGGCAGCCCTTCAGCGGACTGCTGAGCCCTCCCGTGGATGTGGGGGGGAGTATTTGTGGGACACCCGCCACGGCGCAGGCTTATGTCTTCGGTGCGGCGGTGGTGCCGACCGGCGCGCTGGGCTATCTGACGTTGTGGCCCGACGGGGCCACCCAGCCGTTGGTTTCGACGCTGAACGCGCTGGACGGATCGATCTCCTCCAACATGGCCATCGTGCCCAGCACCAATGGAAAGGTCGATGCTTATGCGTCGGGGATCACGCAACTGGTCCTCGACATCTCCAGCTACTTCGCACCGTGAGAGTACCCAGGCTAGATGGAATGAGACGGCTGGTCTCGCGGAACAGGTAAGGTGTCCGCACCCACTCGAGAGGTGCAAATGAGCCACCTCCGCCCAAATGGGCGCGAGATGCCTATCGGCGAATTACTGGACACCAGCCCTAACGCGTGGGATGAGCTTATGTCTTGATGCGTGCGTACAAGAGCTGATCCAGTATCTGGCCGTCCTTGATTACGCTGCTGCGCAACCGGCCCTCCAGCACGTACCCGGCCTTCTCCAACACCCGGCAAGAATTGGGATTGCTGGCGTACGGCTCGGCATGGATTCGTACCAGATGAAAGCGTTCCAGGGCGTATTCGGTAAACTTCGCGACCGCCTCGGTCATTACTCCTTTACCCCAATGCGGCTCACCCAACCAGTAGCCCATTTCAGCCGTCAAACGATGAACGTCTTGATTGATAGAGATTCCTATGCCGCCAATGGCTTCTTCCGGAGTCGCAATCGCGAAAAACCTTGTTGGACTTTGACGAGCGACCATTTCCAAAAACGCCGCAGCGCTGGCCTCTGTATACGGGTGCGGGAATGCATCACGCAAGTTGAGCCACACCTTGCGATTGTTCGCGTATTTCACCAAGGCGGCCTGATCGTGGCTACTCCACGAACGGATTGCTCCAAACGAAGTCCGAATCAACATTGAGTTCACGTTACAATGCAACGCGACCACATTCAACCGCACCAAAGGTCCACGCCGCGAATTGGTCGCAAAGGACGGTCCTTGAATCACCGGTGCTTGGTCTCCCGGTTGGCGTCCAAGAGAGGGACGCGAACCTGGGACACAAGGCGCTCGTCCTGCTCTGCACTCACCGAACGTTTTCTCCCACCTTTCGCCAGAGACGGGCGGAAGCATGCGGCATCCGACTTGGGCGCGCAAGGAGGGCTCGGGTATATTATCCGGTGTGCCCGAGTCAGGCTCGAAACCGATGCCATCCTCGCGGCAATCATGTTGCTGGCATTTTGTCTTTTCTGCGGGATCAGGTCATCCGGTTTATTTTTGCACGCCTGACAGTCTGGGCGCCTAAGGATGGTAATAGCGCTGCGTTGGGAGGGAAGCTGTGAAACGGATACTGGGAATGGCGGCACTTCTGGGGATGGTCCTGGTGGCCGGCGGTTGCAGCCACAAGACCCAAAATACCGGTGTCCAAACCGTCAGGTTCGCGGTCCCTGCTTCCCTGGATTCGTTGGTGGTGACGTTCGCACAGGAGAAAGGATGGTATCGCGAGGAGGGCCTGAACCTGCAATTTACCATGGTTCCGCCTGACAAAGTCCAGGAGGCCCTGGCATCAGGGTCGGTGGACGTAGCTTGGAGCACGACCACAGACACGATGATCGCCTCGGTCAACAACCCGAACGTGGTGTTCATCTACCCATGGAACACGTTCGACAAGGGTTTTGCGTTGATCGCACGTCCCGTTGGCCCGTTTGAGTCAGTGGAGGAACTCAACAAGACCATACCAAGTTACGTGGACGCGGTGCGCGCCGCCGCCGCACAGTTGCGCGACAAAACCGTGGTCACCACCGCTAATACGGACATGGAGCATGCCGTCGCCTCGGCTGCCGAGCGCGGGGAGCTTATCTTTAAAAACGTGAGAATCATCAACCTTCCCCCGGACAAAGGGCTCGCAGCCTTCTTGTCAGGAACCGGCGATGCGTACATGGGAGGTCTTCCCCAAAGGACCAGGGCGGTCAAGGAAGGGATGGTAGAGATAATCAGCGGTTTCGATATTGGTCCGGCGCCGATTAACGGGTTGGTGACTAGCAGAGCCTATCTTCGGGACCATGAAGACGTGATCCTGAAAATACTGAAAGTGTGGTTTCGTACCGCGACCTACACCAACTCGCACACTGACGAGGTTGGCACCTATATAGCTGCCGAGCTCAACCGGCAGGGCGGAGCTCACTATGATGTCGCCGATTTTAGTAGGGACTGGAACGGGCTTGAGCATTTTGTGGACTCGCCGCAGGATGCGCAGCAAGAGATTTTCGAGACGAAAGGGGCCAATTATTGGCGGCGCCGCTGGGATGATGACAACGCCTACCTTTTCCGCATCAAGAAGTCGGTCCCCTACCCGGTGTCTTCAGACGGAATATTCCTAGCCGATACGATGCAGATCAAGTTTCTCCGGCGCTACGGTAAAGGACCTTTTTAGTAGCTTGCCAATCGGCTTTTCCGCGCACACTGGATTTCCAGGCGGTCCGCCCCTTCTCCGAGTAGAACGCGGCAACGCGGGAGAACAGAGTGGTCGAGATGGAATCGGAATGGACGGCCAGGGACCATGAGTTGAAATGTTCGGTGGGCGGTATGGACTTTATCAACTGCTACGAGGATGTGAGTCGTGCCGGCGCGTATGCCACGCTTGAGTTCGCCAACACCTATTACCTCGCCTACCGGGACCTCCCGGCGATCATTTCACAGCATGTAACCGGAACCCGAGCGCTGGACTTCGGTTGTGGCACTGGCCGGTCAACCCGGTTCCTGCGAAAACTCGGGCTGGAGGTGACCGGAGTTGATCTCTCCGAGAACATGCTGCGGATCGCACGCGCCGTCGATCCTTCCGGAGATTACCGCCTCGTACCCGGCGATAATTTCGACGAGTTGGACGCTGGGGCCTTCGACCTGGTGCTCTCAGCTTTCACCTTCGACAACATTCCCGGGGCGAGCAAGGCAGGAATCTTTCGCGACCTGGGAAAGCTGTTGACGCCGAAGGGAACCATCATCAGCCTGGTTTCGTCACCCGAGATTTACACCCACGAATGGGCTTCCTTTACGACCAGGGATTTTCCCGAGAACGCCGTAGCCCGCAGCGGTGATGTCGTGCGCATCGTGGTCACTGACCACCAGGATCGACGGCCGGTCGAAGACATCCTCTGGACCGACGAATCGTATCGGGCGGTGTACCGAGAAGTGGGTCTGCGAACCAGCCAAGTCTTCAAGCCGCTGGCCACAGGCGACGAGCCCTACCCGTGGGTGAACGAAACCAAGATCGCTCCCTGGGTGATTTACGTGTTGCGACGAGCGAGCTAGCTCTGCCCTCGCCGCAATCCCCGCCCGGCCGGACTTGCTCCATCACAGCATCGTTCAACAGGAGGCAGCGGACCAGACGCTCCCCATCCACCGCCGCGCCGTCGTGGAGAATCGCAGGAGCTAACTTCGAATTGCCGGTGTCTGTAGTGAATACAAGGAGCGCCGGTATGTTTGAAGACAGTCTGTTTGAGTCGAGCGGGACTTTGAGCAAACGAAATCCGTGGACCGCCGCAATATCGTTCGCCATGCAGGGACTGCTGGCCGGTGGGTTGGTGCTGTTGCCTCTCATCTACACGGAAGCGTTGCCCGGGCGCCAGCAAGGGAGCATCATTACGGAACCCGCTCCACCGCCGGGGCCGGCGCCGGTTTCCAACCGCGCACGCGGTGTTCAGTCGCGCCCCATGGCCGAGGATAAAGTGCTGCGGGTTCCGAACTGGATACCGCCTAAGATTGCGATTGTGCACGATCAGCCTACCAATGCGGACACAGGCGGAGCGCCCGATTGGGTCGGGGTTACCGGGGGAATTGGAACTGACGTGCCGAACAGCGTCATCAGCAGCGTCATGAAGATCGCACCGGCTATGCCGAAGGCGGTTGCGCCTGCGAAGGTGCGCGTGTCATCAGGCGTCGCACAGGGCCTGCTCATCCATGAAACCAAGCCGGTCTATCCGCCTCTGGCCATGCAGGCGCGGATTCAGGGGACGGTATTGTTGCAGGCGGTGGTCGCCAAGGATGGCACGGTGCAGGACCTGCGCGTGGTCAGCGGACATCCTCTACTGGTGAAGGCGGCAATGGAAGCGGTGAAACTGTGGCGCTATAAGCCTTACAGGTTGAATGACCAGCCCGTCGAGGTGGACACGGAGATCATCGTCAACTTCACCCTGGGTAACAGATAGCTCTCATAAAGCGGGATTGCCACTTAACCTCCTCCAGCGCTTACGGCTTCGCCGCGTTATCGCCGGTCGTCTGCTTCTCAAAGGTCCAGTGGCACGGTCGGCCCACAATCCCCAGGCCCGTACTCCGCTCGCCGGTGCCCGCCGTGTCGGTGAACCGCGCCTTTACCTCGTAGCTATAGTCATGGCCCTCGCTCTTGATTGGCCCGTGCGTGTACTCCGCGCCGGCAGTGACTCCGCTGGCCGTCAACTTGGCCTTCCCGTCGTTGGCGATCTTGCCGTCGATTGCCAGGTAGGCCTGCTGACCCCTGGTGCCGCGCTCGCCATGCAGAACGTCGCCCGTCGCCGTCGAGATAAAGTGCAACGTGTAGCCCAGCGTCCCGCCCTTCGGATCGCAGGTCACGGTCGTGTTCCACTTGCCGTCGAACTTGCCGGCCATGGCCTGCCCGCCCGCCGACAGCGTTATCAGGATGATTCCGAATAAAAGCCCCTTGTTCATGGTTTTCTACTTTCTTCTTTCCGGCGACGTCTCAGCCAGGATTTCCATTTTGATTTCCTGGCACGCCGTCATGCTACGCATGAAGTCATTCTCGTCAAAGGTCTAGCTGGAATTTCCTCTTTGACAGTCGAAAACGTCGCCATTGTACGCCTGTCTCGCCTCTTCCCGGCATTGTGAAACGATTTGGTAGTGGGGTCATTTGCACTGACGCCTTTATTCCTTACGCCCAAGCAATCCGAGTGATTCTCTGGGACCGCGCAAACCATAGTCAGATCGTGAAAGTGTACGATAAGCCGGAAGAGGGGCATGAGCGATACAGTCCGGGCCGTTTCGTCACGGTCGAGAAAGCCGCAATGAGTGGAATGCCAGATTTAGAGCGGGCGAGCACGTCACATGTCGAGCGGCAGAACGGAACCTTGCGCCAGTGGTGCAAACGGCTGACGCGCCTCACATACGCATTTTCGAAGAAATGAGAGAATCTGAAAGCGACGCTTGCGCTCCACTTCGCCTATTACAATCTGTGCAGGATTCACGGATCGCTGAGAATCACTCCGGCAATGGCAGCGGGGATCACGGATCATGTGTGGGACATCGGGGAACTCATCTTCACTGTGTAACCGCTACGCCGTGACCGTCGTCACCGATAGCGACCAGCTTCCGACATCAAGAGTGTTCTGGTGGTAGTGTGACTCAGCAAATAGCTGTAGGCATATCGGTTGTCGTAATTGTTCTTGTGATCGTCTGGTTACTTCGAGAGGAGAGTAAAGGGCGATGATGAGTATCGGCGCCATCTCCACGCTATGACACCACTACCAACGATTTCTTATCGGCGTATCCCCGGCGGTCCGGCTACCCCCACCGACACGACCCGGAGCGGCCCATCTTACTCTCTGTTCTTGCAACACTCCCCTCGCCCAGCCTCTCGTGCGCCCGAATTCCCATATGGACCCGCCACCCTGGCTCGCTATCCGGCCTAGCATCGCCCCAAAACGCCGCCGCGTCAGATGCCCCTCCGCCAGCAAGAGCCAGTAGTAGCGGGCATGTTTTACCAGCCTTCCGCCGGTCTTCACCAGCCGCTGCTGCAAGCTTGGTCAGCAGCCTCTGAAGCCGGCTCACAAAAAAGAAACAACCTTTTTGAGGCGGCCTGCATCTACGGCAAAAAATCCTGCGAGGAGGGGAAAAAGATGCTTAAGCACATGGCAGTATTCGCAGCAGCGGTAATTCTCGCCCTGGCTGTTCTCGGCCTGGGTGTTTCCACGAAACCGGTTTCCATGGGCGGGTCCTGGCAGGTGGACACCCACCATTCCGACGCGCAGCTGGTCACCGATGGAACCACAAATTATGGGAAAACGAAAACCGACTTTACGCTTGGTTTCGGACGGGTGAACGGTAGCCTGAAAATCGACGACGGCGATCCCACCAAGTCCAGTATCGTTTTCAGGTTCTATCCGGCGACCTCTATGTCGCCTCCCATTGCTGAAGATGGAAAATTCCTAAGCCAATGGCTGATGAACCTGTCCAACCACACGCTGGTGTGTTTCCATTCCAAGACGGTGCAGCGCACGGCTGACGGCCGGCTGCAAGCCACCGGCGATCTGACTCTGACTCGTGTGGACCGCAACGTCGACGCAACGCCGAGTGAAGCCTATTCCGGGCCGGTGTATGGCCCTCCGATGGTCCACCGCGTGTCGCGCGAAGCTACTTTCATTTTCGATCTCCCGGCCGCCGATGCCCAGGGGCAGAAAGACGCAGCGATCCGAGCGTCGGCATCAACCAGCATGTACCGCGAGAATTTCCCCCAGTTGGTAAAGGCTGTAGTCAGTGCCTACTGGCCACCCGTGGTGCAGGATGAAAAGTGCCAAGCGCAGGACCCAACTGAAGCCTATAAGGGCGCCCAGTGCACGGGCACCTTTCTGGAAACTCATAACATTCCCGAAGCGCTTGGTGAACGGCTGGGAGAGGACTACCCGGGCCCGCAGAATTACAACGCCATCGCGGGAAATCAACTGACCATTCTCCTTCACCTGCATTTGACGGCGAAGCCCTCCGCAGAACCAGCGGCAGGCGGCAACTAGTCTAGTGCGGCATGGCAAATTGGCGGCCCCGAGGTGAACCATTCACTTAGAGCCCAAGCTCGTTTTTCCAGGAAGGAGAGTGTGGAACACGGGCACGACGTGTGCCCGTGCCACACGACGCACATCGATTTGCATCCGATAGGAGATACATATGTCCAAGGAAATCAACCATGATCGCCGCCGCTTTTTGAGCACTGCGAGCATGACCATCGCTGCCGCCCATCTCGGCATGATGGGTTCTGCGAATGCCCAGTCCAGCAAGACAAAACCGGCAGATCTGCCGACGATTAAGCCGGGGACGAACACCTCGTTCGGCCCGCTGAAGCAGATCGATGCCGGCCTGCTGAATGTTGGATACGCGGAAGCCGGCCCCACCACTGGTCCTGCGGTCATTCTTCTGCACGGCTGGCCCTACGACATTCACAGCTATGTCGATGTCGCCCCTTTGTTGGCATCGGCGGGTTACCACGTGATCGTGCCGTATCTGCGCGGCTATGGCACGACGCGCTTTCTTTCCAGTGAAACGTTCCGCAATGGCCAGCCGTCGGTGGTCGCCATCGATATCATCGCCTTGATGGATGCTCTCAAGATCCAGCAGGCGATCCTCGCCGGTTTTGATTGGGGAGCGCGGACTGCCAACATCATCGCGGCGCTCTGGCCGGAGCGCTGCAAGGCCATGGTTTCGGTGAGTGGTTATCTGATCGGCAGCCAGGAATCCGGCAAGATACCGTTGCCGCCACCGGCTGAGTTCCAATGGTGGTACCAGTTTTATTTTGCGACCGAACGCGGCCGTGCCGGATATGAGAAATACCGGCACGATTTTTCGAAGCTCATCTGGCAACTCGCTTCGCCGAAATGGAAGTTCGACGACGCCACGTTCGATCGCAGTGCAGCGTCGTTCGACAATCCGGACCACGTCAGCATCGTGATCCACAATTACCGCTGGCGGCAGGGGCTGGCGGAAGGCGAGCCGAAGTATGACGATCTGGAAAAGCGGCTTGCCGAAGGCCCGGTCATCACCGTGCCTACCATTACTCTCGAAGGCGATGCCAACGGTGCGCCACACGCGGACGGCAGTTCCTATGCCAAGAAATTCTCGGGCAAATATGCGCACCGGATCATCACGGGCGGCGTCGGGCACAACCTGCCGCAAGAAGCCCCGGAGGCATTTGCCAAAGCTGTCGTTGAAGTCGACGGTTATTGATCGGCGTTGGCCTGCGTAGTCTCTCCGCGGACTGGCCTACGCAGTCCGCGGGGCAGTACAAGCAATCATTGTTGGAAAGGGATCTTTATGCCAAGACTTCTACCCGCGAGAACTATGAGCATCATGATCACCGGCCTGCTCGCAGGCTCAGTGCTCATGGCGGCGTCAGCTGCCGCCGCGCAAAGTGCTGGGCAAGTGTGTGGAGCAGCCGCGGTCATCCCGCTCACCGGCAGTGAGCCACCGGCGAAGATCGTCATTGATCCTCCGCTAGCCGAACCGCTCGCCCGGGGAGTGGCGGTCATCCAATATTGTGCTCAGAACCTGCACATCGTGCCGGTGTTCGGAGCAAATGCTCTGGCTGTCTCGCCGCGCGTCGGACACATTCATGTGAGAGTCGACGATGCCTCATGGGTGTGGGCCGATGCGAGTGGTAACCCAATCATCCTGCAGGGTCTGCTCCCCGGTCCGCACAAAGTGCTCATTGACTTGGTTGACGCGAACCACCACACCCTCGACCAAGGCGCGGTCACATTTGTCGTTCCAGAAAAGATTGCGGCCGAAAAGCATCAGTGACGCGGACAGAGCTTTTGGCCTGATTGACGCTCGCATTCAACAAATCTGACTTTCGATTTAAGTGAACGCATCGGAGGAAACAACATGGCAAATGTGAAGCATGAAGTTGGTGGTAACGACGCGACCAGCGACGCGAGCGCCGCCAGAGTCGACACCAAGCTCGAGATCGTCGTCATCCCCGTCTCGGATGGCGAC
>OCTA010003951.1_pt1 | contig 13092 bp, 8 predicted proteins | sample 1538991 | NCBI WGS metagenome assembly OCTA01 (sample SAMEA3539302, study PRJEB22396) | soil metagenome | biome: tundra; feature: field; material: soil | place: USA | collected 2010-05 | depth 0.15 m
CACCACCGGGCGTGCGGTGCAGGCCTCGCCGCGGGCCGGGCAAGTCGCCGTCTGAGGCGCTCAGAGTCGGTTCTTCTGGACCTTCCCGAGCTCGTTACGCGGTAGCTCGGGGACGAAGTGCACGACCCGCGGACGCTTGTGCGGAGCCAGCAGCGAGGCGACGTGATCAGCGAGCTCGTCAGATTCGACGGCCGCGCCGGCCCGTACCACGACCCAGGCCACGACTCGCTCGCCAAGGTCCGGATCGGGTTCCCCGGTGACCGCCGCGTCGTCGACGGCCGGATGATCGCGCAGCGCGCTCTCGATCTCACCCGCGCCGATCTTGAAGCCCCCGCTCTTGATCAGATCGGTGGCTCTACGCCCAACAATCCGGATATAGCCATCGGCGGTGCGTGTGGCCAGATCGCCGGTGCTGAACCATCCGGCGCGGAAGGCGCCCGCCGTCGCGTCAGGACGATTGAGGTATTCCAGGAACAGGTTCGGACCGCGAACCTCGATCTCGCCGATCGTCTCACCATCAGATGCGTCGATCACGACGCGGTCGTCGTCGACGAGACGCAAGTCGACGCCGGCCAACGGCGGACCGACGAAACCAGCGCGGCGATCTCCATCGACGCGGATCGCCGTGTTCATCAGGGTCTCTGTCATGCCGTAGCGCTCGATCACGCGACTGCCGGTCAGTCGCTCGATCCTTGCGTGCTCGGCCGCCGGCAACGGCGCCGAGCCCGAGACCAGAAGGCGCGCACGAGCCAGCGCCTGCGCGATGAAAGGATCTTGCTCTGAGGCGTCCGCCAGGCGCCGGAACATGGTTGGCACGCCAAACAGCACAGTGGCGTCATCGTTGAGCGCCTCGGCTACGGCCGCGGGCGAAAAGCGGCCCAGGTGGCGGGCCGTCCCACCGCGGCGAAGCGCCCCGAGCACGCCCAACACCAGACCGTGAACGTGAAACAGCGGCAATCCGTGGGCAACCACATCGGCCTCGGTCCACTGCCAGGCGTCGGCGAGCGCGTCAAGGTTCGACGCGATCGCGCGACGGGGCAGGACGACACCCTTGGGTGCGCCGGTCGTGCCCGACGTGTAGATCACCAACGCAGGCGAGCTGTCCGGCGGCTCCGGCACCGAGGCGGCGGTTCCGTCAGCGGCGACATCCAGATCGAGAGCCAACGTGCGATGTGCGTCGCACTGTGGTGGTAGTTGGGCGCCGGGTCCGACGATCAGCAGTTCGGGTCGGCTGTCGTCAAGGATGTGCGCAAGCTCGCGCTCGCCGGATTTGGGGTTGATTGGGACGATCGGCACCCCGGCGGCCAGCGCACCGACGACGGCGACGCAAGTCTCCAGCCGCGGCTGCGCCCACACCGCGACGCATGAAGTAGCGGAGATCCGGTCCGCCACCCATCCGCCGGCCCGAGCCAGTGACGCGTAGTCGATCGACCGGTCCGGAAAGCGGATCGCCACCCGCCCGCCGTCGGCACTGCCCAGCGATCCGAGAAGCCGCTCGCTCATACACCGTCGAAGCTCGCGGATTGTGCAGGCTTCACGTCGGTGGCAACGGTCATGCAGCAACCTTACGGAGGCGCGACTTCGGGATGCGTCGGCGCATCTCAGCGCAAGCACGACGCAGATGGGGTAATTCGGGCCCGCCCTGACTTGGCGGTCTGTGCGATCGACCTCGATGATCTGCCCAGAGAGTGCGTCACAACGCCCTGGTGGGCAGCGTAGGCGAAGGGATGGTGGAACACGTCGACGGGGCGCCCCCCAGGACCAACCTCCAACCGGAACGCTTCAGCGTTCCGGGTGTCCATCACCGATATCCAAAGTCGCCCATCGTCCCTGCACCAAAGCATCCGAACCTGGATCCCGTCGCTGACCCGGCTATCGGCACGAGGAGTGTCCGGTCAGCTATCTCGACGTGGGCAGATCATCGAAATGCTCGGTCACGACGACCACGAGCACTACCGAGTGCGCTGGGACGAACGGCACGAGTCGATTCTCTACCCCGCTGACGGGGTGGTCATCCTCGGGCTGCACCCCGAGCCCGCCAGTCGTTGAGATCGACGGCCGGCATCCGACGAGGAGCGAGATGAAGCTGAAGGGCAAACAGCAAGGCCAGACGGCTCAAGCGAAGGCGACCTGATCCGGGCCGCTTAGCATGGCAATCCGACGTCCAAGGTTCATCGTCGAGTCGGCTCATCGCAGCGAGCGAAGGCGCGCCAACCAGCGGCTACGCGCCTTGCCCCGGCGAATTCTTCGAGGCTCGACCTTGTCCAGCAGACGAGGCTTGCGCCTGGACTCGAGGTGCCGCCGGGCGAGCAGGCCACCGCCGATGCCCAGGGCGCCGAGCGCGGCAGCGATGATTCCCGTCCGCGCGCGCAACCGGCCGTACTCGTCTTGCACGGCCGGCCAAACGAGCTGATCGATCAGCTCCAACACTGGGTCGGGCGCTTCAGACAGCGGCGCCGGTGAGACCGCGGGTAGGAACGCGACCTGCACGCGCCTGACTCTGGGCAGGGCGCCGCGCCATAGATGCGAGGTACCGGTGATCGCAGCCGGGACGATCGGAGCGCCGGTCTGCAGCGCGAGCCTCCCGGCGCCATGATGCGGCGAACCCAGCGCGTCCGGCTGCTGCACCCGGGTGCCCTCGGGAAACAGGACCACCAGGCCGCCCGCGGACAGGATCGCCCGCGCCGTCTCAAACGACGCCCCGTCAGCCTGTCCGCGGCGAACGGGAAACGCCCCCAGGCGCAGGAGCAGCCAGCTCAGCGGACCCTTGAACAGCTCCGCCTTCGCCATGTAGCGAACGTGGCGACGCGTGGCCAAAGCAATGAAGAACGCATCCAGGAAGTTCTTGTGGTTGGGGGCGATTATCGCTGCGCCCTCCGTCGGGATGTGATCCGCGCCATCGACGCGCAGGCGAAACCATAGTCGCAGCACGATGAGCGCGAGCGTCCGCACCGAGCCGTAGAGCGGACCCCCGGCACCCCGGTGCCGTGCGTAGGCATGAGCCTTGCCGTCCGCCGGCTGCGCGGATCCGGCGCCGACCTCTCGTTCGGACATCGGTTCGGACTCCCTGTCCATAGATGGACGAGTCCCTCGCGCTGCCGGAGGGCCTCATTGCATTGCGTACTTGTAGCAGCGCGGATGCGAGCCGACCAGGCGAGGAAGCCGCGACCTTGAGTCAGGGCTGTCCCGGGTCACGTCAGGGCGTGCCCGCCTGACCCCGAGCGCGCGACTCAGGCGGCGAGCGGCCGGCCCCCTACGCCACGAGGGCCAGCGCGTCCCCCAGCTCGTCGGATGGCGCCGGGCGCGACCGCTCAACCGCGATCAGAGCGGCGACTGCGTCGGCGTCGAACTGGGTGCCGGCAGGGCATGAGAGCTCGGCGAAGGCTTCGTCCTGCTTCATCGCTTTGCGGTACGGACGGTCGACCACCATCGCGACGTACGCCTCGGCGACATGGACGATTCGCGCCCCGATGCCGATCTCCTCGCCGCACAGGCCCGCCGGGTATCCGGACCCGTCGATGCGCTCGTGATGCTGCAGGACGATCGTCGCCGCCTCCGGAAGGCCCCAGCTGCGTATCAACTCGGCACCAAGCACCGAATGGGTCTTGATGATGCGGTATTCCTCTTCGTCGAGGGGTCCCGGCTTGTTGAGGATCGCGTCCGGTACCGCGAGCTTGCCGATGTCGTGCAACCGCGCAGCGGTCCGCAGTTGGTCCAGTCGAGCGTCGTCGAGCCCCAATGCACGGCCAATTTCCACGGTCAGGATCGCAACGCGGACGCTGTGCGTGGCCGTGGCGGGATCTTTCTTGTGCAGCAGTTCGAGACCCACTTCGCGCCGCGACGGCATCAGATCGCGCGTGGTCGCACCGCCGGCGATGCTGGTGCAGTTCTTCCCGGCCCGCTTGGCGGCGTACAGGGCGGCGTCGGCTCCGGCCAGCAGCTCGTCACGCCCGCAGCCATGCTCTGGGAAAGCGGCTACGCCCACGCTGACCGTCATCGAGATCGGCAGCGTCGACACGATCCCGGCGACCTTCTGCCTTATCGCTTCCGCGACAGCGAATGCATCCTTCTCGGCGAGGCCCGGCAGCAGAGCGCAGAACTCCTCTCCGCCGATCCGGAAGACTGTGTCGCCGCTGCGCGTTCCCCCCCGAAGCGCCTCGGAAACGAGACGCAGCGCGTAGTCGCCGGTCTGGTGTCCGTGGAGATCGTTGATCTGCTTGAAGTCGTCGATATCGAACAGCAACACGCTGAACGGGATCGCTGCATCGATTTGCGCCTTGAGCACCTCATGGAAGACCCGGTGGCCGAGCAGTCCGGTCAATGAGTCGTGTCGGGCCTGTTCGCGACTCTGCTCATAGAGCAGGGCCTTGTCGAGCGAGAGTGCGCCCAGGTTGACGAGATGCATGAGCAACTGGCGGCGCTCAGAGCCGCTTGCCGGAGCTCCGGTGACGGCCACCACCCCGAACGTCTTGGCGGCAACCGCGAGCGGGAACGTCGTCCAACGCTCGTCGAGCTTGGCGTTGCGGCCGCCGTCGGCCGCAACGCCAAGCTCACCGGCCTCTCCGGCAGTCGACAGCACAACCAGCTCGCCGCCGCGGTCGATCATCACGACGCTCGAGGAGACATCCACCTCTGCGACGAGCATGTCGGCGACGCGGCGTCCGACGTCGTCGAGCTCCAGCGTCCCGGCGAGCGCCGCGGTCAGCTGCTGCAGCGCGGTGGAGTTGCGCGAGTTGCTCCTTCATCCGATCGTGGAGCAGGCCATTTTCGATCGCCAGCGCGACGCGGTAGGCGACCGCGCGCAGCTCGGTCGCCTCGGAGTCCTCGAAGGGCTCCTCGCCACGGCGGGCAAGCAGCATCAGCCCGATCGGCTTCTCCCCGACGATCAGTCGTACCCACGCGACATGACGCAGGGAGTAACGATCGAGCCAGTCGGGGACCGGCACCGAATCTGCGGGCCCGATGCGCACGGACTTCCGCCTCGTGACCTCCTCGACGGCGGGCAGTGCGAACGGCTCGCGCGGCAGGTCGGAGGCGGCAACGCCCCAGTGGCCCGCGATGCTCAGCCCGGCGTCGGAGTCGAGAATCAGAAGCGCGATGTCGGCGAAGAAGAGCTCGCCAAGCTCGATCGCGGCCCGTTCGACCGTGGTCTCCAAGTCCTTCTCGTTGCCGAGCACGGAGATGACCTGTGCCAGCCGCGTCGCCCGCATCAGCGTGCGCGCCATGTGCTCCTCGGAACGCTCGAGGCGCTCGCTCAGAGACCTGATCTCTATCTCGTAGTCCGCCGCGCGGGCTGCTTCATGGTTCAGCTGGTCGGTCGGGCCCATGTCATAGCGCCAGGACGGCCACGCTCGAGTTGTGAACCCCGCTGGAGCCGGGTGTCCGCGCAAATTCGCCATAGGTGTAGAAGCCGCAAACTGGTACGCCGTCGAGCGCCGACGAGATCGCCGCGACCTCGTCGCGACCGCGATCGCCGAGCAGCGGCAGCCGCGAACCGCACGAGAAGACGAGCACGAGGCGTGCCTTGTCGGTGAGATTGCTGACCGCGTCTTGGGCGGCGCTCCTGGCTCCTTCGATCAGCGCCTCGTCGTCGGTGGACATCACCTGAAGAATGCTCTGCTCCGAGACGCCGGTGTTGAAGTTGATCCCGCCGCCGTCGGGCAGGTAAGCGTGCAACTGGCGGACGTCGTAGCGCCCGCGCGCGTTGGATAGCCCGACCGGACTCCCCATCACCTTCCGGAAGAAGTCGGGGTCCCCGGGCTCGACGGGGGCTCCCCGCTCGGCGATGTAGGCCTCAAGCGCCGGCGTGCCGTCGAGTTCGTGGACGATCGTGCCTTCCGCGCGAGTCACGAGCATCGGCTTGCCCGCCGGCCGCCAGCCATGGTCGACGCTGACGCCCATGGGACGCTCCGAGTTGATCCAAACCGCCACGATCCCGTTGGTCAGGACCCGACCCTCGCCGAACGTGTAGGTGCAGCTCCAGGTCAGGTCGTCCCCGGCCGAGCCTCCGACGAACGGGATCAGCCCGGTTGTCACCTCGTAAGCGCCGCGCGCTATCTCACGCTGGTCAGGGGTCAGACCGTCCGTGAGCAGGAGCAGCACGGAGTGGGGATAGCGGTCGCCGGCGCGGTCGCGGGCGCCCTGGGCCGCGCGACGGGCAGACTCGGCGATGTCATTCTCGTCGCGCTCGACGTGGCAGACGCCAAACGAGCTCTCGTCGGCCGCCAGCAGCGCTGCCACGCAGCCGCTTGGAACCTGCTCGGCGTCCGTGAAGCCGCCGGTGCTCGAGCAACCGAAGACGCCGGCCGGGGCTGCTTCCGCAATCGCGGCCCGGTACAGCGCCGCCAGGTCCTGATCGGCGCTGGCGAACAGGATGATGAGGTCCTCGGAGGTTGGCTGGTGATCAACTAGCGCCATCCGGACAGCCTCGCGTCCCGCGGTCTCGGAGTCGCCGACGTGGCTGTGGCCCACCCCGAGCAGCGCAGCGCGCTGATCCTTGAGCGTGCTATTCCCCATCGGGTCTCATCGGGATTCGACACAAAACACTTGAGCGGCTCGCCCGCTTGATCCCGCTTGCGCTCGCGAGGGCGAGCGCGGGCGAGCGCCCGCGTTGATCCCCGAGCCCGGCGTTCAGAAGGGCCTGGTTCCGCTCTTCATCCATGCAGCGTGCTAATGCTTTTGCGCTTCGAGGCCGATAGACGATTCGCGTACGAACCTATCTTGCCGACGCAAGGCATGGAGTCGCCGCCTGTCGTGATCGCTGAATCGATCGCGGGGGACATTATTCCCGAGGCTTTTTGGAGGGCCATGCCGGCAGAACTCGCCACCGATGTCGAGACTCTCGACCTGAAGGTGTTGTTGGCCGTGTTGAGCGAGGTAAAGGCCGGCGACTTCACCGCCCGTATGCCAGTTCACTGGACGGGCGCGTCAGGCAAGGTGGCCGACACGCTGAACGAGATCATCAGCGCCAATCAAGCCCTCGGCACCGAGCTTGGACGGGTCAGCCGTGTCGTCGGCAAAGAGGGCAAGCTTTCTCAGCGGATCTCGTTCAGAGGCACCGATCAAGTCTGGGGGGACTGCATAGAGTCGGTCAACAGCCTGATCGAAGATCTTGTCCAACCCAGCAACGAGATGCAACGCGTGATCGGTGCGGTAGCAGACGGCGACTTGAGCAAGAAGGTGTCCGCCGACGTTCAGGGCGAGATGCTCGTGCTCAAGAACACCATCAACGGGATGGTGGATCAGCTCAACGGCTTCATCTCGGAAGTGACGCGCGTCGCGCGCGAGGTCGGAACCGAAGGCAAACTCGGCCAGGCAGCCGCGTACACGATCGAGGTCGGTGGCGTGTGGAAAGAGCTGACCGACAACGTGAACCTCATGGCAGGCAACCTCACGGGGCAGGTCCGCAACATCGCCGAAGTGACAACTGCGGTCGCAAACGGTGATCTGAGCAAGAAGATCACGGCCGACGTACGGGGAGAGTTCCTTGAGCTGAAGAACACCGTCAACGCGATGGTTGACCAGCTCAACCGGTTCGCCGGCGAGGTAACACGAGTCGCGCGCGAAGTCGGCGTCGAAGGCAAATTGGGCGGACAAGCCCAGTCCCAAGAGGTCGCGGGCGTCTGGAAGAACCTGACCGACGACGTGAACCAGCTCGCCGCAAATCTGACCAATCAGGTCCGCGCGATCTCCGAGGTGGCGACGGCAGTAACCGAGGGAGATTTGACGCGTCAGGTCGGTGTGGCCGCAAGTGGCGAGGTCGCGGTCCTCAAGGACAAGCTCAACGAGATGATCCGCAATCTTCGCGAGACGATGCGCCAGAACACTGAACAGGACTGGCTCAAGACCAATCTCGAGCGCTTCACCCGCATGCTCCAGGGTCAGCGAGACCTCGCGACCGTCTCGCGCATGATCTTGGCCGAGCTGGCCCCGTTGGTCTCGGCGCAGCACGGTGTCTTCTACGCGCTGACGGACCTCGGGGACGGTGGGCCGCCCGTGCTCCAGTTCCAAGCGGGCTATGGCTTCAAGGAGCGCAAGCACCTGGCCAACCACTTCCGGCTCGGCGAGGGTCTCGTCGGCCAGTGTGCCATCGAGAAGGAGCGCATCCTCCTAACCGACGTCCCGCCGGACTACGTCCAGATCAACTCAGGCCTGGGTGAGTCCCCGCCGCTGAACATCATCGTCCTGCCGATCCTGTTCGAGGGGTCGGTACGTGCCGTCATTGAGCTGGCTTCGTTTGCGGCGTTCAGCCCAACCCACCAATCGTTCTTGGATCAGCTGACCGAAAGCATCGGCCTTGTGCTCAACACGGTCGAGGCCACTTCGGTTACCGAGAAGCTGCTCGAACAAGCGCAGTCCCAAGCTCAGGAGCTGCAGTCCCGCCAGGAGCAGCTGCGCCAGTCAAACGAGGACCTGGCGCAGCAAGCAACCCTGCTAGCTGACAAGAACAGCGAGGTAGAAGGTAAGTACCAAGAGGTGGAGGAGGCAAAGCGACTACTTGAAGAGCAGGCCACAGAGCTGTCGGTGTCCTCGAAGTACAAGTCAGAGTTCATAGCCAACATGTCACACGAGCTGCGCACTCCACTCAACAGCTTGCTGGTCTTGGCCGAACAGCTCGAGGACAACCCGGAAGGGAATCTGACTGCACGGCAAGTTCAATACGCAACCGTTATCCGCTCGTCCGGCAAGGACCTGCTCAAGCTCCTGAATGACATTCTCGACCTTGCCAAGGTCGAGTCCCAGACCGTCCACCTCGAAATCAGCGACCTCCCGCTAGCCGACTTGCGCGACAGCATGGTACAGACCTTCGACCCCGTGGCCGACGGCCAAGGACTGTCATTCTCTGCCGAGCTTGACGCCAGGCTGCCTTCGCTGATCGTCACTGATCCCCACCGACTTCGGCAGGTCCTGAGTAATCTGCTCTCCAACGCCTTCAAGTTCACCGAGCACGGCGAGGTTGTCCTGCGGTTCGCTGAAAGCCCTGACGGCTGGAGCCCAACCTGCGAGTCGCTGGCTCAGGCCGCGTCGGTGATTGCAATCAGCGTCACCGACACGGGCATCGGCATCAAGAAGGAACTCCAAGGCACCGTATTCGAGTCGTTCGCGCAGGCCGACGGCGCCACGGCGCGGCAGTACGGCGGAACCGGCCTCGGACTGTCAATCAGCCGCAATCTCGTCGGCCTGCTTGGGGGCGAAATCAGGCTAACGAGCGAGCCCGGGTACGGCAGCACCTTTACCGTGTACCTCCCGCTGGCGATGCCTCAGGTCAGGGCTCACCCCGCGCCCCCGCCACCCCTTGCGCCCCTGCCACCTTCCCGCCCGCCGGCGGCGAGCATCGAAATCAGCTCCTCACCCACCGAGGCCGAGCTTGTCGGCTGGTCGGGCAACGGCCACAAAGCGCCGTCGCCGGTGGATCTAGGAACCTGGCCCGCCCTGAACAAAGCCGATCACGCGCCGCCATCAGACCGCGTGCTCCTGGACGGCGGCTCGATCCGCCAACCGCATGCGCAAGCGCCGAGCCGGAAGGGAACTCGCGACGGCGTAGCAGCTCACCCAACAGTCCTCGTCGTCGACGACTACTTTCCCAACGTCTTCGCTCTGACGGCGCTACTCGAGCGCGGAAAGCTGAACGTCATATCAGCGCAAAGCGGCCCCGAGGCGCTCGCGATTCTCGACAAGCAGCCCGACATCGACCTGGTTCTCATGGACATCATGATGCCGATCATGGATGGCTACCAGACGATGACCGCGATTCGGAAACGTCCTCACTTCGCCGCTCTGCCGATCATCGCCGTGACGGGGAAGGTCGTCGGTCAGGAGCGCGAACGCTGCATCGCGGCCGGCGCGTCTGACTACATCAACAAGCCGGTTGACACCACCGAGCTGCTCGCGGCGCTGAGCGCATGGCTGCCCAGCGCCTCTCAGTCTCAGGCGCAGCCTTGATCGCGCGCTGATGTTGGAGACTGCTACACGGGAGCATTCGGCGCCCGCCATTCTGGGCGCGCCGATCCTCGTCGTCGACGATAACCACGCCAAGCGCTTGGCGATCAGGGCGCTTCTGGAACCGCTAGGTCACGCGATCACCGAGGCCAATTCAGGGGAGGCTGCCCTGCGTCAGGTGATAGACCAAACATTTGCGGTGATCCTGATGGACGTGAAGATGCCGGTGATGGATGGCTACGAGACGGCCAGACTCATCCGGCTGCGCAGAGAATCTGCGCAAACCCCGATCATCTTCATCACCGCGAACGCCAGAGACGAAGCCGAAATACCGATTGCCTACGAGAGTGGAGCCGTCGATTTCATCTTTGCTCCGATCGTGCCGGAGACGTTGCGCGCCAAGGTGTCGATCTTCGTGGAGCTGTTCCTCACGTCACGCGAGCTGGAGCGATCCCTGAGCGAGGTTACGTGTCTGAGCGACCGCTTTCGTGACAGCGAAGCGCGGACGCGGTCGATCCTTGAGAACATAGCCGACGGCATCGTAACCGTGAGCGACGATGGTTTGATCGAGACGTTCAATCGGGCGGCGACCGCTCTATTCGGTTACGGCGAGCAGGAGGCAATCGGCCAGCCGTTCTCGATCATGGTGGCCTCGCTGTACGGAGGCGATGGCGCGATCCATCACCGGCCGGCGCAGCAGCAGCTGGGCCAGCAAGATCGGAGCGCGACCGCGGCGGAGTCGATCGGGCGCCGTAAGGACGGCTCGACGTTTGCGATGGAGCTCGCCCTGAGTGATGTACAGCTCGGAAGTCGCCGGGTCCACATCGGATGCTTGCGCGACATCTCTGAGCGTCAGACCTACACCGAAGCACTCCGGCACCAGGCCCTGCACGACGCTCTCACCGAGCTTCCCAACCGTGTGCTGTTCGGAGACCGCGTAAATCACGCCGTTCGCGCGGGGGCGCGGAGAGGTGAGCGATTGGCGCTGCTTGTCTTGGACTTGAACGAGTTCAAGCATGTCAACGACACACTGGGCCACCAGCACGGCGACCTGCTGTTGAAGGTCGTCGCGCAGCGCCTGGTCGACTCGCTGCGGGAGGGGGATACGGTCGCGCGGCTAGGGGGAGATGAGTTCGGGATCCTGCTGCCCGGCGGCACCGACCTGGTTGGCGCCGTGGCCGTCGCCTGGAAGATCACGCAATCGCTCGAGCAGCCGTGCCTGGTTGGGCGGCACACCATCGACGTGCGAGCGAGCATCGGAATCACCCTCGTCCCTGAGCACGGCGAAAACATCGACGACCTTCTCCGCCGCGCTGACCTGGCAATGTATGACGCCAAGCGCTCCGGTCGTGGTTACGCGGTGTTCGCCGCTTCGCAAGAGGAGACGCCCGCCCGCCGATTGAAGCTGCTTTCCGGCCTCCGCCGCTGCATCGAGAACGACGAGCTCGTTCTGCACTATCAGCCAAAGATCGATCTCGCAACACAGACGACCATCGGCGTCGAAGCGCTCATCCGCTGGAATCACCCATCGGGGAGCCTGCTCATGCCCGACGCGTTCATGCCTGAAGTCGAGCGCAGCGAGCTACTGATCCCGGTCACGGAGTGGGTGGTGCACGAGGCTCTGCACAGCCTCCGGACATGGCGCGACGCCGGCTACGAACTCACGATGGCGGTCAATCTCGGAGCTCGCAGCCTGGCTCAAGGATCCGCTGTCTTTGAAACGGTTGAGCATCTCACCAACGCTTGGGGCATCCCCGCAGGCGATGTCACCCTCGAGCTCACTGAGAGCGCACTGATCGACACCGCCGTGCCAGGTCTCTGGGAACGGCTGGAGGCCATGGGTCAGCGGTTTTCAATCGACGATTTCGGCACCGGGTATTCCTCACTCGCGTATCTGCAGCGGTTACCCGTCTTTGAAATCAAGGCCGACAAATCGTTCGTGATGACGATGACGTCCGTCAAGGACGACTCCGTCATCGTCCGGTCGATTATCGAGCTCGCCCACAACCTCAGTCTGCAGGTCGTCGCGGAAGGGGTCGAGGACGAGGCGACGATGGAGCTCCTGATCGATTACGGATGTGACGCGGCCCAGGGCTACTATTTCAGCCGGCCACTTCCGACCGCCGATCTTCTCCGATGGCTTGAGGCGTCGTCATTTGGGGTGCCGCACCGGCAACCGAACGCTCGCGCGGTCGGCGCCGGTCCAGAGCTGGTTGTCTAAGCGACGAGCGCGATCGCTGGTCACACTCGGGGCGGAGGCCACGTTCTCTTCGGACACGTGTCAAGCTTCGGAGCCGGTCGCGTGGCGCAAGCGAGTTGGCGGTCGCATCTGCGATCGTGTGGCAATGCTCGACGAGGTGAGCGCCGTATTGATAGATCTCGACGGCGTACTTTACGTGCAGGACGATACGATCGACGGAGCCGCTGATGCCGTCCGACGTCTCCGGGCAGGAGGCTTGACGCTGCGCTTCGTGACCAATACGACGGCGCGGTCGCGCGCTCGGACGCATGCGAAGCTGGACCGCCTCGGTCTCTCGCTCGCCGACGGAGAGCTCGTCACTCCCGCCGCGCTTGCGGTGCGCTATTGCCACGAGCGTGGGCACCGGCGGGTTGCGCTGGTCATGAACGAAGAAGTCAAGTGCGATTTCGTCGATCTGGAGGAGGCAGAGGAAGGTGCGGGCGCGGTAATCATCGGCGACCTGGGCTCCGAGTTTGGCTATGACGTCCTCAACCGCGCATTTCGCTGCGTCATGGACGGCGCAGAACTGATTGCCTTGCAGAAGAACCGCTACTGGCTGCGCGCCGACGGGCTGTCGCTCGACGTCGGCCCGTTCGTGGCGGCGATAGAGTACGCGACGGGCCGCGAAGCCTACGTGGTCGGTAAGCCAGCGCGGGGGTTCTTTGACCAGGTCCTCGATGATCTGGGTGTGGCCGCCGCAGCGGCGATGATGGTGGGCGACGACATCGAATCGGACATAGGCGGCGCTCTTGACGCCGGGCTGCAGGCGGTCCTCGTGCGCACCGGCAAGTACCGCGAGCAACAGGTACGCGACTCAGGCATCGAGCCGACCGCGGTAGTCGCCTCGATCGCCGACGTGCCGGATCTCCTGAACTGCTGAGCGAGCGCCGGTTGGCCCTGATAGGCGCGGCTTA
>OCTA010003956.1_pt1 | contig 13078 bp, 8 predicted proteins | sample 1538991 | NCBI WGS metagenome assembly OCTA01 (sample SAMEA3539302, study PRJEB22396) | soil metagenome | biome: tundra; feature: field; material: soil | place: USA | collected 2010-05 | depth 0.15 m
CCAATCAGAGTCGAGATCGGCTTAAAGCACTGACGACTATCCGTCATCTCGTGCAACTTCGCTCGCTCCCGTTGGACCGCCTTCTTCGACGGAAACACATTCAAGTACCGCTGATCGCGTCCTTTCAGATCCCGATCATACCGAAATGTGTATCCCAGAAAGTCCAGACTCGCCCCTTCTTCCCGCAGATCCACCACCCGCGTCTTCTCCCGGTTGATCTCCCATTGGAACTTCCCTTCCAGCCGTGATTCGATAAACTCGATGGTCTCCGTGCCCATCTGTTTCGCCAGCGCCACACAATCATCGGCGTAACGCACCAGCTTGACATCGGCCTTTCGAGCAGGCCCTTCAGGACCGTAGAACAAAGCGTCGAACCAGTGCAAATACAGATTCGCCAACAATGGCGAGGCTCCCCCACCCTGCGGCGTCCCTTTCTTCGGCCGGCTCCATTTGCTGCCTCCGCCCTGCTCCTCACTCCGCTCTACTACGGGCGCTTCCAGCCACATCCGGATCCTCTGCAGGACCGAACGGTCCACCACCCGCATGCGCACACATGCCAGAAGCTGAGAGTGCGGAATCGAATCGAAAAATCGAAATAGCCTTTCAGGTCCGCGTCATACACTGCTTGATATCCTGGCCCACCGACCGTCAGGGAGCGGTCATCGGCGGCCGCGCAAGGAATGATCACTCCCGCAGCCCCCGCGCGGCCGTACGTCCGCACGGGCGAGCCGTTAGCGCGCCCGCAGCCGTAGGGCGATGTCTTCGGTGTATTGCGGAGAGACGAGCGTTCGGGGCCCGCCGGCGTGCGAGAAGTCTTCCCGCTTCGAGGCCTTGCCGGTTTTCGTGTCGATCCACTCCGCGCGGTAACTGCCGGCCGGCAAATCGAGGCTGAGCTGCGCGCTCTGCGGCGTGGAGTCTACCGAATATTTCGCCCGTCGGCCGCTCGGCTGGCGCCCGTGATGCAGGTAGACGGCGTAAACCCTGCCAGGCGCTGCCAGCACTCGCGTGGAGGCGCCTTCCGGCGTTCCGGAGCGAAGGACGTTCGTAACGGGGGCCATTCGTACGAAGTCGATCGAATCCATGAACTCGCGCAGCACGCGCAGTTGACCGCGCAGCGCGGCGCTGCCGCCTCCCGGTTGTTCCGGCGGGTAGGCGTAGGTCCCATCCTCCCGGCCGGGAGCGAAAGAATAATCGAGATTGTTGTACAAGGCGCCGCCGGCCAGGATGAACTCCCAGCCCTGCACGCGATAGACCGCATCCGCTTGCCCGTCGAAACCGGTTTCGTTGTTTCCGATCGGTCGTCTGAGATCGTAGTTGAGCGTCACGCTCTGGGGCGGCCGCGAGTAGTGGAAGTTGAAAACCGAGACGCGCGGATCGGGGTCGGGGACCTTCTTCGATCCGTTGGCTACGTTTTGCGTAATGAGGTGGCGCGGGCCGGCCGCCGATTCGGCATCGGCGATCACGCCCGCCATGTGCCGCTGCCACTCCGCCGTCACCGTATCGAACGTGTACGGCTCGTTGCAGATCTCGTACATGACGTTGTCGAAGCCACGCAGCTCGGCCACGATCTTCCGCGCCATATCGTCCTGCACCTGCTGGAGCTTCGCATTCTTGAGGTCGAATGCCTCCGTGCGCTGGAGATCGCCGACGCCATTGACGTTGTTGCGCGAGTTCATGGGGCTCAGCTTCCACATCTCCTCGCCATAGAACGGGCAGAAGAGGGTGAATTCCACGACGATGTCCCGCGCCCCGGCCTCGCGTATAAAATCCTTGAGGCGCGCGAAGTAGGCGCCGTTCCAACGCGACAGGTCGAACTTACCCAGCCCATCCGCCGCGCCGGGCGTCTCCGTTCGCGCCCACGGGCCGAGGAAGCGGTCCGGTTTGGGCGCCAGAGTGTTGTCGCGGATGTCGAAGGAGCCCGGCGATTCCCGGTAGGAGCCGGCGAAGGTGCGCGTGAGGTTCAGCCGTTCGGCGGCGAGCGTCTTCAGGTAGCGTTTGTAGTCGAAGTCCAGATTGATGACGGCGCCATAGTGTTCGCCCGACGTGATGAGGACCGTCGGCTTTCCTCGAAAGAGAAAGTAATGCGGATTCCCGGGATGCAGCCGGATCGGTTCCGCGGCGGCCAGAGCGGCGGCGGCAATTAGCAGAGAGCTGACTACGCGAATCATTTGCCACTACTTCCCGTCGAGGAAAACGATGGATGACGGGGTGCCTACAGCTACGTATTGGCCGGTGAACGTGAGGCGGCCGGTGCGCGGATCGACCCGGAAACTGGTGATTGCGTCGCCTCTCTGATTGCACGAGTAGAGAAAACTCCCGGTGGGATCGAAGTTGAAGCTGCGCGGATAATCGCCGCGCGTCCATTCCTCGGAGGCAAACGTCAAGTCCCCTGCCGGACCGACGGAAAAGACGGCGACGCTGTCGTGGAGGCGGTTGGCGGCATAGACGAATCTCCCATTCGTCGAGACCATGACCTCGGAAGTGTAGTCGGTGCCTTTGAAGCCGGCCGGCAAGCTGGAAATGGTCTGCTTGGCTGTCAAGGTTCCGCGCGTGGCATCCCAGTCGAACCTCACCAGCGTGGAAGATTCTTCCTGGAGCGAATACACCCAGCGGCCATTCGGATGAAAGACAAAATGACGCGGTCCGTCTCCTAACGGCACGGATACCGATGCGGGATCGTTCGCGGAGAGCGTGCCTTTCTCAAGGTCAAACTTCCAAATGAAGATCCGATCCAGGGCCAGGTCGGTTGCCAGGACGAACTTGCCGGAAGGATCGGCCTGGATCATGTGCGCGTGAGGGCGGTCGTGGCCGCTGATCGCAAAACTCCCGGGAGGCGCACTACTACCCGCTTTGGCCGGGCCCAGGTCTCCCTTATCCTGTTTGACGTCTGTCGCGGCGCCGAGCGAACCGTCCGGCCGGATGGGGAGCACCGCGATGGTCCCCCCGGCGTAGTTGGCCACGAGCACGTACCTGCCCGATGGGTGGACGCTCAGGTGGGCAGGACCGGCCCCTTGCGAACTGACGGTGTTCAGCAAGGTCAGACGCCCCGTGGCGCGCTCGATCGAGAATGCGCTCACCGAGCCGGAGGCCGCGCCCTCAAAAGTCGAGGTCTCGTTGGCGGCGTACAAGTGGGTTCTGGAAGGGTCGAGAGCGAGGCAGGACGGGTTCATGCCCTCCGGAAAGAGCTCGCGCTGCTTCAGGTTCCCGTTCGAAGGGTCCATTTCAAACAAGTAGATGCCTTCGCCACGACCCCGGCTCCCCTCCGGTCCTTGCGGCGAACTGTAGGTGCCGACATAGGCCAGAACCGGCCTATTCGATGCGCTTTTCTGTTGGGCATGCGCGCACGCCGCAGCGGTCAGTCCCGACGCCGCTGCACGCTTCAGGAAATCGCGGCGCGACGCTTTGCGCCGGCCATCGTCAGGCAATTGCGTTTCGTCCAAGGTCATGGAAGTCCTCCTCCGCGCATGGGAGCCACCTACGAGCGGAACGGTCACATTAGCGTGTTGCGGATTTGGAAGCAAGGCGGGCCGCCGCTTACGCGATGTGCGCACCGCGCGTCCCCACGTACACGGAGTATAGAGACTGGCTGGCAACCATGAACAGGCGGTTCCGTTTGGCGCCCCCGAAGCAGATGTTGGCGCAGATCTCCGGAAGTACGATCATGCCGATGCGCTCCCCCGCCGGCGTGAAGACGTGGACGCCGTCGTAGCCCGGTCCACCGCGGCCGGCCCCGGCCCAAACGTTGCCGTCCACATCGCAGCGAATACCGTCGGCGAGTCCCGGCCCCTTACCCGGCATCGTCATGTTCGTGAACTGGCGCTTGTTGCGGATGGTCTTGCCGTCGGCCACGTCAAACACCTGGATGTCCTTCGGCTCGCCCGTATCGCAGACGTACACCTTCTTGTAGTCCGGCGAGAAACAAATCCCATTGGGTTTATCGAGTTCGTCGGTCAGCTTGTCCATTTTCCCGGTCTTCGGGTCGACGCGGTAGACCGCTTCCTTGATTTCCGGCTGAGCCTGGAACCCCTCGTAGTTGCCCAGGATGCCGTACGGCGGATCCGTGAACCAGATCGCGCCATCGGGATGCACCACCACATCGTTGGGCGAGTTCAGAGGCTTGCCTTGCCACCGGTCGGCGATGGTTGTCACCGTGCCATCCGGCTCGTACCGCGCCACGCGCCGAAGCCCGTGCTGGCAGGAGATCTGGCGCCCCTCGAAATCGAAGGTATTGCCGTTGCTGTATTCCGACGGGGACCGAAAGACGCTGATGTGGCCGTCCTCCTCCAGCCACCGCATCTGGCGGTTGTTGGGGATATCGCTCCACAGCAGGTACCTCCCGACTCCGTTCCACGCCGGACCTTCGGCCCACAGGGCCCCGGTCCACAGCCGCTGGATGGGCGTGTTGCCGAGCGCATACTTCTCGAAGCGCTTGTCGAGCGCAATCAAATCCGGATCGGTGTAACGGAGCGGTTGTCCACCGCTCCAATCGCGCGGCGTCTGACCGAGCGCCGCCGGGGCCAGCGCCGCGGCCGCGGCAGTCAGAAACGAACGTCGATGAACAGGGAGCGAAGATGCGGAGCCATGCGGGTTCACGGCGCTATTCTACTACGCGCGGGGCCGGGGCAAGAAACCGGCGCCGCCTCAGGCCGTCAACTGCTGCCACAGTGCGCGGTAGTAGCGCAGGAAGCGCTCCGTGTCCTGGCTCTCGGCAACCTCGGCCAGCGTGTATCGCTTGTATCCCGATTCGCGCAGAAGGCGGAAGAACTCCCGCCACGGGTAGGAGTTGTACAGGTCGGTGATGTGTACGTTGCGGATGAACGGTCCGATCAGGTCGAAGGACTGCTTCACGGAGCCATCCTTGACGTCGGTTGAATTGGAGTTCCAGCAGGCGCCGACGCTCTTATGGCCGGCGGCGGTGAGGATGTCCCACGCGGTCTTGGGCTCGCTGGTCGCCGTGCCGTGAATCTCCATCCAAATCTCGATCCCTTTCGATTGGCCGTATTCGCCGAGATCGCGCAAGCCCTGCCCGATGTTCTGGATGGTAGTCGCGTACGGCACGCCCTGGGGAAGGCCGTTCGGGCGCACCTTGACGCCGATGGCGCCGGTATCTCGCGCGAGGTCCACAAACGACTTGCCGATTTCAACCTGGCGTTTGCGCTCGGCGGCGTCGGGCGAGTGGAATTCGCACTCGGTGCCATAGCTCAACAGGCGCACCTTGGAGCGCTGGAAACGCTCCCGCACCTTGGCGCGGGCATCCGCACCGATGGACGGTTCGACTCCGTGCTTGTGCGTGGTCCGCAACTCGACGGCCGCCAGTCCGGTCGCTTCGAGAGTCCGGATGATCGTCTCCAGGTCCATATCCTTGAGGAGGTTGTACGTCACGCAGCCGAGCTGGAACTGGCGCTCCGGGTCTGCCGCTTGCGCCGCTGCCGGGCCGCCCGGCAGGAAGCCGCCAGTCAGGGCCGCCGAAGCGGCAATGAAAGATCGTCGATTCATGAATGAGTCCTCTGGGCGTTTATAACACGCCTCAACCCCGTGCCAATTCGGAAATCCGGTGCTCGGCGAGGCGCTCGGCTAGCGCCGAAATCGTCAACAGGGGATTCACTCCCAGCGCCGAGGGGACCAGCGCTCCGTCGGTCACGCTCAGGCCCTTCAGCAACGAGCCGTCGTTCGCGAATACCTCCCCGAATTCGTTTACGGCCCCGGATCCAGGACCTTCGCCGATCGGACAACCTCCCAGCGGGTGGGCGGTCATCAGGCCTTTGAGACCCAACGCGGCCCACGGCGGATTCTCGATAAACCGCGAAGAGAGCGCCCTCGCATGCTCCCGCAATCCATCGTTGATGGTGGCGAATAGCGGCTCGGAGCCGGCGCCATGCCAGACGACGTCCGGTTTGCCTTCGGGGTCGCAGATGCTCGTCTTCAGCTCGATCTGGCCCTGGGCATTGTCGAATGCCGTCACCAGGTAGACCAGCGAATGGTTGAGGGCGCCGTGCTGCGCATACGGCGAGGCTTGTGAAAGGTCCAGAAGCGCGCGCTCCAGCTTCCCGGCGAGATCCCCGCCGAAGTCCTTCCCCAACATCATGGGGAACGCGAGCTGCCCGCCGCGCATGAGTGCGCTTGGAAAAGAGACGTCTTCCACCAGGTAGTGGTTCGTTACCTGCGGATCGCGGTCGTATCGCAGCGCTGCGGTGATGGTCGGGCCTGGCGGAAAAGCAGCCCCGGGACTATCGGGGTGGGTGCCGAAACCAAGCACCTGTAGGTACGCCGGCCCATCGTAGGTGATGCCGAAAAAATCGCCGTTTCCGCTGAACCCAGTTCCCACTTTCAGCGAAACCGGCAGCCCGTGCGCCGCGGAACGAAGAAGGATCTCGGTGGAGTTGATGGACCCGGCCGAGAGGATCACGTTTTCGGCTTCCAACGTGAATGGCTCGGACTGGTCGCGGCTGGCGCGGTAAACGCCGTGCACCAGCCAGCCGCCGCCGGCCTTCGGTTCCAGCCACGTCACTTCGGTCTGTGTAAAAATCTGGGCGCCGTTGGCGTGGGCGAGCCGCAGATAGTTCATGTACAGCGTGTTCTTCGAGCCGACGTTACAGCCGGTAATGCAATCGCCGCAAAGCGTGCATGCGGGCTGCGAAATGCCGCAGCCGTTATCCGCCGTGTCCTCGAACGTCACCACGATGTCCAGCAACTCCGTCTGCATGCCCAGCTCCTGGGCCCGCTTCTCGAGCGCCAACCTCTTCAATAGCGGCTTGCCGGCGGGAAATGTCTTCGGCCGCAGGACGCCGGCGGCTTTGCGGTAGTACGGCATCAAAGTCTGGCGGTTCACCGAATCCGGCCATCCCGCCTGCCGGAAAGCGCCCTCTTCCGGGATGATCGCCACGTTCGCATTGATCAAGGACGTGCCGCCCAGCCCGTTGCCTTTCAAGATCGAGATGTCCTTGCCGGCAATGACGTCATACAACCCCAGCGGATTCGCGGCGCGCGCGTTACCCAGGAAGCCCGCGAAAGTATCCGGGAAGTTCCCAACCGGCCATTCCTGCCCGCGCTCCAGGATGCAGACGGAAGGCTTGCGCGGAAGAGCCGCGGAGGCCAGGCGCGCGGCCATGATCGAGCCGCCGTACCCGGATCCCACGATGACGAAGTCGTAACCGGTCTTTCGGTCCGGCCAATTCGAAGACAGTACGGGCAAATTCAGTTCCATCGACTCATTCCCCTCCATCTGCTACGGTTGTGGTTTCTCTCCAGACAGGATAGTCCGGCCGTTGCCAATACGCCAGCAAAATCTTCGAGAGGTCAAGTCGGCGCTTTCGCCGCAGCCTTGAAACGAACCGATCACCGTTGTAGGGGTCGGGCATGCACGGCCCCCACGTAACAGCCAAGCCTCGGTCCTACGGATTTCGGACGGCAGGGGCCGTAAGGAGGCCCCTGGCGCGGAGCCAGTTCAACAGCAGCGGCGTCCATTGGCTCAGAAACGGGTCTCCCAACGCCATGCCGACGCCGTGGGGGCCGTTTTCGAAGATGTGCATTTCGGCGGGGACTTTGGCTTTGCGCAAGGCCAGGAAGAAGCGGACGCTGTTTTCCACGGGCACGGCAGGGTCGTTGGCGGTGTGGAACAGGAACGTGGGCGGAGTTTGCGGCGTGACGCGCAGGTCGTTGGAAAGGTCCTCAATGAGCTGGGGATCGGGATTGGCTCCGAGCAGGTTGCGCACCGAGCCGGCGTGCGTGATGGCTGGATCGAACGAAATCACGGGATAGCACAAGATCAGGAAATCCGGACGGCTGCTCACGCGGTCGATGGGATCGGGGGCGGCGGGGTTTCCGTCGTCGAAATGCGTGCCGGCCGTCGATGTCAGATGGCCGCCGGCGGAGAAGCCCATCATGCCGATGCGGTCAGTCGCAACGCCAAAATCCCGCGCGCGGGCGCGCACCGTGCGGATGGCGCGCTGGGCGTCGCCCAGTTCGATGGGGTGGTGGTAACGCGGGCCCAGGCGGTACTTGAGGACGAACGCGGAGACGCCCATGGCGTTGAACCAGTTGGCCTCCTGACGGCCTTCATAGCTCATCGAAAGCCCGCTATAGCCACCGCCCGGCGCGATGATGACGGCCGTCCCGTTGGGGCGCTGGGCGGAGCGGTAGACCGCGATGGTGGGGATATCCGTATCGTCCTTGCCTAGCGCGCCGGGCGCGCCGTTTTCCCACAGGGGCAGGATCTGGCCTTCGGTGAAGGCCGCCGCGGGCGGCTGTGCGAGTCCCAAGCCCGCGGCCATGGCAAGCATCGATGCGATTGCGAATAGTCTCATGTGTGGCTAATCTCCCGAAAAGACGCGGTACGATCCGTGCGTCAACTGCGTTTCGAAAACCGTTGTGGCGCCCTGGCCCCCACGGCCGCCCGCCGCGGCTTGGCCAGTCAGTTCCTGGCCGGTCACCAGGTCGTGAAGCTTGGTGATCCGCCGGTCGGTGACGATGCGCGCGGTGACTGGATTGTCTTGGAACGACTCGACGATGAATTTGTCGTTGTCATAGGCGAAGAGGCTGACCATGGCGGGGGCGTCTAAGCGGACGTACATGTCTTTGGCCAGGACGTTGCGAATAGAGCCTAGCACGCTCTGCGGATAGTTGTACAGGTCGCCGACGGCCTGCGGGATGGTCAGAACGTAAAACAGGCCCTTGGAGTACTTGGCGGAAAGCAGAATCGGCGTTCCCGAGGTTCGATTTGAGGAGGTGAAGGCGCTCACCACCTCCCAGGAATCGTTGGTGGCGTAGCGGATCTGCGGAATCAGGATGTCGTTATCCAGCCTGGCGCCCCGCCCGCCGCGCCCGCCGGCGAACTCGCGGGTGGCCACGGTCTGGCCGGTGTATTCAAGTTCCACGATGTCCTCGATGCCCTTGCCTTGCAGAGCTTTGAGCAGGCCGGAGGTGATGACCACCGTCTTGCCGTCCACAAGCTGCTTCTTGATCTTGCCGACGATGGCGGGATCGAACTTGGCCTGCTCCGTGAGCAGAACGGTCTTCTCGCCGGCCGGAAACTCCGGAACGATATCCATGGGGATCCCCACCATGCCCAGGTAGCTGGGCAGGTGGTCCTCGCCCGACGAATGAAAGGGCTTGTAGCTCTTCACGCCGATGGGCTTGCCCAGCTTGCCCAGGAAGCTATCGACCTGCTCGAAGACCGGGCCGGCGAGCTTGGCCGCGCGCGAATCCGGCACGGTGGTTCCATCGGCGTTCCGCGTGGGCGAATAAATCGCGCCAATGTTGAAGATGGTCACTTCCGGCGCTTTGGCGAAGAGGGTGAGCCATAGCTGTTCTTCAAAGCGATTCGGGAGGTTGATGCCGCCCTGGTCCACCCACCCTCCGGCGTTGCCGCCAGGCTTGAGGTTCTCGAAGTAGCGAACGATGGAATAGCCGTGATACTGCTGCAGGTGCTGGTTGCCGGAAGGGTCGCGGGTTTCGGTGCCGGTGTAAATCTTGTCGAAGAGCTTCGGCTCCGTCTCGAGGTTGAAACCGAGGTACTGAAAATGGTCGTACCAGTTCGGATACTTGATGATGACCTTGACTCTCGGATTGACGGCCCGGGCCGGACCGATCACCAGGTTCCGCGCGGCCTCGTCCATCTGGGCCAGCCGGAACTCGGTCCAGCTTCGGTTGCCTTTCGCGGCGATGTCGCTATCGGCCTTGCAGTCGGTGAAAAAGAAATCGTCCAGGATGAACTCGTCGAAGTTCTTAGCGGTGAATTCGACGATGTCCTTGAGCTTCTGGCGGTGTTCGGGGTTCGAGTAGCAGTAGGTTTCGAACTGGTTGGCCTCGCTGACGGTCACCGTGATGCCACCGGAGACTTTGACGCCCTTGCTCTGGAAGAACTTCTTGGCCTGGTCGAGGGTGGCCTGATCGACCACCACCATGTCGCGATGAGTCTCCAGGTAGATCTTGTCGACCTTCATATTCTTGGAGACGGCTTCCCAGTGGCTTTCCAGCCAGGCGGGGTCTTTCATCTGCTGCGTTTCGTAGACCCGGCTATAGAGGGCGACATCGAAATTCTTGTAGTTGTTGCCTCCCGCGACGGCGGCGGAAAGGGCGAATAGTGCGAAACCAATCGGGCGGAGATGCGTAGTAAGGGCGCGTTCCATGCGTGGATCCTCGGTTAGAGTTCCCCATGAGGATAACTCCTGGCGCGGCCCCGTGTGGCGTCCGATAATGAATGGTCTATGGAACGTCGAACATTCATTCAGGGGTGCGCCGCCGGCACGCTGCTGCTGGCGGCGGAAACACCGCGGTCCGCGGATGCGGCGGAGCCCACCGTGCGGCCGCTCGGGCAGGCCGCGGCGCTGGTTTCCGTGCAATGGACGGCGCGCTGGATTTTCGTGCCGAAGGCGTCGCCGACCGATTTCGGCGTCTATCATTTCCGGCGCGTTTTCGATCTGGCGGCCAAGCCGGCCGCTTTCATCGTGCACGTCAGCGGCGACAATCGCTACCAGCTTTACGTGAACGGGCGGCGCGTGGTCTGGGGCCCGGCGCGCGGCGATCTGGCGCATTGGCATTTCGAGTCCGTGGACCTGGCGCCCTATCTGAATGCCGGCCGCAATGCGCTGGCGGCGGTGGTCTGGAATTTCGCGGATCAGGCGCCCGAGGCGCAGATTACCTTCCGCTCCGGGTTCCTGCTGCAGGGCGACGCTCAGGCCGAGCGGGTGGCCAACACCGGGCCGAATTGGAAGGCCTTCCGAAACGAGGCCTATTCGCCGATCCCCGTGACCAGCGCGACCGTGAACGGATATTACGCCGCGGGGCCGGGGGAAAAGGTGGAGAGCGAGCGCTATCCCTGGGGATGGCAGAATCCGGATTTCGACGACTCCGCCTGGCCCGCGGCCATTTCGGCGGGCGGCGCGGCCGGAATGGACGCGCGCGGGTCGAGCAACTGGATGCTCACGCCGCGCACCATCCCGCTGGAGGAAGAGAAGCCGGAGCGCCTGGGCGCCGTTCGCAAATCGGATGGGCCAGCGCTTCCAGCCGGCTTTCCGGCGGCGGTTGCGGCCGTTCGCTTCCCGGCGAATACGAAGGCGAGATACCTGCTCGACCAAACGTACCTGACCACGGGGTATCCCGAGCTGGTGGTGAGCGGGGGACGCGGCGCCACCATCCAACTTCGCTACGCCGAGGCCCTGCAGGAGGCGCACGGCGTCAAGAACAATCGCAACGAAATCGAGGGCAAGAATTTCGTCGGCTATAACGACGAATTCCATCCCGATGGCGGGGCCCAGCGGCTCTACCGCCCGCTCTGGTGGCGCACTTGGCGTTACCTGGAACTGGTGGTGGAGACGGCCGACGAGCCGCTCACCATCGAGGACCTGCGTTCCACATTCGTGGGCTACCCCTTCGAGCGCACCGCCCGGTTCGAGGCGGACGACGCGGGGCTGGCGCGGATTCAGGAGGTGGGCTGGCGCACGGCGCGCCTCTGCGCGCACGAAACCTACATGGACTGCCCCTATTACGAGCAGCTCGAGTACGTTGGCGACACGCGCATTCAGGCGCTGATCTCGATGTTCAGCGCGGGCGATGGGCGCCTGGTGCGCAACGCGATCGACCAGATTAACAATTCCCGCAATCCGAGCGGCGCCACGATGAGCCGCTACCCCACGCGGTTGCCGCAGTTCATCCCTTCGTTTTCGCTGTGGTGGATCGGGATGCTGCACGACTACTCGCGCTACATCGACGACCCCGCCTTCGTGCGCCGGATGATGCCTGGGGTGCGCGACGTGCTCGGTTTTTTCGAATCGTATCAGAAGACCGGCGGCTCGCTCGGGCCGCTGCCGTGGTGGCGCTACATGGATTGGGTGGACGCATGGCCCAACGGAGACGCGCCGCAGGAGCCGGACGGTTCGTCGGCGCCGTTCGACTTCCTGTACGTCATGGGGTTGAACTGGGCCGCGGATCTGGAAGCGGTGTTCGGGGCGCAGGCGTTCTCCGCGTACTATCGGCAGCAAGCCGCCACCCTTGGCGCGGCGTTCCAGAGCCTATACTGGGATGCCGGGCGGCGCTTGTATGCGGATACGCCGCGCAAGGCAAACTGGTCGCAACACGCCAACGTGCTGGCGGTACTTTCCGGCGTGGCGCCGGCGAACATGGCCGCGGACCTGACGATGCGCGTTCTGAAGGACACGACGCTGGCGCCCTGCTCTCTCTACTTCCGCCACTACCTTTACACGGCGCTCAACCGGGCTGGCGAAGGCGACCGGTACCTGCCGGAACTCGCCGACTGGTACACAATGATCGACAAGTACGGCTTGACGACGTTCTCGGAAGTGCTGGACAAGCCGGGCAAGCCATCGCGCTCGGATTGCCACGGGTGGAGCGCGAGCCCGAACTACGAGCTGTTGCACACGGTGCTGGGCGTGGATTCGGCGGCGCCGCACTTCGGCCGCGTCCTGATTCGGCCGTTTCTGGGCGAGTTGCAGCGCGCCTCGGGTTCCGTGCCGCATCCCAAAGGCGCGATCGCGGTGACGCTGGAGCGCTTTGGCGCGGCCTTACGGGCCAGCGTCACGCTGCCTCCGGGGACGCCTGGCGAATTCGTTTGGAAGGGCGCGCGGCGGCCGCTGCAGCCGGGGAGTAATACGCTGACGTTCTAGCGGGGCGGGCCTCCCGGCCTGCCTTCGGCCCACGAGCTGATCTCGAAGGTTTTTGAGTTCGCGAAGCGCCGCCGCAAGCTACAGATATTAATCCGGCCATAAGTAAGTAGACGCGTTGTATAACAAAACAGCAATGCAGCGGCCTGATTCCGCAGTAGAGTATGTCTACCTACTTCTGGCCTGATTAATACTGCGGAATGACGGGCGGATACCGCAGGTTGCAAGGACCTTTGGGCTACAAGTTGTACAATCGGACTTCTGGGCGGGCAGGCCAATCCGCCCGGCACGGAACCTAGACTCCATCTTGCCCGTGCCCGGAACCGCAAAAGTGAAGAACTCCAAAACGACGGCCCAATCGAACGGGAACGGCATCGCCGCCCTCACCGCGCAACTCTGGCAGGCAGCGGTCAACCTGCGGGGCTCCATCGAGCCCGCCGACTACAAGCGCTACGTGCTGC
>OCTA010003957.1_pt1 | contig 13074 bp, 14 predicted proteins | sample 1538991 | NCBI WGS metagenome assembly OCTA01 (sample SAMEA3539302, study PRJEB22396) | soil metagenome | biome: tundra; feature: field; material: soil | place: USA | collected 2010-05 | depth 0.15 m
CGGCGCGGGCGGGGCGGGCGGTTCCGGCGGCGCCGGCGGTTCCGGGCCGACCTCTCCGGGAACCGTCACGCTGCAGATTGTGCTGCCGCCGGGACAGACGTTCTGCGACGAGAACCCCTCGTGCACTTCGATGCAGCACCTCTGGGTGAGCACCGGCTCGGGCCAGTCGCTGTCGCTGGGATCCGTCGGATGCGCGACCTCCTGCTCGACCTGCGTGCCGACCCCCTGTCCGGAGATTCCGGTGATCGCTTGCCCGGCCGGCAGCTACGGGAGCGCGGTCACCTCCTCGAGCTTCACCTGGGACGGGTCCTACGTCGAAAGCGGCTCCTGTGTGAACACGCCGGCGTCCGTCGCCATCGCTTGCGAGGCGTCGCAGTTCGCGGCCCCGGGAATTTACGTCGCTCGGTTCTGCGCGACGCCGGGGACGCTCAGCCAGGCCGACGGCGGCGGCCCGCTCTGCACGCCGGCCGGAACACAGGCCTGCGTGGATGTCTCGTTCGCCTTCCCGTCGTCGCAACCGGTCGTGATCAGCCTGCCGACGGACTGAAGGGCTATCGGTCGAAGCGGTATACGATCGCCGCAAAGGCCTCCAGGTCGTAGTCGACCGTAACCCCGTGCGCCGATCCTTGGTGAAAGAAGGATGCGGCGACCGCGGTGGCTCGCATTTCAATAGGCTGAAAGATCTCGAAAGCGTAGCCGGCCTCCAGCTCTGGCCCGATCTCCAGATACTGGCTGTCGGAAGACCAGCGCACGGCGCCCTCCAACATGGTCACGAACCTGAATCCGTGAAACCCGAAGCCCACGGGCGCGAGAACGATCTGTCGGGATGCATCGAACTCTAGCGAGCCTCCAAACATGAAGGCCGCGAAGAGGGGCGGCAGATATTCCAGCCCGACCCGGGTTCGAATGAGTGGCGAGGCCCCTTCCTCTTCCCTGCGAAAGGGGACCCGTGTGCCCAATTCCAGGGTCACGTTGAAGTGCTCCGTGTAGTCGGCCTCGACGTCGGGGTTGCCTTCGTCCCAGGCGAGAGGTCTGGTCCAGGAGACTTCGCTCCCGTCTGCGACGTTGCGAAATGACTGAACCAGCGCAAATTCCGCCAGAATGCGGGTCGTGCGCGCCTCTGTTCCCAGAAGACATCGGTCGCCGAACGCGCGCCAGTAGATGTCGAAACGTTGACCTGCGCCGAAGAACGACTGCCGAACCGATAGTCCATTTCGATTGTCCCAATCGTGCTGGTATTTGGCCAGAGCCGCGGCCAGATCGCGACGCTCGACGCGAATGTGCCCAGCCGCGTACTCGTCCGTCAAGAAGTGAGCGGCGAAGGAGAGCTCGTTCGTTCGTTCGGAGTCGGAGTCCTTTCTCGCCTTGTCGAGGTGCTTCAGGAACTCGTCTTGCGCGGCCCAACCAAAATGGTTGTAGTTCTTCATGGCGAGATCGACATATCCGTCCAGGCGGTCGAATCCATCCTCCACCGCCTGGGAGGGAGAGAAACAATCGGGGCGGCCCCGGCTCAGCCGCTGAAACAGCTCCTGGGCGCCGTCCGGGGCGGCAGTGACCAGTTTCGCGGCGGCGCCTTGGTCGTTTTCCGTCGTCACCCAGATCTGACTTGCCAACGCCTTTCGCAACGACTGGACCTGTTTCTCCAACGTCTTTTCGTGGAGGGCCGTCGTCAGAATCTCGACGTCGTCGTTCTGGAGGGCGTCCCAAGACTTTCCGTGCTGCGATAGCCAAGCGTAAACGGCCTCGGCCTGGCGCTCCACGGCGACCTGCAGGCCTTCGCTCGCGCTGGCCGCGCCAAGGGCTCCGACGTCCGCTGCGTGATCGCCTGCCACGGCGACGAGCCGCGGATCGAGGAAGGCGCAGCTGGTGGGCGGCTGGGTGATCGAGGTCATGCCAAGGGCGAGGCTAACCTTGCAGGCGACCTCTCCGAGGTATTGATGTTCGAAGAAGTCGAACGCCGAGGCCGATTTGGGAAAGGCGACCGTCACGAGAACAGCCAGGCCTGCGGCAACCGATCCCCGGAGCGCCACCTCCATTGGACGCGCGGCGTTTTTCATTTCCAACCCGCCACCTGCGGGCGACAAACACCGAGCTCGAGGTCGAAATCCCTGATTATCTTTTCGTCCCCTGGCGTACGTTCGCCCTGCCGTTCGAACAGAAACCAAACCCATGCAACGACGGCGACGGGTATGGAATACTTGAAGACCACGCCGGCGCGATCTCGGAGAGCGGGGGCGTCGGTCGCCAGGCCGCTGAAATATCCCAACCCCGACATCGTCGCGGTCGCAAGACTGAGCTCCGCCGTGACCAATGAGGTCGTGATAGGCCACGTGGTGAAGCGCCGGGTGTCTTCGCGATCTTCTCGCGCTTTGGGCCAATCGCAGGTGCTCGGTGCCGGTAGGTCCAGGTTCGGGGCGGCCAAGAAGGCGAATGTCGACTTTGGGGCTCCCCCGTTGGAACCACTGCCGGTCGTCCCAGGATGGTCGGCACCCGCGTTTGCCGCGGGTGAGGTCTGGGGTGGCGCTCCTCGCGCGACGCTCGAAACCAGGAGCGAAAGCAGAGGAGCGAGTAAGTAGAACGATCTTCTCATGGGCCTCAATCAAGTCCGAGAGTGAAACCGCACGTCATCAGCCTGGTGGATGTCGACCAGGCCCAAAGGAGACCGCAGAATCCCCCCACCAGCGCGAGATGAAGTCGGACCTGCGGTCCGAGGTAAGTCGCGGTCGGCCAGCTCGATTTCCACCAACTTCGAAAGACCTCTAGATCAAGAGCCACCTTGGCGTGGTGTTCTTCGCCGTCGGCGCGCGAGACACCGACCGCGGCAGCCGCACCGCCCAAGCCGATGCCTGCGCTCTGTTGCAGCATCGTGATGACCGCCGGCGACTTGCTGACCGGTTCGCCCGCGGCTGACTTGCTGAGCGGTTCCCCCAGGGAGGCATACGCCGAGACGCTATTGCCGCTGGCGAAGCGGAGGCCACCACCCGGCTCGACGTCGTCGGCGTGAGCGGGCAAGCACGGCATCCAGAGGGATGAGGTGAAAGCGAATGCGCCGAGCAAACGCGCCAGCCGCCGTGGGACCCTCGAGGGCATTTCGAGAAAGGAAAACGCGCGACAGCCCAAATGTTCCATCGGCGCGCTGCAGAATCGTGAGTGACCGATTCACAGGCCAAGGGCCCGGCCGCCGGGTCGCCGAGAGGTGCGAGTGGATCCGCCACCCGGGGCGCGGACCCGCTCTAGAGATCTCGGTCGGGCAGGTACGCGGGCAGGTCTACCCGGAAGGTCGTCCCGGCTGGACTGGTGTCGAACCCGATCGCGCCGCCCATCCCGGTCACGATCTCCCGGCAGATGTGCAGCCCGAGGCCGGTCCGTTCGGCGACGTCTTGCGACGCGAAGAACCCTTCGAATACGTGCGGCGCGACGTCAGCGGGAATGCCCCTGCCATGATCGGATACGGTGATCCGGACCTGCGACCCGTTGCTTTCGGCGGCGATCGAGAGACGCGCGTCCGCCGCGCTGGCGTCGAGACCGTTTTGTAGCAGGCTCAGGATCACCTGTCCCAGCCGGCCGGGCGAGCCTTTGACCGCCGGCAGCGCCTGCAACGCCAGATCGAGGTGGCAGCTGTGTCGACGGGCGATGGCAAACACGCGCGCGGCGTCCCGGATCGCGCGCACCGGATCGAAAGCGACATCCTCGGTGTCGCAGTCGCGACTCATCCCGCGGACCGCGTTCATGAGCTCTCGAATCCGGTCGACCATCGTGCCGCAATCGAGCAGCAACCCGCGAAGCTCTTCCCGATCCGCGTCGGGTACCGCGGCCGGCAGCGCTCCCACGGCGCCGACGATCTCCTGCATGATCCCGATGGAGCCGAGGAGTCCGCTCAGAGGATTGTTGATCTCGTGAGCCAGGGCCGCCACGACGCGACCGAGGGCCGCCAGCTGTTCGTTGCGAATCAGCCGCGCGCGCATGCGCTCGATGGCTTCCGCACTCCACTGCGGCACGGGCGAGGGATCCAGCGGCGCCAGCGGCGCCAGCGGATCGGGCGGCGCGTCGCCGCTTCCGATTTTCTGGCTGGGGTGAGTGGGGCGCATCGGTGTCATCGAGGCGCCCCCCTGCCTGCCCCGCGATCGAGGGTGTCGCGCGGCCCGGGGCATGTCAAGCGTCGGACCGTCGTGTCGCGGGCGGCGTTGGCGCCGTCTCGGATGCCAATCCGACCGCCCGGTGGCCAATATCCAGCTCGTGCGCGTCCGGGTGGTGAAGGTCGGACCGGTCACGGTACCGGTGGTACTGGCCGCCCTGATGGGCGCGATCCTGGTGCTTTCGATTGCGGGAGTCGCCGGCGCCCGGAACGGGATGCCGACCTTGCTGGAACACGGTCTCCTCGAGGTTCCGGCTGTCTGGCAAGGTCAGGTCTGGCGGCTGGTCACGTTCGTCCTCTTCGAGCTGGGGCCGATCTCGCTGATCTTTTCGTTCCTGGTCCTCACCTGGTTCGGCGCCGATCTGGTAGCGCGTTGGGGGACGCGGCGATTCCTGGCGGTCTTCTTCGGTCTGGCCGCGATCGCTGGGGCCGTCACCTGTTTGATCGGCCTGGGCTGGCAGATGGTGACGCTCGTGCCACACGCCGGGTCCGCCCCGGTGCTCGACGGGCTGGTGGTGGCCTGGGGCATCTTCTTCAAGGAGCGCGAGGTTCGCCTCTGGGGCGTGGTGCGGTTGACGGGACGCTGGCTGATCGTGGCGACGATCGCGGGCACCGTCCTGTACGCGCTCTACGAGGGCCTCGCGTTCTTCGTGCCGCACTTCGCGACCGAGCTGGTGACGCTGCTCTGGCTCGCAGGCATCCAGCCCTGGCGCGATCGCCGTCGGCGCCGGCGGATCGCGCAGGCGGCGCGCGGCGAGGCCTGGAGCTTCCAGACCTGGTACGAACGCGAACGCCGCCGGCGTCGGTAGCGGGGACCGACGGGCGGTGTCGGGATCTACAGATCTTCTGGAGGTCTTCTAGAGGTCTTCGGCAGCCAGCGCGTCGAGGTCGCCGAGGAGCTGGTCTATCGTCGAGACGCTGAGGGGCGTTCCGTCTGCGGTCGCGATCACGAACCCGAGATCGCAACGCTGGCAGCGGTTCAGACAATCCTTCATCACTGGGGTGTGTTCGCGTTCCCGCAGGGCCGACAGCAAGGGGGCGAGGTCGGGCGTCACCCGTTCGACGGACTTCTTGCACAGCTGGATCTCCACGGTGGCGCGGAGCGTACACCCGCGCCCGACGCGGTCGCGGCATTCTTGCGTGCCTGATCCCAAGGCGACCGCGGTACCTCCACCGGGGTCGGGAGTTTCTACTATGCGGGCTCGGTGGTCACGCCGTTCCACGCCAAGGTGACCTACATGGGGCGCGAGCGCGCCATGGCGACCGCACAGACCTCAGGCGACTGCAACAGTTGCCACACCCAGAATGGCACGATGTCGGCCCCGGGCCGCATCCTCCTTCCGTAACGGCTTCAGCGGATTCCTGCGGCCGACCAACCGCCGATTGGGGGAGCCGCCTGATTTCATCGACATGAGGGTACGTAGCTCTGGCGGTGTCGGAAGATTCGACACGCGCGACCCGGAGATCCTTGAACCGTCGCCCATGCTTGCCTCGCCTGGCCTGCCTCGCCGTCCTTACCACGTTCGCCGTCGCCGGCTGTGGGGGCGCGGTCGACGATCGACCCGCCAGGTGGTCTTTCATCGCGGCCACCATCGTCGAGCCGAGCTGCGCGACGGTGAACTGCCACTCCGCCATCACCCAGCGGGCCGGTCTGGATCTGCATTCCCGGGAGAGCGGATACTACGCGCTCGTCAACGGGAACTACCTCATCGCGTCGGATCCGAATGATTCGTCGCTGATCGGGTACATGACGGCGCAAGGTGCTCTACGCATGCCTCCCGACGTGCCGTTGCCCACGGCAGACGTCGATCTCATCGAGACCTGGGTCGCCAGCGGTATTCCGAACAACTGAGAGACGAACCAAGTGCGACGACTGACACTCAGCGCGCTCGTGGCGCTCGTCGCCCTCGTCGCGGTGCGCGGGCGGGCCTCGGCCTATCCGCAGTTCCAGTTCAGCTCGGGCACGAACCGCTGCAGCCAGTGCCACTATTCACCGGCCGGTGGCGGGCTCATCACCTCCTGGGGGCGGGACGAGTCGGGCGACACGATCAGCCTGGGGGGCGACGGGGGGTTCCTGCACGGGCTCTGGGCGCCTCCGTCCTGGCTTGCCCTGGGCGCCGACGTTCGGCTGGCTGCGATTCGTAACGAAGTCGGTGGACCCGAAGGGCCCGAGTACGCTGCCTTTCCGATGCAGTCGGACCTGTACGCGCGCTTGGCCTTAGGAGACCAGGTTTCCCTCTACCTGGAAGGGGGCGTGCGGGGCGATACGCGCCCGGCCGACACGTCGATTGGCGGCCGCCTAGATACGGTCGGCGACCGGCTGATGTCGCGCGAGCACTACCTGATGTGGCGTCCGAGTGCGACGGGGTTCTATCTGCGCGCGGGGAGATTCTTCGCGCCCTACGGGCTGCGTTTCGTCGAGCACACCTATTACGTCCGGCGGTACACCGGATACGACCTCTACGACGAGACCTACACGGTTTCCGGTGGATACGTCGGCGACGACTGGGAGCTGCATGCGTCGCTGTTCACGCCGCCGCCCGAGAGCTTTCCGGACGCCCTCCAGTCGGTGGGGTTGCGTGAATCGGGGGGGGCGATCTATATCGAGAAGCGATTCGGCGGGATGTCGGCGGTGGCGCTGCAAACACGAGTGGGGACGAGCGGCGAGGCAATGCGCACCCAGGGAGGCGCCGTGGGCAAGCTCTGGCTGGAGCCGGCGCGGGTGCTGTTTCTCGGCGAAGCCGACTTCATTCGCGAGCAGGTGAGCGCGGCGTCGTTCACCGAGAACCAGTTCGTCTCCTATCTGGGCGCGACGTTCTTCCCGGTGCGGGGCCTCATGGCCGGCCTCGCCTACGAGCGCTACCAGCAGGACCTTTCGGTGGCCGCGACGGCGCGCAACGCCTTCGACGCCCAGGTAAACTTCTTTCCCTGGGCCCACTTCGAGCTCGTGCTGTTGGGCCAATACCAGATCATCGGATCGGGCGCCGCCAGCGAGGGGCCCACAGCTTCCCTCTTCATGATTCAGCTTCACTATTACTTGTGAGGGCGACGATGAAAAAGCAAATCCTCCTGTGTCGATTCATGCTGGCGCTGGCTCTCGCGGCGCTACCAGCCGCCTGCAGCGCCCCGGTGCCTGCGTCGCCGAGCTACGAAGCGAATGTCCGACCGATCTTCATGTCCCATTGTGTTCGGTGCCACGGCGCCGGCGGCACGCTCAACCAGGCGTTCAATCCGACTGGGCCGGACGCTGCGCCGCTCACGTCTGACCCGCTCAAACCGATCACGTGCTACCTCAACCAGTACGACGATACCAACTGCACGCCGGGCGATGCCGGACTACCCGCCAATTGTCACCACGGTGCCAAGTTCTGCACGACGATCGCCAATGGAATAGGCGTCCGAATTCATGGCGGCGGGACCGCGCGCCCGATGCCGCCGCCACCTGCCCCGCCGCTGGACGATTGGGAGCTCAAGGTCGTCGATGCCTGGCTCCTGAATCCAGTTTGTTCGAACGCGGCCAGCCCAGACCCCACGATCTGTCCGGCGGATTCCGGAGCCGGTCCCTGACGAACGCCGCGCTGCACGGCGAATTTCATACCCCCTGCCTGTCTTGCGCGAGCTCAGGGTACCTTGCCCCTGAGGTCGCACAGGGACCTCTCGAAGTCGCCGTAGCCCCCTCTATGAACGGAGACCGATGCATCTTTCGCGTCTAAATTGGGTGTTGGTGACGCTGATCGCGTGGGCGGCCCTCGCCGTTTCAGGATGCGCCGTCAGTGAAGTATTCGATCCCAACGACCCTGCGCTGAACGGCGCGGGCGGTGATTCCTCCAGTGGGCTGGCCGGTGCTGGTGGAACCGATCAGACGTCCGGTGTCGGCGGGACGACCGGAGCGGCCGGGGCTCAGGTGACGGGCGCCGGAGGCGCAACGGGCGACGCGGGAACGACCGGCGCCGGAGACACCGGCGGCACGACCGGCGTCGCCGGCACCACCGGCTTCGGCGGCACGACCGGCTTTGGCGGCACGACCGGCTTCGGCGGCACCACCGGCGTCGGGGGGCGGGGAGGCGCGACCGGTACCGGTGGCACGACCGGCGGCGGCGGGCGAGCGGGCGCCGGCGGACGCGGCGGCGCCAATGGCACCGGGGGTAGAGGCGGCAGCGGGGCTGGCTCTGCCACAGACGGTGGAACCACGGGTCCGACCTTCACCGAGATCTACACGAACATTCTCGTCGTCTATTGCTCGGGGAGCAATTGCCACAATCCGGGAAGCCAAAAAGGGGTCGGCTTCTCGACGCAGGCGAGTGCTTACAGCGCGGTCCGGAACCTGGTGACGCCGGGCAATGGCGCGGGGTCGAGTTTTTATAAGACCGTCAACTCGGGCGCGATGCCGGTCGGGGCGCCCAAGCTGTCGGCCGCGAATCTCGCGCTCATCCAAGCCTGGATCGACGCGGGCGCGCTCAACAACTGACCGAACGCGCGTCGGCCGTCGCCCGTCCGAAAGATAGCGGGCGTCGACCCGCCGAGCGGAGCGCAGCGGGCGATGTCGTCTTGGACCGAGGCGATCGCGTGCGCTTGGCCACAGGTGCCTGATGCGGGCGGACCCACGGTACTACCCAGGAGATCGGGAGGCTCAAGTGATACATGAAGATCAGAGATCGCTTTGTTCGGGCTGTCGCCATCCGGGGGTCAGTCGCCGTGAGCTGCTGCGGCTCGGGGGGACGGCGACGGGACTGGCGCTGGTCGTGGCGACCATTCCCGGTTGCGCTCCACCGACTGGAACACCGCCGAGCGGTCCGGTAGATCTCGGCAACGTGGCCGCCCTGTCGGTCGGTGCGATGCTCGTCATGTCCAACGTCGTCGTGGCGCGCGACGCCACCGGCGTCTACGCGATGTCGGCGGTTTGTACCCACGCGGGCTGCCTGCTGGATGATTCGAGCAGCACCATCGCCAATGGCCTCTACTGTCCCTGCCACGGTTCGACGTTCGACGGCAGCGGCTCCGTGACCAACGGACCGGCGCGCAGCCCCTTGCAACACTACGCGGTGACCATCGCAGCAGACGGCAGCATGACGGCCGACGGCAGTCAGCCCGTTTCGGCGAGTACGCGGACCGCCGCCGGCTAGGTGTATAAGAGGGCCGTTCGGTCGCCCGTCGAGGGCCCAGGAGGAACCGTGACGCCCAGGAGCAAGAGAGCTCTTCGCATTTCGATAGTCGGAGCGATCGTGGGCTTCGGCGCCATCCAGCTCGTTCCCGTCCGTGACATCGGGTCGAATCCGCCCGCGCGGTACCAGATCGACGCGCCCGCGGAGGTTGTCCAGATCATGAAGCGGGCCTGCTTCGACTGTCACAGCAACGAGACCCGCTGGCCGCTGTACAGTCGCATCGCGCCCGGTTCCTGGCTGATGTCGCGCGACGTGCACAAGGGTCGGGCGCATCACAACTTTTCGGAATGGGGCAGCGTCGACGAAGACGAGCGTCAGACCGATCGCGAGAATTGCTGGGAGCAGATCGAGGCCGGAAACATGCCGCCTTGGTTCTACCTCTACCCGATGCACCTCTCCGCGCGTCTCTCCCCGGCCGACAAGGCCCTCTTGAAGGACTACCTTCTCAAGGGGGCCGACGGGAGCAAGAAGGCGATCGACGCCGAAAAGGCGCGGACCAAATGACGTCATACTAGCGCGGTGCGGTCCCGCACCTGCAGAGGCGTCGCCGTTCTGGCCGCGGCGTCGGTCCTCTTCGCCGCCTCTGCGGCGAAGGCGTTGGATGCCTTCGAGATCCAGGTCTACGACGGATCGGCCAATGCGCCGGGCGCGCCCGGAATCGAGCTCCACGTGAACACCGTCGTGTCGGGGCTCCGGCAGGCCGTGCCGCCCGAGGTGCCGCCGGACCACCAGACACATCTGACGGCCGAGCCGTCGCTCGGAATCACGTCCTGGTGGGAGCTGGGCGCTTACGTGCAGACGACGGTGCAGCCCAGCGGCGACTTCGACTATTCGGGCGTCAAGCTGCGGTCGAAGTTCGTTCGGCCCGGCGGGGAGTCGGACCGGTTCCGCTGGGGCCTGAACCTCGAGGTCAGCGATCTTCCACCGAGCGCCGAGCGCGATCGTTGGGGAGCGGAGGTCCGGCCCATCGTCGCCTACGGGACGCGCGGTGGTCCCTTCGTCTGCGCCTTCAATCCCATCCTGGACTTCGCGCTGTCCGGTCCCGGCGCCGCGGCGACCCCCTCGTTCGAGCCTGCCGTGACCGCGCTGTTCGTCGTGGAGGGACTCTTGTCGGCCGGCGTCGAGTACTACGGCGACGTCGGCCAGCTCGGTCACTTCCTGCCGCTGCGCGAGCAGCAGCACACCGTCTTCGAAGTGATCAACGTGCTGCGCTGGAAGCGGATAGAGATCAACGCGGGCGTGGGCGAGGGGCTCACGGCCAGCTCCAACGGCTTCGTCACCAAGCTGATTCTGGGGTTTCAATGAGCCGCGGTTGGCTTGGGCGGCGCGAAGGGGCGGCTCGTGTACAGGAACCGGCCGCGCCGCCCCGCTGTTTACCGCCGACCGCATCGTTCTGGTCGGCGTTACCATCATCGTCCTGGGCAGAAACCCCACAAAGGAGATAGATCGATGACCGCAAAGGAACTGCGCACGCCCCGAGAGCAGACGCTCTTCATCCTGTCGGCCATCTTTTCGGCGGTCGTCTGGTTGTTGCTGACGATCTCGCTGATCGGAATCCTCTACGCCGCCTTCATCGGGGTGATCATCCTCTGCGCGCACTGCCTGCTCATGGCGCATCTGCTGGGCAATGGGGTGCGCATCGGGCCCAAGCAGCTGCCGGACCTTTCGGCCCGGGTCGATGCCGCCGCCCGCAAGCTCGGCTTGGAGAAGACACCGGAGGCCTACGTGGTCCAGTCCGGTGGTCTGCTCAACGCCTTCGCCACCAAGATCCTGAGCCGTCGCTTCATCATTCTTTACTCCGACCTGATCGAGGCCTGCGAGGGCGACGCCGGGGCAGGGCAGCCGACCGAGCTCGACTTCGTGATCGGCCACGAGCTCGGACACGTGGCCGCCGGTCATCTCGGCTTTCGACTGTTCTTGTTGCCGTCGCGGATCATTCCCCTCATCGGCGCGGCGTATTCACGGGCGTGCGAATACACCTGCGATCGCTGCGGCCACGAGGTGGTCGGCGACCTCACCGTGTCGTCCCGAGCGCTCGCGATTCTGGCTGCGGGTCCGCGCACGGCCCGGCGTATGGACCTGGACGCCTTCGTCGAGCAGCGCACGGAGACCGGCCGCTTCTGGATGGCGGTCTACGAGCTGAACGCGAGCCACCCCTTCCTGTCGAAACGGGTGGCCGCGCTACGCAATTGGCGGCAGCAGGGCTCCGCGGCGCCGATCGGGCGGAACCGCTGGGCCTACCCGCTGGCGCCCTTCTTTGGTGGGATGGCCGGCAATCCGGCCGCGGCCCTGGGCATGGTCCTGGTCGTCGTCCTGATCGTCGCCGCGGCGGCGGTGCCGCGGCTCAAGCAGCGCTATGGCGATCTGATGGCCGCCCCGAGCGCATTCGGCGCCGGGATGGCGCCGGCCGCGGGGACGGGAAGCGATCCAGCCGAGGACCCCAACTTCGCTGGACTTCGCAAGGCTCTCGAAGACCAGGCGCGGGAGAACAAGTAGACCCGCGTGGCCCGCGCTGTCGGCCCGGGGCCGCGCCGGTCGACCACCACGCATCTCGCATCTCGCCTGGTCAGAGTTGGGCGATCTCCTCCGGGCCGCGCCATCCGGCTGCGGGGGAGGCCTCCGTCGGGCGCTGGGCCCGCGCGAGCTGGTGGGATCGCCAGATCGTGTACAGCACGGGCAGGACCTCGAGGGTGAGAAAGGCGCTGGTCAGGAGGCCGCCCAGCATCGGCGCCGCGATGCGCTTCATGATGTCGGCGCCGGCCCCCTCGGCCCACAGCAGCGGCAGCAGGCTCGCCGCCATCGTCGCGATGGTCATGATCTTCGGGCGCAGGCGCTGAATGGTCCCCTCGGCGTGCGCGTCGACGATGTCGGCGCGGGTGCGGATTAGCCCGGCGCGGGCGCGCCGCTGGTAGGCCTCGTCGATGTAGACCACCATCACGACGCCCGTCTGCATCGCCAGTCCCACCACCGAGAGCAGGCCGACCCAGACCGGCGCCGAGAGCGGGTAGCCCAGCCAGTACAGCGTCCAGAAGCTGCCCACCAGCGCGAATGGCACCGAGGCGAGGACGATCAGGGCCTCAGTCAGGTTGCGGAACTGCAGGAAGAGCAAGCCCAGCATCGACAGGATCACGAGGGGGACGATCCACTTGAGTCGCCTCTGTCCGCTGACCAGCAGATCATACTGGCCGGTCCACTCGATCCGCTCGCCGGGCGCCAGGTGGATCACGTCGGTCGCGACGGCGGCTTCGACGTCGCTCCGCGCCCGCTCGACGTAGCCTTCCAGGTCGCTGCCGGGTGGCAGGTCGACGTAGACATAGGCGACGAGCTCGCCCCGCTCGGTGCGGAGGGAGGCCGGTCGCCGAACGTAGGCCGGGCGGCCGAGCAGGCCGAGGGGCACCGGCTGGCCGGAGGCCGGCGAGGCGCCGGTGGACTCCGGGGACGTCGAGCGAACCGTCACCGTTCGGAGCTCGTCGGCGGGACCGCGCGGGCGAACGTCGGGCGGCTCCGGCGTCACGCGCACCCGCAGGCGCCGCCCGCCTTGCTCGATCTCGCCGATCTGGCCGCCGCTCGTGAGCAGGGCGACCGTCGACTGGACGACCGCCGGGGAGACGGCGTGGCGCGCCAGCGCGGCCGGATCGGTGTCCAGCCCTAGCCAGGTCTCGCCGCCGAGCGACTCGAAGACCGCGCTTCGCGTCCCCGGCCCCGCCGCCACGCGGGCGCGCACCGCGGTCCCCACCGCGTCGAGCCGTTTGGGATCGGGCGAGACGATGCGGATCC
>OCTA010003958.1_pt1 | contig 13072 bp, 5 predicted proteins | sample 1538991 | NCBI WGS metagenome assembly OCTA01 (sample SAMEA3539302, study PRJEB22396) | soil metagenome | biome: tundra; feature: field; material: soil | place: USA | collected 2010-05 | depth 0.15 m
AGCGATCGATGTCGATGTCGGGAAAATCGTAATAAGTGCGAATCTCCTGAATCTGGCGCAGCGTGTCCTGCAGCGCACGCCAGTCCCACAGCCGTATGTTCTGTAGCGTAGCCTGATTGTTGGCCGGGTCGGTCGCGTCCACCGTCGTTTCAGCGGGAAATTCGCGCTGCAAGACCCGATCCAATCCATAGGCCTGCCGCGTCATCTCAATGTTGTAGGCAATGTAAGGCCGCTCGCGAACCAACTCGTTCGGCTTGACGATGAAGTTGCCGACATACCAGCCAATGATCTGAACGGCAAGATAACAGACCACGGCCGGAACGACCGATGCCGCCAGAAAGCGCACGCGCGGTGCCGATACGACATTGATGGATGCAATGCCAGCGCCTACAACCAGCGCCACACAGACCACGAGCAGCCCGGCAAGCGTGACGTGGGCATCGGTGTAATTGACGCCCGAAAAGATCGTGTGCTCCTCGAACAATGCCTCGAACCGGCTGAGGTACACGCGCATTGCCAGGATCAGCAGCAGGAACGCGAACGCGATCGACAATCCGCGCCACGGCAGTGGGATCGAACTGCCCCGCTGCCCGCCGAACACCCGGGTGCTGCCGGTAATCAGAATAAAGAAGACGGCGACTATACAGGCGATTACGGCGAGCGTCAGGAGCCAGCCCGTAACAAATTGCCATGCGGGAAGTGTGAAAAGATAAAAGTGCAGCGGCTTGCCGAAGATTGGATCGAGAACACCGCCCGCCGTCCGGGGCGCATACCAGTAGAGCGCGAACGTCGACCATTCCGCGCTCATGCCGGCGCCGGTTGCCGCGGCAATGATGAGCGCAACCACCTTTACGATGAGCCGCAGGATGCGCTCTACCGGCAGTTTCAGCGGCTGGCCGCCAATATAAATAATGCCGCCGCTCAGCAAGTCAGGCTGATAGGCCCGCTTCAGCGCCAGGAACCATCCATACAGAATAAAAAAAGTGGCGGCGGAGAATCCCGCGAAGACCATCCACTGAAGGCTCAATGTCTTCAGAAATACGTCTCCATAGCCGAGGGACTCGAACCAGAGGCGGTTGACGTAATACGATAATGCCGTCCGGCTGCCGAAAAGGACGATGGCAAGCAGGACAAAAATAAGGACAAACCGGCGTCGCCGTGGCGGCCGTCCGCCCCGCCACCCAATTAATTCGGGCATTACTCTCCCCGCTTTCGCCAGCGCTTCCGTCTGGATTCTTGATAGACGGTAATTGTACGCGTCTGCGAGGGGTGGCGGGTTGTCGGAAAGGGCGAGTGTTGCTCCGGATAAGATACCAACCGAAAACTTCCGAGGGAGAAAACGAACGTGAAGAAAACGTTCATCACATTCTCTTCACGTCCTTAGTGTCACATTGTGCCGAAGCGGATGTAGCGTCTCAAGTCGGGAATTTCATTCAGAAAAATATACCCAGCAAATACGAAGCCCGCAGTTCCGAGCACGTCTCGTAGCATCTTCACCGTTCTCACAAAATCCTCCTCATACGAACGTCTTTTGGATGCCCCACTGCCCAAAGAGGAATTTCGCAAATTTGACTCCGGTGTGTGAATCGAAGCCACGATCCGATTACGCCCCAAAGGCAACCGCACCCCAGCCAGCAAAGGTCCCATTGTCTTGACCGAGTTGCGCGCCGAAGCCTAACATTACCGCCGACGGCACTGAGTGCTCGCAATGATTGGCCAGACGGTCTCCCACTATCACATCATCGGAAAACTTGGTGGTGGCGGCATGGGCGTGGTGTATGAGGCCGAAGACACGCGGCTGGCACGGCATGTTGCGCTGAAGTTCATTCCTCCCGAAATGGCCAGCGACCGCAAGTCGCTGGACCGCTTTGTGCGCGAGGCGCGTGCCGCCTCGCAGTTGAACCATCCCGGCATCTGCACCATTCACGACATTGAAGACAACGATGGCCATCCTTTCATTGTCATGGAGAAGCTCGAAGGCACCAGCCTCAAGGACCTGATGCGCAGCCGGAGGATGGATGTTGACGAGATTCTCGACATCGGGATCCTGGTGGCCGACGCACTGTCTGCCTCCCATGCCAAAGGAATCATCCATCGCGATATCAAGCCCGCCAATATTTTTGTTGGGCAGAACGGTCAGACGAAAATTCTCGACTTTGGATTGGCCAAGATTGTGCACGATCCAAACTCCAGCGAGGCCGCGCTCGAAGACTCGCTGACCGCCATGGGCGTGATTCCCGGAACCGCAGTTTACATGTCGCCGGAGCAGGCGCGCGGAGAAGAGTTGGATGGGCGCAGCGATTTATTTTCGCTCGGCGTGGTGCTCTATGAAATGGCCACCGGCAAGAAGCCATTTGCCACCGGGAATGTCGTCACCACTCTCGATGCCGTCCTCAACCAGAAACCGGTTTCTCCACTGCAACTGAACCCGGCGCTACCCGTGGATCTGGAAGGCATCATCGGCCGTGCCATGGAGAAAGAACGCGGCCATCGCTATCCGGACGCGCTCGCGATGAAGGGCGATCTGCAGTCCTTGCGCAGAGAAACCGCATCGGGCTTGACCAAGAGTGGCTTCCGGCGTCCGGTTTTGCCGTACCGCATTGCGACCACCACTTTCCAGGCCACAACGAAATGGTCCACCTATATTCTTCTCGCAGTCAGCGCCGTGCTGTTGACGGTGCTGGTCGCGGTGGGCGCGTGGTGGTTCAAACACCGGGGCGCGATTACCAGTGGCGCGGCCAAAAACACAATCGCCGTGCTGCCCTTGCAGAACATGAATGGCGACATCAGCGTGGAGTTTCTGCGCTTTGCGCTGTCCGACGAAATTGCCAACACGCTCACCTACACGCGTAGCCTCGACGTGCGGCCGTCGGCGATTACGCGAAAGTTTGTTGGCAACGACGTCGATCCGGAGAAGGCAGGCCGCGAAGTGCACGTGGCCAACGTCGTTGCCGGGCATTTTCTGAAGCAAGGGGATCGCCTGCTGATTACGCTGGAGGCGATTCAGGTGGCGGGCAACCGGCTTTTGTGGCAGGCGAATGTGACCGCGCCCGCCGACGATCTGATTGCGCTGCAGGCGCAGATGGGCGTCCAGATACGGCAGGGCCTGCTGCCCGCGCTCGGCGCTGTGGGCGGTTTCCTCGATACTGGAACGCGTCCGAAAAATCCCGAGGCTTACGATCTCTACCTGCACAGCCTGGCGCTGCCCCACGATGCCGGACCAAACAAGGATGCCATCGCCGTGCTCGAACATGTGGTCGAGATGGACCCTACCTACGCGCCGGCATGGGAGGAACTCGGCCTGCGTTGCTATTACGACGCCGACTATTCCGATGGCGGTGAGACGATGTTCAAGCGCTCCAACCAGGCTTACGAACGCGCCACCACTCTTGATCCCAACCTGGTCGTGGCTGCGGGACAACTGATTACCAATCATGTGGAGCGCGGCGAACTGGGCCAGGCTTACCAGGCCGCGCAAGCCCTCGTGAAGCGGCGCCCCGATAGCGCCGAGGCTCATTTCGTGATGAGCTATGTCTATCGCTATGCGGGCATGCTCGAGCAGGCCGCGAGTGAATGCAATACGGCGATCGCGCTCGATCCCGGAAACTATACTTTCCGTTCCTGTGCATGGACCTTTGCCGAACTGGGCAAGACGGATCGGGCGGAAGATTTTGTGCGGCTCGATGCCGGATCGGAATGGGCTGCTTACGCGATGCCTTCGATTCTCTTGCGCGAGGGAAAAGTCCAGGAGGCGCGCGAGGCCGTGAAGACCATGCCCACTACGCCCCGCTATCACCGCGACCTGCTCGAGGCCTGCCTGGGATTGCGGCCTCCTTCCGAACTCGACCGCATTGCCCATGACGCGGAAACTAGTCTGCCGAGCGATCCCGACCCTGAGACCTGGTATTACGAGGGAGCAATTCTCGCCTACTGCGGCAAGAAACCAGCGGCTCTTCATATGCTCGAGAGCGCGGTCGCGCAGAACTATTGCGCTTACTCGAATTTGCTTGCCGATCCGCTGCTCGCCAAGCTCCGCACAGATACAGCGTTTGACAAAGTGTTAACCGCGGCGGCCGCTTGCCAGGAGGCGGTGCGAGCCTCCGCCAACTCTCCGGATCACTGATCTCCGAATCAAAGAAAATAGAAATTACGGCACAACATTCTGCAACACGCAACTTCCAAGCTGCTACAATCCCACGTTGTTCAATTTGTTTTCCCCGATTGCGAACCATCTCCGCAAAGATGTCCTGACAGGAGCCCCCATGATTTCCCTCCGGAATTTTCTCGCGTTCATAATCGTCGCGTGCGCTTGCTCGGTCACAGCCCAGGAAACGCAAGAAGGCCGCCTGCTGCGTTTTCCCGACATTTACAAAGACAAGATCGCATTCATGTACGGCGGCGATCTCTGGCTGGCGTCAAGTTCGGGAGGCGTGGCTCGCCGCGTCACTTCGCATCCGGGGCGCGAGCTATTTCCGAAGTTCTCGCCGGATGGCAAGTGGCTGGCATTCACGGGCCAGTACGATGGCAATTTCAATGTCTATGTCATGCCGTCGGACGGCGGTCAGCCGAAGCAATTGACCTTCTACCAGGGATCGGCGCAGCCGCTCAGCGATCGCATGGGCATCCTCAATCAAGTGATTGGGTGGACGCCAGACGGCAAGGACATCATCTTTCTTTCGCGTCGCGATGCTTCCAACGGATGGATCAAACGTCCTTATACGGTCAGCGCCCAGGGTGGGCTGCCGCAGCCCATGTTCATGGATGAAGGCGGATTGCTTTCGTATTCTCCGGATGGCAACAAGATCGCCTACAACCGGATTTTCCGCAACTTCCGGCAGTGGAAGCGCTACACCGGCGGCATGGCGCAGGACATTACCATCTACGATCTGAAGAATAATGTTGTGGACCAGGTTGTGCCCCACACCGATTACACCGACACGTTTCCAATGTGGCATGGCAATACGATTTTCTTCACATCGGATCGCGGACCGGAACATCGCCTGAACATTTACAGCTACGACGTCGGGAGCAAGCAGGTTCAGCAACTGACGAAGTTTGACGAGTTCGACGTCATGTGGCCAAGCATGGGGCCGGACGCGATTATTTTTGAGAATGGCGGTTATCTTTACTCCTTCGATTTTGAAACGCGGCAGCCGAAAAAACTGACGATTTACGTAAACGGCGAGCGCGATCAGGCCATGAAGCATTGGGCGGACGCGAGCCGGCACATTACCGATTTCGATCTCGCCCCGGACGGCAAGCGAGCCGTGTTCGCTGCGCGCGGAGAGGTTCTCACCGTTCCAGCAAAAGAAGGAAGCGTTCGCAACCTGACGAACTCGCCGGGTGTGCGCGAGCAAAAAGTTGCCTGGTCGCCAAACGGGAAATGGATTGCCTATGTTTCGGACCGCACCGGGGAGGACGAGATTTACATCGCTCCGCAGGATGGTCTGGGCTCGGAAGAGCAGATTACAAGCGGCCACAAGGGCTTCATGTTTCAGCCGGCATGGTCGCCGGACAACGCGAAGATCGCCTGGGCCGACAAGGATCTCAAACTCTGGTATGTGGATCTAAAAACCAGGAAGCCGGTGGAAGTTGACCGTGGCAAGTACGCTGAAATTCAAAACTACAGCTGGTCGCCGGATGGCCAATGGCTAGCCTACGACAAGCAACTGGAATCCGGCCTTTCTGTCGTTTACCTGTATAGCGTAGCGGCCGGCAAAACTACGGCGGTTACGTCAACTCTGGATAATAGCTACGCGCCCGTGTTCGACCGGGACAAGCGCTACCTGTACTTCCTGTCAGATCGCGACTTCAACGAGGTTTTAGGCAACATCGATTTCGAATTCGCGAATCCCAAAACGACGCGCGTATATGTGATCACACTCACTGCGGACGAACCGTCGCCGTTTCCCGCCTTGAGCGACGAAACGAAGGTGAAGACCGAAGAGCCGGCCGTCACCACGCCTTCACCTGCGGCGAAGTCCGGGAGCAAGAAGAACAAGCAACCGCCCGATAACCCGCCTCCAAATAACGACAACAAAGAACAGAAGACGGAAGAGAAGTCCGTCGAGACCGAGACCAAGCACCCACCGCGCGTCTTCAAGATCGATCTTGATGGCATTCAGGACCGGATTGTGGCGCTGGCCACTCCACCCGCGGTCATTCATAACTTCGACGCTTCCAAAGATGCCATCTACTACTCCAGTTCTCCGATTGCGGGTCTGTCAGGACCGCTTCCGGGAGAAAGTCCGGCGATTCACGCCTACGATCTCAAGGACCGCAAGGATAAGGTGCTCATCGAGGGTGCGGACCGGTTCGTGCTCTCTTTTGACGGCTCAAAACTGCTTTACCGGGCCGATGGAGAGGGTCCACCGAAGTTTGGCATCATTGACGCCAAGCCTGGTGATACTCCTCATAAGCCCAGCGAAGGCGCGCTCAACCTGGGAGGCATGCGAGTTGAAGTCGACCCTCCTCAGGAATGGAAACAGATGTTCAACGAAGTGTGGCGGCAGGAGCGCGACTACTTCTTTGAGCCTTCCATGAACGGTGTGGATTGGCAGAAGGTCCACGATCAGTATGCGCAATTGCTCCCATATGTCGCCGACCGCTATTCGCTCACTTACATCCTGGGCGAGGTAATCGGCGAGTTGTCGAATTCGCACACCTATGTGGGCGGCGGCGACTTCCCCGACCTGCACCCGGTCCACGTTGGATTGCTGGGGGCTGACTATGAAGTCGATTCCGCTACCGGCGTGTACCGCTTCAAGAAAATCTTTCCGGGCGAGAACTGGGACGCGCGCACCCGCTCTCCTTTGACTGAACCTGGCGTGAATATAAAAGAAGGCGATTATCTGCTGGCGGTAAACGGTCGTGCGCTGCGCTCGCCGGAAACTCCGGATGAATTACTCGTGAACATGGCCAATGAAGTTGTGACCCTCACCGTCAACTCCAAGCCCACCGCCGATGGAGCCCGCAAGGCTGTGGTCAAGCCCGTTGCCGACGAGTTCAGAATACGCGAGTTCAACATGATCGAAACCAATCGCAAAAAGGTGGACGCGGCCAGCGGCGGCCGCATCGGTTACGTCTACCTGCCCAACATGGGCGATGCGGGGCTCAACCAGTTCGTCAGGCAATACTTTCCTCAAATTCGCAAGGAGGGAATAATTTTCGATGTCCGCTACAACGGCGGCGGCTTCGTTGACGAACTCATCTTCGAGCGGTTGCGCCGAGTTTTGGCCGCCATGGATTCGTCCCGCAACACGGAGTCCAGCCCGCGCCCTGCCAACGTCTTCTACGGATACATGGCCTGCGTGACCAATCACATGGCCGCCTCCGATGGAGATATCTTCAGCTACATGTTCAAGCAGTACAAATTGGGGCCGCTCATCGGCGTGCGGACTTGGGGTGGAGTGCGCGGCATCCGGGGCGAAATACCTCTGATGGATGGCGGTTACATCACGCGTCCGGAGGGTTCTCTGTATGGGCTCGACAGCAAGTGGCTGATCGAAAACCATGGCGTGCAGCCCGATGTGGTCGTGGATAATCCACCCGACCTCGTTCTCAAGGGGCAGGATCCACAACTGGAAAAAGCTGTTCAGATGCTGATGAACGAGATCAAGGCGAATCCCAAGAAGCTGCCGGCGCGTCCGCCCGATTTGCCGGCCTATCCCGATGGACCCGGGCTCTAGAAGAGGGGAGTCAGTCGAAATCAGGAATCGCTTTTTAAAGGACACGGCTTCACATTTCGCTAAGAGCTCGGTTTCGTATCGGAATCTTGCGCATTAGCGATATCGCAAGTCTGGGATTTGCAGCCGCGAAGCGGCGTAAGAATGCAGCCCGCCCTGAGCTAGTCGAAGGGCGCACGCCGTGGGTGTAGATGAGAGAGGATCCAGCCCCAAACGGGGGCGGAAGAATAAGAGTCGCGCGCTTTTTGTGGGCTGCGGCGAATCACGACTTTCTTGGCACTCTCTCCAGCCGCCCCGCAGCACACGCTAAAATCTGGCTTGACCCGCCGATGTGCCCGCGCATTGCCCGGCGAATCCTACCCCTGACTTATCCAATGAATCTATAGGACGCGACCACGAGCCAAGCCCGTACGAATGGGCAGTGTGGATTCGGCTTACGGTCTCTTCGGTCCCCGGCGTGCTTCGATGCAGACGTACCCGAGCTTTCTGTGAGTTCCCTAATGAAGAATTTTGAAAAGGAAAGTTTCGAACGCGCACCTGTATCGCCCCCTTCGACTCAAGTCGGAGAGTGGTTCCTCCGATTGAGAGAGTAATGCCATGGACGATTCCGACGACATCGTGAAGGAGTTTCTGGTCGAAAGCCACGAGAATCTCGATCGGCTCGACCGTGACCTGGTTGATTTGGAAAAGCACCCTTCGGACCGGGAAATTCTCGCCAGTATTTTCCGAACCATCCACACCATTAAGGGGACGTCGGGATTTCTCGGCTTTGGCAAGCTGGAGGCTGTCACCCATGTAGGCGAGAGCCTGCTGGCGCGGCTGCGCGACGGACAGCTCACCTTGCATGCCGAGTTGACTACGGCGCTGCTCGCGATGGTCGATGCCGTCCGGCAGATGCTGGCCAGCATCGAGGCATCGGGGGCGGAGGGCGAGCGCAACGACCAGGAATTAATTGCCAGGTTGACGCGCTTGCTGTCGGCAGACGGCGCGGCCGTCCCCGCAACGGCACTGCCGGTCAAACCGCCGGCCAAACCGGTGGCCAAATCAGGAACGAAGAAGAGCAAGTCACCTCCGCCAGCGACTCCCGCCGCAAAAAGCGAGGCCACGGCATGCGAAGTTTCCGAACCCGTCGCCCAGCCAACCCCCGAAAGTGCGCGCGATGTGGGGGGAATCCCAATGGAGCCGGCCGCGGTAAAGACACCAGAGGTTGCCGAGGCCTCGCCGGCACAACAAGCGCAAGGCCAAAGCGCCAGTGAGAGCACCATTCGGGTGGACGTGGGCCTGCTCGACCAGTTGATGAACCTGGTGGGCGAACTGGTGCTGGCCCGTAATCAGATCCTGCAATTCACCAAGACCACCGAAGAGACCAGCCTGGTCACCGCCGGGCAAAGACTCAACCTGATCGCCAGCGAGCTGCAGGAGAGCGTCATGAAGACGCGCATGCAGCCCATTGGCAGCGTCTGGAGCCGGTTCCCGAGGACCGTGCGCGATGTCGCCCTGGCCTGCGGCAAGCGGGTACGCATCCAGATGCAGGGGCAGGAGACCGAACTCGACAAGACGCTGATCGAGGCCATCAAGGATCCGATGACCCATCTGGTGCGCAACGCCGTCGATCACGGCATCGAACACCCCGAAATACGGCAGGCCGCCGGCAAAGATCCCGAAGGCGTACTGCTGCTCCGTGCTTTTCACGAAGGAGGACAGGTCAACATTGAAATCTCGGACGACGGCGCCGGACTGAATCTTGAGAAGGTCGTGCAGAAGGCGGTGCAGAAGGGATTGATCAGCGCCGATCAGGCAGCACGCCTGAGCGAGCGGGCGGCCGCCAATCTGGTGTTTCTGCCCGGTCTTTCGACGGCGGAAAGGGTCACCAATGTGTCGGGCCGGGGCGTCGGCATGGATGTGGTGAAAACCAACATCGAGCGCATCGGCGGCACCGTCGATCTGCAATCGGCGCCGGGAAAAGGCACCAGCGTCAAGGTGAAAATTCCACTTACGCTCGCCATTGTTCCCGCCTTGATCGTGACCAGCGGAGGGCAACGGTACGCGATCCCGCAGGTCAGTCTGCTCGAACTGGTCGGCCTCGATGGTGACCAGGCTCGCAAGGGCGTCGAGATGATTCACGGTGTGCCGGTGTACCGGCTGCGCGGGCGTTTGCTGCCGCTGGTGCACCTCAAGCAGGTGCTCAAGACCGGCTTCGCCGAAGACGGAGGTACGGGCAACCTCCTGCCAGATTCCGCGGCGGCGAAACCGGTCGACGCCATACTTCGCGGCGACGTTAGCGGGGATGTCCGCCGGGACGGGTTCGAACGCGTCAACATCGTCGTTTTGCAGGCTGATGGCCGGAAGTTTGGGCTGGTGGTGGACGAGATCTCCGACACGGAGGAGATTGTCGTCAAGCCGCTCGGCAGGCACTTGAAGAATATCAACGTGTATGCCGGAGCCACCATCATGGGCGACGGCAAAGTGGCGCTCATCCTGGACGTGCTCGGGCTGGCCCAGTCCTCCAGCATCGTCGCGGAGGCGCACGAGCGGGCGCGGTCCGAACAGGAGCAGGCCAAGGTGGAAGGCAGCGACCTGCAGAAACTGGTCTTGTTCGCCGGCCCGTCCGATTCGCGCATGGCTGTGCCCCTGAGCATGCTCGCCCGGCTCGAAAACATTCCGGGGGGCGACGTGGAACGCTCCGGAAATCAGTGGGTCACCCAGTACCGGGGACAGATTCTTCCGCTCATTCGCATCAGCCATGCGCTCGAGGAACGGCGTAACCTGGATCGCTCCGACGATGTTCTTACGCTGCCGACCAGCGCCAACCTGCAGGTCCTGGTGCTCGAAAATCAGGGCCATTCCTTCGGCTTGGTGGTGAATCAGATCCTGGACATTGTCGAGAGCGGCTCGGGCCCGCAATCTCCTCCCACCCGCCACGGCGTGCTGTATTCCTCGGTGATCTCGGAGCGGGTGACCGAGTTGCTGGACGTGCCGGCCATCCTGAGCGCCGGAGAATCCTACGAACCAGGCGAGACGAAGGCCGCCAGTGCGGCCAGGAGCTGAACTCATGTCAGAGACCCGCCAATTCTGTTCCTTTTATCTGGATCAGCTGCTCTTCGGGATCGAGTCGCAGAAGATTCAGGAAATTGTTGTCTACCGCGAGTTGCGTCCGGTTCCTCTGGCGCCCCCGGCGGTCAGAGGATTGATGAACCTGCGTGGGCAGGTTGTGGTCGCTTTCGAACTGCGCCGCCAACTCGAACTCCCCGAGCGCCCTCCGAATATGACGCCCGTATGTCTGATGGTGCGCGCCGATCAGGGCACGGTCTGCCTGCTGGCCGACGAGGTCGGCAATGTCCTCGAGGTCCAGGAGGAAACCTTTGAGCCCGCGCCCGAGACGCTCTCCCCTCGTCTGCGGTCGGTGATTCTCGGTGTGCACAAGCTGGAAGGCCAGTTGATGCACGTACTCGACACCGACCGGGCGTGTGAAATCGGGACGGCGAGTTGAGAACAGACATGCGGCGCCTGAGTTGCGCGGTGCCGCTCGGAGTCCAGGGAACGATCGGAACAAAGTGCTTGCGAGACATAGGAGAATGAAAATGAAATTCACACTGGGAAAGAAACTTGGCTTGGGCTTTGGTGTGGTTCTGGCTCTGATGATGCTGAGCGCCGTGGTCACCTATGTAAAATTGGCCGCGATCCAGCAAGTACAGAATCAGATTCTGCAAGTGCGCGTTCCCTCACTTGAGAACGCCAGAAATCTCCAAAGGGACTTGAACCAGACGCAAAGCAAGGGCCGACAGGTCGCGCTTGCGGGTGGCGAGTCAGAGCGCAGAGATGCCGCGAAGAAGCTTTTTGATAACGCGTGGGATGAAATCGAGAAGGACGTTGCCCGGCTCAGTGAAGTAGCACAGTACTGGATCCACCAGGACAATCGCGACCGCCTGGCCACGATCAAGAAGGAGTTGCCCCACCTCCGGGAAGTTCAGGAAGCCGCGATGAGCCGTGCCGCCAGCGGCGAAAAAGATGCTGTCGTCAAAGCTGGGAATGAGTTCGCCGACAAAGCGACCACGGCCACCGAGCCGATCAAGCAATCCCTCGATGCCCTGGCGGACAGCTTGGGCACGGTCCTCAAGGAGAACCAGGAGACCCTCAAGGCGGCGAACACTTCTCTCAACTTTGCCATCGCTGTGACCACAGCCGTGGCGCTTGCCGTTGGTATCTTCGTGGCCATCTTTCTGAGCCGCCGCATCTCAGGCACAACCCAGTCGATTTTGAGGCATGCGGAGGCGATCGCGGCCGGAGATCTTACCATGGAAGAGCTGCAAGTCCTGAGCGCGGATGAACTGGGCGACCTGACCACGGCCATCAACAAGATGAGCGCCAGTTTAAAGACCACGATCTTGGTCATCGCTGAGAACGTGGAAAAGGTGGCGGCAGCGGGCGAGGAACTCTCCGCGACCAGCCAGCAGATCACGGCGAACTCGGAAGAAACGACGGCGCAGGCGAAAGTCGTCGCCGATGCCGGTACCCAGGTGAATTCCAGCCTGCAGACCCTCGCCTCGGGCTCCGAGGAGATGAATGCCACCATTGGGGAGATTGCCAAGAACGCGACCGAAGCCGCGCGCGTAGCAGGCGAAGCGGTCTCGGCGGCCGAAGCGGCGAACCAGACCGTAGGGCGGCTCGGTTCCTCCAGCGCCGAGATCGGCAAAGTGGTGGAAGTCATCACTTCGATTGCGCAGCAGACCAACCTGCTGGCCTTGAATGCAACCATTGAGGCGGCACGCGCCGGCGAAGCGGGCAAGGGCTTTGCGGTGGTTGCGAATGAGGTCAAAGAGTTGGCAAAACAGACAGCCAAGGCGACCGAGGAGATCGGCGGCAAGATCACGGTCATCCAGGAGAATACCACCGGGGCCGTAAGCGCCATCGGCGGGATTCGCGAGGTGATCGATAAGATCAGTCATATCTCGACGACCATCGCCACCGCGGTCGAGGAACAAAGTGCCACCACCGGCGAGATGGCGCGCAATGTCACCGAAGCGGCTCGTGGCGCGAGCACGATTGCCAATAACATTACTGGGGTTGCCCAGGCGGCACAGGATACCTCGACCAATGTCGGGGAGGCGCAGACCGCCACTCAGCACCTGGCGAGCATGGCCGGCGAATTACGCGAACTGGTCGGGAGGTTCAAGGTCAATGAGGGGAACAACAGCCGGGCAGCTGTGCCGGCGGTTCGTCGCCGCGCCGCCGCGGCGGGTCGCTGAAAACGGGCCGGGAGCCGGACGATTGCATCGTGGCATTCCGGCCAGCCGAGTCACACCAGGGGGCTTCTGCCGTGCAGCCAATCCGGGTATTGATCGTTGACGATTCGGCGGTCATTCGCCGCCAGCTCACCGAAGTGCTGG
>OCTA010003960.1_pt1 | contig 13069 bp, 12 predicted proteins | sample 1538991 | NCBI WGS metagenome assembly OCTA01 (sample SAMEA3539302, study PRJEB22396) | soil metagenome | biome: tundra; feature: field; material: soil | place: USA | collected 2010-05 | depth 0.15 m
TTTGGCAAACTTCGGCCAGTTTTGGCCTTATGTGGCGTGCTTTCTTAAGGGATTCAGAATTTGCAAACCCTTGTGACCGTGCTTTCCCGTAAGCTATTGATTTAGCGCGTTTAAACGTGCATGTGCGGGACGGGCGCGGGACGCGGAATCCGGGTTCCTGGACTGTAGCGGAAACTGTAGCAAGCAACCATCAAAAATGGCCTGAAATCGCCATAAATGGCCATAATGCTGGGGGTGGATTGGATGCTGCTAAAACCTGTGGAATGTATGATTTGATTGGCTCCCCAGCCTGGACACGTTTCGAACTTTTGCGACCCGCTCAGCCCTCTGATGGAACCCATGGTCGCCCATTGCTTTGAGAGCGATCCGTGCGAACTGCTGGCCCGTGTCCATAACAGGCACCCAGTCTGGACACGTCTCGAACTCGCCAAGGGAGAAGCGAACACAGCAACAACTAAACTGATGCTGATGGAGGCCCCCCTCACGAATTCTGCCGCCTTCCTTATTGCGCCACCGCCATCGTAACCGTATTGCTCACGGCCCCATTGATCGACACCTGTACCGGAAGGTCGTCTCCCGCCGGTGCGTTGCCAGGGACTATGGCGTTGATCTGCCAGACGCCCACTAAGCCGGGCGCGAGCCCGCTGAAGAGAATCCGAGCGGGAAGGCCGCCAATGGTGGCGGTCGGGGCGCCAATGGTTGTTGACAGTGGGGTGGCGGGCGCGGCTTGTCCCGCCGGCACGGATGGAGTCACGACGCCGGCGCCGGTAGCCCAGATGGTGATTGGTCTGCCGCGCAGGGCGGGGTTACCGGGGTCGTTCAGGGTGTAATCCTCGTTCTGGATAAGGCCCTGGTTCTCGACCCAGGCGAAGATTCCGGGAACGGAGGGCGCTACGACGATGCTGACCGGATTCGAACTGAGGCCATCCCGCTGCACCACCATCGAACCGGCGCCGGCGCCTACCAGCGGCATCTGGAAGTTGATTTGGCTGCTGGAGGCATACAGCATCGGGGCTGGCGACCCGTTGATGAAGACGGTGGCGCCCGCCAGCGAGGTCGCCAGGGGAACGGCCGTCGCCGACGCGGCGCCGCGCGCCAGGTTCTCTCCGAAGATGCTGACCAGCGCACCGGGGGCGGCGGGGCCGGCGTAGCTGGCCGAGTTCACGATGGGGGTCCCGAGATTGGGAGCCGGCTGCGGCGGCGCCTGCGGAGACTGCAGGCAGCGGATGCGGAAGTTGCGGAGATCGGCGATGTAGAGGTCGCCGGCGGGGTCCGCCGCGAGGGCGTAGGGCATGTTCAGGGTGGCGTAGGGTCCCGGACCGCCGTCTCCACTGAAGCCAGACGCGCCGGTCCCGGCCGCGGTGAACAGCGTGCCGCCGGCGCCCACGACGCGGATCCGGTAATTCAGCGAATCGGCCACGAAGAGATTTCCGGTGCGGTCGACCACCACCCCACGCGGATACCTCAGTTGAGCGCCTGTGGGCGGGCCGCCATCCCCGCCGCTCCCGAACGCTCCGCCGGCAACGGTCTGGATCGTGCCGGAAGGAGAGATCCGGCGCACGCAGTGGTTGTACGGGTCGGAGAAGTAGAGATTGCCCGCGAGGTCCAAGGCGATGGCGTCGACGTAGCCGATGCGGGCGGCAGTGGCGGGCCCGCCGTCACCCGAGTAACCGTACTGGCCGGCGCCGGCGATGGTGGCGATCTTGCCGGTCTGGTCGACTTTGCGTATGCGGAAGTTCCCGGAGTCCGCGATGTAGACGTTGCCGGCGGAGTCCACGGCCAGGCCGTGAGGCTCCCGCAGCGAGGCGCGGGTTGCAGCTTGGCCGTCGCCTCCGTATCCCGGCGACGACGTGCCGGCGAAGGCCGCGATGGTTCCGTCGCTGGATACCTTGCGGACGCGCGAGCCGGTACTGACATAGAGGTTGCCGGCGGTATCCAGAGCCAGCCCCGCGGGCCAGAGCAGATCCGCGGACAACGCCGGTCCGCCATCGCCCGAATCGCCGCTCGAGCCCGAGCCGGCGATGGTCGAGATCGTGCCGCCGGCCGCCACCATCCGCACGCGCTGATTCCAGGTGTCGGCGAAGTACACGTTTCCTTGCGCATCGACGGCCAAGCCCCAGATCGCCCCCATTTGGGCCGCCAAGGCATTGCCGCCGTCGCCCGAGAAGCCTTCCGATCCGTTGCCCGCGATGGTCACCATGTTGTCGGCCGCCGCGGAAATGACGAAACCCAACAGGGCTGTCGCTACGCCTAATAAGTGGGCCGGCCGGAGCCGAACGGTTTCCAGCCTATTATGGAGTATGGGGCCTGATTTTATCATTTTGCTGCTCCCGGGCCGGCGCCGCAGGATTGCGGAGCGCGGATAAACCATGAGCGAGAGATTTCAAGACCGCCTTTCGGACTTCCCCCTGCCGGCGAAGAACACAGGGGAACGGCCTCGCATCTATGCGGCCGCGCGCGGGACGGGCGGCCGGATACTGACACGCCGCAGCCTGGTGGGCTTGCTTGCGGCAGGGACGGCCGGTGTGTTTCCCAGAGCGGCGCGCGGCGCGGCCTGCTCCGGGGCCTGCTCCACGGGCGCTTTTGCTCACGAGATCCTCCTGGCAAGCCTGAGCTTCTCGCCGGACGGAAAGACCTTAATCACCGCCGGACAAGACCTGTTCGTCAAGTTCTGGACCGTTCCGAACGGCGCTCTTTTCCGGACCATCAGCACGGTCGATGTTCCGTATCGGCTGGCGGTGAGCCCGGACGGCAACTGGATCGCGGTGGGTATGGCCCACGGTAATCTCCAACTGTGGTCGGCCGATGGCCAGAGGCAGCGCGCGCTAGCGGGGCACACGGATACGGTCGGCGCGGTGGCGTTCGCGCCCAACAGCCAGACGCTGGTGTCGGCGAGCCTGGACCACACCACGAAGATATGGTCCGTGAAGAGCGGCGCGCTAATCAACAGTTTCACCGATGGTACAGACGCCATGAACACGGTGGCGGTTGCACCGCAGGGGCGTTTCCTGGTGAGTTCCGGGTCGCAGGTATACCTGCGCCTGCTCTCCAACGGGCAGATACTACAGAGCCGCGCGGGGAATACATTCGCGATCAGCCCCGATGGCGACTTGCTGGCGACCCACGACGGAGAGCAACTCTACCTGGCCGCGTTCCCGAGCCTGGATCCGATCGCGGCGGTGGCGGAGCGGCAAACCGCCACGTCGTTGGAGTTCAGCGCCAATGGCAAGCTGCTGGCGGCCAGTTACGGAAACCCGCCGGCGCGTTTGTTCTCCGTGCCCAGTTTGGCGCTGCTGCGAGAGATGGAAGCGAACGAGGGGCTCAGCCTGTCCCTGGACATGGACTCCATGGTCAACAACCTGGCCGTGGCCTCGGGTAAGAGCATCCGGCTGTATTCGCTGCCAGCCGGCGGCCGTGAGCCGGTCTGCTTCATGGACCTCGCCGCTTCGTCGCCGGCAGCCAGCGGCATCCAGTACACCCGGAAGGGCGTCAGTTACACCGTGCCTTGTATATGCCCGATTCCGCCCGGCGCCGTGTGCGCCTGCAACTGCGTGCCGGGCAATTGTCCGTGCGTTGCGGACACGGGCTGTGGATGTGTATCGGACACGAGCTGCGGTTGCGTTTCGGACTCGGGCTGCGATTGCGTATCGGACACCGGCTGCGGGTGCGTGTCGGATGTATGCGACTGTGTTTCCGATTATGGTTGCGGATGCGTGTCGGATGCTGGCTGCTCCTGTGTTTCGGATACGGGCTGCGGGTGTGTTTCAGACTCGGGTTGCGGGTGTGATGGGGACACGGGTTGTGGGTGTGATGGGGACGCCGCGGGAGTTTTTCGGTGAGCGCATGCTAGAATCTAGCTAAAGACCTATGCCTATCTACGAATACAAGTGTCAGGATTGCGGAACGAAGTTTGAGAAGCTGGTGCGGAAGACCTCGGAGGACGCGGGCGTGGAATGCCCCTCGTGCGGCCAGAAGCATCTGCGCCAGGAGTTCTCCACGTTCGCCGCGCACGCCGCCGGTCCCAAACAGGCCGACGGCCCGGTGTGCCCCAGCGGACGCTGCAGCAATCCCGCCATGTGCGGCATGAACATGAACTGAGTGAAAAAGAATCTCATGGTCATGGCCGGGGAGTACACCTCCCTGGCCTTCCTGCTGCCCGCCGCCACGGTGGTTGGCTGGGGGATCGGCTACCTGCTGGACCGGGCCTTCCATACGAATTTTCTCTACATCGTGTTTCTGATCCTGGGCATCGCCGCCGGATTTGTGCAACTGGTGCGGCAGGTGACGCGGGACACGCGCGACGATGGATCCTGAGCAGGCGCACTACGAAAACGCGCTACGCCGCATGATGCGCGGTATGGTCGCGCTGGCCGCCGCGGGATGCCTGGCTTTCCTGATTCTGCGCGGCTGGAGGTGGGCGGTGGCCTACCTGCTTGGCGCGGCGGCTTCGTATCTGAATTTTCGCTGGCTCAAAAGAGTGGTAGACGGGCTGGGCGGCACGTTGACGGCGCGGCCCAGCCCAAAATTCGCCATTCTGATCGGCCTCCGCTATTTGCTGTTGGGAGCGGGCGCCTATGTTATAGTGAATTTTACTTCTTTAAGCTTGCCGGCGGCCCTGATTGGACTGTTTGTTCCGGCGGCCGCCGTCATGCAGGAAATCATTTTCGAACTGATCTATGGACGATGAAATCTGGCTCGCCAAACTGTTCAACGACCACCTGCCCGGAGTGGGCAACGCCTTTCTGAAGCTGGCAGGCATGCCTGCCGAGCCCCGTCCATGGGCCGGCTTCATTGTCATGCAGATCCTGGTGGCGCTCATCCTGATTCTGCTGTTTGCCTTCCTGCGCCCGCGGCTTTCGATGGACCGGCCCGGAAAGTTGCAGCACACCTTCGAGCTCATCCATGATTTTGTGGGCGGCGAGTCTGAATCCGCCATGGGCCACGCGGGATTGAAGTATCTGCCGTTCTTCGGCACTCTTTTCCTGTTCATTCTGTTTTGCAACCTGATCGGCATCGTACCGGGTTTCGAAGCGCCCACCATGACCCCGTCGGTGCCGGCGGGTTGCGCGATTGCGGCATTCTGTTACTACAACCTGATGGGCTTTCGCGAGCAAGGAGTGGGGAAGTACCTGGCGCATTTCGCCGGGCCCATCTGGTGGCTTGCGCCCCTGATGGTGCCTATCGAACTGGTCAGCCACATGGCCCGCCCACTGTCGCTCACCATCCGTCTTTTCGCCAATATGTATGCGGGCGAGCAGGTCACGATGGTCTTTCTGAGCCTCACTTACTTCGCGGTCCCTGTTATTTTCATGGGTCTGCACGTTTTTGTTTCCTTGTTGCAGGCTTACATCTTCATGCTCCTCACGATGATCTACGTGTCCGGAGCAGTTTCGCACGAGCACTAATACCGGCTTTATGCCGCCCCTTCAGTGTGAGACCGGCTGTACGAGGATGACGGGAACCACCTCCTGGGGGCGATTTTAAATCGAAGGAGCAAGAGAAATGAAGACAAAGTTAATGTTACTGGCGCTGGTGCTGTTGGCGCTGGCCAGCCCGATTTTCGCCCAGGCGGCCGGCGGTTCGGCCGGCGCGGGCGGCACGAATTGGGTGGCGATCACATCCGGTTTCTCGATGGCCATCGCTTCCGGACTCTGCGGCCTGGCGCAAGCCAAAGCGGCGGCAGCCTGCGCCGAAGGGACGGGACGGAATCCGGGCGCGGCGGCCTCGATCCGGTTCGCCCTGATATTAAGCCTGGCGCTGATCGAGTCGCTGGCGCTCTACACCCTGGTCATCATCATCATGAAGGTTAAATAAGAACCGTGGTCGGTGGTTGGTGGCTAGTGGCTGGTGGTTTTGTCTTACCCACCAGTCACCAGCCACCGACCACCAGCCACTGCTTTGTCATCCCCGCACGCTGGCGGCTGGAATCTTCCTGGTCAAATCCAACATTTCTTCGCGGCTCTCTGCGCCGATGGTGAAGCAATCCACGCAATCGAGCGAGAGGGCAAATTGCAGGCTCTCGTCGGCCTTGTGACGAAGTTGTCCGGCGCCCAGGATCTTCATCCCGATCACGCCTTTGCCGGCCGCCTTCATCTGGCGCAGCACGCCAATGACGGTCTGCGGGTCGGCATCCATGGCCACTTTGGCGGGATTGATGCGCGCCAGGTCCACTTGCACCCAGGGATTCGCGGCGGCGGCCTTGAGGGCTTCCAGCGTGTGGCAGGAAGTGCCGTGCGTGCGCACGATGCCTTTCTCGCGCGCTTCCGAGATCACCGCCATGGCGCCCTTTTTGCGCTCCGGCCAATCGCCATCCATCATGCAGTGCAGCAGCAGGATATCGATGTAATCGGTGCCCAGCTCGCGGCGGAAGCGGTCCAGGTCGGCGCGCATCTCCTTTTCGGTGGAGGCATGCGTCTTGCTGAGGATCGCGACTTTTTCGCGCGGCACCCGTTTGAGCGCTTCCTTGACGTGCGGATGCGTGCCGTACTGATCGGCCGAATCCCAGAGGGTGACCCCGTTGTCATAGGCGGCATCGAACAACTCGGCGAGGCCGCGCAGGCCCAGTTTGCGCGTCTGGTTGGAACTGCCACCCGCGCCATCGGTGCCGCTGCCTTGCGCCAGGCGGCTCACCTCCACCTGCATGGGACCCAGCTTGACGCGGTCGGAGGCCAGCTTCTGGGTGGTGCCAGCGAACAAATGATACGGAAAATTGGCGAACGCAGCCGCGCCGGCGGTAGCCGCGGTGCGCAGAAAGAATTCACGGCGGTTGATCATGGTGTGCTCCTCTGCTTTCTTCAGAAAATAGCACGAATCGCGGCCGCTCGCATCGTTGTATGATAAAGCGATCCACAAATCCTATGACGAAAGAGTTTCAACTTCGGGTGGAAGAACTGACTCGCGGCCACGATCAGCTTGTCCAGCGCCCCAACGAGGCACTCCCAGAGACGAGCGGCTGGTTCCAGCGTTACCGCTATCCGGTGCTGACGGCCGCCCACGCGCCGCTCTACTGGCGCTACGACTTCGATCCCGAGCGAAACCCGTTTCTGCTGGAGCGCCAGGCCGTCAACGCGGCGTTCAATGTGGGCGCCATGGAATGGAACGGCAACATCGTTCTCATGGCCCGCGTGGAGGGCGCCGACCGCAAGTCGTTTCTCGCGGTCGCGGAGAGCGCCAATGGCATCGACGGTTTCCGGTTCTGGGACTATCCCGTCGTGATGCCGGAAGGCGTCGACCCCGAAACAAATGTCTACGACATGCGGCTGACGGCGCATGAAGACGGCTGGATCTACGGCCTGTTCTGCGCCGAACGCAAAGATCCCAATGCGCCGCCCGGCGACCTTTCGTCGGCGGTCGCGCAATGCGGCATCGCGCGCACGCACGATCTGAAGAAGTGGGAACGGTTGGACGACCTGCGCACGCCCTCGGCGCAACAGCGTAACTGCGTCCTGCATCCCGAGTTCATCCACGGCCGGTATGCCTTCTACACACGCCCGCAGGATAGCTTCATCGAGGCGGGCCGCGGCGGCGGCATCGGCTGGGGCCTGGCGGCCAATATGGAACACGCCTCGATCGTTGAGGAAACCATCATCGAGCGCCGCGAATACCACACCATCAACGAAGTGAAGAACGGCCTGGGTCCCGCGCCGATCAAAACGGCGAAGGGCTGGCTGCACCTGGCGCACGGGGTGCGCAACACGGCGGCTGGTCTGCGCTACGTCGTGTATTGTTTCCTGTGCGGCTTGGCGGAGCCCTACAAAGTGATCGCGCGGCCCGGCGGATATTTCCTGGCGCCGCAGGGCGAAGAGCGCATCGGCGACGTTTCGAACGTGGCCTTCTCCAACGGCTGGGTCGCGCGCGGAAACGAAGTTTTCATCTACTACGGCGCTTCCGATACGCGCACCTACGTCGCGACGACTACCGTGGAGCGTCTGCTCGACTATGTGTTGAATACTCCGCCCGATCCCCTGCGCAGCGCCTTATGCGTGCGGCAGCGCATCGCTCTGATCGATAAGAATCTCGCGCGGTCCGCCAAATGATGACGAACACGGAGTGGGCCGCGCGGTTCAAGCAAGAGCTGACGGGCAATATTCTGCCGTTTTGGATGCGCCACACCGTGGATCGCGAAAACGGCGGCTTCTACGGCGGCATTGATTGCGACATGCAAATCGACAAGCAGGCGCCGCGCGCTTCCGTCATCAACGCCCGCATCCTATGGACTTTCTCCGCCGCGGCGCGCATTCTGGGTGATGCTGCCTACCGCGAGACGGCCGATTGGGCGTACCGCTACATTGTCGATAAGTTCTGGGACAAAGGATACGGAGGCGTTTATTGGATGCTCGATTACCAGGGCCGGCCCCTTTCGCTCCGGAAGCAGATCTACGCGCAGGCTTTTGCCGCCTATGGCATGGCCGAATACTTCCGGGCGACGGGAAAAGCGGAAAGCCTGGAATGGGCGAAGCAGATCTATCGTCTCATCGAAGAGAAGAGCGGCGAGCCTGAGCACGGTGGATATCTGGAAGCCCGCGCCCGCGACTGGAGCCCTTTAGAGGATGTGCGGCTGAGTGACAAAGACTTGAATAGCCCTAAGTCGATGAACACGCACCTGCACGTGTTGGAGGCTTACACCAACCTGCTGCGTGTGTGGCCCGACCCCGGCTTGCGGGCCAGTTTGAAGCGCCTCCTGGAAGTGACTATGGATCGCATTGTGGATAACTCCACCGGTCACTTCAAGATGTTCTTCGAGAACGATTGGACATCGCTAACCGATCACGTTTCATTCGGACATGACATTGAAGGCAGTTGGCTCATCCAGGAAGCGGCCGAAGTTCTGGGCGACGACGACCTGCTCGAACGTGCGCGGAAACTGGCCGTCCGAATGGCCCAAGCTGTCTACGAAGAAGGCCTGGATAAGGATGGCAGCCTGTTCTACGAGGCGTCTCACGGCCGGCTGGTCGATCCTAACAAACACTGGTGGGCGCAGGCGGAGGCAGTGGTCGGCTTTTATAACGCTTGGCAAGTCTCCGGGCAGGAACACTTTCGGAACGCTGCATATCGCGCCTGGGAATACATTGAAGACAAGGTCGTGGATAAGGTCCACGGCGAATGGCACGCGAAATTGAAGCCGGATGGCACGCCGTGGAAAGCAGAGGACGATCCGGACGCTTGCCTGGTCGGCGCATGGAAATGCCCGTACCACAACGGCCGTGTTTGTCTAGAAATGTGGGGCAGGCTCTTAGCCTGCGGCGGCCTCTCAGGCCGCCCCTAACTACTTATGCAATACGGATACTTCGACGACCAAAACCGGGAATATGTAATCACCCGGCCAGATACACCCCTGCCATGGATCAACTATCTGGGATGCCAGGCTTACTTCGGCATCATCTCCAACACCGCGGGTGGTTACTCTTTCTATCGCGACGCGCGCCTGCGCCGCATCACGCGCTACCGGTATAACAATGTCCCCTTCGACCTGGGCGGACGCTACATCTATGTGCGCGACAACGAGACGGGCGATTACTGGTCGCCCTCCTGGCAGCCCACCCACAGCGACATCGAGCAGTACACTTGCCGCCACGGCATGGGCTATAGCACCATCGGCTCCCAGCGCCGTGGCATTTCGGCCAGCACGCGCTATTTCGTGCCGCTGGATGAGAATCTCGAAATCTGGCAGTTCACGGTCTCGAACCAGAGGCAGACGCCCGCCGCGCTATCGGTCTTCTCGGCCATCGAATTCTGCCTGTGGGATGCGCAGGACGACTCCACCAATTTCCAGCGCAACTTCAGCATCGGAGAGGTGGAGATCGAAGACGGCGTCATCTATCACAAGACCGAATACCGCGAGCGCCGCGATCACTTCGCCTGGTTCGCCTGCTCGGCCGAGCTGGCCGGGTTCGACACACAGCGCGACGTTTTCCTCGGCCCCACGCGCGGATGGGACCGGCCTGCGGCCGTGGAGCGCGGCGAATCCTGCAACTCGGTGGCGCACGGATGGGCGCCCATCGGCTCGCACCATGTGCGGCTGGTTCTGCAGCCGGGCGAAACGCGGCAGATCGTTTTTGTTTTGGGCTACCACGAGAACCCCAAGGACGAAAAGTTCGACCCTCCCGATTCCCAGATCGTCAACAAGAAGACCGTCAAACCCACCATCGCCCGGTATCTTGTCCCGGCGAACGTGGACGCGGCATTTCAGAAACTACGCACTTACTGGGACGGCCTGCTGGGCATCTGCCAGGTGGAGACACCCGACATCCACACCGACCGCATGGTGAACGTGTGGAACGCCTATCAATGCATGGCGACCTTCAACATGTCGCGGTCGGCGTCGTTCTATGAATCGGGCATCGGGCGCGGACTCGGCTTCCGCGATTCCAACCAGGATCTGCTGGGCTTCGTGCACATGATCCCGGAGCGCGCCCGCGAGCGCATCCTCGACCTGGCCGCCACCCAACTGCCCAGCGGCGGCGCGTATCACCAATACCAGCCGCTTACGAAGAAGGGCAACAACGACGTCGGCGGCAATTTCAACGACGATCCGCACTGGCTCATCGTGGGCGTAGCGGCGTATCTGAAGGAGACTGGCGACTGGAGCATCCTGGATGAGCCGGTCGAGTACGACAATCAGTCCGGCTCCGAGCAGCCGCTCTACGAGCACTTGCAGCGCAGCTTCCGTTACACGCTGGAGCGGCTCGGACCGCACGGGCTGCCGCTGATCGGCCGCGCCGATTGGAACGATTGCCTGAATCTGAACTGCTTCTCCGATACGCCCGGCCAATCGTTCCAGACCACCACCAATAAAGAGGGTAAAGTCGCCGAGTCGGTCTTCATCGGCGGATTGTTCGTGCTGGCTGCGAAGGAACTGGCTGGGCTAGCGCGGCATAGCGGCCATGCAGACGAAGCCCCCGGTTATCTGGCCGAAGGCGCGCGCATGGAGGAAACCGTCCGCCGGCACGGCTGGGACGGCGAGTGGTTCCTGCGCGCGTACGACGACTTCGGCAACAAGGTCGGATCGAAGGAGTGCGCCGAGGGAAAGATCTTCATCGAGCCGCAAGGTTTCTGCGTTCTGGCGGGCATCGGCCTCGAAGACGGGTTGGCGCGCCGCGCGCTCGAATCCGTGCGCAAGCACTTGGCCACGCCGCATGGCATCGTGCTGCAGCAGCCGGCGTACTCGCGCTACTACCTGCACCTCGGCGAGATTTCGTCATACCCGCCGGGCTACAAGGAAAACGCGGGGATTTTCTGTCACAACAACCCGTGGGTGATCATCGCCGAGGCCATGGCCGGCAATGGCGACGGCGCGCACGATTACTATTCGCGCATCAACCCTTCGGCGCGCGAAGCCATCAGCGACGTGCACCGCTGCGAGCCGTATGTCTACGCGCAGATGATCGCCGGGCGCGACGCGCCGACCCATGGCGAAGCCAAGAACTCCTGGTTGACCGGAACCGCGGCTTGGAATTACTACGCCATCGTGCAGTGGATTCTCGGGATACGTCCCGCATACGACGGCCTGCAGATCGCACCCGCGATTCCGGAGCGGTGGACCGGTTTCCACGCCGTGCGCCGGTTCCGCGGCGTGACGTACCAGATCACAGTGCATCGCGAAGGGCCGGGCAATGCCGTGAATCTGACGGTAGATGGCCAGCCAGTAGCGGGCGACGTGATTCCGGCGCCGGCCGATGGCCGCACCGACGTAGCCGTAGAAGTGACGCTACACTAACATCATGTGGGGCAGGCCCCCGGCCTGCGGCGGCCTCTCAGGCCGCCCGGACGGGCTTTCAATAACTTACAGTGGGTTTTCGACCGTGCGCGTCCGCCGCGGACGCTCTTCGCGCACAGGAATCCGCCACATCCGAACACGAACAGGCCGATGTGGACGGTGAACGTCCGACGGTCCCGGCATCCGTCAATATCGCGACCACGGCTGTCGTCACCGAAACTGCCGTGCCGATTTCGGCCGCCTATCGCGGCCTGACCCAGACTGCCACGCTCACGGTGGACGCCTCGCAGCCTACGTCCCTGACGCTGTGGCCGAGAGAGGTAAAGGGCTTCGGATCGAAGGCCAACAATACAGTCAAACTGGATGGTACGGCACGCCGTGCATGCCGGACGCCAAGAAGCATGCCAATGCCGCGCTTGGAAGACTCGTCGCTGGTGCTGTTCGGCATCGAGCATGACAGAGCGGGGGCGCCGCTCGCCAAGCAAGCCAAGAAAACGCCGGAGATCGGTTGGGTTCGGGCAACGGCCGTCTTTATCGCGCAGACCAAATGCTCGTCGCGGCGCTGCGTTGGGCGATTGATCTTTTTCCGCGCGCACGCTCTCGCCCTGGAAAGCCGGGTTGCGCTCCTTCGCCGCGATGATGGAACACCACGCCACACGCCTTCGTATTTTGCAGGTTTCGTTGAGTTGATTGACTTCGGACAGGCCTGCTGCAAAGATGAACCATCCTGTGAAAACATGCTCAACGCGCTACCCGCACCCGTTCTGCTGGACGTCGCGATCCTCTTCACTGCGTTAGCTTGGTGCCTCGGGTTCTATCTGGTCGACAGGCGGGTCTACCTGTTCGCTTCGCTCGCGATTGGTTGTTTCGTCTGTCTTCTTGGGTATAGTGTCGCGAGCCTGGGTGCACCGGTGTGGGCCATAGTCGCCGCCCCAATTCCAGTGGATTTCCTCCTACTCTGGTAGGTTCTAAAGAATGTTCGAAAAATGCTCTCTTCGTGCGGGTCGTCTAAACAAGCAGAAGAGGCCATTTCCGGCGAGCACCGAGCGCGCGGCGCCGGATGCCCTGCCCTGCTCACGCCCTTATCCTGGGCATCGCGAGCCTTGCGCAGGTAGCCGAATTTGCCCAGTGTTGCGACCTTGTAGTTTCAAGTAGTTACGGGAATTTACAGAAGAAGGCCAAAAATGGGGGCAGTACGCCCCCCGCAAATGTGGGCAGTGTATGCAGTACCAATGGACTAGATGCGGGGCGAAGCCCTGCCCATAGGCAGTAGGATTTGACTGGCTAATGGCTGCCCCTACACGAGCAAAATCCGCGCGATCGTGCGATGATAGGAATTAACGGAGGGTCTTT
>OCTA010003961.1_pt1 | contig 13067 bp, 6 predicted proteins | sample 1538991 | NCBI WGS metagenome assembly OCTA01 (sample SAMEA3539302, study PRJEB22396) | soil metagenome | biome: tundra; feature: field; material: soil | place: USA | collected 2010-05 | depth 0.15 m
GTGGTCATTCCATGGACCTCATGGCTGCAGACAGGCGACACCACGGTGATTGAGCAGAACTGGGCTGCGATGCAGAAGTATCTCGACGCCATTGAAGGTGTAAATCCCGAAGGGCTGTGGCGCAAGGAATCCGGAATTCCTTTTGGTGACTGGCTTTCTCCCGAAGGACGCACGGACCAGGTGTTAGTAGCGACCGCTTACTGGGCATATGACGTGACGCTCATGCGACAGATGGCACATGCGACGGGGCGTACTCAAGACGAACAGAAATATGAGCAGCTCTTCGAAAAGATTCGTTCGGCTTTCGAAAAGCAATTTGTGCATGCGGATGGGTTCATCGCGGGTGCAGATAACAGCGCGTCGCCCTTCGGACAGATCAATAATCCAGATGCGAAGAGCAAGGGCGGCGATACGCAGACCGGCTATGTGCTGGCGCTGCACATGAACCTGTTGCCCGATGCGCTGCGCGCGGCGGCAGCTCAGAAACTCGTAGACAAGATCGCCGCCAATCATGGGCTGCTGGCTACCGGCTTTCTGGGCACACCTTATCTGATGGAGGAATTAACAAAGACGGGCCATGCCGACGTGGCTTACAAACTGCTGCTCAACACGCAGTATCCCTCGTGGGGCTACCTGGTAGAGCATGGCGCGACGACGATGTGGGAGCGCTGGAACGGCGATCAGATGAAGGGCGATCCCAGCATGAACTCCTACAACCACTACGCTTATGGTGCTGTGGCCGACTGGATCTACCGCTACGCGGCCGGGGTCGATGCGACTCCGCTCGATGCTGGATTTCACACAATCGTGCTGCACCCGATGTTCGATGCGCAATTGGGCTCCGTAGATTTCAGTTATCCATCGGCTTACGGCATAATCCGTTCCAACTGGACAGTCCAGGGATCGACGGCGGATTGGCATCTCACTATTCCTGCAAATGCAGTGGGATGGGTCAGTGCAGCGGATGCCGCAAAGTACAAAATGGACGGTTTGCTGCTTGAAAAGAGCAGGCACGCAAAGCCGACGGACTTGGATGGACAAAAGGGATTTGAGCTAGAGGCTGGTAGTTACACATTCGCAGTGCAGATGTAAACGCAAATTTCGTTGCGCACCCACGGCGATCGGACCAACCGACACTGAAAAACTTCCTCGTCGATGAGGACGAGCGTCAGGACAACAGCAGAGGAGGAACATGCCGGCAATCTTGGCGGGTATCGGGTGGCACATGGTGGGAGCGGCCTCGGCCGCGTCATTTTACGCGCCCATCGAGAAAGTCAAGAAGTGGTCGTGGGAAACCACGTGGGCCGTGGCTGGACTATTCTCATGGATCTTGCTGCCGACAACCGTGAGCTTGTTTTTGCTCCCGAGTTATAGCGCTTTCTATGCGTCCATCGATTCGGCCATCTTGTGGAAGGTGGCGTTGTTCGGAGCGATGTGGGGCGTAGGCAATGTGAACTATGGGCTGGCGATGCGGCATCTTGGCATGTCTCTGGGCATTGGTGTTGCCATCGGGGTGACATTGGTAGTGGGGACGCTCATGCCGCCGATTTTGCATGGACAGGCCGGAATACTGTTCGCGACGCGCGGTGGGTTATTGACAATGGCAGGCGTTTTTGTCGCGCTGATCGGCGTGGCGATCGTCAGCTATGCCGGGCATCAAAAAGAAATTCAACTTCGCGGTGAGCCGACGGAATTCAATCTGAAACTCGGATTGATGCTGGCCGGGTTATGCGGTGTGTTTTCATCGGGAATGTCGTTCGCCATTGATGCGGCCAAACCACTGGAGGCCGCGGCTCTTCACCTGGGCGTTAACCCGCTCTATGCAGCATTACCGAGTTACGTGATCATAATGGGTGGCGGCGCCGTGGTGAATCTAACTTATTGCTTCGTGCGACTGGCCGTGGTCAAGGGCATTTCGTTGCGGCGCGATCTATCCGAGACGCGGGGGACCCTGGTGAAGAATGCTTCACTTGCGGCCACAGGCGGCATCATGTGGTATCTCCAATTCTTCTTCTATGCTTGGGGTGCGGCGAATATCCCGCAGCGCCTTTCGTATGTGAACTGGATGCTTCACATGAGTGGCTATGTCCTCTGCGGCGGGATTGTCGGCTTGGCGCTGGGCGAGTGGGCGGGTGTGGGTTCTCGACCGGTGCGACTGCTGTGGGCGGGAATGCTGGTGATTATCGCGGCGGCTAACCTGGTGGGATTGGGTCTTGCATCGTAAATAAAGTGATCAGAGATCAAAAATCAATAATCAGCGGTCAGAGATCAGTGTTCAATGTCGAGCGACAGTGAATCCCAGTCAAGAAAAGTGCCATCAGGAATTCGAACCGTGTGTGAAGCGGGAGTTGCGGGCATCCAAACACAACAATGCCGGGGACGAGCCCCGGCATTGTTGCGTTGCGATCAGACACCTTAGTTGATGCTCTGTTCGAGGCGAAGATTTCTGGATGATCCGCCAACGCTGACAGTGCGCTTGCTGGTTGTCGTAACCCACTTTTGATCCTTCGTTGACCAGTATTGCAACTGGCGCTCAGGAACGTGAAGGGTAACAGTTTTGGCTTCCCCTGCTGCCAGATGAATTCGATCAAAAGCGGCAAGCGAACGGACAGGGAATTGCACGCCTTCAGGAATTTCGCTGGGCGCGCCCAGATAAACTTGCGGCACCTCGTCTGAGTCCATGTTGCCAGTGTTCTTGATCCATACCCTGATTTCGAGGCCGCCATCGGAAGCTTTCGAAACCTTGAGATCGGAGTAATCGAACGTGGTGTAACTCAGCCCATGCCCAAAGGCGAAGAGCGGATCGATCTTTTCGTGATCGAACCAGCGATAGCCGACGTTGACTCCCTCAGAGTATTTGGTCTTATGGTCCACGCCTGCCATCGAACGCTCGGGATGCTTGGGATCGGCCGCTGGGTAATCAGTAAGGCTCTTACCCCAGGTTACAGGGAGACGTCCCGCTGGGCTGGTTTTGCCCAGAAGCAGATTGGCTGTCGACCAGCCACCCTCATCGCCGGGCCACCACATTTCGAGCACGGACTTTACCTTGTCTACCCACGGCAAGGCAACGGGCTGGCTGGTATTGAGCACGACGACTGTGTTGGGATTGACTGCTGCGATTTCTTCTACCAGTTTGTCCTGGTCACCAGGCAGGCCGAAGACAGGTGAAAGCCGCGTCCAGACAAAAACGACTGCTGTTTTCGCTGACTTGGCAGCAGCGATAGCTGCTTCATGATCCTCTTTGCGTTGCTCCGGCGTGTACCAGTTGAGGCGGACCTGAACCGGAGCGTTGGATGTGTCAGGGCTGGTTTTGATCTCGATTTGATGCGGGCCGGCGGTCAGCTCCACTGCGCGGCGAACGTTGTCGAGCCGGTCGGGTGTAGGCACAACATTGTCCTGGTTGGCTTGCAGGATGTCTCCGTGCACTCCACCCTGAAACGCTCCGGTACCAGCGAGCCTCTTGCCATCGAGAGCAATGGTTGCGTTGGTGCCCATGGCCTGCAGATAGATCCAATACGTCCCGGCATGGGGCGGGGTAAGCGTGCCCTTCCAAGTCAGGGTGGAGTTGGGTGGCAACGCCTTCCCGTTCTTCGTCGTGAAATCGATGTTTGTGTCAGTGTGGGCCGTGCCTGAGCCGGTGCGCTCAAGCCCAGGTTTGCCATCGTGACTGAAAACCTCGGGAGGAACCGTAGTGCCGGTCATGTCATCATTCACGGCAAACTTGATGCTGGCATTTCCAGAGATCTTCTTCATCGCCTCTAAGGGCCCAACCTGCCTTTCCGGCAAACCAACGGACCGCTCGCCGTTGATGCCGATGGAATCGACCTGTGCCGCGGTCGGTCCGATCAGAACGACGGAATCGAGATCAGCCGCTTTGAGCGGGAGTGCCGCGCCTTCGTTTTTGAGGAGGACTGCCGCATCTTCGCCGGTTTTCTCAATGATCTTCGCATTGGCTTCAATGGCCTGCTGAGTCACTTCGTGCTTCTGCTGACCATCCATGTAGCCGAAATGAATGATTTCGTAAAGCACGCGTCCTGCCGCACGGGTAATGGTGGCTTCGCTGACAGTGCCGTTCTTGAGCGCCTCTGAAATCTTTTCAGGAGCCAGCTTTACGCCGAAGTCGCCCATGCCTTCGCGTTTTGGCGCGGGCTCTTCAGGTATGTGGCCGCCGAACATGGCTTCATTCGCGTCTTCTGCTCCGGCCGGCATCGGTGGGGGCGGTGGCGGAATGGGTTGCAGGTCAAAGAAGGACGGAATGTTGAATGGAGCACCGGGGGTTGGCTCTCCGGGCATCTCCATGTCGAGACCCTCGTTGATGAAGGTGACAGCGTGGAGCGCACCCCAGTCCGATGTAACAAAGCCCTTGAAGCCGATCTGATCGCGCAGGATGGTGGTTAGCGTCTCCTTATTGCCGCATGCGAATGTGTCATTGAGACGGTTGTAGGAGCACATGATCGATGAGACGTCCGCTCTCTTGATGGCCGCTTCGAATGGGGCAACATAGACTTCGTGCAGCGTCTGATCATCGATAAACGTGCTGCCGCTATTCGAGTCGTAGCCGACGTAGTGCTTGATCTGCGCCATCACATGTTGAGACTGGATGCCCTTGACCTCGGCGACGCCCATCTCGGAGGTCAGATAAGGGTCCTCGCCGAATGTATTGTAGCCACGCCCGAATTCAAGATCTCGGTCGATATTCACAAACGGCTGCAACGAAACGTCGATGCCCAGTGCGCGATCTTCGCGACCGATCACCACGCCATTCTGCTCAGCATCCTTGACGCTGAAGGTGGCAGCCACCCCCATGGTGGCAGTTTCGCCCTGAGACGGGTGTCGAGTCAGGACGCCGGGAGGTCCATCGGCAAAGCGTAAGCCCGGGATACCGAGGCGCGGAACGCCTCCGAGATATCCGGCCTGGCCCTGATAAGCCTTGGGATCTTCGTGGGTCCCGTGGATCAGGGTTATCTTTTCCTGAAGAGTCATCTGGCTGAGCAATTTGTCGACTCGAGCGTCGCCAGTGACTTCTGGGATCGATTGCGCCAGCGTGGTTGCTGCGCAAAGGATGAATGTCGCGATTCCGACTGCCAACGAGCGTTTCGCGTTCTGTCTTGTCCCTTGTGAGATTTGCATTCTAGCCCCCTGTTTTCAATCCAAGCATGTTCCCGTCGTAGGCACACGAACAGACAGTTCGGACAAGGCTATCCTTACAGCACGCCCAGGCTAAGACTCGCTTGACGGCAAGCAGTGTATCACCGGCTCATTCTTGGGTTCTGTGAGGTAAACAGACGTAATGTCGGAAGTCTAGGGGAGTGGTAGTTCCTTATCGAATCCAGCCTCGATCAGGTCTTCCCTAAGGCGAGCTATCGTCGAGTACTCGATGGCTTTCATGCCGATTGCCTTGGCGGCCTCGACGTTGACGAGCTTGTCGTCGATAAAGAGTGTCTCTTCGGGGCGAGTTCCCAGTTCCTTGAGTACGTGGTGGTAGATGGCCGGATCCGGCTTGGCCATCAGCAACTGGAAGCTCCAGACCCGCACATCGAATCCGCCCAGCCAGGAAAATTCTCGCTGGATACTCTCAAGCACTGAGTCTCCCATATTGGAGAGAATCGCGGTCAGCAGACCATTTTGGTGGAGTTTCTGTTGCCACGCCACCATTTCGGGGTTCTGGGTGGTCCACATGCGGGCATCGAGGCGGTTGAGTTCTTCTATCTGATCCTGGCTGAGCGCAAGTTCGCCATCGCGGGCAAGCTTCTTCCAGAAATCAATTCCAGTGAGCTTGCCTTCGTCATACGCGTGCCGATCGGCCCAGTAAAGCTCTTCGAACCTCTCGACCGCCAAACCAGTAAGGCTGACCATGCCATCATGCGCTTCGGCATCGGGTTGACCTGTTAAGACCATTCCGTAATCGAACACCACCGCGCGCAGAGCCAATGATCCTCCAGGGAGTGCCCCGTGTATGGTTGAAAAGGGCACCTGTACTTATTGTGCACGATGTCCGTCGCGTCTTCTGGATGAGGGCGCGTTGGCTGTGGCAAGAAGCGCGATCTTACGATGCGGTTTTCTCGACGAACCAACTGGAACACCGAAGAGAGCGAACTGGCGCGTACTCACCGTTTGCGCCTTGAGGCAGGTTTGCCGATTGCTGACTTGACGGCTTCCAACCCCACGCGGTGCGGCTTCAGCTACGACCCTGAAGTTCTTTCGGTTCTGACAGATGCGCGCGCTTTGGACTACGATCCTCAGCCCCGCGGCCTTTTGAGTGCGCGGGAATCGATCTGCGGGTACTACGCCGAACACGGTGTGGCTGTGGTGCCGGATCAGGTGGTGCTCACCACCAGTACCAGCGAAGCTTACAGTTTCTTGTTCAAGCTGCTTTGCGACCCTGGGAGCGAGATCGTAGTTCCGCAACCCGGATACCCGTTATTCGACTTTTTAGCGGTACTTGATGATGTGCGGGTGAAGTTGGCACCACTCGTCTATGACCACGGCTGGCAAATTGATCCAGAAGGGTTTCGCCGTACCATTACTCCCGCCACTCGCGCCATTGTGCTGGTGCACCCTAACAATCCGACTGGACATTTCACTAAGCCGTGGGAGGCAGCGGAACTGGCTAGCCTTTGCCGGGAATTTGATCTTTCACTCATTGTCGACGAGGTGTTTCTCGACTACGGGTTTGGCGACAGTTCCCCGGGCCCGGCGATGAGCTTCGCTGCGGGACTGGAGGATTTACCGATCTTCGTGGTCAGCGGATTAAGCAAGATCGCCGGGCTGCCCCAGATGAAGGCAGCGTGGATTGTGGCGACCGATCCGCAGAGGAGCCACGCCCTCAACCGGCTTGAAGTCATCGCCGACACTTTCCTTTCGATGAACGCCCCGGTGCAATATGCGTTGGATTCGTGGCTGTTGGGGCGTCATACGATCCAGAATCAGATACGGCAACGCGTCGGTTCGAATCTCGCCGAGTTGGATCGGCAACTTAAAGGACAGGGAACTGTCAGACGGCTAGAGGTAGAGGGCGGTTGGTACGCTGTGCTACGCATTCCGGCCTTGGAGCCAGACGAAAAGACAGTGCGGGCCCTACTCGACCATGGGGTGTGGGTGCATCCCGGCTACTTTTTCGGGATGCCGGAGTCGGGATGGCTGGTGCTGAGCTTCTTACCGCAAAGTGCGGATTTTCGCCGCGGGGTTGCCTTACTCTTTGACTATCTAAACACGCATCAAGGTGGTAACAATTTGCAAGGACAGGGCTAGAAAATACTTAAGGATGCAAGGTGTAAATGACTCATTTCAAGCACTAGCGTGATTGCGACTCAAGACTTGAGAAATTTCAGAAAAGGGTTCTGGCTGCGCTCGACGCCAATCGACGTGGCAGGACCGTGACCAGGAATGACCTTGACCTCATCGGGAAGCGTGAGTAGTCGCGTCTGGATTGAATCCAGGATCTGACGGGTATTGCCTCCCGGCAGGTCCGTCCTTCCAATGCTTCCGGCAAAGAGCGTGTCCCCCGCGATAACCAGGTTGAGCGGGGCGAAATGAAGGCAGATCGAACCCTGCGTGTGTCCCGGCGTGTACAAGACTTCTGCTGGATAGCGTGCGAGTCCCACTACGAGGCCATCCGAAAGGCTCTCATCCGGCATGGCAACCTCGGGTGTTGGCACACCGAGCCAGCCTGCTTGAGTCTCCATCATTTCGAGGAGTGGCAAGTCGTTTTCATTGAGGAGGATTGGCGCACCGGTCATTCGTTTCAGCTTGAGAGCGCCCCCGACGTGGTCGATGTGCGCGTGGGTGATCAGGATCTGTTTGAGCGTTAGGCCAAGTTCAGTGAGGCGCTTATGGATACGCCCGATATCATCACCGGGGTCGATGACAATAGCTTCTCCGGATTCTGTGTCGCCCATCAGGGTGCAGTTGCACTGCAAGGGACCAACCGGAAACGTCTCCTGAATAAAACCGGTGCTCATGGTTCAAGTGTAAAGGAGTTGGTTGTTCTAAGTCCCGCCGCTTGGTCGCAACGATGGAGACTATTCAGATTCGAGTCGGCACGCGTGGTGGAGCTTGGGGTGGACACGTTTTGAATCAGTATGTGCTCCGTTTGCAGAAAATTAGGACCAATACTTCAATTGATAGTTTGATTACCCAAGCCGAGACAGCTCATGGATTCACCGTGAAGGAGTGGGCTATCGAAGCGGCAGCGTAATAGGCATTATTACCACCCTGCGAGGCCGTGATTGAGCAGGTTCCGGTGGTTAGCAACGACGCGGTCGTGCCACTCACGGTACATACCTTGGTTGTCGCAGAGTTGAAGCTGACGGCGAGCCCCGAGCTCGCTGTGGCGTGAAGAGTCAGCTTGGTGCCCTCGACCTGGGTTGGAATGGTGGCGAAGGAAATCGTCTGTTTCGCCTTGCTCACCGTAAAACTGCGCGAAACGCTGCTGGGCGGGTTATAGACTGCGTTACCACCCTGAGTAGCTTTAAGCGTGCAGGTTCCGGCAATGCGGAGCGAAGCTGTTGCGCCTGAAACGGTACAAATGCTGGGCGTGGTGGACGTAATCGTGACTGGGAGGCCAGAACTCGCGGTCACCTTCAGCGTCAGTTTTGAACTAGCAAGTTCGGTCCCGGTGATCGGGGGGAAGTTGATAGTTTGGCTTAGATGGTGAACCTGGAAGCTCTGGGACACGGTTGGGGCTGGCAGGTAAACAGTATTGCCCGGTTGAAAGGCCTGGAGCGTGCAGACTCCATAGATCAGGAAAGAGGCGGTGGCTCCCGAGATGGTGCAGACGGAAGGAGTCGTGGAGGCGAAGGTGACGATCAAACCGGAACTGGCCGTGGCGTTCAAGGCCAGCTTGGTGGTCGCGGTCGCATAGGTGGTGATTGCCGGGAAGGTGATGGTCTGAGCTTTCAGTGCCGGACTGACGGTAAAGCCCTGCGAAACTGCAGATGCAGCGGAATAGACGGAATTTCCGGTTTGGGTCGCCTGAATGGTGCAGGTTCCGGCGGTCAGGAGCGAGGCAGTGCTGCCTGAGACGGTGCAGACGGCGGGCGTCGTGGAGGCGAGGCTGACAGCCAAGCCGGAACTCGCCGTGGCCGAGAGGGCCAGATTCGTTCCCGCGTAATGAGTCCCGGTGATTGCCGGGAAGGTGATGGTCTGAGCTTTCAGTGCCGGACTGACGGTGAAGCTTTGCGAAACTGCGGTTGCAGCGGAATAGACGGAATTTCCGGCTTGCGTCGCCTGAATGGTGCAGGTTCCGGCGGTCAGGAGCGAGGCAGTGCTGCCCGAGACGGTGCAGACGGCGGGCGTCGTGGAGGCGAGGCTGACAGCTAAGCCAGAACTCGCAGTAGCCGAGAGGGCCAGATTCGTCCCCGCGTAATGCGTCCCGGTGATGGCCGGAAAGGTGATGGTCTGAGCTTTGAGAGCAGGACTGACGGTGAAGCTTTGCGAAACTGCGGGTGCAGCCGAGTAGACAGAATTGCCGGCTTGCGTCGCCTGAATGGTGCAGGTTCCGGCTGTCAGAAGCGAGGCGGCGCTGCCCGAGAGGGTGCAGACGGCGGGCGTCGTGGAGGCGAGGCTGACAGCTAAGCCAGAACTCGCAGTAGCCGAGAGGGCCAAGTTCGTCCCCGTGTATTGGGTACCTGTGATTGCCGGGAAAGTGATGGTCTGAGCTTTCAGCGCCGGGCTGACGGTGAAGTTCTGGGATACCGCGGGTGCAGCGGAGTAGGCGGAGTTGCCGGCTTGCGTCGCCTGGATGGTGCAGGTTCCGGCAGTCAGAAGCGAGGCGGTGCTGCCCGAAACGGTGCAGACCGCGGGTGTTGTGGAGGCGAAGCTAACCGGCAAGCCGGAACTTGCGGACGCCGAAAGGGTCAAGTTCGTCCCCGTGTATTGGATACCTGTGATTGCGGGGAAAGTGATGGTCTGAGTTTTCAGAGCGGGACTGACGGTCAAGCTCTGGGACACCGCGGGTGCAGCGGAATAGACGGAGTTTCCACTTTGCGTCGCCTGGATGGTGCAGGTTCCGGCTGTCAGCAGCGAGGCCGTGTTGCCCGAGACGGTACAGACCGCCAGTGTCGTTGAGGCGAAGCTAACGGGCAAGCCCGAAGTGGCCGTTGCCGCGAGGGCAAGGCTCGTTCCAGCATATTCGACTCCGGTGATGGGCAAGAAGGTTATGGTTTGCGCAATGAACGCCGGGCTGACTGTGAAGCTTTGCGACACAGTGGGCGCGGGGAAGTAGGCGGTATTGCCGGGTTGAGAGGCCTGAATGGTACAGGTTCCCGCAATGAGCAAAGAGGCTGTGGTGCCAGCGATGGTACAAACCGCGGGCGTGGTGGATACGAAGCTCACGGGCAAGCCGGAACTTGCTGTGGCGGAAAGTGGGAGATTGGTCCCTGCGGTCTGAGTGCCAGTAATTGTCGGGAAGGTGATGGTCTGTGACTGGGCGAGGCCCGAGCCGCCAACGATAAATGTCTGATAACCGAACACACCGCAGCCGGTCCAGCCCTTCGGGAAATTCTCGACTGCAACTTGAATTGCGGCGGGGCTTGCGACGTCCGCCGCCGTGAGCTGAACCTGCAAAGTGGTCGAGTTGATGTAGGTAACGGCCCTTGACTGTCCGTTGATGGTCACAATGGAGCCGGGGGCGAATCCGGTCCCATTCAGTGTAAGCGTGAAGCCAACCGAGCCGGCAGAAACAGTGCTGGGGGAGAGGCTGGTGAGCGTTAGCGGAGTATTAACCGTATTGAAATTCGCAAAAACCAGCGTCTCGTCTGATGCCGTCAGCGTAGATGGGCTCGTTGTCCCTGTAAGGTCATAGGTCCAGCCTGCAAAGGCCCAGCCTTGGGCTGGAGTTGCTGAGTAGGTTAACAATTGGCCTGTCGGATAAAAACCGTCGTTAGTCTGGGATGCGGGGGAAAGCGTCCCAGACCCGCCGCAGGGCGGATAGTTGAAGTTTGTAGCGGGTGCAAACTCTGGAGTCAGGGTCGCGACGTACGTCTGGCTCGCTCCGGGTACAGTGAGAGTGTGGTTCTGGCTGCCACCGTCACTCCAGTTCGAGAAGACATAGCGGCTATTCGAACTATATGGGTACTGAGAAGAAGCGATATTAAGTGTGTGCTGACTCCCAAAATTCCAGGACGTGTCGTAAGTCGAGGAAAAGTTCTTCGGTGTGTAGGTAAACTGGCCGTCCACCATAACCCCCAAGTTCGAACTGAAGGAGTCTGGCTGTACATCCACGGTGTAGATAGGCGTACTGGAGAAGTAGGCTGTCGTTTCAGCCGTACTTCCGGTATCCGGCACGTAGAAGCTCTTTGGGTTAGCCCCGGGGCCTCCGGGCAATGGAACCGGGTAATTGTTGAATTGGTAAAAGCTCCAACCCGACGCTGGCGTTGCAGTCAAGGTCGCCAACTGCCGTGCCACCAGAAACTTGTTGGGCGTGCCGCCGTAGGATTGCGGCTGCGGAGACACCGAGATCGCACCTGAGCTTCCGCCCGGGGAGATTCCACCAAGATAAGGAACGAGCTGAATGAAGTTCGCTGAATACGTGGCCACCATCGGGGATGAGAGCGGGAAAGCGGGGCTTCCGTCTCCGGGGCTCACGGTAATAATGCGGTTTTGCTGCGTGGTATCGTTCCAGCGTCCAAACGTGTAATAGAACGTGCCCGTAGTCGTGGTGTTATCAACATCCCCAACCATCGTGATCACACCGGTGAATGTATTGAGGCTATGAGTAGAATTCAACTGCCACTGGAACTGTTGCGGTGTTGTGTAAGCTTCGTCGTCCACGATCACTGTCATTCCAACAGGGTTCGAAGTGATGGTTACGGTGGTGGGCGCCGCACCATAGAGGCGCTCGATCGACTCCTTATCGCCCGCTGAATAGTCGGCCTGTGCGGGAACGGGCAACCCCTCTGTTCCATTGAGCGGAATGCCCGCCGGAATGGTTTCAATGACTGGGCCGCCGTTGCGCGAAAAGGCAAAAGCCGGATACTGCATCACCGAAGCGTAGTCATACGGAGCCAGAAGCTGCTCATTGTCAGTGGCAATCGCAAAGTTTGACCAAGAGCCCTTAATGACGTTGTTGTAGTTCACTGTGATGTAGGAATCGCGATCGGGGCGAGACTGTTCATGCCAGAGCCCGATCACGTGCCCCATCTCATGCAGAAGGGTTGAGACGGTGCAGCTCGTCGAGCCATTCATAGGCTGCGCGGGCATCGCCTGGTATCCCTCGATCGCCTCGCACTGACCGCTCGTGTCATTGGCATTGAGGTTGATGTCGACATAATTCGGACCATTGGCGGCAGTCCATGGCACCCACTGGATGATGCCTGTGAAGTCTGAATTGAAGATGGAGATCGCGGCGTCGATATTCGGGGTCGCGTTGGGATCGGAATCCGGGTCAATTACATAGAAGACGCTGGCGACTCCATTGACCTTGGGCCACTGATAGCGCGGATATGCGATGGCAATGGAATTGGGTCTTACCCCGCGAAGTTGCTGCGAGACTGCTTGATCGGCAACCGAATTCTGCTCCAAACCATTGGAACTCGTCTGCGAGGAGAGGTTTATTCCGAGTGAGCAAAGCAAGAGAAGGGGAACAAGTATCCCGCGAAGACGGACCATGAGCGCAACTCCAACCAGTGAAATAGGCCGTTAGCCATTAGATCTAAGGAAAGTAAGACAGCAGTTGGAATTACGAAGGAAGGTGTGCGGTACGTCATCCACCTTGAGGCTTCTCGGCGACCGCTGCGCACGATCATGGTGGAGCTATTTATACGTTGTCAAGATATATCGGCTATTTTGCGACGAATTTCAGTCCTAACTTCAGCAAAAACAAAAGCAGGCCCAGTTGGGCCTGCTCAGACTGCTGACGAACCCCATCATTTTGGTGGGGTTTGTTTTTGGGTGAGGAAGTTCATCGGAGGAAAAGATCCGTCTGGTCTATTTCCTCATATCGTCTGACTTGATCGATGTAGGCATTTAGGAGCGTCAGGATGGTCTGAAGGGGCGTATTGGGCCCCATTCTGCTGAGCATCAGTGCGATTTTCTTGATGTTCTGTGCGGTGGCGGCGAGCAGGCAT
>OCTA010003962.1_pt1 | contig 13067 bp, 8 predicted proteins | sample 1538991 | NCBI WGS metagenome assembly OCTA01 (sample SAMEA3539302, study PRJEB22396) | soil metagenome | biome: tundra; feature: field; material: soil | place: USA | collected 2010-05 | depth 0.15 m
CCGTTTTCCCGCCCACAAGGCTTTTGCTTTCAACGGACCTCACAACAACCCGGTCCTGTTTAGGACAGCAGTGACTTAAAATCCTTTCTCGCGCAAGCGGAGTGCGGGTTCAAGTCCCGCCCCGGGCACCACTTAGCTGGCTTTAGCGCCAAGCACTCCGCAGGTTTTTCGCATGTTGTTGCATGTTTGTCCTCTTTTCTCGCTTCCAAATACCTTTCTGTGCGCTGTCCTGCTTCTTTGACATCGCGAGTATTCGGTGATGTTGTAACGCCACAGCATACTCGCGGTTTTGTGACCCGAGATCTCCATCGCAATCTTCTCCGGTTGCCAGGGCGAATCATGTTCCTCACGGCTGTCCGGCGCAAATCGTGGAACAACAGACCGGGAACGCCAGCTTTCTCACAGGCCTGCTCCCAGTCGCCTTTGAAGCTTTTGAGCGGCTTGCCGCCGCGTGAAAAGAGCCACACACACCGGGGCGATTCGACTTGACCGCGGCTCAGGAGCATTTCCAGCCACGGACGCATGTCGCCGTAAATCGGCGCTGTTTTGGGTTCGCGATTTTTCGTGACTCGCCCGTTCACGTAGATGAGGCCCTCCCGCAGATCGACCCAGCTTCGTTTCAAGGCCAACAGTTCTCCGGTTCGCATGCCGATTGATAGCCGACGACGAAGACTGGCTTGATCTCCTCGGTCAAAGCTTCGAGAATCGAACGATAATGTTCTGGTTCCAGGAATCCATCGCGCACATTACATTGTCTTCTCTGAGCGCTTTGATGATCGGAAGCCGCGAAACGAGTTGCGGATCGTGCTCGAATCCAAGTCGGAACGCAACGCTTCCAGCTTAACTATCCGCGTGGGAATTTCAAATCGAAAAAACCAAGATTGCCCGTACTCTGCTGATTCCGAGTTACTTATACGCAGTGAAAAGGATTTGGCCGGACAGCGGTGGCTGCGAATATTGCCGCATACCGCAATTTGCGCTCCCGCTGCCGTTTCAAACCGACCACATCATCGCTGAGCGGCATGAAGGGAAGACCGTCTTTAATAATCTCGCTCTCGCATGTCCGCGCTGCAACCGCTACAGGGTCCCAACATCGCCGGCGTGGACCCGGAGTCCGGTCAACTCGTCCACTTGTTTCATCCGCGCAACGACCGCTGGACTGAACACTTTGAATTTGAAGGTGGCCGTATTGTGGGCAAAACGCCTGTTGGCCGTGCGACGATCCAAGTGCTCGACATGAACGCCAAGGAGCCGCTGCTATTCCGCCTTGAACTTCTTCACGCAGGGACAATTCTCTCCTAACCAGGCCAATTCGAAACCATAATCTACTGAATGGTCGCGCGCAGCGGCAGCTCTCGCGAGGAGCTGCCAACAAGAATGGTCCTTGAACCAGCCGGCCTCACCCAGTTGTTCGCATCGACCGACCAATATTCGAACGCCCGCGGCGACAAGTGCAGCATGACCTCTCGCTCCTCGCCCGCCCGCAACGTTATGCGATCGAAGGCGGCAAGAATCTTCGGCGCAAACTGCACTCCGGTTGGCTTCGTTTCTGGCGCTTCCAGGTAAACCTGCGGAACCTCGTCACCCGCCATGGAGCCGGTATTCTTTACCCGCACAGTCACCGTTGCCCCTCCGTCTTCGCTCGGCGTAACCTTCAATCCCGACATCTCAAACTTCGTATAAGAGAGCCCAAACCCAAACGGATACAGCGGCTCGATCTTCTGGTCGTCGAACCACCGGTATCCAACCAGGACGCCTTCCGAGTAGGTTGTTTTTCCGTCCACTCCCTTGGAAGAGCGCTCTGGATGCGCCGGCGAAGTCGCGGGGTAGTCCTCAAGCCGCTTCGCCCAGGTCATCGGCAGCCGTCCCGCCGGATTGGTCAGTCCCAGCAGCGTTTTCGCCGTAGCCCAGCCGCCCTCATCGCCCGGCCACCACATTTCAAGCACGCCCTTCACTTTGTCGATCCAAGGCATTGCCACAGGCTGACTCGTATTCAGCACGACCACGGTGTTGGGGTTCACCGCCGCGATCTCTGCAATCAGCTGGTCCTGTTCACCCGGAAGCTCGAAGTGCGGTTTGTCCCGGGTCCAAACAAATACCACAGCCGTTCTTGCCGTCTTGGCAGCCGCGATGGCCGCGGCATGATCCGCCTGGCGGCTCTCCGGCGTTGTCCAGTTCAGACGCACCTGCACTGGAATGTTCGACGTATCCGGCGAGGTAGTCACCTCGATCTTATGGGCGCCCTTGGTCAGATCGACAGCCCGCCGCACATTGTCCAAACCATCGGTCGTCGGCAGCCCGTTATCCTGCGTCGCATGCTGTACATCGCCATGGACTGTGCCTTTCACCGCCCCCGTCCGCCCAACCTCTTTGCCGTCGATCGAGAACATACACCGTGTTCCCAACGCCTGCAGGTAGAACCAGTACGATCCGTCCGCCGGCGCCCCAATCTCGCCCTTCCAGGTGACCGCGCTATTCGGCGGCAGCGCGTTTCCGCCGGCCTTCGTGAAGTCGATGGACGCATCCACAGTCGTCTTGCCTGAAGCATCCGTGCGCAGCAATCCAGGCTTCCCAGCATGCATAAACATGTCCGGCTGGATGGTCTTGCCGGTCATATCGTCCGCCACGGCAAAAGTCACCTTCGCATCCGGCGCGAGCTTCTTCAATGCCTCAAGCGGCCCAACCTGCCGCTCCGGCATACCCGGCGACCGCTCGCCGAAAGTGCCGATGGCAGCCACCTGTCCAGCCGTGGGGCCAATCAGAGCGAGACTGCTCAGATCGTCTCGCTTCAACGGCAAGATGCCGCCCTCGTTCTTCAGCAGCACCGCGGCATCCTCGGCCGTCTTCTCAATGATCTTCCCGTTGCCCTCCAGATCTTGCGCGGTTACATTGTGCTTCTGTTTGCCGTCCAGATACCCGAAACGATCCATCTCATATAACACTCGACGCGCCGCCTCGGTGATTGTCGCCTCCTTGACCGAACCGTCCGCCAGCGCATCCCGCATCGTCTTCGAATCCGCGTCCTTCGGGAACGTCGACAAATCCATGCCGCCGCCCTTGGTCTCTTCCGGAATCGTTCCGCCTAACATGCCCGCCAGCGCCGCCTCGTTCGGCTTCGTCGCGGCCTCCGTGCCCCCAGCCTTTGTGCGAAAGTAAGTGCGCATCATCCCCGCGAACGGACTGTCGGCCCGAACCTCGCCGGGCATCTCCATCGTCAGGCCTGCATTGATGAAGTGCACATTGTGCACGCCGCCCCAGTCCGAGGTCACAAAGCCCTTGAACCCAAGTTCCTGGCGCAGAATCGTCGTAAGCGTTTCCGAGTTGCCGCACGCAAACGGGCCGTTGATCTTGTTGTAGGAGCACATGATCGAAGCCACACCCGCCTTGATCGCGGCGTCGAATGGCGCCACGTAGACCTCGTGCAGCGTCTGCCCATCCACGAACACGTTATAGGAATCCGTGTCGTACGCAACATAGTGCTTGGCCTGCGACATCACACCTTGCGCCTGCTCGCCCCGTATCTCGGCGGCGGCCATGGCGCCCGAGAGCATTGGGTCCTCGCCAAAGGTGTTATACCCCCGCGCGAAAGTCAGATCGCGGTCGATATTGATGAACGGCTGAAGCACGACATCGATGCCCAGCGATCGCGCCTGACTGCCTATCGCCACGCCGTTCTGTTCGGCATCCTTGGTGCTCCAGGTGGCCGCCACGCCCATCGTCGCCGTTTGCGCCTGCCCCGCGACCCGGGTCAACACGCCCGGAGGTCCATCGGCCATGCGCAGCGGGGGAACGCCGAGCCGCGGAACGCCCGGCAGGTATCCCGCCTGTCCCTGGTTCGTCGCATCCGATTCGACATCGCCGCGAATCAGGTTCATCTTCTCTTCGAGCGTCATCTGCTTCAGCAGACGTTCGACTCTCGCCTCGTCGGCCTTTTCGGACGGGACCACCCGCTGCGCGTTCGACCAAAGTGCAGCTACGGTCAAAACAAAACAAAAAGATGCACACCTTTGCAATTGCATAATCATAGAGAATACTCTTGTTTAGGTCACGGGCCCGGGATTGAACAATGCAAGCGCATTTGCCAGACCCCAGTGCTCCGCCCACGTCTCCTTAAACCCGCTGGCGACTTCGAGCGAATATTGAAACAGCTCCAAGCCGATCTCTTCAATGGTGCAAGCGCCAGTCGCGATACGGCTGGCATCGAGGTCGATTAAATCGGACCAACGATCGGACAGCGAAGTGCGTGACGACAATGTGATCACGGGCACTGGGAGCCAGTCCGTAGGGGCTGCCTTCGCCGATGGTGAAGATGTGGAGGTTCATGGACTAGCTTCGAATGCGACAATACCCGGTATCCCAAACCTGAATGATCGACTTGGCGTATGGCGCAAGAGTCTCGAGTTGTATTTTGAGTTCGACAAACTCGGGACCAACTGGCGCATCGAGTTTTCGGCCGGCCTGACGACGTTCGTGACGATGGCCTACATCGTGCTGGTAAACCCCGCCATTCTTCACGACGCCGGGATGCCCTACGCGGGAGTCGTCTGCGCGACGTGCCTGGCGGCCGCGTTCGGCAGCATCGTGATGGGATGGTTCGCCCGCTACCCGATCGCGCTGGCGCCGGGTATGGGCCTGAACGCTTACTTTGCGTACACCGTCGTGAAGGGATTGGGCGTGCCTTGGCAGACGGCTCTCGGCGCCGTCTTTCTGTCGGGTGTCGCGTTTCTGCTTCTGACCTTGCTCGGCGTCAGGCGGCTGATTCTGGCGACGATCCCGCGTGAGCTCTACGCGGCGGTTTCGGTTGGCGTCGGGCTTTTTATCGCCTACATCGGTCTGCGCAACGCGCGGATACTGGTGCCGCATCCCGCAACCGTACTGGCTATCGGGAACCTGCGCGATCCAGAAGTGGCGCTCGCGTGCCTTGGACTGATCGCGATCTCGGCATTGTTGGCCCGGCGCGTCCAGGCTGCGATTCTGCTTGGTGTTCTGCTCACCACGGCGATTGCGCTCGGTTTGGGCTTAACGCATTGGCAGCCGCAAAGCTACCATCTCGCCGACTTTGCGGCAACCGCGTTTCACGCAGACGTGCGGGCCAGCCTTCACCTTGGATTGCTGGAGATCGTCTTCGTATTCCTATTCGTGGACTTCTTCGACAATGTGGGCACGCTGGTGGCGGTTGGCAGAAAGGCCGGTCTGCTGAGCGAATCGGTTGATGGCATTCCGCGCCTCGATCGCATCTTCTTGGCGGATTCCACGGCCACGATTGTCAGCTCCCTGGCGGGCACGTCCACGGTTGTGAGCTACATCGAGAGCGCCGCGGGTGTGGGAGCGGGCGGCAGATCGGGCGTCACCGCAATCGTGGTAGGGATATTGTTCCTGTTGGCGCCGATCGCGCTGCCGGTAATCGGCATGATCCCGACCGCGGCAACGGCTCCGGCGCTAATCGTTGTCGGCAGTCTGATGATGACGAGCGTCGCGGAGATCAAATGGTCAGATCCGGCGGTTGCTATGCCGGCGTTTCTCACCATCGTCATGATTCCGCTGAGCTACAGCATCGCGAACGGACTGGCCTTCGGCTTCATTGCGTTCGTGCTGATCAGGGTGTGCCTGGGGCGCTGGCGCGAAGTGCATTGGCTGGTATATCTCCTGGCGGCGCTCTTTGTTGTCCGTTTCCTCTACATCGGGACTATGGGTTGAGGGGGGTTGACGGAAACCGTTTCCCACGCAACGTCTGAAGTACAAGGCGGCAGTACAAGGTGGACAAGGCGGCAGTACCATTGACACAACCCGTGGCAACCTAGGATACTGGTCCCAATTCATCGGGAGTTCGGTTTCAGCGTCCCCGTTCGACACTCTCGTTGGCGCGTTGCAAGGGGGAATCGATGTTCGTTAAGAAGTTGTTGATGGCGATAGGTGCTTGCTGCACACTGCTTTGTGTCTGTCCATCGCTGTATGGACAGGCGACCGGCACCATTTCCGGCACCGTGACCGACGTCAGCGATGCTGCCGTTGGGGGCGTCAAGGTGACCGTCACTTCACCCGCCACGGGGACTTCCCGTGAAGCCGTATCGGACGACGCCGGCCATTACGTGGTCCCGCTGCTTAGCGTTTCGACGTACACCATCCGCGCGGAGATCAAGGGCTTTCAGACCTCCGAAGCCAGGGACGTGGTTCTGCAAACGAATGAGCAGCGCGAACTGGATTTTAAGCTTTCGCCCGCGACGGTGCAGCAGAATATCGAAGTTACGGCGGCTCCGGTGGTGGTTGAGACCGCGAATCCTACACTGGGCCAGGTGATCACGTCGCAGCAGGTGGCGGAGCTTCCGTTGAACGGCCGCGACTTCGTTCAGCTGGCGACGCTGACGCCGGGAACGGTGCAAGAGACAAACCCCAATAGCTTTTTCAACGGCGGCGCGAGCAGCGAAGTCTCGGCGCGTGGGTCGTTTTCCCTTTCTGTCGGCGGTTCCCGCGCGAACAGCACCGATTGGCTGCTCGACGGTAATGACAACAACGAACTGACAGCGGGCGGCATCGCCATCCTGCCATCCATCGATGCCATCCAGGAGTTCAAAGTTCTCACCTATAACTACTCGGCGGAATTTGGCTACCGCGCCGGTCCGACGGTTCTGGTGACAACGAAGTCGGGATCGAACCAGATCCACGGCTCGGCCTTTGAGTTCTTCCGCAACACCAGTCTCGACGCGCGGAGCTTCTTCGCGGCCTCGACGGAAAAGTTCAATCTGAATCAATTTGGCGGCTCGGTTGGCGGCCCTATTAAAAAGGACAAGACTTTTCTCTTTGCCGATATTCAGAACAAGATGCAGCGGCATGGCATTCCCTTCACGGGTTTGGTGCCTTCGGTCGCGATGCGCAATGGCGATTTCAGCAACGATCCCTTTGGCAATCCGATATCCGGATTTATCGCCAACCCGAACGTGAGCGGCACGGGAAACACGGACTTCCAGTGCGACAGCGCGGGCAACGCGCTCCCAGTGAGCGCGAACGGCAGCCAACCGCGCGGCGTGAACTGCAACAAGATTCCGGCGGGCCTTATCAACCCCATCTCGGCGCAGCTGATCAATTTGTATCCGCTGCCGAACGCCAACAATGCGGCCAATCAATACAACTACGTCAACGAGCCAGTGCGCAAGTTGAACGAGGGCGAATTCGACGGCCGGCTCGATCAGAATTTTTCAGCCAACGACTATGCGTTCGCGCGCTTCAGCTACGATCAGGCGACGTCCTATGTGCCGGGCGGTTCGCCGGGTTTCGCGGAGGCCAATCCGTTTGGCAGCAACCAGGGGATTCTGAACCATGCGCGCAACGTGGCCGTATCGGAGACTCACGTTTTCTCCCCCAACACGGTAAACCAGGTAAGCGCCGGCTATAACCGGATCTTCAACTACATTTCTTCGCAGGGGACCGGCAGTTGCTACTCCGCGGCGCTAGGCATTCCGGGCGCGAATCTGGGCGGGGAGAGTTGCGGACTGGTTTCAACCCAGGTGTCGGGTGGTTATTGGTCGCTGGGCGATCGCGGCTTCTCGCCTTTCCAGGGGGGAACGAATGTCTTCTCCGCTTCGGATTCGCTGGACATGGTTCGCGGGAATCACGATGTTAAGGTCGGCTTCGGCATTCGCGCCAATCAGATGAATATCAAAACGGAAGGCTTCGCCGACGGCTACTGGATCTTCAGCGGTGCCTGGACGACCCAGCCGGAAGCGGATTTGCTGCTGGGTCTGCCCAGCCTGGCGATCCACGATCAAACGTTCAATGGCAACACGATTGGGCGGCGCTGGAAATCGTACCGTCCGTTTGTTGAGGACGATTGGCGCATTGGCAAGAGCCTGACCCTGAACCTGGGCCTGGCTTGGGCTTTGACGAGTCCCATTACGGAGGCGGCGAACCGGCAGGCGGACTTCGACCCGGCCACGGGCAAGTTCCTGGTCGCGGGACAGAACGGCGTCGGATCGGCGGCCGGCATCAAGTTCGACAAGACCGCCTTCGAGCCGCGGGTTGGGGCTGCCTGGAAACCGTTCGGGAGTTCGACCACCGTGGTCCGCGGCGGCTACGCTATTTTCCACGATTCGGCCTGGAACCAGGGCGCGCAAGGCCTCTGGCAGAATCCCCCGTACTACGCCGAGTCCGATAGCTTTGCGTTTGGCGGCGGCTGTACGTTCGCGACGGCAGCTTGCGCCTCAATTCCCGGGCAGACCCCCGGCGCCCTGAGCGTGTCCAATGGCTTTCCGATCTTCACCTCGGCGCCTGACCCGGCCACCTTCACGGGAACCATTCAATCGCAGAATCTCGATTTCAAACTGGGGCAGGTGCAGCAGTTCAACGTAAACGTGGAGCGCCAACTGCCGGGCAACGTCGTGCTGACCACCGGGTATGCGGGGTCTCGCAGTTCGCACATCCTGATCGACGGCAATAACATTAACGTCACTTCGCCGGCGGCTTGCGGAAGCGTCTCCGGCTACACGCTGGGCTGCGGTCCAAGCGGTTCTTTCGTCGGCGTCCCCTACTCGCAATTCCCCTCCTCTACTATTTCGAACATCAACGATATTGGGAAGGCGCACTACAACTCGCTTGAGATCAAAGCGGAGACTAAGCGCGATGAGTATGGTCTTTACGCGCTGATTGGATACACTTTCGCGCGGGCTTACGACAACGGCTTCACCGACGGTCTCGGGTCGCTCTTGGGCGCCACCTATTTCCCATTGCCGGGCTGGCAAAAACTGGACTGGGGATTGTCGCAAATCAATCTCAACCACACCTTTACCGCGAGTGTCATTTATCAGCTGCCCTTCGGCAAGGGCAAGCGCTTTGCCAGTTCCGCGAATCGCGCGATGAACCAAGTGGTTGGCGGTTGGGAGATCACCATTATCGAGAAGGCCACTTCCGGATTCCCGGTGTTCGTGGTGGACAGCAATAACCAGTCCGGCGTGAGCTTCTCGAACAACGGCAATAGCTTGAACCGGCCCAACCAGACTTGCAGCCCCACGTCGGGCAAATCGAGCCTCACACAGTTTTTCAACACCTCCTGCTTTTCGATCCCGGCGGCGGGCGAACTGGGCAATGCTTCTCGGACTCCTCTGTCCGGACCCGATTTCGTGAACACGGACTTCTCGGTGGTCAAGAGTTTCATGCTGCCGAGGGAAGGCACGCGGCTGGAATTCCGTTCCGAGTTTTTCAACCTCTTCAACCATGCGCAGTTCGGTCAGCCGAGCGGCGATATCAATTCGAACACGTTCGGCGTGATCAATACGACGGTGGGCACTCCGCGCGTGATTCAGTTTGCGCTCAAGCTTGCGTTCTAGTGGTGTGATAGAGAATACGAGTGACGCAATAACCTTGCGGCTCGGTAATTCTCTATGACATTGCGTTCGTTTTGGGTTGTCGCTCTGGTGTTGGTGGCTGCTTCTATCGCTGGCGCGCAGCCAAAGCGCAGGGTGATTATCAACGAGGACGCTTCGGGGCCGGGCGGGAGCAACATGCAAGCGATCCTGCTGCTGATTCGTTCGCCGCAGGTTGAGGTGCTTGGGGTCACCGTTGTGAGCGGCGACCAGTGGCGCGACGAGGAGTTGGCGCATACGCTTCGTCTGCTCGAAATCGCCGACCGCACCGATATCCCGGTGATGGCGGGAGCCGCGTTCCCGTTGCTGAGGAGCCGCGAGGAAACCAAGCTCTGGCAGGAACGCTACGGCAAAGTGGCCTACGCCGGCGCGTGGGACGACCGCTGGTGGCACGAGCCTTTGGTGGTTCCGCCGCTGCGCGAAGGACAACCCAAGACGAAACCCGCGGACGAGAACGCCGTCGATTTTCTGGTGCGGATGGTGCGCAAATATCCGCACGAGGTGACGATCTACGAGGGCGGTCCTATGACCAACCTGGCGCTGGCCATCTCGCTCGACCCGGAATTCCCAAGCTTGGCTAAAGAACTGGTGTTCATGGGCGGAAGCCTCAACCCCGACACCGATTACCCGGAGTTCTCCGATAATCCCAGGCACGAGTTTAATTTCTGGTTCGACCCAGAGGCGGCGAAGATCGTGCTGCGCGCGCCTTGGAACAAGATTGTCTGCACCCCGACGGACGTTTCCATTCATGCCCGCCTCAGCCCGGCGCTGGTGAAGCGGATCGGGGCGAGCAAGGGGGCTGTCGGGCAGTATGTGGAGCGTTTCTATATCCCTGGTCCCGGCTATGATTTCATGTGGGACGAACTGGCCGCCGCCGCCTGGATAGACCCTACCCTGATCACGAAAAGAAGAACCAGTTACATGAGCGTGGATGTGGATCAGGGCGCTGGGTACGGGAACACGTTGACGGCACCTACGAAGGATGTGTCGAATCCGTTGGCGCGACCTGTCGAAATACAGTTGGACCTGGATAAGGAAAAGTTTTACGAGATGTTCGCGAATCTTATGGAGGCGCCCAATCCCGTCGTTCATTGATTGGTTCATTGAGTTGGCGCCGGGCTTTTCAAGTTAATTACGAACTGCTGGAGTTCTGAACGCTCGCGCTCCAGGGCCTGCGCGGATGACTTTGCGAGTTGATGGAATGCTTCGATCTCGCGCCGCGCTTTTTGCGCTTCGCCTGTCTGGCGGTATGCTTGCGCGAGACGGTAGTGGGCCTGTTCAAGTTGGGGATCGACTTCGATCGCTTTCCGGTACGCGCCAATGGCGGCAGGGAGATCGTGTTTCTCCGAACAGAGAATGCCCAGTTGCAGGTAGGCAGCGCCAAGCGTGGGGTCGAGGCGAACGGCCTTCTCCAAAAGGGACTGCACCCGCGACGACGTTTCTGTATCTTCGGGATTCTTGCGCAGCTTCCAGAGATTGATCGCGTAATAGTAGTTCGCCCACGGATTGTCCGGCTGGAGTTGGACGAAGCGCGCCAGAAGGTCCAGGAAGGTGGTTGACTCGGTGATCTCCGGGCTCTCCACCTTGCCCAGAAACAGGTAGGGGTTGGGATCGCTTGGATTCAGATCCGCCGCTTGGTAGAAACGCCGGGCGGCTTGCTGGTAGTCGCCTTTCGCATACAAGGAGACGGCGGCCCCAAGCAGCATGCGGGACGAGCGCGGATAGAGGCGGATGCCTTTGGTGAAAACCTCGACGGCAGGTTGGGGCGCACGGTGCATCAGCAGTTCCGTTCCCCAAGCGAAGAGATTGGTTTCGCTAGGGTCCAATTCAGCCGCGCGTTGATATTCGCGAACCGCATCCAGCGGCTTGCCCTGTCTCTCAGCGGTGGCGGCTTTGCTTGCGCCGGGGTGGGCCAAGCCGGCGGTCGATTTGGCAAGTTCCTCAGCGGAGCGAACAACGGTATCGGAACCATGGCCGCCGACGTAAGTGTGGTCGGTGACTCCCGCGACTGTGAACTTTGGCTCGTCGGAGAAGTCGAGCGAAGCGGTGGAGGGCCTCAGCACCAGGTCAACGCTCCTGGTCTCGTTTTCTTGCAGGGCAAAGGGGCCGAAAGCGGCCGTGCCGACCGTGGCGCTATCGGCTCGCAACGTATAGGCGCCGGCGGCAAGCGACGCAACGCGGTAATTGCCTGTGGCATCGGAGTGGACTGTGTCGATCCTTTTGGTTCCAAGCTGAGCTTGAACAGTTGCGCCGGGGACGGCGGCTCCGTGGGCATCTCGAACCGTGCCCTGCAAGGTGGCGGATGGGGCTGGTACGCTGAACACCTCGAGCAAGAAGCCGAGCAACACGCCGGGCACAAGCAACGCCAGGCGGGCGGGGTTCGGCGAGGAGTTCATAGGCGCGCCAGCCGTTCAATCACCAGATCGAAGTAAGCGCCGGCGTCGATTTCGCGGAGGACCTGAGCGTTCGCGGGCTTGCCGGTGACTGACCACCAATCGACAACGGTCATGCCGAGGGTCAGGGGACTCGCGCACTCGACGGCAACGTTCACGGTGCGGCCCGAAAAGAGGGTTGGCGAGAGGAGATACGCGATCACGGTGGCATCGTGCAGCGGGCCGCCTTCCCATCCATACTTTTGCTCATCGAAGAGTTTGTTGTACTTCAGCAAGTGGAAGAACGCCTCGGCCACGGGGGTTCCAACGCGCCGCAACTTGTCGAGGCGCGCCGCGGTAGTGCGGGCCTGATGGGTGCAATCGAGCGGGATCATGGTGATGGGCGCGCCGCATTCGAGGACGCGGGCGGCGGCTTCCGGGTCCACATAGATGTTGAACTCGGCGGCGGGAGTGACGTTGCCGCCTTCGGAGAAAGATCCGCCCATCAGTACGATTTCACGCAGGCGCGCGGCGAGCCTGGGCTCCTCTAAGAGTGCAAGCGCGATGTTGGTTAGCGGCGCCAGACAGCACAAGGTTACTTCGCCCACTGGCCTGTTCATGACCAATTCGACGATGACCTCCGGCGCGAAGCCGGGGGCAAGCGGAGTGGTTGGATCGGGCAAGTCGCAGCCGTCGAAACCGGTCCGACCGTGAACGTATTCCGCTGTCACCAAGCGGCGCAGGAGCGGAGCCGAGGCTCCGGCATAGACTGGTGTGGTGGTGCGGCCGGCGAGTTCCAGGGCTTTGCGCGCGTTCTTCGAGGTGAGCGGTAGGGGGACGTTGCCGGCAACGGTCGTTACGGCGAGGACGTTCAGTTCGTCGGGTGAAGCAAGGGCGATAAGGATGGCGACGGCGTCGTCGGGCGAGGGGTCGGTGTCAATGATGATGGGACGGGGTGTCATGGTGTCTCATTGGATGTGGCGGGTCGGTCGCACATTTAGTTCAATTCCTGGAGGGTTTGCAGAGCCTGCGCGTGATCGGGATGCTGTTTTAGAAGTGCGCGCAGGGTGGCGCGGGCTTTGTCGCGATCGCCCTCGATGGCATAGACGCGGGCCAGGTTCAGATAGGACTGGTCGAAGGCCGGCGCCAGTCGAATGCATTCCTCGAATTCGGCGACGGCTTCGTCTCTGCGCCGCGTTCGCAGGTACAGCACACCCAGGTTGTTCATCGCTTCAGGGTAAAGGGGACGCAACTGCAGGGCTTTCCGTAGATAGTCGTAGGCGCGGGCGGGCTGGTCGGTTTGCGCGAACACCATGGCAAGGCTGTAGTTCGCTTCGGGGTC